>Ga0302300_1000011_pt1 | contig 321137 bp, 300 predicted proteins | sample III_Palsa_E1_1_FD_198756 | JGI IMG/M metagenome (GOLD analysis project Ga0302300, IMG submission 198756) | Peat permafrost microbial communities from Stordalen Mire near Abisko, Sweden - III_Palsa_E1_1 | ecosystem: Environmental > Terrestrial > Soil > Palsa > Peat permafrost | place: Sweden...
AGGAAAATGTAGACAAATGGCGCGCGGAAGATAGAACTAGTTTCGAACCGCAATTAAAAACCAATGGTTTCTGGCTGAACTATCTGACGGGGCAGCTGCAGAATAGTCAACCTATTGAACAGATTAGCGGTTACAATGCCCTTGTCGATCAAGTCAATCCGGAAGGTTTGAAAGAAATGGCCCAAAAATACTTAAATGGTGATAATTATATCAGATTGGTACTAATGCCGGAAACCATAAAACCATAAACCTGCTGAGGTTTGAAATGTACTCTTCGTTCTTTACGTTTTTTCATTACGATAAATGATTTAGTTAATAGTTTGATTGATGCCCTTCGAAAGAGCGAAGGGCATTTTTATTGCTAGTTTCATTAATATTGATGATAACAGGGTTCTTATAACAGGCGACTTCAACGGGGCTACAGGATCATCTTCCAACCCAATGAAACAGCCTTCGTCTTTTGCGGCATTTTATGGCTTTAATACCAGGCCGAGTGTGGCTAGGGGGTACCCGTAAATCATTGATCTTCATTAAATAAGACGATAGTTACACCTATCGAAGCTGCAACGATATTGAACTTTCTTTATCATGTAGCCAAAACATACAGTAATGCTAAAATCATCAAGACCTTAAGGAAATATCGAACCGTTAAAAAGTTGTCCGAGAATGTTTAAAGCCACTTTTTAAATCCGTCAGACAAAAAATCAAAAAAACTTCGTAAAAAAGTCAAACCGTTTTGGATTCGATTGTAAACCTTTGTGCGCCAAATATTTAGACGCATAAAAAAAGGAAACAAACACAATTGTTTGTTTCCTTAAGTAGCCCGTAGGGGATATGAACCTTACAAATAAGGCGCTGTATATCAACTATTTGCTTCTTATCTAAAACCAAGTGCCACGAATGACGCGACCAGTCTTATATTTTTAATTAAAGAACCTTTTTGCATTATCGAAAGCCTTTTGCCTGCGTCACAATCTTACATCATGTTCAAGAGCAATTGCATTTCCATATCAACATAAAGGTACAAATAATTAGATTATTTTCTCTAGTTGCAATTGATTAAGTGAAATCATTTTCTAGTATTGAATATCAATTCTCATTCACTAACGACAATCGTTTTTCATATTTGACGAAAAAAACCAACTATCATTTCGCAATAAAAACATCTCACATCGTGATATATTCTTCGATTATTAGCATAAATTTATCCCCTGATAAAGTTGCAGAATGAACCGCATCAAAGAAGTATTGGAAGAAAAAGGAATCAAACAAACCTGGTTAGCTTTAGAACTCGGCAAGAGCTATAATATGGTTAATTCCTATGTTAAAAACAGGAGACAGCCGAGTTTAGAGATATTGAATAAAATAGCGGAAATACTGAATATAGATATTAGAGACCTCTTGGTTTCAAATAAAGAAAAGAAATAAAAACATGATTACAGATTCATTAAAAGGTAAAGTAAGGGAATTATGGAATAAGTTTTGGAGCGGCGGCATTTCAAATCCCTTAAATGCTATTGAGCAAATTACTTATCTGCTCTTTATGAAACAATTAGATGATAATGATCAACGAAAAATTAGCAATGCGGATTTTTTAGGCGAGAAATATGTTTCCATTTTTACAGGGAAATATTACCCTCCTGGGTTGGACAAGACAAAAGAAGAAAATGCAGTAGATAAGGAAGATTTACGATGGAGTAACTTTACGAAGTTGCCGCCGGAAGAAATGCTCGTGTATGTACAAACAAAGGTATTCCCTTTTATTAAGGAGCTAAATGATATAAATTCCCACTTTACAAAGCACATGGCGAATGCTGCTTTTCTTATCCCGAGTGGAAGATTGTTACAAGAGGCTACCCGTACTATTGATGAAATTTATAAGGAGTTGCAAGCTGAAAATCGCTTTATTGATGCACAAGGTGACTTTTACGAATATTTACTAAGTGAGCTGAACTCTGCTGGTAAAAATGGACAATTTAGAACCCCAACTCACATAATAGAATTGATGGCGGAAATTTTGCAACCTCAGTTAGGTCAAAAAATTGCCGACCCCACAAGTGGTACTGCCGGCTTTCTATTGGGGGCTTACAAATACATTATTACACAATTAACAAGCAGTCCGTATCTCACAAAGGATGAAAATGGTTTTACACGAGGCACATTAGCCGATATGCTAGTTGATGAAAATGCTAAAAAAACGTTGGAAGAAGAAACGCTTTATGGCTTTGACATTGATCCTACCATGATACGAATCGGCTTGATGAATTTAATGATGCACGGTATAACTCAACCAAAAATAGATTATAAAGACACCCTAAGTAAAAATTATAATGAGGACAATACCTATGATGTGGTAATGGCTAACCCGCCTTTTACAGGCAGCATAGATACTGGTGATCTAAATGAAACATTTACTATCACTACTAACAAAAGTGAATTGTTGTTCTTAGAACGTATTTACAAAATGCTTCGTACCGGCGGCATTGCAGGTGTTGTAGTTCCACAAGGCGTATTATTTGGTAGCGGGAAAGCTTTTGTAGAAACTCGCAAACTGTTATTGGATAAATGTGAATTAAAGGCCGTAATAAGTATGCCTAGCGGTGTATTTAAACCCTATGCTGGTGTAGCAACTGCGATACTTGTCTTTATTAAAGGAGGTGAAACAAAAAATGTATGGTTTTATGAAATGAAAAGTGATGGAAGAAGTTTGGATGACAAACGTGCAGAACTTAAATTTTCTAAAAACGAACGGGATTTCGGCGACTTACATGATATCTATAAAGAATATCATAAAAAGAAAAAGAACAATGATCGAACAATGTCCCATTTTATTATTCCCAAGGTGGAAATTATAAGTAATGGGTATGATTTAAGTATAAATAAATATAAAATCGAGGTGTTCACCGACTTGGAATACGAAGACCCTAAGGTTATTATCAAAAATCTATCTGATTTGGAAAATGATATTCAACAAAAAATAAAAGAGTTAGCAACATTTTTCAAATGAGATTATTGAAAATAAAAGATATAGGAAGAATAATTTCAGGTTCTACTCCCGATACCAATGTGGAGGCATATTGGAATGGAAATATCCCATGGGTTACACCGAGAGAAATAAATAGGCTTGAAACTCCCTTCTTGAATGATACAGAAAGAAAAATAACCGCTGATGGACTTAAAAATTGTTCAACAATCTTATTGCCAAAGGGCAGTATTCTTTTTACATCCAGAGCACCAATAGGATTAGTTGCTATCGCAAATATCGATGTTGCAACAAACCAAGGATTTAAAAGCATTCAACTATTTGATGGATTTTATCCTTTATACGTTTAATCGAAATCTCCTAAACATGAAAAATTGACCACTGTCTGCACGGACATTTTCGACGATAAATTCACGTTGGATGATTATTCTTCGGAGGTCGACATCGGCTTCTTCTCATTCTTGTTGTCTCATTTTAATGACTCCACCATAGAGGCGTTATTGCAAAAAATAAAAAATATAAAAACGATTCTAATAGTTGACTCGTATTGGACTTCTGCGCATAAGATTAAATATAAGTCCAATCAGCTTTCTAACGTCCGCAGAAAAATCGACGCAGACAAATATATTTATATTCCAAAACGATTTTTCAAAGAGTCAGAAATTGAATCATTACTTTCCACAATAAATTTTAAGCCTACCAAATTTATAATTGGCAATTACTGGTTTGCATGTTTCGCTGCCAGGGAATAGTTCAAGGCGCAAGTTGCTTAAGATACAAGTAGATGTCAAAAATTATTAGTAAAAAATATTGAAAAATACTTTTTAATCCATGCAATATAAGAGTCTAATATAAAGCCGTTTATGAACAACAATTGCCGTCTTTTACATTAATTAAAACGTCTCCAAAGACGCGACTAGATTTTGGGCGTTTTTGAAAGATTTGATTAATGATATAAGTAAATAGAGCGTTTTTAGGCTTATAATGGCTGTTTTTATAGCTAAAAATCCAGGTTCGATTCTTTTACGGAAGGCCTAAAATGAAAATAACTTGCTGATTTTCAGCAAGTTATTTTCCAGTAGCCCGTAGGGGAATTGAACACGACTAAAACCCTATTGACTTACAATACTTTATATGGTTGTCGATGTACTACGCACCGAATTACTAACCATTTTTGATGCAGATAAATTACAAATCTTACAATTTAAAGGTACAAAATATTGCAATATAAATCAAGTTGATTTTGTTAAACCTTCATGGTTTTCTCATCTTTCAAATTTTTAACGGGGTTGGCAAATGCTGTTTTTTATAGTTTGCAACGTGAGCCATGAAGCTTTATTATTTCGCCAAAAATGTTATTTATTTCGCATATCAAATGAGGAAACCGGCAGTTCCCAGTAGTCTGGGGTTAAAAATGAATATTCTTTATTTTTGGTGGCTAACTTCCTCGCTGCATTACTTAAAACGGTCATCATTGGCCAAGGATTCATCAATATGGAAAGCTTGGTAATTTCACCTTTCTCATTGCAGGTCGTTATCCATAAACCTTCCATTGTAAAATAATCTATCTCCGCTTTAAAGAGATCAGCCTGCAATTCTCGGGTTTCCACCAAAGGTGTTAACCCGGAACGGTTCATCACACTATAAAGCAGGTCAAGTGTACCTTGTACTGCATACTTTCCAACCACAGATTTAGTTAGAAATGGAATATCTAATATAACTTCAGGGGCCAGGTTTACTTGTCTATATTCCAGGCTATAATTTACTGGACCAACCCATTCTTTATTTGCCGACCAATATTGCTCCACAATAACTTCACCTAAGTTAAGGCCATATACAAAGAGGCTCAAGGTTGCCCAGGGGCCCATGAACATCCTAACCTCTTTGATCAATCCATTTTCATCGTCAACAAGGATAGTCGCTGCTTCTAATAATTGATCGTTAACCCGGCAATTCCATAACAATAAATGTTGGTCACCATTTTGGAATTCGTTAGTTATTTTTAGTGATTGACCCATATTAACCATATGGTAAATCAATATAGTGGTCTTATCTATTCCGGTTACCGGAATTGATAAAATCGGCGAATAGAAAATAACATCGGCTGAAAATAGTTCGTTAAATTGTTTAATATCCATGTTATTTTCTAAGGCCAATCGGAATGGATGCATAATCATAATGTCTATGTTAATATTAGGTTTTAACTATTAAGCGTTCGCTTTGCGAGAAGCTTCCCATCCAATGATGGCATTTTTGCGAGTAGCACCCCAGTGATACTGTCCGATTTCCCCGGTTGATTTTATTACACGATGGCAAGGGATCAGGAATGCTACCGGATTATTACCAACTGCTGTGCCTACTGCTCTCGAAGCACCTGTATGACCCGCTTTGGCCGCTAAATTTCCATAGGTCGTGAAACCACCAGCCGGAACCTGCAACAAAGTTTCCCATACCTTTATCTGAAAGTCGGTACCTTTTAAATGAAGTTTTATTTCATCTAATTTGCTCCAGTCCTGAGAAAAAACGAACAAAGCGTTTTGCTGGATCATGTCAACTACCTGCAAATATTTGGCATTCGGAAATTCAAGCTTAAATTCTTCCAATGCTTGGTCCTCCCCGCCGTCAACAAAGGACATATGGCATATCCCTTTTGAAGTGGATGCTACCAGTACTTTGCCGAAGGGGCTATCTGCAAATGCATAATTGATCGTCAATAATTCTCCGCCGTTTTTAAATTCGCCTGGTGTCATGCCCTCTACCTTTACGAAAAGATCATGTAATCTGCTTGTACCTGACAGGCCTGTTTCATAAGCCGTATCAAATAAACTGGCATCTGTGTATTTTAATATTTCTTTTGCGTGCTCCACGCTCAGGTATTGTAAAAATTGTTTTGGTGTAACCCCAGCCCAGTTCTGAAACATTCTTTGAAAATGAAACGGGCTAAGATGTACGTGTTCGGCTACGTCTTCTAACTTTGGTTGTAATTTGTAATTTTCTTTGAAATAGCTGATCGCTGATGCGACCCTCTTATAATCTAATTCTTGTTGCGTTTCCATAACTTCTAATTTATTAATCAAATTTACCCTTACTAAACGGGGTATTCAATCCGAATCTTGCTGTCTTTCAGACCAATGCGAAGGACGATTCAGCAGCCTCCCACATTAATAATCGTTGTTTCAATTCAGAACCCCAGAAATATCCGTCAAAACTTCCGTCGCTGTGAATGACCCTGTGACAAGGCAAAATAAAACCAACAGGATTGCTGCCGACGGCGGACCCTGCTGCCCTCGCAGCCTTAGAATCGCCACCCAGTTGCCCATAGGTAGTTAATCCACCCATTGGGATCTGTAACAGTTTTTTCCAGATGCTCAACTGAAAGTCCGTACCTTTTAAGTGGAGACGAACCGGCAATTGCATCTTGGGATTATTCATTTGAAGAATCACCTCTGTTTTATAAGCGGACGATTTTTCTTCCATTTTACCTCCTGGGAATCTTCTTTTTAAATCATTGAGCGTTGCTTCATGATCGTTTTTGGTGAAGCCTAAGTAACAAACCCCTTTAGGTGTTGATGCCAATAAAATTTCACCGAACGCTGATCCTGCAAATTCATAGGTAATTGGTAACGATATGTCTCCAGGCAGCCATTTTTCCATCCGGACATTTTGGGCATCTGTGAATTGTGTCTTCACTAACCGTTCTCTCATAATGCGTTTATTTCTCACATTAACTCCCTGACCTTCCATCACCTCGTGAACATGATTGTCAGTACACTTATAGTCTATCATTAATTTTTCCATGATGTTATTGATTTGATAGTGCAAATTTACCCTTGCCGAAGCACCTGTTAAACCCGTTTCTTGCGGTTATAAACTATCTTTTATAGTTCTAAATGTGATGTTAATGCGGGGGTGAACGACTGTCGGGTCTTTTTGGATACTGTGCAGCCATTTATGCTGCGTTTCGCCTTTCATCAATAAAAAGCTGCCGTTTGTCAGCAATACTTTTTCCTTTAACTTTTTGTCTTTGTAGTGCTTTAAAGAAAATACCCTTGATACCCCAAAACTTACGGAGCCTATAACAGGATTGATCCCAAGCGATTTTTCATTATCCCGGTGCCAGCCTACACTATCACTTCCGTCACGGTAGAGATTCAGTAGGGCGCTGTTAAAAATTTCCCCGGATATTTTTTCTACTGCTTCCTTTATTTTCAATAAATCAATAGTCCAGGGCAATGGGTTCATGGTGATACCTGTATAACTATATGATTTCCCTTCATCGCCATACCATGCGGTGAGGCGGGGCTGCATGATTTCCTGGCCCATGATTTTGACAGGTTCCTGCTTCCATGTGACAAACTTCGTTAACGAGTTAAAATACAAGTTACAGGTGTACTCGTTGAACAATTCGGGATACAGATAAGCTTCTCCATCTATGGGTAATATATTAGCGTTGTTCATGACTTTATTTTTTAATCCTTAAAATCTTGTCCTGCCTTCCATTTCTTATATTTTTCAGGCAGGCAATTCCCACAGGGGCGATAGCCCTTAGCTATCGCTTCTGTTTCGTCTTTAAAAAACACGCGATTCTCTGTCTTCATTTTTTTACCGGACGAGCAACTTAATAGTCCGTAAATCCGGGCCTTTTTATAACCTCCTAAAGAGGCATCACCTGAATGAATTAATGAGGCAAGATTCTTTCTTCTTTCTGTTTGGTCTTTCCCTAAATCAATATGATTTACCATCGCCTTATTTATTGTTTTCCAAGGCTTTACCGAAAAAGGCATCCATCATCGGAATATCTGACATATAGCTGGAAATACTTGAAATTTTGTTCCCTTCAAGGATGCAAACCGATACGAGATATTCGTCAAGAATTTTACCATCGCGGTTTGCCTGGTTCCGCAGGGAAATAGCCACATTGTTCGTACCGCAGAGGATGTGGTTCAATTGTGTATTCATGCCAAAGCTGGTAATGAGTTTGGCTTTGGCTGTTACGCCATCTATACCAATAGATTTTCCAGAAAGGATATTATCCCCTGGAATGTCCCATGTAACTTCGGGCCTCAATAGCGAAGGCATTACTTCCCAATCCTTCTTTTGCATAGCGGTAAGAAAACTAACGGCAATGGCCAATTTATCTTCATTTGATAGGTTATTCTCTTTGATGGTTTCCATGTGTAAATTTTGTTATGCTTTATAGTAAATAACGGCCACTTTTAAGAAAGCCTGGCCTCCTTGATGATCATTGCTTGTTTTCGTTTGGCTCCCCAATGGTATTGCCCAAGTTCACCTGTAGCTTTTATCACGCGGTGGCAAGGGATTAACATTGCGATACGGTTATCGCCCATTGCGATACCAATATCCTGGGCCATATGATTGGTGGCCTTAGCCAAAGTTCCGTAGGATATCAACTTGCCCGACGGAACCCTTGTCAGGGCTTCCCATATTTGCAGTTGATCGTCGGTGCCTTTTACATGAAGATGAATCGCCTTCGTGGCGTTTCCCTTCAAATAATTTAAAGCGGCCTCCTGATGTTCGTCCCGACGCTCACTAATTGCTGAACCTGGAAACTCTTTTTGGAGTATCCCGTTCATTTTGCTTTCCTCACCACTATAAAAAACCAGGTAACAAATTCCTTCTGCTGTTGAAGCAATAACAATTTCTCCGAAGTCGGTATTTTCGAATGAGTAAGAAATTTGAGGATTTGTATTTACATCAAATTTGGAAAATACCAATGGGGCGTGCATGGAACTGTGTATGTCCATAAACAGGTTGAATACTATTTGACGCTTTCCATAGGAAGGCGAAATGATTTCTTTAATTTGAGATATTGATTTTCCAGACCAGGCTTCGAGTTCTATTTTGTCTTCAGCTTTAAAGCTGTCGCTAGCTTGGAATAAGGTATTTGTTGCAGAATGGTTTCCGGTGACCATATCTATAATTTCCAGAATGTTTTTAAACTGCGTTTTCATAATCTTATATTTTATACCTAAAGGTCGCTAAACCAATGACCATATAAAATCCGTTACTTGCGGCCTTTTGGAATTATGATAAGCTTTTCCTCCTCAATAATCCATCTTCTGCCATTGGTTAATAAACCCTTTAATCCATTTAATCCTGCCCAGGGTGTTATCTTATTCATCATCTCACAATTGGAAGAAAAAAGGCAGAAGGTACGTTCGGGAATCCAGTTTTTCTCAGCTGATAATCGCTGTAATATTTGCATCGCGCTTTTGAATGAACTGATGATTACCCAGGCATCAGGATTATCCTGATTCAACTGCTTTGCCTGACGGAGCCAGCTCGCTGCCGACTCCGGCCAATCAACAACGTTTAGAATATAGCCGCCTTCCGATCTCACCCAGTTTTGAGTTTCTATCCATTTATTAGCAATGCAGGCAGCAATATTAATATTGGTTTCTTCACGGTTGTGACCGATTGATAATGAAAACATATCATAATTAATTTCATCCATCCAATCAATCAGTGAGTTTATATTTTGATCTAAACAGTTATTCATTTTGCATTAAATAAAATGTAAAACTAAATACGGCCAATCTGGGGTACAATCCGTTTGTTGCTTTTTTTAATACTACTTCGGTCGGATTAGATAATCGGAACTCGGTAAAAATTAAAAGCAAAATAAAAAAGGCTGACAAAATCAACCTTTTTTACTTACTTCTATCAGCACTTATTATTTATTTCCGTAAACCCCATTTAAATATTCGGCAACTGTAGTAGGAGCATGACCTAATACATATTCTAATGCATTAGTCGTTTTATCAAATTCCCCTTCTTTAATTGCTTTGCTGAAATTGGCAAACAAACCCACATAAGTTGGTGGCACACCTGCATTCGTTAGTGCCGTCTTAAATTCTTCTTCTGTTGGTGAAACGTATTTTATAGACAGATTGGTTACTGAACCGATTATATCTGCAATTTCATCCCATGATAAAATTTCAGGGCCAGTCAATTCGATAGTTTGATTATCATATTTTCCTGTTTCATCAAGTAAAACATTCGCGCCTGCTTCTGCCAGATCTTTGCGAAGAACAAATGCTGCTTTTCCATCGCCAGCCGGTAGAAAAATAACCCTTCTGGTCAAAATTTCCTTACCTGCAAATGACGGGATCAGATCAGCATACATTCCATGTTGCAGTATGGTATAAGTAATACCGGAATCCTTCAATTTTTCTTCCGTATTCAGGTGCCCCTTAGTAACCATCGCGATTGGTGAGCTGGCCGTTTCATCTTTACGCTGAAAGCTGGTATAGACAATGTGTACAACACCTGCTTCCACAGCGGCCCTAACAACATTGTCCTGTTGAGTGATCCGGTTTTGTACTTCATTATTGGAAATCATATACACTGTTTCAATACCGTTAAAAGCCTTGATAAGGGAATCGTAATTTTCATAATCGCCGATTCTTACATCTATACCTTTTTCCTTTAAAGGCGCAGCTTTTTCTGCATTTCTGGCTAAAACGCGGATGTGTTCAGCACTGATGTTTTTTAACAAATTCTCGACTACGGCCATACCTAATGGCCCCGTAGCACCTGTTACTAAAATGTTTTTCATGTTGTTTTTTTCTAATTTATTAATCCAATTTATTTGGTTACTTTTGGAGAGCCAAAGATAAAAAGTTACTTACTATACATCAAGAAGGCACTTGTAAGTCAGACACTTACTTTGAAGTAACTATAATTCAATATCAATTCATTATGAAAAAAGAAAATTTAAATAAATGTGATACAAAAGACAATTGCCCTGTCCGGGACGTTCTGGATCGGATAGGTGATAAATGGTCTATGCTCATTATAATTACTTTAGGTGAATCCGGTATAATGCGTTTCAATGAATTAAGCCATCACATCGGTGACATTTCCCAAAAAATGCTGACTGTCACTTTGAAGCACCTGGAAGCCGACGGATTGGTTTCACGAAAACTATACCCGGAAATTCCTCCAAGGGTAGAATATAAACTAACTCCCCTTGGAGAAACCTTGCTTCCTTTTATAGCCGGATTAACAGAATGGGCAGGACAACATATGCCTAAGATTTTGGCATCCAGATCAGCCTACACCCGCAGTTAATCGCAACAAAAATTATTTTAAGGTGTCTTCAATTCTTAAACTTTCTTTGTGTACTGCGTTCATAAATTCTGTTATAAATTCTGCCGACAAGCCTTCCTTAGCGCCGGTCTGAATGGCATTATTTAAAACTTCCTGAAAACGGGCAGCTTGTAGCGGCGCGATATTGTTTTTTGCCTTGTAAATACCGATTTCCTTCACACATTTTTCCCGTTCACCAACCATCTGAATTAATTGCTGATCGATTGAATCTATTTTCCTCCGGTTAATCTCCAGGGTTTTATCCGACTTATTTGTTTGTGACTGGGCTTTAGCGGCGGCGGTACTAATTAATATGATTGCCAATGGCAACAGGTATAAAAAGGTAATTTTCATAGGTGAATGTAATTTGTTTGAAAAAGAAGTTTTCAGCGTATCTAAGAACATGAAAATCGACATCAAATAAATAGGTAACAACATTTCTGTTTTTAGAATGCTGGAGGAATAAGCATTTTAATTCCGAACTCGGTCGAAATATCTGTTATCCGCTGTATCATATCAGCCGTCGGTGGGCCTTGTGGTAAATCTTTTACCTGGGCTAGAGGGACTCCAACCATTTTAATAAATGGATCAAATGTTCCTGGTGTATTGATCAGGAATGCTCTTGCTTCCTCTGACCCTTTGTTTTCAAGGCGATGTTGCACACCTCTTGGGGCGAAGGATGATTCGCCGGGTTTTAAAGTAAATTTCTCATAACCTATTGTCACTTCCAATTCGCCGGAAATTAAATGGAGGCTTTCATCTTCTTTGAAATGGATGTGAAGACCACCGTCCCCGCCTGGAGGCATAAAGGCTTCGATAAGTGAAAATGCACCATCGGTTTGCTCGCCTGATAAATGAATGTCCATTCTTACACCAAGAAAAACATAGCTGGGCGGACTGATGGTATAAGCTTTCTCTTGCATACCTAGTATGATCTTGGTTGCATCATTTCCCCTGTTTTCTGAATTAGTCATATTTATTTTGTTAAGTAAATGAGTAGACTATTTCTCCATACATTGATTTTAAAGTTTGATTTTATCGCAGGCTTTTAACCATAATTTTTTCAGTACGTTTCAGTACGTCCATTTGGCCAGGTGCTTTGGCATCATCAAAACCCAATTTATAGTAAAGCTTGTGCGCCTGCGGCATTGACATCGTTGTTTGCAGCCAAAGTTCTTGAGCATTATTTTCTTTGCAACGGTTGATACATCTTTCGATTAATCTGGTGGCGATACCTAATTGTCGGACTTCGGGATTGATGAACAATTTTGCAAATTCAAAAGAGTCTTCATCCAGGCGCTTCAGTGCAACGACACCGATAATTTCGCCATTCAGTTGCGCAAAAAACATAAAGCCGCCTTTGACAATGTAAGCTTGATCAGGATTATGAAGCGTAAATTCATCTTCTTCTTCCAGTTTGCCATTCAAGACTTTCAACAGCCAGGGGCCAGCTAATTCATAGAAGTGTTTTTTTAGTGATGGCCTATAATCCAGGATGTTAATTACATTTTCAATTTCTACTGTTTCCATAATATTTTAAGATTTAGCATCATGAAAAATGACCCCTAACGTGTGCCTTTCACCGGTTTTCACAGTAGCTACACCGTGTTTCATGGTCACGCGGTAATAACCTTTCGCGCCTTTTACAGGGCGGAAATTAGTTGCAAAAGCGATAACGTCGCCTTTTTTAGGTTTTAAAACGTGTGCACGCGATTGCGCCATCGGAATATTTTCGGTAAGTATAAATTCACCACCAGTATAATCATTGTCAATGTCATCTAAAAAGATAACGATCTGCATCGGAAAATATATTTCACCATATAAATCCTGGTGCATGGTACAGAAGCCCCCAGGGCCATAACCAAGAATGAGCGCCGTTGCTTTTTCCTGTCCGTTTTCCTGGCATCGTTTAATAAATTCCTGATGAGTAGCCGGATAGTGCAAATTGACTTTTAACACTTCCATCCACTTATTGGCCACGGGTGCCAGGTGACTATAAATATGCTGCCTTAGTTCAGTCAGGATGTTCGGCAGTGGGTAATTGAAATACTTATAGACACCCTTTCCAAACCGGTAACGCTCCATGACCACCGTTTTACGGTATCTATATTCCTCGTGGAATTCCTTTAATAGTTCAGCACACTCTTCGTCACTAATCAGTTCGGGAATAGTTGTAAATCCCTGCGTGTTCAATTCACCCAGTATTTGCTCCCAATCTTTTGTTTTTAGCCGTTCCTCTATCGTTTTCATTGGTATCTTCTTATTTCATTAAAAAAGGAAGGCCGGGTTTGACCCAGCCTTCCTTTTGATTAGGCAATTTGTTTAAATAGTCCAAGTTGGGTTAATGCGGTAACACCATCATCAAGGCCAATTTCTTCAACAATTTTTCCATCCTCAATTTTAAGAACAGTTGTGCCGGTAAAGTGCATTTTCTTACCAGTGGCAGCAGGCAATGAACCTACCAGGAAATCACTGAAAGCCGCACCTGTATGTGTGCCTCCGCCTTCCCAACGACCAACAACATAATCACCTTCAGCGATCAAATCGGCTGCACCCCAGAATTTAAGATCAGGAAATGCTGCACGGAAATCAGTCATGAAAGCCTTAATGTCATCATGGCCTTTACGTGGCTCATGTAATGAATAATGCAACAGCATATCAGGTGCTGCAATGTCATCTACAATTGAAAGATCAACAGTTTCACCCCAAAAGCTGGTGAACCAACGTCCTACAATTTCTTTGTTAATTTCTTCTTTTGATTTTTGATTTTCCATAACGTATGTTTTTTGATGTTTATAAATTATCGCCGAATTATAAAATTGCAGGCCAAACAACTGGTGCTTATGAGCAATCTGGTAACCCATTGACGAATCAAAAGTAGCTACCCTAATGCCCCGATGAAATCCGAATCTTGCGGTCTTGCAAAAAAGGAACATTTATATTTCCCAGATAATTTAAAATGAAACTTGATTACCGCAGGATTCGGATTGTGTAGTTTTGAAAGAATCAATTGCTTTGGAAAATGAACAATAAAAAGATAGAAATCCCCTTATCGGGCCTGTTTAATGAACAGGAATGTTTATGGTTTCTCAACAGGGGGTTTGACGATTGCATGTATACAGTTTATTCGGACAGGGTGCGTAGGGCTTTTAAATCCGGGGATGAAATCATGCTGGTTGATGTTTATCCTATGCCAGATAAACTGGTCCTTGAATGGCTGAACGGTGATCCTTCTGATCATGGTATATCTACTGTAGTCGATTTTGTTAAAAATTGGTTTGACCTGGATTCGGATTTAACTTCATTTTACAAGATTATTGCCGCCGATGAAAGAATCGCATACATGGCGGATGAATATAGAGGATTAAGGTTTGTGGGAATGCCGGATTTCTTTGAGGCTTTGGCGTGGTGTATTATCGGACAGCAAATTAATTTAACGTTTGCCTATACTGTAAAACGAAGACTAGTAGAACTTTATGGCGATTACGTTGAATACCAGAACCGGAAATATTATATATTCCCAGCTCCCGAAGTCCTTGCAAAAGCCGATATTAATGACCTAAGAACCTTGCAATTTTCAGTTAAAAAAGCAGAATACCTGATTACCATAGCAGCGGCTTTTGCAGATGAAAAACTGAGCAGGAAAATATTAATGGAACTTCCTGATTTGGAAAGCAGGATAAAGTTCCTGGTAGGAATCAGAGGAATAGGATTGTGGACCGCTAATTATGCTTTGATGAAAAGCTTGAAAGAGCCATCATGCATCCCGCATGGAGATGCCGGGCTTTTGAACGCATTGGTAAATCATGGTATTATTAAAACAAAGACTGACCAGCAAACCATAACTGAGTTTTTTAAAGCATTTCAAGGATGGGAATCTTATTTAGTATTTTATTTATGGCGAACCCTGGCACTGACAAAAGAAAAAGAATAAAATTTATAATAAGCAAAAGCCTGAATCACTTATTGATTCAGGCTTTTCTGCTTTAGTTTGATAGCGTACTGTGCCAACTTTTTAGCGGCTCAGCACTGGCGAGTCTTTTAGCAGTTGGTTGACCTTTTCGGGTAAATATGGCCTCCCTCCGGTTGCCGGAATACAAGTCCCGGTGAAAACGGCTTTGGTCATTATTTTACCCTTACAAATAATCTCCTGTTTGAAATGAATTTTAGGAAGTCCATCCGGGTCGCCTAATAACTGGCAGGTAACGACAAACTCGTCGTCCTTTTTAAGGGATCGGACAAACTGAATTTTGTATTCTGACAAAACCAATAAAAAGCCTTTTTCAGCTTCTTCCTGAAGGTCGAAACCCAAAACCTCTCTGATATAATCATGCCTACAATACTCCATGTAAAATGGATAATAGAGGCCGTCCATAATATTTTGGACGTCTATGTGTTCGTCCTTTGCAACGTATGATTTGATATATTCCATGTAAATCTAATATGCTTCAGTTAATTAAGACCGTCATGAAAGATAACACCCAGGCTGTGCCTACTGCCACTTTTTAAGGGGCTTACACCATGTTTCATATTTACACGGTAATAACCTTTGGTGCCTTTCACGGGTCTGAAGTTAGTTGTAAAAATAACCATATCTCCCAAAGCTGGTTTAATAACATTAGCTTTAGACTGCGCTCTTGGAATCTGTTCGGTAATCACAAATTCACCACCCGTATAGTCCCTGTCGGTCTGGTCCAGCATGAAAACCATTTGCATAGGGAAATAGATATCGCCGTAAAGGTCCTGGTGAAGGGTATTAAAACCACCCTCGCTATATTTAAGAATCAGTACAGTAGGTTTTTCCTGCCCATGTTCCTGACATAGTTTTTTCATTTCCTGGTGCGTCGCCGGGAATTGCTTGTCGATGTTTAATTCCTGCATCCATTGGTTAGCTACATGAGCTATTTTCGCATATATTTTCTCTCGTAATTCCGTGATTAATGCAGGTAGTGGATATTGGAAATATTTGTATTCTCCCTGGCCAAAGCGATACCTTTCCATGCTGATCGTTTTACGATAAGTGTCATCGGCATCGTATTCAGAAATCAGTGTATCACATTCCTTTTCCGTAAGTACATTTTCAACGATTACAAAACCTTTATCATGCAATTCCTGAGTGATGGCCTCCCAATCCTTGGCAGCCAATCTTGTTTCTATATTGTCCATAATACACGTATTTATTAAGGCCAAAGTTAATCCCGTGACAGGATGTATGAAATCCGAAACTTGCGCACTTAAATTTATTCGTGGTGCCTACCAAAGCATACGGCTGTATTGATTTCCGAAAGAAATACAACTCGGCATTTGATTTTATTTCTAACAAAATGTAAATCCAGTAAATAAAGACAGTTTTTTTTGCAGTGGTCGAATTTTCGATTAGAATAAAACACCGCAAGGAACGGATTGAACAAAACTAGGATTACCGATAATTTTGGTGATTAACGGCTACCTATTTAAAATTGAGATTTAACCAGCATCTATGAAACGGGACGAATCGAATACTTTTCCTGACTTGTAAAACTCGTTGGTAGCAGTAAAAATAAAATTATAAAAATAACCGTAACCAAAAAACAAATGGATCGGCTTGGTCATGTGGAAACCACTATAAATTTTACACACCATCCCATTTTCAACGCTTAGGCACCAACAGCGCAAGACGGGTGAAATGTCAATGCCGAAGCACCGCTAAAAAACAAATTAAATTGCTTCGCTTGTATAGCCTTGACGTTTCACCCGCCGGTCGATAACTTTGCCGGACGCGGTGAAATGGGATTATAATATTTTGTGAGATGGGAAAGCAGGTGTGTTATGAGGAACGAATTTAACTTCTGCCAGGGGGCAGCGAGGCTGACGGCGCAATGAAACCCGGCGCGATAGCGCGTGGTGTTATGAAGCCACCTGCCGTAGCTGCTTGGTTTAAATGGATTCATCGTTCAATTTCCGTTTTTGTATAAGCGGTATCCATAGCGGATAGGGTTCTTCTTTTAGCAATCTGCTTTAAATAAACCCATGCCCGTTGATAATGGGCTGATTGCTCGTTTTGCTTGTGCTGGCCGTATGCATCAATTGCTCTGCCGCCTAAAGAATATAAGTAGGTTATAACCACCAAGCATATGCCCCAGGGAATAAGCCTGCCAAATACTATTTTATAGTACTGCCCCTGGTTGGTTTCGGGGAACAATAAAATGCGTAATTGTTTAATGGTAGATGTAGACCCCTTGCTCAATTTTTCGTAGATCTGTTTTAGCAAGGTCAATTCCTCATTCTGTTTGATGTTCTGCTTAATTACCCTTATTTCGGAAAGTATGGTATTTATCACAACTGAATAATCAGGAACTGGATTTTCGTTAATTTTTGCTACCTGCTTTTCCATCTCGGTATTCTTTTTCACCAGATTATCTACAATCTCGTCGTTGCTATCCATTCTTTGGTTTAGTTCATCTATCTCTTTCATCTTGATATTCCTCTGCTTTGTTGTTGTTCATTTTTCTTTCGACGCTTTCTTTCCGGGCTATAATCATCGTTGGCTATATTGCCAAGTAAGTCACCTAATAAATCTGCTCCTGCTGATAGCGATTGCCTCAAATAATGGGTTTCCGGCTCCGGCTTTAAATAAGTGGTTTGTTCGGTCTTGTCCTGACTTTCTCTTTCCTGCTTTGCGTTTTCCATTACTTCCCTTAGCTGATCTGCCAAGCTCTTTTCCGGTTTAAACTGCTGCTGTTCTATGGCCTGGCTAAGCTTTGCATAACTTAAACTGCGGTCTAATTCTGATCCTTTAAATTTATATTTGCCCTTACTGAAACTGATGCCCTGCACATCGGTAGTGCCACTTTTATATTTCAAATGCGTAACAATGCCCTGTTTAGCCAATACCTGCTTTAGCTCATTAATATTTTTTACTTTTTTGCTGGCTGACACGATAGTATCAAATAATTCATATTTGATCTTATCCTCGCCTTTAAGCTGCTGCCGGTTGACCTTTTCCTTACCCGTTGACATATATAGACCGTGCTTTAAGGTCAATTCTTTAGCTACCTGTACATTCCGCTGCTTTTGAAAGTTATCGGATATGGTTTTACCGTTGTTGCTTACCCTATTGTAAACGATGTGGATATGCGGATGATCTTTGTCTCGGTGTCTAACAATTACGTACTGCGTGTCCTGTATCTTCATTTTTTGCAGATATTCTTTTGCCAACATCACCATTACCTCATCGTTTAGCTTGGCGACATCATTTACACTCCAGCTTAAAGCAATATGGCCAACTGCTTTTCCTAAATTGGGATTGTACTTTCGTTGCAGGTTAAAATCGTTGATGATTTGGCTAACCTGCTGCATTCTTACACCTGCCGCATCCAGTATGACCGCATCATGTTTTTGTACAACATATCGGATACAGCCGCCAAAGCTTCTACCCGTTATCACTTTCCCTATCATTGTTGTTGAGGTGTTTTAAAGTAATATCTATTTCGTTCAAAATTTTACTGCAATCCCTTACTACCGTTAAAAGTCCAAGCTGGTGTGCAAGCTTAGTTAACTGGTTTAGGTTATTGGCAAGCTCGGCAAGCATCCAAAGGATGCGGCGCTCATCGTCCGTTAATCTCGGAACTACCTTTGCGCTTTTAGCGGCTGCCCGTATCCAACTGCTTGAATGCATCCCGGCGGTTTTGGCTTTATTGTCAATAAAAAAGCGCTCGGTCGCAGTCATTCTAATACGTATAATCAACTCCCGTTTAACCCTCTTCTTCGGCGCACCACCTTTATTTTTTGGTTGGTTTAACTGTTGTTTGTTAGTTGTCTTTACTGTCGCTTCCATCTGTTAACTCCTTACTCTTTCTTCAATTTTTCCTTTTGCAACCATCGGGCGCAAAAGGCAAGTTTGCCCGGTGCCGTAGGCATCCGGGATGTTTTTGTGGCAACAAAAACACAAACTTGCTCCTTACAAGCGGATAAAAAACCACTATCCCCGCGAGGGGTATAGTCGGTATACCTGCATAGCTTAAACTGCCTTAAAGCAGTTGGCTTTTAAGCCATCCGGCCAATAAATCAAGCTGCCTTTTGCAGGGTGAAAAGATGGCTGATAACGGATATAACCATACTCATCCAGTTCCCTGATACACTTGTGATAAGTAGCAATGGATGCGATTTTTGAAAATGCCATTACTGTCTTTCGGGTAATGGCAAAAGGACTGACAAAGCCGTCCCGCTGCCAAAAAATAAATAAAGCCGTGAACAGGCTTACATGGGTTGCCCGTACCCGCTTGTCGAGTCCCATGCGCTTAACAATGTCGCTGTAACCATTTAGTTCTTTTGAGATAATCATTGTCCGTTCTCCTCCAAAATCTTGTTAATGTCCTCTAATTTGTAGTACATGATGCTGCCCATTTTGGTAAAGCGTAGTGTGCCGTTGATGCGCAGGTTCTGTAAGGTGCCTGGTGATATATTCAGCATCTTCCTTACCTCGCTACTTTTTAGCCATTTCTTAGGCTGGCTCTGTCCTGGCTGAATTAGCTGCTTGATCTCTTTTAATAAATCCTCTAAGCGCCTTAAATCTTCTCTCGTGACCAATTCTACATTCATCTGTCATCCTCCTTAATCTTTAATAGTTTGTTGCATGGCATTGAGTACCTCGCTTTTTTTGAAGTACACCCGTTTATGCAGACGCAAATAGGGTAAGCCTTTTTTCATCCAGTCGGTAAGCGTTACCAAAGACACGCCGAGTTCGGCGGCAAGCTCTTGCTTGGATAAAAGTTTTTCTGAATTTTGCGGCTGATTGCCGCCTGTTTTAAAGTGTTCCTGTAGTTCTGCCCTGACTGCATCCCTGATGCATTGGCTTAGGGCTTCCTGGTCAATGATTTGCATAGCATTTGTTTTGGTACAAATGTGTGCCATGCCCTGTAGATTTCTTGACCACGCAAATCTGCGTGGTTAAAATGGAGTGGTTTAAGGAAAGTTAAATGGGTTTATAAGGTATTGATTACCAGTATAATGCTATATTGGCAAAACAACCTATTAAATGACTGGCGAAAGAGGGATTCAACTCCGCTTTTTTACAGGATTGATTGTAAACAGCTTTGATTTTGCAGGAATATCGGCATGTTTATCACCCGGCTCGCGCTTATCACTGGGGAAATAACGGCGTATGGTTTCGTGATTGATCTCCTTATCTCCCTCACGGAAATATTTAGAGATCATCTTTGTCCAAACACTTTGCGTTTGTGAAAACATCAGTTCTTTACCTTCAGGTGTTTTGAGTTCCTGCATTTGCAAATGCAGGTTTAAAACGGTATTGCGGTAGCCGTCCGGAATATTGATATAATCCTCGGTTTCCAATGCCGTCGCTTTCTTGAGGTCGGCTTTTAGCTGGATGATCTCTTGCCTAAGCACAAATATCTCAGAATCTTGCCGCGCTATTACCGCATCATTAGATTTATGGAAATTCCAACGGTCAAGCGAGATCAGAAGTTCTGTAAATTTTTGCAGCCGCGCTATTTCACGTTCATTACGTAAGTGGTTTTTATCGTAAACATCTTTGCTCATTAAAACATTTAGCTGCCTCTCGATGAGTGACCAGAAATATTTAAAGAAGATTTCTTCCGTACCATCGGCATGATGCAATAAATAATAAGCCAAATGGCGTTGGTAAAATTCTTCTACACGGTCGCCAGGTATGGCAAACACGCGTTTAAAAAAGTGCTTTAAAAACTGTGACCTGTCCCAGCTTATTGGGTTACCCAAGTCCAAGGTGTCAGGCGCAAAATCAAAACGGTGACGGGGTTTAAAATATGTTACACTCATAGTTAGATAGATTTATTCAAAAATAGGAATTTGATAATGTAGAATAGAAGACTTGAGAATCGCAACCCCTACGACTTGATAAATAATTTTCACGTATTAGTGACAAAGATTATATTAACGGTATATTTGGTTAAACCAATGGCCTATATCTTTAAATTTCCAGCTGAAGTGCGCACCAACGCGCAGGGTAATCAAGTCCTAGCAAACTTTCATCATTATTGTATCAGCCTAAGCGATGTCTGGGTAACCATAGACTGGTCAGGTTTAAATTACATGGATGCTAATTTGTCGGCTGTTTTACTTGCTATGACATACAGGCTAAAAAAAGAGCGTGGATTAAAGTTTTTCCTAAACGCTCAGGACCTTAAAGGGCCATTAAGCATCTTTTGGAGAAACGGCTTAGCCCATTATATTTATAACACAAATAAGAAACCCGATGATGAAAGGGACAGTACTATTCCTATTAAGGCTTTTAAAATTGCCGACGTAGATAAATTTGCCGAATTTATTGAACGAGATTTGTTAAAACATCGAGGATTGGACAACGTCAAATTTACTGATAAAGAAAAAGTTAAAGGGAGTTACTTCGAAATTTTTAACAACATTGAAATTCACGCCAAAACCCAGGCACCGTTATTTGCATGTGGTCAACTCTTTCCCAAACAAAACCAGGTGATTTTTACTCTCGTCGATCTTGGCGTCGGGTTTTTGCATAATGTCAAAGCATTTACGGCCGAAACCGAAAAGATTGTAAAAGCAGAGGATGCGATCAATTGGGCTATAAAAGGAAATTCTACTAAAGAGGAAGCGTCCGGTGGTACAGGTTTAAAAAAAATACTTTTTTATTGCATGAAAAATAATGGTAAATTTCACATAGTTTCGGATGACTGTTATTGGCAATTCGATGGAGCAATTAATCATACGAGAATTAATAACCCGTTTGTCGGCGCAACAATTCACTTAATATTTAGTTATAATTGACAAGATAAGATTAACTTTGTAGCCCATTATTGCGTATATAACCCCACTCGACAAATATGACAACTGTAAACATCGCTCACCTTATCGGTACTTCTAATGCAATTATCCAGAAATTTGGATTGCAGGTATTAGATAAAGCTAACAGCCTTATTGAACGTGGAGAAAATGTCGAACTTTATTTCGGAGATCTAAGTAATACGACGACCGGATTCTTTCATGCCTCTATCGGAAATCTTTATAGGGCTTATGGTGATCAGTTCTTTAATCTGGTAACGGTTTCTGGTATTGATAAAAAAGAGGATTGGACAGAAAAGTACGAGGAAGCCATAAACCTTGTTAAAAATCCCAAAAAAGCAAATGAAATTGATTTCGCAATTTCAAAGCTGTTTGAATAATGGCTTATCTGATTAGTCCTATTGATGGCTATTCGCCAGATAGTAATCCATTATATTTCTTTGATGCAAATGCGTGGATCGCTGCGCTAAAATCTACTGGGAGTATTGCAGTTGATGTTCACGAACGAGCTTATGTTGATTTTTTTGAAGCAATAGTTAGTCTGCATAATCATAAAGGCACCCCACAGGCAAAGCGTGTAAAACACTTTCCTAAGTTTGTAATGTGTTCATTGCTAATGTCGGAAATAATAAATGCTTACATGCGTCAGGTGGCAATGAAAGTTTTTTACGGCGAAAATCACTATCAGCAATTCAATTTTAAAAAAGATTATCGTGGAACAGCAGATTATAGCGCGAAACTGAAGAGCCTTATTTCTGATTTGATGGCTTTTGAAGATTTCATTGATATTCACGATGATGATTTTAAAAAAATAGATCCATTTAGTATTATCCACATGTTAAATGCAGACAATGATTTTAACGACTTTTATTATTTTTATTACCTACAAGGAAAAGGGATTCCAATAATTACCAATGATGGAGATTTTATTTTCCAAGATTTACCGATCATTACCACTCGTAAAAATCTTCTTGCCTTAAAATAATCTTTTGGAAGTTTGCTTTAATTTTCCGCTGGGAAGTGTCGCAATCTTATGAATAATTCAGCAAAGGCAACTATGAAACAGAGCACATGATACTTTTGAAGAGGGATCATCGAAAGTCATGCCATTGAGTGATTTCCTCAAGATTTTAACATTAAAACAATAGCTACCTGGCAGGTTTGGGAACAATTAAGCTACTTTGTTAACTGGTCACCACACATGCGGTAACGGTTTGTCGGATAGCTTCGACGTAATCCGCGATAAATTTGCGTTTATACACTAATATGTATGAAGGATGCTGCACAGCCACAAACCATGTTCCATTAAGCAAAACGGGCTGGAAATTAAAATCTTCATCGAAAGCGACTGTTTTAAGGCCATGTTGCTTTAAAACAAAAGTGGCCACTTGTTTTCCAAGTAAAAAAACAATTGCCGGCTTTAAGCTTTCTACTTCATCCTGGAAATTTGGATAACATTTCGCCATTTCGTGCTCCATAGGGTAGCGGATTTTGCCCTGATTCAGTGGGAGACATTTAACAATATTGGTGCGGTAAAATGTAAAATCGCTTTTCAACGATTGTTCGGCAAGTTCGACTAATGCACCAGACCGCGTGGTAGCTGAAAGCGGGAGATGCTCATCATCCTCTCCAAACTGCACTGCAGAAAGGCCCACCCAAAAAACGTCGGCCGGTCTACGCCGGTCATAAGCTGGTAGTTGATTAAGAAATAGCCCGCATGCACTACACCTTTTGCAAGCGGCGGGATTTGGATTTTGGTCTAAGTCCTGCGAAAATTTTACCGTCATTGAGGTTAATTGTCCGGTAAATATAATCATGCAGGTCCTTATCGCAAACTTTTGAGTAGTTTCCTGTGTGAAAATTAAACTGCAAGCGGCCCACTAAATCGGAAAGCGCTTCATTTGGGGCAACTGGCTGGTTTTCCAGATTTAGCCCCTGCTGCTGCAATTCATGGTAAATTTCTGTGGCATGATATGGACGATACTGAAATACGCTGGTTCGGAAGTTGACCTGGTATTGCCTCGCCAATCGCTTTAGTTTTTTGGCTAAAGCAAAGGTCATGTCCATGTCGGCGGATGTTTCGTCCGGGAAACCATAAATAAAGTAGGCTTTTACATTGATGCCTGCTCTGAATAACTTGGTCAAATTGGCGGTAATGGTGTCCAAGTTATGAGTCTTATGGATTGATCGTAATATCGACGGTGATCCTGATTCGATTCCGATAAATAATTCAAAGCAGCCACTGCTTTTAAGTTGTGCCATCATTTCGTCCGGCACATTACTGAAAGTTTGCACATGCGCCATTGAGCGCCATTGCAGTTTAAATCCAGCAAAAGCATCGATTGCTTTTTGCACAGTAGTACTACTTTTCAAAAACAGGTCGTCCAGTACACGGATTGAATTAACCTTTGGAAATTCCTTCATGATCGCATCAATCTCAATCGATATTGCTGCCGCGTCCATTTCACGTACCGGCGTGTCCTTGTTCAACGAACGGGCGGCTGCACAAAAAGAACAGTTGTAGATACAACCGCGGCTGGTAACAATGTTCGCTTCCAAAAATCCAAGCGCGTGTTTGACCGGTTCGTTCAATAAAAAATGGCGTTCAAGAGGAGCGTGCGCGATGTTTTGCACGAAATAGTCAGAGCAGCCAGTGGCCTGGAACACCCTCCGGTTACCTTGTTTAATAAGTGGGGTTTCTTTTACCTGGTCATGGAGAATGTCTGTCATGATCAGTTCGCCATCACCAATCACCATGTCGATAGGATTAGGCGTGTTCCACTCCAATATATATTTATATAACTCTCTTACGGACAAACCGCCAATAACGACATGGGTCGGATAGTCAATTGCTTCCACCAATTCCTTGACGAGTCCGCAATTTGTGGTAAATATGTTGGTGGCCACCACGTCCGGCTGAGCCTTATTAATATATTCTATGATGTCTGCCAGCGGCATCCTGAGAAATATTGTATCGAGCACTTCGACCTGAAACCCGTCTTTTCCCAGTTGTGAAGCAATATAGCCCAGCCCTAACGGCGGCAGCGAATCCTCGTCATATAGGTCATTCCTGTATTTAAAAAGGGGTGAATTTATAAGCAGTACTTTCATATTACTTTGCAGCTATATCAATAAAACCATCAATTTCTGCTTTTTCGGGAACTTCTGCGAGGTTCCAAATTAGCTCCCATATATTCTTATATAAAGCACCGTTTGAATCCGAAGTGTCGGTTTCAATAGCCCGGTAAACTTTGGTAGATACCTTGAAATACATCAGTAAGCGGTCGCCGCCCTGGAAACGAGTGATGCGGCCACGAAGCGACAAATTCGCCGCTGTCGGCTTGTAATATCGGACACTGACTGCTGGTATATCCGTCAAAATCTTTCCGTATCTGATCCTTTCCGAATTATTTTTTGGACGGGTACATAGAATATTAATCTTTTTAAAACCTGCAGCTTTCAGGTAGGTATATTGGGCATGCCTATCCATTTCATTAGGCGTGGCACCAAAAAAATCAATATCACCGCAAAGCAAATTGATATATTCCTTATCTGCCTTTCCAGTAAATTCATTGATGACGGGATCAAGCTCATCCGTTTTGTAAATATTTTTTGTCTTGAGGACAAACCTCGTGATGATCACCAAGGCGATGTTACATACGAGAGTAAAATACCAAGTACCTCCGGGCGCCGCCCATGATGTTGCATAAATGGTGTAAATGAGAAAACAGAAACACAGTCCTGAAAAGCCATAAAACCACCAATATAGGTTACTCCTATCAAAATTTGTAAAGATTTTGTTCAACAAAGCGCCAAGAACGGTACCGAGGGTAACAAAAGCAAGGGGGTTCAATAGTTGGTTAGCGTCGCTGGCAATCATATAATAATTGGATTAGGTGAATAACAAATATACCGATTTTTCATGACCCAACATTTAGTTTATTGATTAACAGTTGTATATCTCGCTTTGGGGCACGCGAATTTACCCTTGGGTATAAGTCCAGTTTGACCAGGCATTCGGCTTTTGTCATGAAGTTTTGCTCAACCAACTGGTTCAGCACCCATAACGACCCTTTGACCGTCAGTTGACGCCGCTTCGCTTCATTTCGCAGGCTGCCGTCTGCACTCAGGATGATGCCTGGGACGCGAAAAGCGAGCTCCAACACGGAACAGTCGGCAAAACTTAAACCCGGATGCTGATCGGTGAGTGCAGTGATTTCCGCTATATCGCCATCATCATAAACCGTTAACTTGCCATCGGACACTACTTTCCGGACGGCTACAGCCTGCTCTTCATCCAAAATTTCCGCAATCACAAAACCTGTTGTTACCGCAGTAACTTCCAGTTGATAAAATGCCTCCAGTAGGTCCAAGTCAACCAGGTCGATCAGTATGCAGGCATCCTTGATAACGATGGTCTTTTCAATTGACACTACCAAGCCCTTTCCTTAATTCATTTACTGATAACCCGGAAAGCGCAGCGGCTTTACTCATGCTGATCATGCCTTCCGCCAATGCACGGTTAATCAGCCGGTCAAAAAAGGTCGAACGTTCTTCGGTTTTATACTCCCCAGGTTCTTTTTTACCCCCGAAGGTTTTAGACAAATACACGTTCCACTTTTGATAATAGACTGGTATGATGAGTTCCAATTCCAACAAACGATGCAAGATGGCGCGCAAAGAAATGCCGAAATACTCCTTAATAGTGATGAGTTCTTTGATGGTGATATAAGATCTTTTTGCTGCACCCAGCATCTCAATGAGTTTACGCGAGGGGATCAAAAAACAGCTTGCAAAGTAATGGCAAAGTTTTTCGACAACATCGTCAGCGATCTCTTCGGCAAATTTTAAAAGCAAATGTGCGAGTTCGTGTATGATGGTAAACCTTATTCGTTCGGTAGGGCGATCATTAACATTCACCATCACGAGCGGAACCCCTGAATCGGTCATTGCTGACAAACCGTCAATTTCCTCTACTTCGGTAAGAAGTAAGACCTTGATACCTTTTAGCTCCAGCATTTCGGTCAGGTTGGGGATGGGGCTTTCTCCGAGATTCCAATCTTTCCTTAACTGGGCAGCAGCTTTTTCCACTTCCTTCTTTTCCTTGATCAAAATGCCTGCTAGTGGATTTTTAAAGACGTGAAAAACGCCAAGGATATTTTCCAGTTCGGTACAACGCTCTACGTAATCCCGTGATTTTTCTACCACGGCTTCTTCATCTTTCTTACTAAGTGTACTTTTCTTGCGAAATAAAACCGCGCCCAGGTCTATTTGTTGCTTGCGAAAAAAATAGTCGGGTTTTTGATTAAGGCACTTACTAACCAACATCAATACTTCTGAAGTCGGTTTCATAGCACCCAACTCATATTTGTTGAGCGCCTGTTTGGAAACGCGGTTTTCTACAGCATCCGCCAATTCCTGCAAAGATAAACCCGCCATTTTCCTAGCCAGCCTTAAACGATTTCCGAATATATTTTGATCAAGTGCGTCCATAGTTCTCTATCTTGTTGACAAATTTAAAAATAAAAATCAATTTGTCAACCATTTTCTTTGATTTTTTTCTGGAACCTATTGACCCAAAGACGTGTAACAATGAATTTCTAAGGTCACATTTTGTGACCTTAGAAATTCGAACTAAATAATAGCATACTTCTCTTTGAGGGCTGCCATATCATGGCTAACTTTCAAATCCAATATTTTAGCGTAGTGCTGTGTGGTCTTAATATTCGTGTGACCGAGCATTTTGCTAACAGTCTCAATAGGTACATTATTGGATAATGTTACTGTGGTAGCAAATGTGTGCCGTGCTAAGTGAAATGTTAAATGCTTGAATACATCAGATAAGTCTGCTATCTCTTTTAAATAGGCATTCATCTTTTGGTTACTCAAAACAGGCAATAGTAAGCCCTGATTTTCGCATTGTGGGTGATCCTGATAGCGGTTCAAAATTTCTAATGCTACAGGTAAAAGCGGTATTCTTGAAGATGTATCTGTTTTTTGCCTGCTTGTAAATATCCACCGGCCACCGTCCATGCCTATGCCTATCTCATTTCTTCTTAGTTTTTTAACATCAGCATAGGATAATCCGGTATAGCAGCAAAAGACAAAAACATTTCTCACCTGTGTTAAACGTTCAACAACAAATTTTTTATTGGTAATCGCGTCCAGTTCCTGTTGTGTCAAATAAGTACGTTCCTTTGCTTTTGCAGAAGATTTAAAATTGGCAAAAGGGTTTTGCTTTAGCCAATTATTGGCAATACAGTGATTGACAATTTTTTTTAAATGCTTAATATATTTGGCTGCCGATACTCCGCTAATTTTACATTCGGCTTTAAGGTAAAATTCAAATCCTGTTATAAAAGCATGATTCAACTGGCTGATTTCAATATCGGCCTTACCGTATTCATTTTGCAAATAACCTGTTAGGTGTTTTTCGGAAGTGTTGTACCCTTTTAATGTATTGGGCTCAAAACCGTTCCCTATCAATGCTTTTACTTTAGAGTTATGCTCTTTAAATAATTGCATCAGAAAGCGGCTTTTTTGGGTCTTGCCCGTAAATTGATTTTGCAGGCTTTCTGTTGTTACCTGTTGGTTCGCATCAATTAGCACCTGATGCGAATTTCGGAGTTTGGTTTGCAGGCTGTCAAGATAATTGTTAAGCGCCTTAACTTCTTCTTTGGTTCCAATAGCACGCCCGGAATGACTGTTCCATTTGGTTGGGTCGCAATCACGGCCAGCAGACATATCTGCACGTTTACCATTAACTGTAATGCGCATGTAGATGGGCATTGCACCCCCTTTGTAGTTTTTTTGCTTTCTGATATAGAAAAGCAGATGGAAATTACTGTTCATAATTACAAGCTTAAAAGTTAAACAAAAGTAAGTTTGTAGCCTGCCTTTATCAAGATGTCCACTCGCTGAACAGGTTGATAATCAATTAATTAGAAGCAATTCGGTGCGTAGTGTTTTCCCATATGATACGCACCGAATTACGCTCATTTTTGTTGCGTTTTGGTGCATAATATGGTGTTTTGATGCCAACAAAAAACCCTGCAAACTTTTGATTTGCAGGGTTTTAGCACCTTTTGGTATTGTTTTTTGTAGCCCGTAGGGGAATCGAACCCCTGTTTCTAGAATGAAAATCTAACGTCCTAACCCCTAGACGAACGGGCCTTCTATTTATATGTTGTCTATGGTATTTCTACCGTAGCGTTCCCTTGTTTTGGGATTGCAAAGATATGCGTTTATCGATAAATTAAAAATAAAATTTAAAAAAAATCTCAAATATCTTTTCAGGGGTTTCCGAATCAAAATTGTTAAACAAAAAGCTGCTAATAGTATTGTAATCTATAGTGTTGATATGCATATATTTATACCAAACTATAAACCAATTAATATGAAAGCATTATGGAATAACCAGGTAATTGCGGAAAGCAATGATACCGTTATTATTGAAAATAATCACTATTTCCCTAAAAGTAGCGTAAAAACTGAATACCTAAAAGGCTCAAATACGCATTCTACTTGTCCGTGGAAAGGATTGGCATCTTATTATACGCTTGAGGTGGATGGTAAGCAAAATTCTGATGCTGCGTGGTATTATCCGGAACCAAAAGAAGCCGCGGCAAACATTAAAGATCATGTGGCGTTTTGGAAGGGAGTTAAGATCACCGAATAACAAAAATCTACCATGGAACAATACGATGCCATTATTATAGGCGCAGGACAAGCGGGCGTGCCTTTAGCTAAAAAACTGGCACAGGCCGGTAAAAAAACTTTAATTATTGAAAAGCGTTATGTAGGTGGCACCTGTGTTAACGATGGCTGCACGCCTACCAAAACTTGGGTGGCATCGGCTAAGGCGGCTTATGATGCCACTAAAAGCGCGGAATTAGGTGTTAATGTCAAAAGCTATAAAGTTGACATGCGTCAGGTAAAAAAGCGCAAGGATGAGATTGTATTGAAATTCCGCAATGGTGGACAAAAGGCTATTGAGGGCACCAAAAACCTAACCCTGATTTTTGGTGAGGCTGCCTTCACCGCTAAAAAAATACTATTGATTGAACTGAATGAAGGAGGAACATTAGAGGTAACTGCCGATCTGATCTTCATAAATACCGGGGCGAGAACATTGATCCCGGAGATTGAAGGTTTGAAGGATATTAAATATCTCACATCAACCACCATACTCGATTTGGATTACGTGCCCGAGCATTTACTGGTAGTGGGCGCTAATTATATTGGGATGGAATTTGGGCAAATGTTTGGTCGCTTCGGCAGTAAAATTACCATGCTGGAGAAGGCGTCGCGTATTTTATCCCGTGAGGATGAAGATATAGCTGAGGCTATGCATCAAATTTTAACAGATGAAAATATCGATATATATACTGATGCTACTACCCTGGCTTTTGAAAAAACAAGAAAGGGGAATATAAAAGCTAAAGTATCCATCGCCGGGAAAGAACAAATTATCAAATGCTCGCATGTATTAATTGGTGTTGGCAGAGCTCCGCAAAGTGAGGCCTTGAATCTGGATAAAACAGGGGTAAAGGTTGATGAAAAAGGTTTTATAAAAGTAAATGGTAAACTGGAAACCAATGTGAAAGGCATTTATGCTTTGGGCGATGTGAAGGGCGGCCCGGCGTTTACACATATTGCTTATAACGATTACACTATTGTTTATCGAAACCTGATTGAGGGCGATAATTTAACAATAAAAGACAGACCAGTGCCTTACTGTATGTTCACCGACCCGCAGTTAGGTCGCATAGGTATTAGCGAAGATGACGCTAAAAAGCAAAAACTTAAAGTAAAAGTTGTTAAATTGCCTATGGAACATGTTGCGCGAGCCATTGAGGTTGGTGATACCCGCGGATTTATGAAGGCTGTAGTTGATCCCGTTACTAAAAAAATACTTGGCGCTGCTGTTTTAGGTACCGAGGGTGGCGAGATTATGACCGTATTACAAATGGCAATGGAGGGCGGTATTACTTATGACAGGATACGCTATTGTGTTTTCGCGCATCCTACTTATTCCGAATCATTGAATAACTTATTTTTAAGTCTGGAAGATTAGCACTCGTTTATGATAAAAGTTGAACATCTGAGCAAACACTTTGGCAAGGTAAAGGCGGTAGATGGTATTTCTTTTGATGTAAAGGAGCACGAAAACCTGGTTTTGCTAGGCACCAGTGGTTGCGGCAAAACCACAACTCTAAAAATGCTGAATAGGCTAATAGAGCCTACCCATGGTAAAATCTTCATCAACAATAAAAATATCCTGGAACAACAACCCGAAATTTTGCGGCGTGGCATTGGCTATGCTTTGCAGAACAATGGGTTGTTTCCGCATTATACGGTAGGGGAAAATATTGCCATTGTACCACAACTATTAAAGTGGGATAAAAAGAAAATACAGCATCGCGTTAGCGAATTGTTGGAGAAACTGCATCTATCTAAAGACTACCTTAATGTTTATCCAAATGAATTAAGCGGTGGCCAGCAGCAGCGTGTTGGTTTGGCGAGGGCTTTAGTTGCCGATCCGCCGGTTTTATTGATGGATGAACCTTTTGGGGCGCTGGATAATGTAACCAAATCGAAAATTCATGCGGAGTTTAAGGTGCTGGATGAACTGAAAAAGAAAACCATTATTATGGTTACCCATGATGTACAGGAGGCTTTTGAATTAGGCGATCGGATTTGTTTGATGGATGCAGGAAAAATTGTGCAGCAAGGTACGCCTGCCGACTTGCTTTTCAAGCCAAAAAATAAGTTTGTCGAAGATTTTTTGAAAGAGCAGCGATTACAATTAGAATTTAAGGCGATTAAACCCCCTCCGCCCCCTGAAGGGGGAACGTTACAGTTAAATGGGGAAGTTTTACCGCCTGATGTAAGTATGTGGTGGGTGATGGAGCAGTTTAAGTTTAAGGGGAATGAAAGTTTATCCGTTTATGATGATCAGCATAAAGAAATTAGAAAGCTTGGGTTCGAGGATTTGATGTCGGCGTTTTATCAATATAAACAGCAGCAAACGCATGAATAATCAGCAACAAACCTTGTGGGATTTTATGCGGCAGCAGAGCGATAAGCTGGCTACCCAAACGCTGGAGCATATCGGGCTGACTTTTATCTCTCTTTTTTTGGCAGTGTTGGTTGGCTTGCCTCTGGGTATACTCATCGCTCGTAAAAGAAAATTATCCGGCTCGGTTTTAGGCATCGCGGGGATATTGCAAACTATACCGAGTATTGCTTTGCTTGGGTTTATGATACCACTTTTGGGTATCGGTCCGAAACCCGCTATTGTGGCTTTGCTTTTATATGCGCTGCTACCCATCATCAGGAATACTTACACCGGTATTACCGGGGTGGATGCCGCAGTTAAGGAGGCGGCTACAGCTATGGGTATGAGTAAATGGCAAATTTTATTTAAGGTGGAGTTGCCACTGGCTATGCCCGTGATATTAGCCGGTATCCGCACGGCTACAGTGATAACGGTAGGAGTGGCCACATTGGCTTCGTATATCGCTGCGGGTGGCTTGGGTGAGTTTATTTTCGGCGGGATCTCGCTTAATAATACTAACATGATATTGGCGGGCGCCATACCTGCGGCATTGCTGGCTATCATTTTTGATTTCCTGTTGTCGAGGGTACAAAAACTCAATTTTAAAAAGATTAAGGCAGGTACTTACGCTTTGCCGGTAGTTATTGTATTACTGGCTTCGGTTTATTTTATTCCATCAGCTTATGGCAGCAAACTTACTGCCGGTTTTACTCCCGAATTTATGGGCAGGCAGGATGGTAACCTTGGTCTGCAAAGCAAGTATCATTTGAAGATCCACACCATTGTTATTAGCGATGCGGTGATGTATAAAGCGGCCTATGAGAAGCAGTTGGATGTGATTAGCGGCTATTCTACAGATGGTCGGCTTAAGGCTTATGGGTTGGTTGTTTTAAAAGATGATAAGAATATTTTTCCGCCATATTTTGCAGCGCCTATTGTGCGTGAAGATGCCTTGCAAAAGTTTCCTGAACTGGAAAAAGCATTAAATCTGCTGTCGGGTAAAATTAATGATACGGTGATGACTGAATTAAATTATCGAACCGACTATCTTCACGAAAGCCCTGAGAAGGTAGCTAAGGATTTTTTGGTATCGAAAAATTTATGGCGACCGGAACGCGGTGGTAGTGATGGCATAGTTAGGATCGGATCAAAAATATTTGGTGAGCAATACATTTTAGCAAATATGTACAGCATGTTGATTAAGGGTTATACTGATTATGACGTAACTACCAAAACAGGCCTCGGCGGAACAAAAATATGTTTTGATGCTTTAACCAATAACCAGATAGATTTTTACCCGGAGTATACCGGCACCGGGCTTTTAGTTATCCTTCAACCATCACAACAAATAGTTAATTCGGTAGAAGGCAGTAAGGAAAAGACCTACAATTACGTCAAAGAGGAATTTGAGAAGCGTTACCAGATAAAGTGGTTGCAACCCATAGGCTTTAACAATGCTTATGCTTTAATGATGCGGCAAAAACAAGCTGCGGCTTTAAATGTTAAATCGATAACGGATCTTAAAAACTACCTGGATAAAAAATAAACCCGAAATGGAAACAGCAACTGAATATTATACCGATAAAATAAGCCTTGCTGAACGTTATTTAAAGGTCCGCAAGCATACGGAGCATATTTGCAGCCCGCTGCAAACGGAAGACTATGTAGTGCAGCCGGTAGGGGATGTTAGTCCGCCTAAGTGGCACATCGGGCATACCACCTGGTTTTTCGAGACCTTTATTTTAAAGCCCTTTGCTACCGATTACCGGGAGTTTAATCCGGAATACAATTTTGTATTCAATAGCTACTACGAAACGGTGGGAAACCGCGTTATCCGCACCGATAGGGGTAATTTAAGCAGGCCAACGGTTATTGATATTATGCGCTACCGCAAATATGTGGATGATGCCATGAACAAGTTTTTGTGCGAAGAACCATCAGATGAAGTGAAAGAGCTACTAATACTCGGCTTTAACCACGAGGAGCAGCACCAGGAACTTTTATATACCGATATTAAATACATTTTGGGTCATAACCCGTTGTTCCCGACTTATTCGCATGACTATCATTCGCCGAAGGTAAAAGCCATTGATGCGCCTTTTATTAGCATTGATGAAGGTATTTATGAGATCGGCTTTAAGGGCGAAGGTTTTTGTTTCGATAATGAGCTGAGCAGGCATAAAGTTTATTTGAATGCATATGAGATTAGTCCGAATTTGGTTACTAATGAGGAATATGTTGAGTTTATAAAAGCTGGCGGTTATAACGATTTTCGCCATTGGCATGCAGAGGGTTGGGATTGGGTTAAAACCAATATGGTACAATCGCCTTTATATTGGCATTTAATACATGGCGAATGGTATAACTATACTTTCAATGGGTTGGAACCTGTTGAAATGAAGCAACCGGTTTGTCATATTAGTTATTTTGAGGCTTATGCCTTTGCGGCGTGGAAAGGAATGCGCTTGCCAACAGAATTTGAGTGGGAAGCCGCTGCACCGCAGTTTAGCTGGGGCAAAAGCTGGGAGTGGACCGAAAGTTCGTACCTGCCTTATCCGGGTTTCGCGAAAGCGCCGGGGGCTATAGGCGAGTACAACGGCAAATTTATGGTGAACCAGAAAGTATTAAGAGGCGCATCAGAAGTTACATCGCCGGGGCATGCTCGCATTACCTACCGCAATTTTTTTCAAACACATTTACGATGGCAATTTACTGGCATAAGGCTTGCTAAGTAATTCATCATATAATCAACCTAATGAAAAATATGAACACTGCTACCATGCAACCATTAAATAACCAGGCTGACATAACCGAGCAGTTTTATGCCGATGTTATCAAAGGTTTGCAATCAACTCCAAAGCATTTAAGTTCCAAGTATTTTTATGATGCGGTGGGCGATAAACTTTTTCAGGATTTGATGAATTGTGATGAGTATTACCCAACCAATTGCGAACTGGAAATATTTACAGAGCAAACTGCTGAAATATGCCGGGCTATAATGGGTAATGGCGATGCTTTCGACCTTATAGAATTAGGGGCTGGCGATGCTATGAAATCAACATTTTTACTGAAGTATTTATTGGAGCAAAAAGCCAATTTTAGTTATTTGCCAATAGATATATCTGAGAATGTGATCTCTTACTTAAACACGACCCTGCCTGTTTCGCTTCCAGGGTTGAAGGTTACCGGTTTGAATGGCGATTATTTTAATATGCTGGAAAAAGCAGCATCTCTATCTAAACGCCGTAAGGTTGTTTTGTTCTTAGGGTCGAATGTTGGTAATATGCCCGTTAGTGATGCGGATAATTTCTGTAAGCAGTTACGTAATCACCTTTCGAAAGGCGATATGTTGTTAATTGGTATCGACCTGAAAAAAAATCCTAAGACAGTTTTGGCTGCTTATAATGATAAGGGTGGTATCACTAAAAGATTCAATTTGAATTTATTGGAGCGCATTAATCGTGAGTTGGGTGCTGATTTTGATGTTGCTAAATTTGAGCATTATCCAACGTATGACCCGGAAACGGGTGCATGCAAAAGCTACCTGATAAGTTTAGAAGATCAGCAGGTGAAAATTCGTGGTAAGGAAACTATTGGATTCGCGAAAGATGAATACATCTACATGGAGATTTCGCAAAAGTATAATGTGATACAAACTAACCAGATAGCTGCAGGAGCTGGTTTTAAGCCGCAGAATATATTTTTCGATAGGAAAAAATGGTTTATTGATGCTATTTGGTTAGCGGAATAATATAAATTTTATTTACAGACAGCCAATTGCGTGGCAATCCCCGATACACAGGGCGACGTGCGAGATTTTTTACCATTGTGCGGTGGGTGTCCTCCTGAGCGCAGTCGAAGGACGAGCGTAAAGGCCTGCCCACATACTTCGACTATGTTCAGTATGACAGCCTTTGCACCGAACAGCTATGAAGTAATCAGAGCAACACAGGATTTAATTCAGAATCTATCAATTCGCCAAAGGGTTTATCCATCAACCATTTATGATGATCATTTTTTTGCTGTGAATTTTTGTATGGAGTTATCCTTGCACCATCTGCTATATAAATAATCGTCATTACTTCACGTAATTGGTTTGATTTATTACCTGGTGCCTGGTGTATGGTGAAACCGCGATGCCAGGTGGCATCGCCGGCCTTCATGGTTTCGGCACGACTAATCGGTAACTTATTATCCTTAACATATTGATCAAAGGCCGCTTCCGATTCATCAGAAATCTCGTGATTAAACACCGCGCCATTTTTATATGATCCGGAGGCAAAGGTGAGCATGCCCATATCTACATCTATATCAACCAAAGGCATCCACATGGTTATGGTATTGTTGGTATCAATAGGCCAGTAATATTGGTCCTGGTGCCATGGGGTTGGGCCGCCGCCCGGTTCTTTAAACAAAGCTTGGTCATGGTATAGCCTTACATTTTGTACACCCATCAAATCTGCGGCTATTTTGGCCATACGTTTGGCTAAAACAAATTTCTTTACCGCTGTATCAACCTGCCACAGGTTCATGATCTGTAAAAAGGCTTTGCCATAGGTATCCCTATCTTCTAATTTACGGTTTTCGGTATTGTAACATTCGGCAGCATCAACAATGACTGGGCGGTAGGCGGCAATTTCTTCATTGGATAAAATACCCTTTACGAGGGTATGCCCTTTAACCTGAAATTCGTTAATGTTTTCAGTGGATAAACTTTTGAAGTTATCTAAAGGAGGGAGTTGCGATGCACTAATATTCATATTCGTTAATTAGTTTAACTCAAAGTAAAATAATCTTTTTGATCTAAAAAATGAATAAAGTGATTTAATTATGGTTTATCTTATCTTGTTATATTTATATATTAGATTTGTGTAATAAAATATGCGATGATCAAGGCCTCTATTGAAGTTTTGCAGCCGGGTAACCGGCAGTCATTTTTGGTGCGCAAATTTGACCAGTGGGAATTTGACGGCCCATACCATTTCCACCCGGAATATGAGTTGACTTTTATTACAAAAGGTAGTGGTAAAAGATATGTGGGTACGCATATGGAGGACTTTTTTACCGGCGACCTTATACTACTAGGCCCAAATCTGCCGCACTGCTGGAAACTGGCCAATATTGAACAAACCCAACATGAAGCCGGTGCCATTGTAATACAATTTACAGCTGATTTTTTAGGAGAGAAGTTTTTTGACCGACCAGAAATGCAGGATATCTGCAAGCTATTTGAAAAGTCGGTAAGCGGAATAAAGTTTGGTGACAGTATCCAGGCGGAAATTAATGGCCTTTTAAGAGGGTTGGCTGATGATGATAATAATTTTAATAAGCTGCTAAAACTGCTTGATATATTGCAAAGGCTTGCTGTAACTAATGATTTCATCCTGTTGGATCAAAACCAAAGTATGGCTACAAGCTCGGTAAGTCAGCAGGAGCGCATAAACCCTGTTTTTGCTTATTTGGTTGAGAATTTCAGGCAATCGGTATCATTAGATAAAGCAGCATCGGTTGCCAACATGACTCCAAATGCGTTTTGCAAGTACTTTAAAAAAGTAACCCGCAAAACGTTTATGGAAACCATAATTGAGTACCGCCTTAATTATGCTACACAACAATTGGTACAGAGCGATAAGCCCATTTCAGAGATAGCCTTTGAGAGTGGTTTTGGTGATGTATCGCACTTTTACAAGATGTTTAAAGCTAAAATGAGATTGAGCCCACTGAACTATCGTAAAAAATTTATGCGCGATTTAAACATCATTAATCCGGCGATCTCGGCTTAATTAACTAGCATATCTTTTAATTTGGTGCATAGCATTGTTATTTCTTCATCGGTATTGTAATAGTGCACGGAAGCCCTTACTAGATTAGCCAGGTGATTTTTATTCATGTAGAATAAGGTTGATTTTGCCAGGCCAACCGACACGTTAATATTATCCTGTGCTAATTTGGCTTTTACTTGCGCGCTTTCTATCCCGGCTACGGTAAACGTAACTATACCGCATTGTTCGCTGCCAAAATCATGAACAGTGATGCCTTCAATTTGGTTTAATTGTTGGCGAAGTGTATTGGCCAGATACTGTATGCGCAACCATATCCTATCCATACCGATATTTAAGGCGTAGTCTATAGCCTTACCTAGACCAAGGGTTAATGCCCTGTTTTTTTCATACATCTCGAAACGGCGGGCATCAGCTCTCATTTTATAATCGGTTTCGCTTATCCATTTGGTGCTGAACCCGTCCATAAATATCAGTTTCAGTTTATCCTGTACGGGTTTTCTTACAAACAAAAATCCTGTACCACGTGGTGCACGTAAATATTTACGGCCGGTTACCGACAGCATATCGCAACCAATTTCCTTTACATCCAACGGAACATGTCCGGCGCTTTGGCAGGCATCAACCAAATATAAAATATTGTGTTTGCGGGCTATTTTACCGATCTCCACAATAGGTATCATGCCACCTGCGGAAGATGGGATATGTGTAACAGCTATCAGTTTTGTTTTGGGTGATATCGCTTGTTCTAAAGCCTGTAATGAGAAATTACCATGCTCATCATTCGGGATCAATACAACTTTAACACCCTGTGTTTTTTGTACATGTACCAGGCCTATCAGGTTAGTAACGTACTCCATTTCACAGGTGATAATTTCATCGCCAGGTTTAAAATCGATACCGTTAAAAGCCAGCGCCCATGCGGTGCTTGCATTCTCTACAATAGCAACTTCATCTTTTTCTGCATTAATCAGCCGGGCGATGGAATTGTAAGTTTTATCCAATTGCTCGCTGTATTTGGCTTCTGTTTCGTAGCCACCGAAACTTGCTTCTTCGTTTAGATAATTTACCACAGTTCCCACTACCACATCGGTTGCCATAGAGCAACCTGCATTGTTGAAGTGGATTTTGTTGTGGGTGCCTCTGGTTTCGGCCCTTAATTGTTGTATTTCCTGATCGGTTAGTGGTATAGTTTGCATATTGTTTATTGTTGAATTGCTGCTTCCTGTTTAAAATTTATTTCCATCATAATATCCGCGCGACCATAGGTGCCCGGCGATACGGATATTTCGGTAAAACCTAATTTACGGTAAATATGTATGGCATTTTCAAGTATACGGTTTGACCATAATACTAGTCTATCAATACCCATCTCACGCGCTTTATTAATACACGATTGACATAAAAACTGACCCGCGCCACCACCATGATAGTTTTTGTCGACTGCCATTTTGGTTAACTCATAAACTCCGTCCTCTACATAACGTAAACCAACGGTTCCTATAATAGTGTCGCCTATGGCAGCAAAATATATTTTACCGCCTTGTTTTAAAATGGCTTCTTCGGGGTTTTCTAAAACATATTTGTCAAAGTCTTCTACCGTAAAATACTCTTCGAGCCACGCTTTGTTTAGTTTCTCAAACCAGGGTTGATACTCGGGTTTGTAATAGATGAATTGCAGTTCCATATCATGAATAAATTATAATACAAAGAAAATGTTATTGGCATTGTAAAAACAGATGCAGATTTGTTAATTTTGAGCATAACAGATGTTATGAAAGAATTAATCGCAAGTCCGGATCATGATTTTTTATATACCCAGATTGTTGGGCGGTTTGAAAATCAGATCAAACAAAACCTGTTAAAGTGTGGGGATAAACTGCCATCGGTACGTGCGCTGAGCCAGGAGCAGGGGATAAGTATCAGCACAGCTTATAAGGCATATGTGGAGCTGGAAAACATGGGCATAATAGAGGCCCGGCCAAAATCGGGGTATTATGTAAAGTTCTCCACCTCGCGCTATACTAAATCGCCGGAAATGATGCCGCCGCTGAAAAAGATTGAGCAGGTAAGTGTTGTGGAAATGATAGCGATGGTTTACCGTAATATGGGCGGGGATAGTGTTCTAAGTTTGTCGCGTTCATCGCCGGCTATAGGGTTAATACCGATGGCTAAGTTGAATAAATCAATGATGGAAGCCATCCGCAAAAGCCCCAATGGCAATATTAATTATGAAAGTTTGCAGGGAAACATTGACATGCGCAAACAGATTGCCAAAAATGCTTTTAACTGGGGCGGGCAAGTAAGCGAAGACGATATTGTAACCACGCAAGGCTGTATGGAAGCCCTGGTGTTTTGCCTGCGGGCAGTTACCAAACCCGGCGATACCGTGGCCATTGAGAGCCCCACCTATTTTGGGATTTTCACCATTATGATGAGCCTGAATTTGAATGTGCTGGAGATTCCGGGCGATCCAAAGACTGGTTTAGATATAGCGTATTTGGAACAAGCCATGGAAAAGGTGACCGTTAATGCTTGCCTGTTTGTAACCAATTTTAGCAATCCCATAGGTAGCTGCATGCCCGATGAACGTAAGCAGCAACTGGTAAAGCTATTGGCAAAGAAGCAAGTTCCATTAATTGAGGATGATATTTATGGAGAGATCTATTTTGGTAAAAGCCGCCCGCGAACTTGCAAAAGCTATGATACGGAGGGAATGGTAATGCTATGCTCCTCTGTTTCAAAATCACTTGCGCCGGGATATCGGGTTGGGTGGTGTATACCGGGTAAGTTTAAGGAGCAGATATTAAGTTTAAAATTAATGCATACCATTAGCTCGGCCACGCCTACTCAGGCTGCCATAGCGCACTTTTTTGAAACCGGGCGATACGACCTGCATATGCGTAACCTGCGTAAGGCGCTATATACCCAGTGCCTGCACTATATGCAGGGTATTGCCCAGCATTTTCCGCTTGATACAAAAATAAGCCAGCCGCAAGGTGGTTATGCTTTATGGATCGAACTGGATAAAAGTATTAATGCTTTTGAGCTTTACCAGGCGGCCATGGCGCAAAACATCAGCGTAGCACCTGGACAAATTTTTAGTACAGATGCGCGTTTTACCAATTTTATAAGAATAAGCTTCGGCAGGCCTTATGATGAAGTATTGGAGAATAGTTTTAAGGTTTTGGGGGAGTTGATAAGGGGGATGGTGAAATAGAATCGAAGCGTCATTGCGAGGAACGAAGCAATCTCTACATAGACAAAGCGTTTAGAAAGGTATTGAATCTGCAAAGCCGCTCTGTAAAGTATAGAGATTGCTTCGTTCCTCGCAATGACGATGTGTAGGATAGAAATTACTTCACGCTCCGTTTTTTCAACTCCTTACTTATCGCATCTAATGATTTCTTCTTTTTTTGATCTTTTACTTTTTTGACTTTTGCTGCCTCTGCTTTTTGCAGGTAGGTTTCGGTGTGGGTGCGGGAATAGTATTTGCAGAACCATGTTAGCGGGCAAATATCGCATTTTGGGCTGCGGGCCACGCAGATATAGCGACCATGCAGTATAAGCCAGTGATGGGCGATGGCTAAAGTTTCCTGTGGTAGGTACTCTACTAATTGTTTTTCAACAGCCAGCGGTGTGCGGGCATTGGTGGTTAAACCTATGCGGTTGGCAACACGGAAAACGTGGGTATCAACAGCAATAGCAGGTGCGTCATAAACTACGGAAGCAATTACGTTTGCAGTTTTGCGACCAACACCGGGCATTTTTTGTAACTGATCAATGTCGGATGGTACTTCGTTATGAAATACATCGACCAGTATTTTTGCCATGCCTACCAGGTGTTTGGCTTTGTTGTTTGGATAGCTTACACTCCGTATGTAGGTGAAAACTTCTTCGGGTGTGGAGACTGCCAGGCTTTCAGGTGTTGGGAAACGCTCGAACAGGGCAGGGGTTACCTGGTTAATGCGCTTATCGGTGCATTGGGCAGATAGAATAACAGCTATTAATAACTGGAAAGGACTGCCATAATGCAGTTCGGTAACAGCATTGGGTTGGTTTTTTGAAAAATAATCTACAAAATGGCGGTAGCGTTCTTGTTTTAACATGGTTGAATGATCGTGTGACGTCGAAAATAATTAAAAAAAAGAGGCCCGGTGTAATTAGTTGTCCTAAATTTCACCGGGCTTCGTAATTTCTTTTGAGTCAACTAGCTACGCAGACTTTTGGAATAATCCAGTATGTAATGGATCGTATGCAGTTTTGGTTTCTTTTTCAAAAGATCCAAATCCGCACGGATGGAATGATAGAAGATCAAATCATCCGCATCCAGGTTTTCTTGTACTTCCCTGTCTTTCATCTGCGCATTTTTAATGATCGTGTTTAAAGAGTTTGTAAAGGTTTCACCCATAAGCTTGTTAATGTTTAAAGTACAAGTATTAAACGCAAGCCTGAAAGTAATATTTTATTAACTATGAAAAAAATTTCATGAAAATTTCATGAAATTAATTCTTCAAGCTAAGCTCTCTACCCTGCATCATTTTACGCAGGTTGTTTAGGGCGTAACGCATACGGCCTAACGCGGTATTGATGCTAACATCGGTAATGTCGGCTATCTCCTTGAAACTCAGGTCGCCGAAGTGGCGCATGATGAGTACTTCTTTTTGTTCGGATGGTAAAAGTTGGATGAGTGTTTTAAGATCCTTATGTGTTTGCTCGCGAACCATGCGGTCCTCGGTGCTTTCATCATAATTGCCTAATACTTCAAAAATATCGAAGTCGTCGCCATTGCTAACCATCGGCGCACGCTTTTCACGGCGGAAATGGTCAATCACTAAATTGTGCGCAATACGGGTAACCCAGGGAAGGAATTTACCTTCTTCGTTATATTTTCCGGCCTTTAACGTGTTGATGACTTTGATAAAGGTATCCTGAAAAATATCCTCAGCGAGGTACTCGTCTTTTACCAGTAAATATATGGAGGTATAAATTTTAGATTGGTATCGGCGTATTAACTCCACTAATCCGGCCTCTTCGCCCGTGATATATAGATGGATTAAATCCTGATCACTTTGCAATTGAAAATCCATAGAAAACCTTTACTTTAAACTTAATTAAAAGATATTATTTTTGTTAAAGTATAGTCTAATCTATATAGGGTCTCCTTTTTGTTACATCAAATAAAGCAAAAAAATCGAAAAAAACCAAATATTTCATCGTATTTAACACTTTAACACTTTTTAACATTTGACTGAATTAAGGGGCTAAAGTTTAATTAGTTAGGCGAATATCAATCCAAAATCATATTCCCATTTATTACTCGCGCGCATTTGGAATCGGCTAATAATTTTAGGATTTTTGCGTTTTGGAAAGGTTGATGGTTGATAGGTCATGGTTCATAATAGGAACCGGCTTTGCCAAAGGCTTTGAACCATCAAAATGAACTAACATTTGAATGATTAAAGAAGCAGAAAAAGATCCGCAGAAGCATATTATAATTAAAGGAACACGTGTACACAACCTAAAAAATCTGGATGTGGCCATACCTAAAAATAAGCTGGTAGTGGTTACGGGCATGTCGGGTTCGGGTAAATCATCATTGGCTTTTGATACTTTGTATGCCGAGGGGCAGCGTAGGTATGTAGAAAGCCTTTCATCATACGCGCGCCAGTTTTTGGGCCGTATGAATAAGCCGGATGTAGATTATATTAAGGGCATCGCCCCGGCTATTGCTATTGAACAAAAGGTTATTACGTCAAACCCACGTTCAACCGTGGGTACATCAACCGAGATATATGATTATTTGAAATTGCTTTTCTCGCGGATAGGTAAAACTATATCGCCGGTATCGGGCAATTTGGTGAAGAAGGATTCGGTTACGGATGTGATCAATTTTATCATGTCGCTGCCTGCGGATACGCAGGTTACTATACTTTGTCCGCTTTACCCACACAATAACCGCAGCTTGAAAGAAGAGTTGGCAGTATTGATGCAAAAGGGTTTTGTGAGGGTGGAATATCTGCAAAAGCTGTCCAAAATTGAGACTTTGCTGGAAGATATGAGCATTGTGGATGATGGCGTATGGTTGAAAGACGAGGTGAAAGGTAAGAAAGCCACTAACGAAAGCGTGACATCGACACACCAGGCAGTGCGTATTGTGATTGACCGTATTACTAAAAATGAAGAAGATGAAACGGTAAGCCGTTTAGGTGATTCGATACAAACAGCATTTTTTGAGGGTAAAGGTGATTGCTATGTGCGTTACCAGGAACCGGATGCTGAAAAGGAAACAGAACGCTTTTTTTGCGACAGGTTTGAACTGGATGGGATAAAATTTGAAGAGCCTACCGCTAATTTCTTCAGCTTTAATAACCCTTACGGGGCTTGTAAACGCTGCGAAGGTTATGGCAAAGTAATTGGTATTGATGAAGATTTGGTTATCCCCGATAAAAGCAAAAGTATATACGAGGCGGCTATTGCCCCATGGCGCGGTGAAAAAATGCGCGAGTGGAACGATAACCTGATTAAAAATGCGTTGCAGTTTGACTTTCCCATCCATCGCCAATACAATCAGCTTACTGAAAAGGAGCAAAGGCTGTTATGGACCGGTAATAAATATTTCCGCGGACTGGATGAGTTTTTTGCTGAGATGGAAGCTCAAACTTATAAGATCCAGTACCGGGTGATGTTATCCCGTTATAGAGGTAAAACTACTTGTCCGGAGTGTAAGGGCAGTCGTTTAAGGCAAGATGCTTCTTATGTGAAGATAGATGGTAAATCAATTACCGACGTGGTTTTGATGCCTTTGGACAAAGCCCTGGATTTCTTCAGCAATTTGAAACTAAATGAAACGGATGCTACAGTTGGTAAACGCCTGCTGATGGAAATAACCAATCGCTTATTGTTTTTGAATGACGTTGGTTTGAGTTATTTAACACTGAATAGGTTGTCGAATACGCTATCCGGCGGGGAATCACAACGGATTAACTTGGCTACTTCTTTAGGCAGTAGCTTGGTGGGGTCGATATATGTGTTGGATGAGCCGAGTATCGGTTTGCATCCGCGCGATACACAGCGTTTGATTACCGTACTTAAATCCCTGCGGGATGTTGGGAATACCGTATTGGTGGTTGAGCATGAGGAAGAGATCATGAAAGCGGCCGATCATATTATTGATATTGGCCCGGCTGCGGGTACGCATGGCGGGGAGTTGATCTTCTCGGGTACTTATGACGAAATTATAAAGGATAATAATAGCTTAACCGGCCGTTATTTGAGCGGTAAAGAAGAAATAGAAATACCGGCACATCGTCGTAAATGGCATGATTTTATTGAAATTAAAGGTGGCAGGGAAAATAACCTGCAGCACGTTGATGCTAAGTTTCCGTTAGGTGTGCTGACGGTTGTTACGGGTGTATCAGGATCAGGTAAAACTAGTTTGGTTAAACGGATTCTGGCTCCTGCACTGCAAAAAACACTGGGTAATTATTCAGGCGAACAAACAGGATCATACGATAGTATTGAGGGTGATTATGCCAAGATTGAGCAGGTGGAGATGGTGGATCAAAACCCGATTGGCCGTTCATCGCGATCCAACCCGGTTACTTATGTGAAGGCCTGGGACGAGATCAGGAATTTATATGCCGCGCAACCGGCATCAAAGGCAGCGGGGTTAAAGCCTTCGGCGTTTTCGTTTAATGTAGAGGGTGGTCGTTGTGATGTTTGTCAGGGTGAGGGCGAGGTGAAAATAGAAATGCAGTTTATGGCTGATATTTTCCTGACTTGCGAAACTTGCGGCGGTAAACGTTTTAAACAGCATATACTGGATATTACTTATCTGGATAAAAATGTATCCGAAGTATTAGAAATGACCATCGACGAAGGTCTGGAGTTCTTTAAAAAAGAGCCGAAGATCATCGCTAAAATAAAACCGTTGGTTGATGTGGGTTTGGGTTATGTGCAGTTGGGACAATCATCCAATACGCTATCAGGCGGCGAGGCGCAGCGTATAAAGCTGGCATCCTTCCTGGTAAAAGGGAATAATACGCATAAAACGCTGTTTATTTTTGATGAACCGACAACAGGTTTGCATTTTGAGGATATTAAAAAGCTATTGAAATCATTTGATGCTTTATTGGATCATGGTAATACCATCATCGTAATAGAGCATAATATGGATGTGATCAAATGCGCCGACTGGGTAATTGACATCGGCCCCGAAGGTGGTGATAGAGGCGGTAAGGTGGTTTTTGAAGGCTTGCCTGAGGATTTGATTAAAGTTAAGGACTCGTATACCGGGAAGTTTTTGAAGGAGAGATTTGAGGTTTAAAGATTTGAGGCTGGAGATAAGAGATTAGCAAAAAAGGTCGCTTTACATTTGTAAAGCGACCTTTTATATTTGGGGTCCTCTTCGAGAGCCCCGTGCGGGAACTAAAAATTACTATTCCCGGAATTTTTTAGTGAGAATTATTATTAAAAACTTCTTTAGCTGTCCTCAGTGCATTACTGGTGGCAGCGCCGCCTGCATAGAAAAGCATTTGCAATATAACTTCCACAATTTGTTCTTTTGTTCCACCGGCATTGATGGCTGCTTCAATATGCGCCTTAAGTTGCGGTGTGGCGTACCCAAGCGTTACACAAGAGGCAATTATCAAATATTCTCTCGTAAGAATATCCAGTCCCGGTCTCGCCAAAATTCCGTTAAATGCCCATTCATATGTCTGGTTTACATGATCCGGGCATATATCCTGCAATTCTCTTACTATCTGTTCGCCAGAATGTTGTCCGTGTAATTGTTTGAAAAGCGCTTCTCCTTTTAGGTAGGCTTCTGATTTATTTGCTGTTGTCATTTCATTTATTTTTATGACAAAAGTATCGTGCTTTTATATCTTGGGATAGTAAAAATGGGACATGAAATTCTTTTTCTGCAGAAAATCAGATGGGGTTACCTGCATGTACCGTTTGAATTCTTTTATAAAATGAGTCTGATCGAAATAACCATTATCTAAAGCAAAAGGAAGATACCTTTTGTCGCCATTCAACAACAAGGGTTTTATGGTTGCATGGAATCGGGATAGTTGCTGAAAATGCTTAGGCCCAATACCTGTTTGCTCTATAAACTTTCTGCGAAAATGCCGGTAGCTGATATTCAAATCTTTTGAAAAACGCTCCAATATAGCATCTCCTCCGTCTTTATATAATTCATTTATAATATGATTCCACAAAGTATCCATTTTGTTGTTTATCGCAAGTTTGTTAACAAGAAACTTGTCCAGTATGGAGATTTTACCCGACAGCGAAATGGTGTTGCTTACTTGTTCAAATGTTTCTTTCCCTTGATGCCCCCAGATATTTTGCATATTAATATAGTGTCCGTTCAATTCAGCCAAAGGAATATCCGTAAAGTGCCTGAACATACCTGCCCTGAACCGAACTGCAACAAAACCAATATTGCTGGATGGTAATATTGTTGAAGACTTTTCCGTAGAAAAAATAAGATGATCTGGTGTTAATTCTCCTGTATGGTTAATAAAAAACGGATCTCTGTGATGAATAAAAAGTTCAATGCCCGCAGCCGGAGGAACAACAGGCATTTGAATTTTATTTTGCTCCTGCGAATTCTCCCAGCTCCAATACCTGTCAATGTAAGGTTTAAGCTCATCACAAGGAGGGAAAAAACAAATATTCATAAACTTTAACTCTTTATATTTCTTCTTATGACCAATTGTGGTATAGCTTGTTGAGCACGCTAATTAAGTAAACGGATATGGTTGAAATGCCCATTCCTCTCTTCGAGAGACCATTTGAAACTAAAAATAGACCTACTTATAAAATAAATACTCCGCTGTGTAAGGCACCTGCAATGTTTGCCCTTTTTGTGATTGGTCAGCACTTTTTGGTGCCAAACCGCCATGGGTGTATAAACGTTGAATAAAAACAACATTTGCCAGATTTCCTTTTCCGCTTGGCGCTACTCCACGAAGCAGTAACCACGGGATAGCGTCGCTATCTGGCGAAGGCGCTTGCTGCAATTTTACACCGCTAATTAATGAGCCATCGGATAGTTGCCAAGTTGGGTTTTTCGTTGTATTCAGGTAATGTTTTCCAACTTCATGTGTATAATCGGCAGAAGAGAATAAAGTTGCCTGCGGCTCACGGAAAGTCCATACATAATGTGAAGTATCCTTTATATCTTGCGTACACTGATAAATCTGAACTCCCCTGGCGTACACGTGCAATATTATTGCATTGTTAGTAGGTACTGCAACAGCGGTAGGTATGGCTTGCTGCCCATGTACAACTACTGCCCACAGCATAAGGATTACTAAATATGTAAATCGTTTCATAAAGAAGATTAATCGCTGTATATATAAATAATGCTGCAAATTAGAGATTAAACACGATAAAAATACCACTAAAAGTAATATTAATGTTCTCGCAGGGGCTCTCGGAGAGGACCCTGCGAGAACTAAAAAAAAAGGTCCTTTGCAATATTGCAGAAGACCTTTTCTATTTAACGTATCCGAAAGGATTCTCGAACAAGATGTCGGGGAGGAAAGATATAGAACTAAGCAAGCTCACCCAAGCCACCAGTGACAAAATGATTATGTCCTGTAACATATGAAGCACGGTCTGATACCAAAAAAGCAATCATTTCAGCCATCTCTTGTGCTGTACCGGCCCTGCCTTCCAGCGGAATTGCTTTAAATAATTGCTCTACGGTAATGCCAAATGCCGCGGCCAGCTGCTTACGACCTTCGTCACCTCCAGGGGTTAGGATCGCGCCCGGAGTAACAATGTTTACACGTACACCGGCTGGTGCAAGTTCCTTCGCTAATGACTTTGTATAACTGTTTAGTGCTGCTTTAGCAGCCCCATAATGGGCCATGAAACCATGAAATGGAATGAGCCCACCTGAAGATACATTCACAATAGCGCCGGCACCGCTTGCACGAAGCGCATTTAATAAAGGATTGGTTACGCGCACGGCACTCATAAAATTAATCATCAGTGAGTCCATCCAGTCTTCGTCTGATATCGCCTCAATACCCGGAAGTTTTGGAGCAGCCGCGCCAGCGTTGTTCACGAGGATATCCAGGCCGCCAAGGATTTTCAATGCTTCTTCAGCAACAGCGGTTGCGCCTGCTATAGTGGTTATGTCACCTTGAATAAATGTTGCGCCTGCCGGAGTTTGCTCATGGCGCGAGCGGGCAGTAACTACAACAGTAGCACCACCGTCAATCAGACGTTGGGCAGTTGCCGCGCCTATACCACGTGATCCACCTGTTATAAGGACTTTTTTTTCCTTGAATTCAGTTGCATAATCTTTCATAATTATATGATTAATAGTGTCTTTATCGACATAGCAAAAATCAGATAATCAGCAGAAAAAAAACGTGAAGTAGATTACCAAAACTATGTGAACTAGTTCACATAGTTTTAATTTTTTGATTACGGATCTTCGAGAGAAATTCGCGGGTCATCCCCAAGTAGGAAGCGATAATATATAAAGGAATCCGCTGTAATAATATTGGATTTCTTTTTGCGAATTCTTCATAGCGTTCCTCCGCTGAAAGGCTTACATGCGATATAATACGTTGTTGCAGTGTCACCGCAATCCGTTGAGAGCTTTCCATTAGTAAGCTTGCATAGAGGGACCTTTTTCAACAACATTTTTTCACTGTCATAACTCAATTGGATAAGGGTGCTATCTTCAATTGCTTCAATAAATAAAGTTGCCGGTTCCTGTAACATGAAGCTGCCGGGGTCGCCAATCCACCGATCCTCTATAGCCAGGGCAATAGTATGTTCTTGTCCATCAGTCCCTATAAAAAAAGCTCGAAGTGCACCATTAACCACATAGCTGCGATTCTTTGACACATACCCGGGCTGCTCCAGGAATTGCTTACGTTTTATTTTTTTTATCTTCAGCACCGAAGTAAATAATTCCTTTTCTTCTTCGCTAAATGTAATATAAGGTGCGATGTGGTTAAGTATTGAAGAAAAGTCCTGCATGGCTTTAATATATACCTGGTATGAAAATCTTGTAGTTCATGTTTAGTCGAAAAGGCCGCTATACATTCGTACAGCGGCCTTTTCTAATCTCTAATCTCTAATCTTCAAGCTCTAACCACTATTTTAACGTTAGGCTTGTTTTGCCCATGGTGTAACCATCAGCATAAAGCAATACGGTATAAGTTCCTTTTTGGAAAGGTGACGGGTTAACCCAATCAACAATATAATTGCTGCCATCGTCTTTAAAATCGATAGAAGTTTTGTAGGTGTATTGCAGGTTGGTGCCATCAGCAGTAAAAGTCCCAGAATCGCCACCTGTGATCAGGTTGCCGGTCGGGTCAATCACACGGATCAATATATCGTGCATGCCTTTTGGTGCAACCGCGTTGCTGGCCACTGTAAAGCTAATCTTGATCTTCTTAGCAGGAGATGAACGGCTTACTTCAACTTCTTTACCACTGTTTTTTACCTTGAAGGCAGCAACATCAATAACAGCCACTTTAAGGGCCGATGCTATTTGCACCTTGTTGCTAAGGTCGTGGTTTTGTTTAGTAAGGGTATCTGCTTTGGTTTTTACAACAGCAAGGTTAGTTTTTAAAGTATCCCTTTCAACCTTTAATGATGCATTGGTTTTTTGCAATGAATCAATTTGTGCTGTATAAGTGGTAACAAAATAACGCAATTGTTTTACGTTTTCCTGTGCTTGTGCAAGCTCTTCCTTGGTTAATGTGCCTTTTGCAAGTTCGCTTCTTAAAACTTTAATCTTATTTTGCAATGAATCGTTTTTGGCCTGCATGGCGGCAGACATTTTTGTTTTGCCCGCATTTACCTGCTCTACTTGTGATTCAAGGCTATCCAGTTCATTTTGTAATTTTTGTTTCTCATCGCCCTGGCTCACAACAATAACATCTGATTTGTTTTTTTGCAGATACAGGTAAACATCAGTACCCAACAAAGCCACTACCACAACAATAAGAAAGTAAATTACATTTGAATTTTTTTTAGGTGTTTGCCCAGATTGGTTTTCCATAGTAATCGGTTTTTAATTAAAAATAATATTTTAACGCGTAATTGCCTTATACGTTAAAAATATTTAGATGGCGCTATTTAATTTTTTACATCCATCCGGTTGGTTAATATAATAACAATAGCTATAACAATAATTAGCCCTGTTAGTTGATTAAAACTGCTTAAAAGTGTAAATTTTTGGTAATATAACGCCTTTTTAAGTAAAAATTATATTTGGATGCTTTGCTAAAGTAAGTACAAAAAGGTAAAACGCCAAAAAAACAGCTATTTATTATGCAGTATAATAAAACAGCTACAGGTGGAGTTTTATATCTTTGCGGCCTTAAAATACTCCCGTTTAATGCATCTACATAAATATATCCTTCCATTTATACTGTCTATTTTCATTATACAAAAAGTACATGCGCAGGCAGATACTACCAAACGTTATACCATCAGCCCCAAGCGGGAATTCAGAGGTGTTTGGATTGCCACTGTTGAAAATATAGACTGGCCAAAGAAAAATACAACTGCCGACGAACAGAAGGAGCAATTAACCGACATTTTGGATGATCACCAGGAGACAGGTATAAATGCGGTATTTTTCCAGGTGAGGCCGGCGGCGGACGCGTTTTACGCTAAGGGTACGGAGCCATGGTCGAAATGGTTAAACGGGAAACAAGGTGTAGCACCTGATCCGTTTTATGATCCTCTGGAGTTTGCTATTACCGAAGCACATAAACGCGGAATGGAACTGCATGCCTGGTTTAACCCCTATCGTGCTACTAACGATAATAAGTATTACGCGTTAAGCCCTAATCATATCACCAATTTAAAGCCGGAGTGGTTTTTTACTTACGGTGGCCAAAAGCTGTTTAACCCTGGTATACCTGAGGTGCGCGAGTACATCATCCATATTATATTAAATGTGGTTGATAATTATGATGTAGATGGGATACATATGGACGATTATTTTTATCCGTACCAAGTGCCGGGGCAAATCATACATGATGCAGATACCTTTGCCAAATACGGAGCCGGCTATGATGATATTAAAGACTGGCGCCGCCACAATGTAGATACCCTGATACAGGCTTTGGGTGATAGCATCCACAAGCATAAACCACATATGAAATTTGGCGTTAGTCCGTTTGGGATATGGGCCAATCAGAGCCAAAACCCGCAGGGATCGGCAACAAGTGGTGGCTCATCATACTATGAGAATTACGCCGATGCCCGTAAATGGATGCAAAAGGGTTGGGTTGATTACGTGGTACCGCAAATATACTGGCCACGTAACAGCCGTGCGGCTAACTTTGATACGTTGCTGAATTGGTGGAGTAATAATACATTTAACAGGCATTTATACATAGGGCAGGCGGTTTATCGCATTGCTGAACGTTCAAAAGCGTCGATAGCGTTTAAAAATACTTCAGAGTTGCCAAACCAGATGCGCGATTTGCGAAATAACCCGCGGGTGCAGGGTAGTGTGTTTTTTAGCTCGAACTCGCTGACAGATAATTTTGGAGGTTTTGCTGATTCGCTTAAATATAATTTTTATAAATACCAGGCGCTGCCGCCAACGATGCTCTGGCTGGATTCGGTACCACCTAATGTGCCGCAAAATGTGGTAGCCCGGATGGTGGCTAACAACGGTAACTATATGGTGAATTTAAGCTGGCAAACACCATTGCCTGCCGCTGATAAGGAACCGGTTTATGGTTATGTGATTTATAGGTTTGAAGGATCGGAAAAGATTGATATTAATAAACCCGACCATATTTTGCACATCGCTTATGATAATGGGTTGAGTTACCAGGATAAAACAGTGCAGAGGGGTAAGACTTATTTATATATTATTACCGCGCTGGATAGGTTGAAGAATGAGAGTGACCGCTCGCCGACTATTGCGGTGGTGATGCCGTGATGATTAATTAGAACGTCATTGCGAGGAACGAAGCAATCCATATGCTTTACAGGGCGGATTTGCATATGTAGAGATTGCTTCGTTCCTCGCAATGACGTGGTGGAGAGGCCTAGTGTACAGATTCTTCGCTATCGCTCAGAATGACAATGGGGAGTTTAGTCTTGGTTCCTGATTCTTGACTCTTGATTCTATAAACTAACTATTCATCACTGCGCCGCAGTTAATGTCAATAGCCTGACCAGTGATGGAGCTTTGATTAAGCAGATAAGCTACCAGATCCGCTATTTCTTCTGGTTGGCTCATGCGGCGAAGTGGGACACTTTGCATGGCGATATCGTAGAATTCCTGTTTACTTATTCCTATACCATCGGCAATGCCTTGTAAGCCTTGTTGTGCCATGTCGGTATCTACCCAACCCGGGCAAATGGCATTTACCAAAATATTTTCAGGCGCGAATTGATTGGCCCATGACCGCATTAAGCCCAATAAACCAGCTTTTGATGCGCAGTAGGCTGAGTAGTTGGGTACGCCTAATCGTGCTAAAACTGACGAGGTAATCAATAGCTGTTTCGTGTCTTCTGCTTTACGAAGCAGGGGTAGAAAAGTGTTTACGAAGTTATAAGTACCGGTTAAGTTAGTATCGATGATCTGGTTCCAGCGGTCGTTATCGCCCCATTGGTTTTCGCCGCCGATACCGGAGTTGGCAATGAGTCCGTTGATGGTTGTATCGCTTAGTTTCTCAAAGGCGGTTTGCAAGCTTTCTTTGTTGCGGATGTCGGCAATGATGATCTGATGTTCGCCTTTATGCAGCGTGTTTAATGTTTGTTGCAGGTTGGCTTCGTTCCGGCCTAATAGGATACAGGTATTGCCGATGGTTGACAGCTTTTGGGCTATCGCCCGGCCAATTCCGCTGCCGGCACCGCTGATGATGTATGTTTTGCTCATTGGAGTAAAAGTATAAAAAAATGTCATTGCGAGGAACGAAGCAATCGCGAACATTGCAAGGCTGCTTTTCTACGTGCGATTGCTTCGTTGCTCGCAATGACATGATGGAGACGCATCGTGTACAGATTCTTCGCTGCGCTCAGAATGACAATGGTGATAGAAATTATTTTATATCTATTAATTGCTTATCCTGTAATCTCCCTAAATAAATATCAATTTCCATATCGCCCATGCCGTATATGTTTTCGGATTGCCAGAAGGCATTGTAGATGCCGGGTTTATGGTGGATACCGCTGTTGTAAATATCTAGCAGGGTTTGTTCAATATGGTTTAAACCATTGTGGTTGGTGGTTGATCGTTTAACATGGGCCTGCAATGCATTTTTCAGGAAGTGGAGATTTGCCCAGTAATTGTTTTCGTGCAGCCATTTATTCAATTCATTGATGTTGTTGGCGGTGTAGTATTTCCAGGCTTCGGCGGCTACATAAAAATCGGGCTCGCCGAGTTGTACACGGATGTTGTCATATAAATACTCTAACTGGTCGGCATTAAGGTCGCCCATGCCTTTAAAGTTTTCTACGCCGGGATAACTATCGGGACAAATTAAATAGATACCAGGTGTAGAGAGATCTGTGTGTTTGTTCAACATCATGATCACTCCAAGCATATTGATCTGGCAATGGAGATCGTATTCAAACCACAGGTTTATTTCTTTATAGGGTTCGCTTAGGGTGCTTAGCTGGTTAATTACTTTTTCCTCATAAGAGTTGGGTAAGTCATCAAAGGCTTTGGAAATCCATTCCGAGCGATTTTTCCAAAAACTTCCCGACGCGATATTTTCTTCGACAGGTCCTTCAGAAAGTACCTCGCGCCAAACCATAATGTCGCCATCAATGCCTGTTTGTTCAAAACTGCTCAGTGTGGCATCGCCGTTGAGTATGTGCAGGATCTGTTCCATTTTTGTAGCTGTGTATGAAGATATAACAAAGTACGGAAAGTTTTGATGTGGTGTAGCGGGAATATTACGTGGGGGAAAGAGAATCAAGAATCAAGATGTCTGGCGGTGATTGACTCACCCGACTACGCTGCGCTGGGCGACCTCTCTTCGCCTGCGGCGGAAAGAGGTGAAACAAATTTTTTGCCCTCTTTCCTGCGCAGCAGAAGAGAGGGCAGGTTAAGCGGCTGAGCGAAAACCGGGTGAGTCGATACATATGCATGGGCGAAGTTGACTCACCCGACTACGCTGCGCTGGTCGACCTCCCTTCGCCTGCGGCGGAAAGAGGTGAAAAAACATCTTTAAAACAAAAAACCCCGGCTGAACCGGGATTTTTATATAGTATAAAATAAATCTACTTGTTATTGTTGGACCGGGGTAACCTGCGTTACTTTATTGTTGATGTTAATATAGTCGGTCATAATTTGGCCGGCTTCTATCTTAACAAAATCAAGGTCTTCGTTTTTAGGTTTTATATCGCCTTTTTTCAATGGTTTTAGGCCGAGGGCAATACGTTGCAGATTGTCGCGGTCGAATGTTTTTTGATCATCAGCATCGCGTTGTTTTTTAAGCTGCGCTTCGTTTAACGTGATTGACCTTTCGGCATCATGTATTTTAAAGTCGGCTACATCCTGCAATAAATACTTATAGCTGTCGCTGGTAGCCATACGCTGATCGTGCAATGTTTTCAATTGTGGGATCACGTTGCTCAAGTCGCCAAATTTGGTATAATCACTTTTAGGGATCACATCAAAAGGCATCGCGGATGGCTCGGTATCTTCGCCATATTTATCCAAAGGAATAACCGATGGGAAACTAATATCAGGAGTTACACCATGGCGCTGGGTTGAGTTACCAGTAATACGGTAAAACTTAGCTATAGTTAAATTCAACTGGCCAAATGTGCTTTCGCTGCCGGCAGCGCGACCTTTGGTAGTTCCGGTTAATTTTGAAACCATATCAGCTAATGAAGGGTCGATAACTTTATCAAGGTCGATCTCCGTTTGTACAGAACCTTTACCATAAGTTTGGGTACCCAATATAACCGCGCGACCGTAATCCTGTAAAGCACCTGAGAAAATTTCGGATGCTGAGGCGCTAAAGCGATCAACTAAAATAGCAAGCGGGCCGCTGTATGCGATTGACGGATCATCATCGCTATCAACTTCAATTTTAGCTCTTGTATCTTTTACCTGTACAACAGGGCCTTCTTTAATAAATAAGCCTGTAAGTGAAATAGCTTCGGCTAATGAACCACCGCCATCTTCGCGAAGGTCTAATACTATACCATCAACGTGTTCATTTCTAAGCGTATCTAAAATACGGCTAACGTCGCGGGTTGTGCTATGATAGTTTGGATCGCCTGCTTGCATGCCATTATTATCTACATAAAATGCAGGGATATCAATAATGCCTATTTTAACCGTTTTTCCGTTGCTGTTATAGGTGCGGATCTCTTTTTTAGCCAGTGCATCCGCGATAACAATTTTATCGCGAACAATTTCTACAATCTTCAGTTTGCCGCCTGCGCTTGAGCCTGCAGGTAATATCTGTAATTTTACAGTAGTTCCTTTAGGGCCACGTATTAAAGCGATAGCATTGTCTAATCTCCAGCCTACAACATTTTGAAATTCACCATCCTTACCTTGGGCTACACCTACTATACGGTCTTTAGGGCTTAACTGGTGGCTTTTATCTGCCGGGCCGCCCGGTACCAGGGTGCTGATGGTTACATATTCGTTCTCGAAAGTCAGCGTAGCGCCGATACCTTCTAATGAACGAGACATTTCCATATTGAACTGCGCCGCGTTAAACGGATTGAAGTAATTAGTATGCGGATCAACAGCTTCGGTAAAAGCATCCATAAATGTTTGGAATACTTCCTGGTTTGATAATTTGTTGGATTGTGATAACAAATTCTCGTAACGTTTTTTAAGTGTTTCCTTGTTCTTAGCCATATCAGGGCTAGCTATTTTAAGGTTAAGCAAATCGTATTTAACACGTTTTATCCATAACTCATCCATTTCTTTTTGAGTAGAGATAAATGGCAGATCTTCACGATCATAGGTGAAAGTTTCGTCTTTTGCGTAATCAAAATTATCATTGATATGTGCCAAAGAAAATTTAATCAAATCAAGGTACCTTTTCTGGAAAACGTTAAAGATGTAAAATGCATCATTCAGGTTACCGGCCTTCAAATCATCATCTAACTGATATTTGAAATTAGCGAATGCCTTAACATCCGAAGCTAACAGGTAGTTATGATCAGGATCGATTTTTTTAAGATAACGATCATAAATAATTGCCGACAGGGAATCATTCAGATCAACTTTTTTATAGTTGTATTTTGAAATTAACGAAGCAACTTCTTTACAAACTAAATTTTGCCTTGCATCGGGCTGCAAATCATTCGAGCCATCAACTTTAATTGGTTTTGATGGGGCCGCGTGGCAAGCTACGGCAGCACTAAGTACTAATACGAAATATAATTTCTTGAACATATCTTTTATAGTCTTTAAACGGGGATTAAAATAAAACATCAATACTTGTGCCTAATGTGAGTTGCTAAAGTAAATAAAAAGAGACAGTTGAAAAGCTGCCTCGCAAAATAGAAATGCCAATATTACAATATTGTTTGAATTTTATACCTAGTAGACGGGCATTTTACGCTATTGTTACAAAAAAGCGAGGAACTAATTGCTTTTTTTATCGGCAGTAACCATAGCATCAGATGCATAACGCCATTCGGCCTTTGTTATGGTTGGTTTATATTGTTGTACAAATTTTAGTTCTTTTTGAATAGTAACAACGTTTGAAAGTAAGCCGTTAGCATTAGCTAATTGCAATGCCTCGGTCAAATCCTGTTGCGCCTGTAATGCATCGCCCATGTTGGCTTTAACTATGGCCAGGTCCATTAAGTTTGCAATAGTGAGTTGATTGTTATTTTGCTGGCGCGATATGGTGCTGCTTTGCAGTAAGAACCATTTAGCTTCAGAAAAACGGCTTTGTTTGATGTATAACTTTGCCAGATCGCTAAAATTATAGCTGGCAATATCGTAAATCCTGAAACGCATGTTATGCTGGGCCACCTTCATAATAGCTGATTCGGCCAATTCAATATTGTAATCGCTTTGTTGGAAATTAAATTTGGGGATCTTTACTTTTGCCCGGCTAATATATACAGCCGGTATTTTTTTTATGGAATGATCCTGCGGTAAAGCAATAGCCGGATAACGAACATGCTTTTTAAAGCTGATGTTGTACCATTGGGCTGAGGCCGATAAACTAACACTTAATGATAGTACTACAGCTAAAAGAAACTTCATGCGTTTTTCCCTTGGGTTTAATAAATTAATTAATTAGTAATTGTACGTAATTAATAACGGGAAAGTTAAGCATTTATTCGGAATAAGATCAATATTATTTTGACCTGACAAAAATCAGGCAAAAACTTCAATTTGATTTTCATCACGCGAGGCCCAAACCATGTACGGATGCGTATCCGCATGATAAATATCGCCATGAGCGGATATGCCAATAACGCCTGCAAAACCATCGAATGGTTTTAATTCGTTCAATGTTTTTTCTGTCGCGGGAGATAGGAGCATACCGTCGGTTACACGGGTAACAATTTTGGTAGCCACTGCTCCGCTAACAATATCTTCGCCAACACCGGTGCATGATATGCCTGCAAATTTGTTGCAGTAATTACCTGCAGCGGTAGCCGAATCACTTACACGGCCGGGTATTTCGAAACCTTTGCCACCTGTTGAGGTAGCCGCTGCCAGGTCGCCATTCATATCAAGAGCTACGCAACCAACAGTGCCCAGGCGAATGGAATCGCTTAGTTTTTTTTCATATTCCCAACGGCGTTGGGGTATTTCGGGATTGTAATATTTAAAGCCGTTTTCACGCGCATAGTTTTGCGCGCCACCGCCACTTAAAACCTTATCTTCCTGATCCAGAAGCTTACGGGCTATACAGATTGGATTTTTAACATCTTCAATATTAATAACTCCCGAGAAACGAAGACTTTTGCCATCCATCAGGGAGGCGCTCATCCTTATTTTGCCATCGCTTTGTATTTGTGAGCCGGTGCCAGCGTTAAACAGATCGCAGTCTTCCAATAATCGCACAACATAAACCACCGTTTCCAGCGCGCTATGGCTGACGAGGTGCTTGTAGCCCTGTTCCACTATTTCCTTTAATGCTTCCTGTTTCGCTTTTTTAACCTCGTGGTTGGTACGCGATTCGCTAAAAAATCCCCCGTGAATGATTAATTTCATCTCTATTAGATTTGAGATATGAGATGGGAGATTTGAGAATACTTTATGATGTATATGTAAGGGCGATTATTAGTCTCCTATCTCAAATCTCGTGTCTCACATCTATTTATCAGCCTTAATAAATACTCCGTTCTCAACCTTAACAACCTTTTTAATAAGTAGTTTGTGTTGTAAAAGATCATATTTATCATAAATAGACATTACATGCACCTTTAAATTCTCGATTGATACAGGCGCGCCTATCTCAACATCGTAAATATTGGTCTCCACCATGTTGCGGCCATCCACCAAAATAATCAATCCGGAGCCTATGGCTTCCATCATGCTGCCTTCGGTGATGAGCAGGCCTGCATCCTCGCCCAAACCAATACCTAAAATACCGGGATTGCTGGCTACAGCGTATAATAAACGACCAATACGGCCACGTTGTACAAAGTGAGTATCTATAAAAACAGAATCGATAAAACCTAAACCGGCGGTTATTTGCACATGGCCCTTGATCAAAGCCTCGTTGCTGGAGCCCCGGTATATCATATGTGCTGAAGCCGCCGCCGCGCCTGCCGACGTACCTGCGATTACAAAATTATCGTCCTGATAGCGTTGTTTGAGGATCTGCAAAAACTCGGTACCGCCAAAAATCGCGCTAAGGCGCAGCTGGTCGCCACCGCTGAACATGACTACATCAGCCTTGCGGATACGTTTTAAATATTCCGGGTTGGCGGCATCTTCACGGGTACGTATATCGAGAATATTGATGTTAGGGACACCCAGGTGATTAAAAGCACTGATATATTCGGTACTTACCAACTCCGGGATTTGCGACGCGGTAGTGATCACCTCAACTTTTGATGCTTCGTGATGAGCCGATTCAGTAATGATGCGTTTTAAAATACCCTGCTCAAAAAACTTGATATAGTTGGGTTGCAAAATATTTTCCTGGGCGCTAATATTACTGCCCATATCAACGGCTCCTCCAATTATTATCAGTTTTCCTTTCGGGTCGGTCATGCTGTATTTATTTAGTGAATGAGTGATTGTGTGAATGAGTGATTAATGTTAGCGTTGAATTTTTATCACGGAATCGCTAATTCACACAATCATTTATTGTTAACAAATACAAATTAAAATAAAAAGCAGCGTAAAGGCTATTGTTATTTGTTAATAGTGGGGGTATTTATGCACAATTGGGGTTTTACTCACCCGGCTACGCTTCGCTGGCCGACCTCTCTACGCCGGTGGCGCAAAGAGGTGAAAAATATATTCTAGTTTCCCTCTTTGTCGCGTAGCGATAGAGAGGGTGGTCGAGCGAAGCAAGGCCGGGTGAGTCGACGGGATGGTCATTCAAGATGGTATAAAATATTAATTTTTACTACAAAAGATGTTGTTAGCTTGTTACGGATTTAGTTTTAGTAAATTTAAGCCCTTAACATTGAAAAGTACTTTATGAAAATAGAAAATATACAGGTATTGCGTGGTCCGAACATTTGGAGTGGAAGCCGTAAAAAGTTAATACAAATGCGGTTGGACTTGCAGGAACTTGAGCATAAGCCTACCAATAAAATAGATGGTTTTTATGAGCGACTTAAAGCTTTGATACCAAGCTTACAAGAGCACCGCTGTTCGCCGGGTGTACCGGGTGGGTTTTATCAGCGTATTGTTGCCGGTACCTGGATGGGGCATGTGATTGAGCATATCGCTTTGGAGATACAAACCCTTGCGGGGATGGATACCGGCTACGGTCGCACTCGTGAGACTAAAACTGTCGGGGTTTATAATGTGGTGTTTACTTATCTGGAAGAAAAAGTGGGCATTTATGCGGCCGAAGCAGCTGTACGTATTGCCGAGGCTTTAATTACAGGTGAGGATTACGATCTGGAATATGATATACAGCAGATGCGCGAGATACGCGAGGCTACCCGTTTGGGGCCAAGTACCGGGTCGATTGTGGAAGAAGCGATCGCGAGGGATATCCCATGGATCAGGTTGAATAATCAATCGCTGGTGCAATTAGGGTATGGTAAAAACCAGGTGCGTTTTCGTGCTACTATGACGGAGAAAACTAGCTGTATTGCGGTTGACATCGCCAGCAATAAAGAAGAAACTAAACGCCTTTTACAGGAGCAGGCTATTCCGGTTGCTAAGGGTATTACCATATCTTCAACTGAGGGTGTGGATGAAGCTATCCGCAGGGTTGGATTTCCGTTGGTGTTTAAGCCGTTGGACGGTAATCATGGTCGGGGAATATCTATCAACATAAAAAACCGTGAAGATGCTGTTGAGGCATATGAATTCGCGGCCAAAATATCGCGCAAGGTAATTGTGGAGCGATATGTAACGGGATATGATTTCAGGGTTTTGGTGATCGATAATAAAATGGTAGCGGCTGCCCTGCGCGATCCGGCGCATGTGAAGGGGGATGGTACCTCAACCGTACAGCAACTCATCGACATTGAAAACACTGACCCTCGCCGTGGGTATGGGCATGAAAATGTTTTGACCTTGATAACTGTTGATAGAGATACGCTTGATCTGTTAGAGAAAAAGGGATATACTTTAGATACTGTTCCCACCGCAGGTGAAAAGGTATTTGTAAAATCTACCGCCAACCTGAGCACCGGCGGAACATCTGTTGATGTAACCGACCATGTGCATCCGCAGAATATTTTTATCTGCGAACGCATATCGAAGATTATCGGGTTGGATATATGCGGTATTGATATTATGGCCCAAAACCTGACCGAACCATTAACCGAAACCGGTGGTGTGGTACTGGAAGTAAATGCAGCGCCGGGCTTTAGGATGCACATAGCGCCGAGCGAGGGTTTACCTCGCAATGTGGCCGGGCATGTGATTGATATGTTATATCCCGCAGGTAAATCATCGCGCATACCTATTATAGCGGTTACAGGGACTAATGGGAAAACTACCACCACCCGTTTAATAGCGCATATTGTTAAAAATAACGGGCATAGGGTGGGCTTTACTACTTCGGATGGTATCTACGTGCAAAATAACATGATGCTGAAGGGCGATACTACAGGCCCGGTTAGTTCTGAGTTTATTTTGAAGGATCCGACGGTTGATTTCGCGGTGCTGGAAACGGCTCGTGGCGGAATATTACGCTCGGGTTTGGGATTTGGTTTTTGCGATATAGGCGTAGTAACCAATATTCAGGAGGACCATTTGGGTTTGGCTGATATTCATACTTTGGAAGATTTGACACGTGTGAAAAGTGTGATCATCAACGCGGTTAAAAAGGATGGCTGGGGTGTTTTGAATGCGGATAATGAGTATTGCGTGCGAATTGGCAAAAAGGCTAGTTGCAATATCGCTTATTTCAGCATGAATGAGAATAACCCGGTGATCAGGGCGCATTGCAAAAAAGGTGGTATTGCCTGTGTTCATGAAAATGGCTTCATCACCATTAAAAAAGGCGACTGGAAAATACGTGTACAACGCACCATACAAATCCCGCTGACTTTTGGTGGCACCGTTCCGTTTATGATTGAGAATGTGATGGCGGCAACTTTAGCTACATTTTTATGGGGCTTTAAAACCGAGGACATTAAAATATCGCTCGAAACATTTATACCATCGGCGGCGCAAACACCGGGCAGGATGAATATTTTTGAGTTCAAGGATTTTAGGTTCATGATTGATTTTGCCCATAACCCGGATGGTTACAGAGGCATAAAAGAATTTTTAAGGCACGTGGATTCGCCACTGAAAATTGGCATCATAGCCGGTACCGGCGACAGGCGGGATGAGGACATCCGCGAACTGGGTAAGCTATCGGCAGAGATGTTTGATTATATCATCCTGAGGCAGGAAAAGCACCTGCGCGGTCGTACCGAGGAGAATATATTATCACTATTAAAAGAAGGTATATTATCGGTTGATGCGAATAAGCAATTTGAGGTAGTGCCTAAAGAGATAGATGCGATTAAGCATGCCATGAGTCTGGCTAAACCCGGGACTTTTATAACTGCTTTGAGTGATGTGGTGGATAATGCCATTGAAACGGTACAGAATTACCAGGAGCAGGAGAGGAACGGGTTGTTTAATGTGTAGGTTAGTGGTGCGGTAAAAACACCAACCACAAGCTGAACTTCATAAATAAAATTGTCATGCTGAGGGACGAAGCATCTGTACAGATGTAAACTACTTTACAGATTCTTCGCTAACGCTCAGAATAACAATTGAGTAGGCAATTTAATTCAAGATTTACGAAGTTTTTAAAACTTCGTAAATCTATACTGCGAGGAGTTTACCTGAGATTAAGATTTTTAATGAAAAAAGAAGATTTGATAATACTGCTTAATAGCCTATTGCTTCCTTTGAATTTTAAAAAGAAGGGGAATAATTGGTTGTTTAATGGGGAAATACTTTCGAAGGTGGTCAATCTTCAAAAATCTGATTTTGGAAATTACTATTACCTTAATTACGGTTTTACAATTGCAAAGCTTGAATTGACTACAACGACGCATATTCATTATCGTTTAGCTTCTACAAATTCCGAAGAAAATATAAGAATAAAGGATTTGCTTGATTTAGAAAGCAATATTGAGCCTGAACAACGAATTTTCGAGTTGGAAAATTTGATTAAAGAAAAGATTATTAATCAAATGACAGATATAAATAATGAGGCTGAATTATTATCAGAAATAAAAAAAATGCCTTATTCGAGTATAATCCCATTAGTGGTAAAGCAACACTTTAATTTATCAGAATGGTAGTTTAAACCGACCAACTATGCAAAACAACATAAAAGATAAAGTAATCATCATCACCGGCGCGAGCAGCGGGATAGGGGAAGCCACTGCTTTGCTGTTAGCAGAGCGTGGCGCGAAAGTAGTGCTTGGTGCACGCCGGGCTGATAAACTGGAGGCATTGGCAAAGCGCATTACAGCAGCGGGCGGCGAAGCGATCTATGCGGAAACCGATATTAAAAAACGGGATGATTTAACTGCTTTGGTAAAACTGGCGGTTGATCATTTTGGCAAGTTGGATGTGCTGATCAATAATGCGGGCATCGGCCCCATATCTCTTTTTGATGATTTGCGGGTGGAAGATTGGGACGAGATGATCGACGTAAATATTAAAGGTACTTTATATGGTATTGCCGCGGCGCTGCCGGTTTTCCGTAAGCAGGGTTTTGGGCATGTGGTAAATGTGATTTCTACCGCCGGACTTAAAATTGTACCGCAGCAGGGTGTGTATGCTGCTACTAAGAATGCAGTGCGTACTATTACCGAGGCTTTGCGCCAGGAAGCCGGTCCTGATTTGCGTGTAACGGGTGTTTCGCCGGGCTTTGTGCATACTGATTTCGCGGAATCTATGACCAACCCCGAGGTTAAAGCTCAAATCATAGCAGCAAGGGATAAAATGGCTATCACGCCGGATGCCATCGCGCGTGCTATCGCTTTCGCTATTGAGCAACCTGCCAATGTTGATGTGGGCGATATTGTGGTGCGGCCTACGGCACAGGGGTAATATTTTTAGCTCCCGCAGGGTCATCTAAATAATATTGTCATGCTGAGGAACGAAGCATCTGTATAGGTGTAAACTACTTTACAGATTCTTCGCGATGCTCAGAATGACAAGGGGGAATAAAAGGTTTTGTCATGCTGAGGAACGAAGAATCTTCTTCGACTTGCAGAGTTCGACTTTCGCTTTTAGAAGATTCTTCGCTACGCTCAGAATGACAAGGGGGTAAACGAATGCCACGTGCTTCCTCTAGATAAATGTATCTACAAAGTTGTTTTACTGTACTCAAAAAATAAACCATAGTTTTTTGAGGTTACAATATCGTATCTTGTGAAAATATCCCTGTTTAACTATTCAACTGAATGGCTCAATTACTTTTAAGGACAAATGAAGAAGACAGGTTAGCTGCACTTCATTCGTATGATATATTTGACTCGGGCGAAGAGAAAGATTTTGATGCGCTTACTTCATTAGCATCGGCTATTTGCCAGATACCCATAGCGCTCATCACTTTTATTGATGATAAGCGGCAGTGGTTTAAATCGCATCACGGTACCGAAGTTATCGAAAACCTGCGTGAATTATCCTTTTGCACCCATGCCATCGCATCCGGCGAGGACATTATGGTGGTACCCGATCCATCGCGCGATGAGCGTTTTGCCAATAACCCGATGGTTACCGGGCCAACTAAAGTTGCTTTTTATGCCGGAGTACCCTTGATTAATGAGGATGGTTATGCCCTGGGTACTTTATGTGTGCTCGATCAGCAAACGCATACGCTATCAACCCAACAAATAGAAGCTTTAAAAACTTTGGCCAAGCAGGTGGTTGATAAAATTGAATTGCGCAGGAAAGTTTTAACGTTGGAAAAAGCTAACCAGGAATTGCTTAACTCCAATGTGCTGATCCAAAAGTTCGCCTCTATGGCCGCGCATGATATTAAAAACCCGCTTAGCACTATCATGCTAACCTCACAGGCGCTTAAAATACGCCTCGAAAAGATACAGGACGAAGGCTGTCTGCGCTTGGTCGACCTGAATGTTACTTCAACGAAAAACCTGTTGGGGTTGGTTGATGAGATGCTCGAATACTCTAAAGCACCATCGTTATTAATCACCAAAAAGCAGCAAGTCGACTTAAATAGCCTTTTAAGAAAAGTAATAGCCATGGTGGCGGTGCCGGAAAATATTGAAATTATTCTGCCAGAGGAAAATCACAGCCTTTATGTCTCCATTATAGTGTTTGAGCAAATCATGCTTAATTTACTAAGCAATGCCATAAGGTATAATAACAAGGAGCAGGGTTATGTGAAGATAGCTTTTGAACAGGACGAGGAATTTTACCGCTTTGAGGTAGAGGATAATGGCATTGGCATTGCCGAGCAATATCACGAAAAGATATTCGGCAACAACTTTACCCTAAAAACAACCGACCGCTACAATGACAAAGGTTCGGGCATTGGCTTGTCTACGGTTAAAGACTTGCTGGGCGTATTGAATGGCAATATATCGGTACGGTCGGTACCTGGTGAGGGGGCAACTTTTTTCGCGACGCTGAAGAAATAATCAAGACTCTTAGTTAAGTTAATTGATATCAGAACCTACGGAGACTAAAGAATATTTTATTTTTAGGGTCAGACAACTAAAGCTGGCTTTTATACGCTATAACTAATGGAAAGCCGGGCAGCGCCTGTAAGCTTTATTTTCCCATGTCAATAGTTATAACTAAATCAATAAATTTTGAGAGTGCCAAATTACAGTAAACTTTGGTTAGCTAATTATGGCAAATAACAGGATCGCGTTAATTGATAGTTTTCGATTTATTGCTATCGTTTTTGTGTTATTTTATCACCTTACAAATCCCTGGGTTGCCAAATATCCCCACCAGGATTTTTTTGTCCATATTTTCAAATATGGTTATTTAGGTGTCTATTTTTTCTTCATAATATCGGGATTCGTGATCTGTAATACGCTGGAAAATACTACAAGTATCGGATCGTTTTTTAGAAAAAGGTTTGCAAGATTATTTCCGGCCATGCTTTTGTGTACTATTCTTATTTTTTTGATTGTTCATTTGCTCGATAATGAAAATAGGTTTGTAAATTCTGGTCAGACAGCAAACTTCTTACCAAGTTTAACATTTATCAACCCTAAGTTGTGGACTTTATTAACCGGCAGAAACTTTAACTGGATCAACGGAAGTTATTGGTCGCTTTGGGTGGAAGTTCAATTCTATATTATCGCTTCTGGGGTATACTTTTTTAATATTTTACATTTTCGGAGAAACCTTTTTATAATTGGAATTGGCATAGCTCTTTCAAAATACATACCCATACAAGTACTTAATCATTATGAAAAATCATTGCCGGGAAGTATTACAGCATTTTTAGGATCATGGCGATTTTATAACGAGATATTTAATATCACCTTTTTTATAAACTGGTTTTTATGCGGGGCTGCCTTTCATTATTTATACATGGGCGTAAAAAATAGGGCCTCTTTAATCAATGTATTTTGGCTATTGGCGATAACTTTATGCCTTGTAAAGGATTTAAATGATTTTTTTGCCGACAAATTTTTGGAAACTATGATTGCCGGTTCTATCATGTTCGCGTTGTTTTTATTGTTGATCTACTACGAGAAATCGCTGTCATTTTTACAAAGATCATTCATCTGCAGAATTGGTTTAATATCCTATAGTGTTTACCTGATCCATGAACAAATTGGCATTTTACTGATCAATAAATATGAAGGCTATTTAGGCAAATGGAGTGGGTTATCGCCTTTTATCGTCATCATCATTGTGGTATGTTATGCCGAATTAAGTTATCGGTTTTATGAAAAAAAGATGTCGAAAATATTAAATAAGTGAATTGCAGTACCTTCACTTTTACCATAGCCGTGGTAATTCAGCATAAACAGGTCGATGGTGATCAGCTGTTTCATTGTGTGATTAATAAGGTCGATTTGCCCGGATAATACTTTAAAATAACGCTTTTACTGCTAAAAAATGAGTTAAAAAAGAGCATTTTTACACATTTTTTGAGCTAAAAATAGGCGATTTTAGCCATTTTAATGATAAAAAATGACTAAAAATCAATGTAATAATGCCCTTTTTGATGCTTTTTTGGGCGGTTTTTGGCTTAAAAGTGTTCCAACTGTACCAATTGTTTCACCTGTTTCGTGGTACACTTATCGCCTTTTGTCTGCCAGTTGGGATAGGTAATAGTGCCACAATAGCATAGTCGCTACTGTTCGATAGGGTTGCCATTGGGTAGCAATTTCAATTATTTCTTCTTTACTGATGCCAGTAGCTAAGCCTTTCACCCGTTTAAATGCGTTAACCGCGGCGAGGTCGCCGATAGGGAATATGTCGGCCCGTTGTAGTACAAACATGAGGTAAACATCAATAGTCCAGTTACCTATGCCTTTCAGGGTAATGAGTTTAGCGCGGATTGCATCGTTGGGGAGGTATTCTAGTTCAGTAAGGTTGAGTTGGCCGCTTAACAGGGCCTCGGCTAAATATTTGATGTAGAGGGTTTTTTGCCGGCTGCAATAACAGGCCCGCATTTCTTCATCAGTAAGCAATAATAGGCGTGATGGGGTGAGTTCCTGTACACGTTCCTTTAGTTTATTTAATGCTGATAGTGCGGAAGCCAGCGAAACCTGCTGCTCCAAAATAATGTGCACCAGCGTTTCAAATGTATTAGGCCGCGACCACATTGGCGGGTAGCCGTAAGCCGTGATAATGGCTGCAAGATCGGCATCCTGTGAAGCCAGCTGATCACAAATAGTATGAAAATTGGATTTGCTAAACTGTTCGCTCATATAATTGTTATTTTAAAATTACTAATTTCTTTAGGATTTAGCATTTAATTTCTGACTTTTACATTATGACAAACCTGCCTCCTTTAGCCGAGCGTATGCGCCCCAAAAATCTGGATGATTATGTGGGGCAAAAACACCTTGTGGGTAAGGGCGCGGTGTTACGCAAAGCTATCGAATCGGGCTCGCTGCCATCAATGATATTCTGGGGCCCGCCGGGAGTAGGGAAAACCACTCTGGCTTATATTATTTCGCAAACTTTATACCGGCCGTTTTTTGCGCTGAGTGCTATTAATTCGGGAGTTAAGGATGTGCGCGAGGTGATAGAAAAAGCAGCCCTGCTAAAAGAGGAGGGAGAGACGTTACCTATTTTATTTATTGATGAGATACACCGTTTCAGTAAATCGCAACAAGATTCGTTATTGGGAGCAGTTGAGCGTGGCACGGTTACGTTGATTGGCGCTACTACCGAGAATCCATCATTCGAAGTGATCTCGGCTTTGCTGTCGCGCTGCCAGGTTTATATTTTGCAGCCGCTGGAAGAAGATGACCTGGTTAGTCTGCTGAAAAAGGCCATGAAGGAAGATGTGGTGCTGCGCGATAAAAAGATAGATATAAAGGAGGATGAGGCACTGCTGCGGCTATCCGGTGGCGATGCCCGCAAGCTGCTGAATATATTTGAGCTATTGGTAAATGCCTTCAAAGGCAAAAAGATAGAACTCACCAATGAAAATGTACTGGAGCATGTGCAGCAAAACATGGCGCTGTATGATAAAGGCGGCGAGCAGCATTACGATATTATATCGGCCTTCATCAAATCCATGCGTGGCAGTGACCCCAACGGTGCGGTTTATTGGCTGGCGCGGATGATAGTGGGCGGTGAAGACCCGCTATTTATTGCCCGCCGCATGCTGATACTGGCTTCGGAGGATATTGGTAATGCTAACCCTAATGCCTTGTTGCTGGCGCAAGCCTGTTTTGAATCTGTAAATAAGATTGGTATGCCGGAGTCGCAGTTGATTCTATCGCAAACGGTTATATATCTGGCAACATCGCCAAAAAGTAATTCGGCAACAACGGCTATTGGCGCGGCTATCGCATTGGTTAAACAAACCGGGGATCTGCCCGTGCCATTGCACCTGCGCAATGCGCCAACCAAACTGATGAAAAGCATTGGTTATGGCAAAGGCTACAAATATGCGCATAGCTTTGAGGGTAATTTTACCGACATTGATTTTCTACCAGATGCCATAAAAGGCACCAAGATATACGAGCCTGGTAATAATGCCCGTGAGAACGAGGCTAAAGAGAAGTTGAAGAAACTTTGGGGCGATAGGTATAAATATTAACCCCTTAGCCCCCTGAAGGGGGAATGTTAGAATATTTAGCTATTTAGACTTACGAAGTTTTAAAAACTTCGTAAGTCTAAATAAGACTTCTGATATATTTGCACCATGTATTCTATCAGAACCGCAACCGTTGCCGACGTTGAAACTATCCGCCAGTTAGCACAGGAAATATGGTATGCTACCTATCTGTCTATCTTGTCAAAAGAACAGTTAGACTTTATGCTAACCGAGATCTATTCAACCGAAAAGCTAACGCAGCAAATTGAAAATAACGAGCAAACTTTCATGCTGATTATTGAAGGGGAGCAGATTGTAGCCTTCGCCGCTTATTCACCACGAGAAGAAGATCCGGAAATATATAAATTACACAAATTATACTGTCTGCCAGCCACCCAAGGCAAAGGCTATGGCAAATTATTGATAAACGAAGTAAGCGCTAAAGTATTGGAAGCAGGTAAGCACCTGTTGGAATTAAATGTAAATCGCCATAATAAAGCCCAAAGCTTTTATGAAAAAATGGGTTTCAAAGTAATATATGAAGAGGATATTGCCATCGGTTCTTATTGGATGAACGATTACATCATGCGTAAAGAGCTGGCTTAATATCTACCATAAAAAAATAGCGATGAATTTACATCCATCGCTATTCTACAATATTATTAAAAAGTCTCCCCTACCTGGGGAGATTTAGAGGAGGCAAGTATTACAACCCGAAAGCCGCTTTTACTTTATCTACATAGTCTAATTTTTCCCAGGTAAACAGTTCCACTTCTTTAGTGATGGTATGTCCGTCATGTGCTATAAAGCTTTTGGTTACAATTTGGCTTGGTTTACCAAAGTGGCCGTAAGCTGCGGTTTCGCTATAAATAGGGTTGCGCAGTTTAAAGCGGGTTTCAATAGCATATGGGGTCATGTTAAATATAGCCTCCACTTTTTTAGCGATCTCGCCATCGTGTAAACCAACTTTGCTTGTACCGTAAGTATTTACATAAATACCCATTGGCTGTGCAACACCTATAGCGTAGGATACTTGTACCAACACCTCATCACAAACACCGGCGGCTACCAAATTTTTGGCTATGTGACGGGTAGCATAAGCAGCTGAACGGTCAACTTTCGACGGATCTTTACCTGAGAATGCACCACCACCATGCGCGCCTTTACCACCGTAGGTATCAACAATGATCTTACGGCCTGTTAAACCGGTATCGCCATGTGGCCCTCCGATAACAAATTTGCCGGTAGGGTTGATATGATATTTAATATCGTTATTAAAAAAGTGCGCGTATTTAGGGTATTTAGCTTTTACACGAGGTATTAATATGCTGATGATATCGCTGCTGATTTTAGCCAGCATCACTTTTTCCTCATCAAAATCATCATGCTGGGTTGATATAACAATCGCATCAATACGTGTCGGTTTGTTGTTATCATCATACTCTAACGTAACCTGCGATTTCGCGTCCGGTCGCAAGTATTTAATTTCGCTGTTCTCACGGCGGATAGCAGCTAATTCAATTAATAAAGCATGCGCAATATCTAACGCCAAAGGCATATAGTTATCAGTTTCGATGGTGGCATAGCCAAACATCATACCCTGGTCGCCTGCACCTTGCTCTTCTTTCGCCTGGCGGTCAACACCCTGGTTAATATCAGGTGATTGCTCATGAATAGCAGATAACACACTGCACGAGCTGCCATCAAACATATATTCGCCTTTGGTATAACCAATTTTATTGATCACCTCGCGGGCTATTTTTTGTACATCTAAATAAGCTTTTGATTTTACCTCGCCCGCCAAAAAAACCTGGCCGGTGGTAACTAAAGTTTCGCAGGCAACTTTTGAATCAGGATCGAAAGCTAAAAATTGATCAATCAGCGCGTCTGAAATTTGATCGGCTACTTTATCCGGATGTCCTTCCGACACGGATTCTGAAGTGAATAAGTATGGCATGTTTTTTTAAATAAACTTTAAGAAATAGGATAAACGTAAATAAATAAGCAGAGGGATTTAACTGGATAGCAGTAAAAAGAAGCATGGTTTTAGCACTTTTTTACGTGGTTGCAATCCGGTCCCGATATATTCAGGACATTAAATCAGTCCACCGTTGGGTGGCAAAAATAAAACAATTTTTACAAAGCCGAAAATACATTTACTTTTGCCGGCACTAAAATATATCTTATTGAAAAGGAAAGCTTTATTTATTATAAACCCGGTAGCAGGAGGGAAGAAGAAAGATGATGTACCGGCTTTAATAGAAAAAAACCTGGATAAGGCTGTTTTTGAATACACAATTGTTTTTAGCGATGGCGTTAGGCACGCGCATACTATTGCAAAAGAAGCTATTGGCAAATTTGAGCTGGTGGTGGCAGTTGGCGGTGATGGTACTGTGAACGAGATCGCGTCGGCTATAACCGGTAGCAATGCCGTTATGGGGGTTTTACCTTATGGCTCGGGCAATGGACTATCAAGGTTTTTAGGTATTCCGATGGATACGGAAGCTGCTATAAAAAACCTGAATAACTGGCATGTGGAATCTATCGATTCGGCAACAGCTAATGGTGAGTGGTTTTTTAATATGGCTGGGATGGGTTTCGATGCCCATATTGCCGAGGTGTTTTCGCGTAAAGAGAAGCGGGGCTTTAGTACTTATGTTAAATCTGCTTTTCACGAGATTGCCAATTATAAAGCTGATACCTATTATATAGATATAGACGGAGCTAAAAGCCAGCACGAAGCGTTTATGCTCAGTTTTGCCAATTCATCCCAATATGGTAACAATGCGCATGTATCGCCCCATGCATCAGTGCAGGATGGGTTAATAGATGTTTGTGTGATCAGGCCGTTCCCTTTATGGCGGTTTATTGAAATGGGCATCCGTATGTTCACCAAAGCATCCGAAGGTTCAAAATATGTATCAATTATGCGCGGCAAAAACATTAAAGTGCGGCGCGACAAACCCGGCCCTATGCACCTGGATGGTGAGCCTCGTATTGCCGGTACCGATATTGAAATAATTGTAGTGCCGTCTTCGTTAAAAATTATAGCCGGCGAAAGCTATCGTCACAACCAATAAGTAAAAAACTTTTTTCTTTATCTTGCATCCCCGACTTAGGGCTTCAGACTTAATCAAACTCAGGAAATTATGTCGAAAAAAAATAATTATACCGGGATAATGTACTCTACCAATCCCGATTTTCAATATCAACAAGAGCATAGCGGATCAAACGAAGCTCTGCCACCCCAGCAACAAAACCTTAAAGTTTTTTTGGATCGCAAAGGTGGCGGTAAATTGGTTAGCCGGGTAACCGGTTTTGTTGGGCCTGATAGCACATTGCAAGAAATCGGAAAGAAACTAAAATCAAAATGTGGTGTTGGTGGTTCGGTAAAGGACGGGGAGATATTAATACAGGGAGATTTTAGAGATAAAATTGTGACTTTATTACAAACCGATGGCTTCAAAGTGAAGCAAGCGGGCGGATAAGGGTATTTTCGATAAATAAAAAAGATGAAAATTTAATGAAATCGACACAATTCAACACCTTTATTGTCGTTATATAAGCCTAAAAATGATATTTAAATAATATTAAACATAAGGGGAGAAAATAAAACGACTACTATCCGAAACAGTTAATATTCTGTAAATATGTATGTTATTAGCATTATTTGTAGGTTTACATACGCTTAGACCAAATGATAGCATAATAGTTACATACTTTTTATAAATTATTTTTTGTTAATATTGAAAAAAATAGGTTGTATTGTAAAAAATAATGGTTCAACATACAATTTAACGGGTTTTAGGCGTTACTAACTCACCAATTATTGTTTTTGATGAGTACCTAAGAGTGAAAAAAAGCGAATGAAGCATAAAAGAGTTTTTTTATTTCATTAAAATTCTATTTTTGTTACCCGCTAAAAAACAAGCATTTAATTAACATATTTATATAAACACTGACTAAAAACTAAAATTTTAAAGTAATGGCAAATGTACCGTCAAAACCAACCGCTCCAGTAAAAAAAGAAAGCTCAAGCTCATCGAGCATTTTTGCCAGTTTGGCAATTCCAATTTGTTTAGTAGTATCATGTTTGATCTTCTTCTTAGTTCTAGCCGATCCAAGTCACTATAAAGGTGGTGATGTAACAGGTGGCGAACCTTCCGATATATTTGGTATCGTACACAGGGGTGGTTACTTAGTACCTTTGGTAATGGGGTACGTATTAATGGTTATTGTATTCTCTATCGAGCGTTTTATCGTTATCGGTAAAGCTACAGGAACAAGCAGCATTGATACCTTCGTTAGAAAAATCCAAACTCATTTATCAGCAGGTAACATTGATGCTGCTTCATCTGAGTGCGACAAACAAAAAGGTTCTGTTGCTAACGTAATTAAAGCCGGTTTGAAAAGATACCGCGAATTAGAACATGAGCCAGGACTTACTGTTGATCAAAAATCATTAGCTATCCAAAAAGACATCGAAGAAGCAACAGCTTTAGAAATGCCAATGTTGGAGCAAAACTTAACTATCATCGCTACTTTGGTATCAGTTGGTACATTAACAGGTTTGTTAGGTACAGTAATCGGTATGATCGAGGCCTTCCATACATTGGCAGGTAACGGTGGCGGTACTAACACAGGTGCATTATCAGCAGCTATCTCTGAAGCGTTGGTAAACACAGCATTCGGTATCAGTACTTCAGCAATATCAATTGTAATGTACAATGTATTTACATCAAAAATTGATAACCTGACTTACGCTATCGACGAAACAGGATTCAGCATTGTGCAAACATTTGCTGCATCACACAAAAACTAATAAAAAAGGTACAATTTGTTTTACACCGGCAGCTAATGGCGGCCGGTGTATATAAATTAATTACACTTACTCATTTTAATAAAATAGATTATGCCCAGAGTAAAAGTCGCAAGGAAGAGCACGGCAATTGACATGACGGCAATGTGCGACGTAGCTTTCCTTTTGCTAACCTTTTTTATATTATCAGCAAAACCTAAAACTCAGGATCCAACTAAAATAGGGATACCTGCAGCCACGATAATTGGCCCTATACCCGAAGTTGATTTTTCAACAATCCTTATAGGCCAGGGAAAAGTGTTCTTTAATGTTGAGGGCGATGATGTACGCAAAAAAACATTAGAAATAATGGGCGATAAGTACAAGATTGCTTTCACTCCAGACGAGAAGAACGCGTTTGCAGGAGTTGAATCATTCGGTTTACCGATTGCTCAACTTAAAGGGTTTTTGGATATGGATCCTAAACAACGCGCAACATTCCCGCAGCCAGGTATATTTGTTGATACAACTAATACTAATGAGCTGTATGATTGGGTACACTCTGCACGTTTAGCCGATAAATACCTGCACGATAAGGAGCTGAAAATAGGAATCAAAGGTGATAGCAAAGAAGAATATCCTACTGTACAGAAGGTAATATCTTCCTTGCAGAAACAGAAAGTTGACAGATTTAATTTAATAACAGCCTTAAAATCGAAATAAGAAATGGCAGAATTAGATACCTCCGGCGGGGGTAAGCACAAAGGTGGCAAGGTAAGAACCAAAAAGAAAGCAACACGCGTGGATTTAACAGCCATGGTGGATTTGGCTTTCCTTTTGATCACCTTCTTCATCCTTACAACTACCCTAAGTAAGCCGAAAGCAATGGAATTGATCATGCCTGATAAGGACGATCTGACTAAACAACAGCTGCCTGTGCCAGCAACAAGAACAATGACCCTTTTATTGGGTAATAACAACAAACTGGAATGGTTTGTTGGCGAACCCGGAAAAAGCCAGCCTACCGTTATTGGTTATGGTAAAGAAGATTTACGTAAGGTTTTGATTGATCAGGACAAGGCGATCAAATTAACGCATAATGGCCAGGGAATGATTGTTGTTGTAAAACCAAGCGCGCAAAGTACCTATGAAAATGTTGTAGCCGTAATGGACGAACTGAATATAACAGGTATTGATAGCCGCGCCATAGTTGATATTACACCTGTTGAAATTGGTTTGTTGAAAAGAGACGGACTATATAAATAATAGGATTATTAGTAAATTATTAAAGCCTGAAAGATGTTAGGATCTAAATTAGATATTTTCAAGAAGGATTGGACCGATGTTATCTTTAAGGGGCGCAATAAAGAATATGGCGCCTACGAACTAAGACAACAAAACGCTAAAAGCACCAATCTGGCCCTTTTATTTGGCTCAGTATTTTTTGTATTTGTTATATCTATAAATACAATTGTAAACGCCATTGAAGGGTTCATCCCTAAAGCTCCGCCTATAGTGAAGCTTACGGATGTTAAGTTATTACCACCACCACCCGTTGACCCGGCCAAGAAACCACCTCCGCCACCTCCGGAACCACCAAAACCGAAGGTTGACCAGGTTAAGTTTCCTCCTCCGGTAGTAAAACCGGATAACGAGGTTAAAACTCCGCCGCCAACAGTTGCTGAGTTGAAAACTGCTGACCCTGGTCAGAACAACCAAAAAGGTAACCCGAATGCTGATATAAATATTGACCAACCGGTTGGTAATTCAGACGCTAAGGTTACTGAGGCCGATCCAAACCAGGTATTTGCTGCAGTTGAGCAGGAGCCTGAGTTTAAGAACGGTGGAGCAGCAGGATTTAACGCATACTTAGGTAAAGCTGTGAAATTCCCTGCTGTTGATAGGGAAAACGGTACCTCTGGTAAAGTTATAATCACCTTCGTTGTTGAAAAGGACGGAAGTTTAACTGATGTTAAAGTACTACGCGCGCCATCTCCTACTATGGGCGATGCAGCAGCTTCAGCAGTTAAATCATCACCAGCTTGGAGGCCAGGTAAACAAAATGGTCAAAGTGTAAGGGTACAGTTTACCATTTCATTTGCCTTCTCACTGGCAGACGCTGATCAATAGAACAATGTCATCAAATTTACATGATAAGCAAAAATCGCTCACAAGGCGGTTTTTGCTCATTTTAGGTGTAGCCACATTAGTGTGCGTTACCATACTTGGGCTGATAATTATGTTTACAGATAAACTTGAGCTTAATATGGGCAATACGCAGCGAATGACTGTTGGAGGATTACTTGTGGCTTATGGTATTTATAGGTCATTTCGTATTTTTAAAAAGCAACCCGATGATGAATAAATTGAAAATTGCCGCCCTTGGCTTTGTTTTAATATTAGCATTGCAGGCTTGTAAACAAAAGCCTGTTGCTTATAATGATACCATTTCTGAAGGCAACGCGAAATTTGCTGCCGATGAATCATTTGAGCCGATTGTAGAAGAGGAAAACTATATTTTTAAGGCACTTGATCCAAAAGCCCAACCACAAATTATTTACAAACCCGAAAATGAGGTAGTGAATCTTTTACTACAGGACAGCGTTCGGGTGGTCATTATATCCAGGCAATTAGATAGTGGCGAATTAAAAGTTTTAAAAACCAGGCAACTGACACCCTCGGTTAGTCGTTTTGCAATTGATGCGGTAGCTATAATTGTAAATAAAGCGTCAAATGATACTACAATAACGGTTGCCGATATTAAGAAAATGCTTAACGGACAGGCAAAATCAGCTATGAATATTGTTTTTGATAACCCAAACTCTAGTTTGGTGCGATATTTGAAAACATTATCGGGAGTTAACGACTTTAAACTAAAAAATATTTTCGCACTCAAATCAAATAAAGAGGTAATAAAGTACGTTAGTACACATCCGGACGCTATCGGTTTTACAGGCTTTAATTGGCTGGATGATCCTGATAAGGATTATGCAGACGCGGTAAACAATATAAAAATTGTAAGTGTTAAAGACGAGGATAATAAAAAATACGGAACGCAATATTACAAGCCTTCGCAACAAACATTGTCATTAGGGCAATATCCGTTAAAAAGAGACTTGTATATTATAAATTGCACGGGTAGGCAGGGCTTAGGTACCGGATTCGAATTGTTTTTAAACAGTGATCGCGGTCAGCGAATAGTTTTGAGTTCAGGTTTATTACCAAATGTGATGCCTGAAAGAGAGATTGTGATAAAAAAGAAATAAACTAATATAATTCTAATATAAATAATTCCAAATGAAAATTACCAGTAAAGTAGCTGTGGCAGCATTAGGATTGGTATGCATCGGTTCTGTGGTTAATGCACAAAGCCTTGATGATGCTAAGAAAGCGATTAATGCCGAGCAATATTCAAAAGCCAAATCGATACTTAAAAACCTAACGGTTACACAGCCAACTAAAGATGATGGCTATTTTTACCTGGGCTGGGTTTACCTGCAACAGGACGAAGCTGATTCAGCAAAACTAATCTTTAATAAAGGTTTGGCTGTTAATCCTAAATCTGCCTTAAACTATGCAGGTTTAGGTGCCGTAGCGTTTCTTGATAAAGATAGGGCTACAGCCACAACAAATTTTAACCAGGCTTTGGCTTTAGCAACAAAAAAAGATGTTGAACCTTACGTATATGTAGGTAAATCATACTTATTAGTGCCATCAGCAAGTGCATCTATAACACCGGCTGATGCTAAATCGGCTATTGACGTATTGACTAAAGGCTTAACTATTAATCCTAAAAATACTGATTTATTATTGGCCAGAGGTAACGCGTACTTATCGCAATTGCAAAATACACAGGCATCCAACGATTTTGATGCAGCATTGGAGATTGATCCAAAACTGGCATCTGCTGATGTTGCCGAAGGTGTAATATTAAAATTTGCAAATAACTATACTGATGCTGAAGCTAAATTTCAGGCAGCATTAGCTATCGACCCTAACTTTGGCCCGGCTTATCGTGAATGGGCTGAAACAGATTTGCGTTGGTCAAACAGCGATGCATCACAAGCAGCTAAAAGGCAGGAAGCGGTTGAGCACTATCAAAAATATTTAAGCTTAACTGATATGTCTGTTGAATCACAAATGCGCTATGCGGATTTCTTGATCTCAGCACATGATCCGGCCGATTATAAGATATTGGAAACAGTAGCTACTGATCTGTCAAAATCAGCGGGTACAAATCTTCGTATTTATCGCTATTTGGGCTTTGCCGCTTATGAGAATAAAGATTATGCTGCTGGTTTATCTGCTATGAATACCTGGATGACTAAAGCCGATCCTAAACGTATTATTCCTGCGGATTACCTATACTTAGGTCACTTGCAAATCGCGTCAGGTCAGGATTCAATTGGTATGTTGAACCTGCAAAAAGCTTATGAACTGGATAGCACTCAAACTGATGTATTAGCTGAAATTGCGAAATCGCTTTATACTGCGAAGAAATACAAACAAGCTGGTGACGAGTACGCGTTGTACATTGATAAATCTAAAAAAGAATCATTAAATGATCTTTTCCGTGAGGGTAGTGCTTATTACTATGCTTTTGACGCTAAAAAACCGGATACTACCTTATTAACTAAAGCCGATTCTGCCTTTGCAAGGATTCAACACCTGGCTACCCAGCCGGTTGCTATTGCTGCACTTTACAGGGCTTATGTTAATGATACTAAAGATGCGGATCGTAATAACATAAAAGGTTTGGCAATTCCTTACTATCAGGATTACATTAAAATTGTAACATCAAAACCAGCACTTACCCCAGCTGATAAAAAAGGCTTGGCTGCTGCTTATGATTACCTGGGCAGATACTACGAGTATAAGGTAAAAGATGATGCACAGGCAACTGATAATTATTCAAAGGCCTTGCTCAATGATCCAACCGATTCTGAAGCAACAGACTTCATGAAAAAGAAGGGTAAAAAATAAAAAATACTAATAAAAAGGGCCTCAATTAAATGAGGCCTTTTTTATTATTGATCCATTAGTATATTTGCAGCATGGAAGTACAAAGTATGCCGGTAAATTTTTTGCCGATTATTTTTCAAATGATCGTAGCAGTTGGTTTTGTGGTTGGCACAATGTTCGTAACACACAAAATAGGCCCTAAACGCGCCACAAAAGATAAGTTAACCCCATTTGAATCGGGTATCGAAGTTGTTGGTAATGCCCGTACTCCAATATCAATCAAATATTTCCTGGTAGCTATACTATTTGTTTTGTTTGATGTGGAGGTTATTTTCATGTACCCATGGGCTGTAAACTTTAAAGCACTAGGTGGCAGCGGGATGATAGAAATGTTCATTTTTATGGCTACGCTGTTATTGGGCTTTATCTACATCATCAAAAAAGGTGCGTTAGACTGGGATTAATAAACCCCTCCTAAATCCTCTCCACTGGTTAGCGGAAGGATTATTTTGTTATAACTGATTGAAATAAAAGGACTTTTTTTAAAGTCTCCCCTATCGGGGGAGATTTAGAAGGGGATGATTAGTTTAGATTCATTCTAAATATATTCTATCAATAACATAGTGTATCAAATACAGTATAAATAATTGTAAATTTGCTTATCCTTTCCGCATTTGGATAGGTTTTTGTATTATATAGTTCATGAGTGATATTCAGTTAGTTGAAGCTCCTCCTGGTGTAGAAGGTGCTGGGTTTTTTGCTACTTCGCTTGATAAAGCAATAGGTTTAGCACGTTCAAACTCGTTATGGCCACTGCCATTTGCCACCTCTTGCTGTGGTATCGAGTTTATGGCCACTATGGCTTCTCATTATGATTTGTCGAGGTTTGGTGCCGAGCGTTTGAGTTTTTCTCCCCGCCAGGCCGACTTGTTGATGGTTATGGGTACCATATCCAAAAAGATGGGTCCTGTGCTTCGTCAGGTTTACCTGCAAATGGCTGAGCCACGTTGGGTAATGGCTGTTGGTGCCTGCGCATCAAGCGGTGGTATATTTGATACCTATTCTGTATTGCAAGGTATTGATGAGATTATTCCGGTTGACGTTTACGTACCCGGCTGCCCGCCACGCCCCGAAGCTATTATTGATGGCTTTATAGGCATCCAGAAATTAGTACAAACAGAATCGCTACGCCGTCGTAACACGCCGGAGTATCAGAAATTATTAGCTTCATACGGAATTCAGTAATGGGTAAGATCACTAACGAAGAGCTTTTAAAAAAGATCAACGAAAAGTTTGACCAGCAAATAACCGTTGTTGGCGAACCATATGGTTTATTAACCATTGAAACCGGTCGCGAGCAAATAATAGAGCTATTAGAATTTCTAAAAAATGATACTGTACTCCAGTTCATTTTCTTAACAGATATTACAGCTGTGCATTATCCCGAAACGGCAAACCCTATTGGTATAATTTATCATGTGCATAGCCTGGTAAATAATGTGCGTATCCGTATTAAAGTTTTTTTACCTGCCGAAGATTATCACATACCTACTGCAACAACAGTATGGCATGGTGCTAACTGGATGGAGCGTGAAACTTATGACTTTTTCGGAGTGATATTCGATGGTCACCCGGATTTACGCAGGATATTAAATGTTGATGACATGACGGTTTTTCCGATGCGCAGAGAATATCCGCTGGAAGACCCTAACCGTGTTGATAAAAAAGATTATTTTTTCGGAAGATAGAAGATGCAGAACCACCCGGTATATACAGATAACGATCCGCAAACCGCGCCCTCAACCCTAAACTTAGGGCCAACGCACCCGGCTACGCATGGTGTTTTTCAAAACGTGCTGCAGTTGGATGGTGAACGGATCATAAGCGGCGTATCAACCATTGGTTATATACACCGTGCTTTTGAAAAAATTGCCGAACACCGCCCTTTTTACCAGATAACTCCATTAACTGATCGTTTAAACTATTGCTCATCACCCATCAATAACATGGGCTGGCACATGACGGTTGAAAAACTGTTAGGTATCGAAACACCAAAACGTGTTGATTACCTGCGTGTAATAGTAATGGAACTGGCCCGTATATCAGACCATATCGTATGTAACGGTGTATTGGGTGTTGATACCGGCGCTTTCACAGGTTTCCTTTACATGATGGAATACCGTGAAGCTATTTATGAAATTTACGAAGAAGTTTGCGGCTCGCGCCTTACTACCAACATTGGCCGTATAGGTGGTTTTGAGCGTAACTTTAACGCCATAGCTTTTAACAAACTGCGTAAATTCTTAAAGGATTTCCCGCCGGTGTTAAGAGAATTCCAGGCATTATTTAACCGTAACCGCATATTTGTTGATCGTACCAAAGGCGTTGCAGCAGTAACCGCTGAGGATGCATTGGCATACAGCTGGAGTGGCCCGTTACTACGTGCGGCAGGTGTTGATTATGATGTTAGGGCGATGAATCCTTATTCTTCATACGAAGATTTTGATTTTGAAGTACCTGTTGGCGAGAATGGCGACGTTTATGCACGTTTCCTGGTTCGTAACGAAGAAATGTGGCAGAGCATGCGCCTTATTGAGCAGGCTTTGATGAAACTGGAAAAAGAACCAACAGATATATTCCATGCGGATGTGCCTGAGTTCTACCTGCCTCCAAAAGAAGAAGTTTACAATAACATGGAAGCCCTTATTTATCACTTTAAAATAGTGATGGGCGAAATAGATACCCCAACATCCGAAGTATACCACTCGGTTGAGGGTGCCAATGGCGAATTAGGTTTTTATCTGGTTAATGATGGTGGCAGATCACCATACCGCTTGCATTTCCGCAGGCCAAGTTTTATCAATTACCAGATGTATGCACCAATGAGCCGTGGTATGTTACTGTCTGACGCGATTATTAACATGAGTAGTTTAAACGTTATAGCCGGAGAATTAGATGCTTAGAGTTGACAATTCAGAAGCGATCCCGGTAGAGTTTTCACCGGAGCTTGTAGCCAAGTTTGATGATATAGTTAGCCGTTATCCCGAAGGAAAACAGAAGTCAGCATTATTGCCGATCCTGCACCTGGTACAAGCCGAATTTGGCTGGGTAAGTGCCCCTGCAATGGATAAGGTTGCCGACTATCTGCATATACAAGATATTGAAGTTTACGAAGTAGCTACTTTTTACAGCATGTACTTTATGCGCCCGCAAGGCAAATATATGCTTGAAGTTTGCCGTACAGGCCCATGCTGTTTAGTAGGTGCCGAAAAAATAATGGATCATATTGAGCAAAAGTTGGGTGTTAAGGAAGGTGATGTAACGCCCGACGGATTATTCAGCTGGCGCGGAGTGGAATGTTTAGCAGCCTGTGGTTATGGCCCAGTACTGCAAATAAGCCCTGAGTATACTTTTTACGAAAAACTAACCAACGAATCTGTTGATCAATTGATCAGCGATTTAAAGGCAAAAGCCAGTAACTGATATGAATAACTCAACTTTAATTATAACAGATATTGTATTAGTTTTAGTTGTAGCGTTGATATTGGCAACTGATGAATTAAAAAAACACGGTGCGATTTTAATACCGTTAATAGCAATAGCATGTGCAAGCTGTATTGTAAGGCACATTAGTCATTACAAGCACACAAAGAAATTATATTAAATAGCAATGGCACGTAAATTACTTTTAGAACATATAAACGTACCCGGCATTAACACTTTTGATGTTTATCGCTCAAAGGGAGGTTATGCTGCTGTTGAAAAGGCATTAAAAACCATGTCGTCTGACGATGTGGTGGAAGAGGTAAAGAAATCGGGCTTGCGTGGCCGTGGTGGCGCGGGTTTCCCTACCGGGATGAAGTGGAGCTTTTTGGCTAAGCCCGAAGGTGTTGCCCGTTACCTGGTTTGTAATGCCGATGAATCAGAACCAGGAACTTTTAAGGATCGTTATTTGATGACTTATATCCCCCACTTATTAATTGAGGGGATGATTGTTGCCAGCTACGCTTTAGGAGCAAAAACATCATACATCTACGTTCGTGGTGAGATGATGCCACAGATCCGCATACTTGAAAAAGCCATCGCGGAAGCAAAAAATAAAGGATTTTTAGGTAAAAATATTTTAGGCACAGGTTACGATCTGGAACTATATGTACAACCCGGTGGTGGCGCTTACATCTGCGGCGAAGAAACCGCTTTGTTAGAATCATTAGAAGGTAAACGTGGTAACCCACGCATTAAACCACCATTCCCGGCTATTGCAGGTTTGTATGGTTGCCCTACTGTGGTAAACAATGTAGAGTCGATAGCGGCAGTAGTGCCGATCATTAACGAAGGCGGTGAAGAGTATGCTAAAGTAGGTATCGGTCGTAGTACAGGTACTAAACTGATATCTGCCGGCGGTAACGTTAAAAATCCTGGTGTTTACGAAATTGACCTGGGTTTACCGGTTGAAGAGTTTTTATATTCTGAAGAATATTGCGGTGGTATCGCCAACGGCAAACGCTTAAAAGCGGTTGTTGCAGGTGGATCATCAGTACCGATTTTACCGGCTAACCTGTTCATGAAAACTATAACCGGCGAACCTCGCCTGATGAGCTACGAATCATTAGCCGAAGGTGGTTTTGTGAGCGGTACCATGATGGGTTCAGGTGGTTTTATCGCTTTTGATGAAGATCAATGTATTGTACGCAATACCTGGAACTTCGCCCGTTTTTATCACCATGAAAGCTGCGGACAATGTTCGCCATGCCGTGAAGGTACCGGATGGATGGAAAAGGTTTTACATCGCCTGGAATACGGTCACGGTAAAATGAGCGACATGGACCTGCTGGTTGATGTATCTAAAAAAATTGAAGGAAATACAATTTGTCCGCTTGGTGACGCGGCAGCTTGGCCGGTAGCCAGTGCGATCCGCCACTTTAGGGATGAGTTTGAGTGGCACGTAACAAACGGCGCTGAAGCGGTTACAAGGAACTACGGAATAGCACATTACGCTGATCCGTTACCAAAACCGGAGCCGGCGGCCTAAGTCAAAATTAAAAAGTAAAAATTCAAAAATAAAAAGCAGCGAAACGTTGAATGAAAAACCTTATGATATCAAACATAGATGTTATCATTTCTCGAAAGAGATACTTCAATTTGTATCTGCGGCTAAGTTTGAAAGAATTCACTTTTCAATATTTGATCAACTAATAAGAAGTGGCACCTCAATTGGAGCCAATATAGTAGAAGCAAAGTCGGGTAGTTCGACAAGAGATTTTAAGAACTTTTATACTATAGCCTTAAAATCTGCAAACGAAACTAAATACTGGTTATGCTTGATAAGAGATACAATAGATAGTAATATCGAAAAAGATAGAATGAATGATTTGATAAAGGAGGCTGATGAATTATCAAAGATCATCGCTTCAATAATTATCAATCTGCAAAAGTAAATTTTGACTTTTGAATTTTTAATTTTGAATTTAAAATGAAGGTAACAATAGACGGAATATCCGTTGAAGTAGAAGCAGGAACATCCATCCTAAATGCCGCAAGGATTATTGGGGGTGAGATTGTGCCACCGGCTATGTGCTATTACTCTAAATTAGAAGGCAGTGGTGGTAAATGCCGTACTTGTTTGGTTAAGGTAAGCAAAGGTTCTGAAAAAGACCCTCGCCCTATGCCTAAACTGGTAGCATCTTGCCGTACCACGGTAATGGATGGGATGGAAGTGCAAAATATTACTTCGCCTGAGGTAATTGAAGCGCGTAAAGGTATTGTGGAGATGTTATTGATCAACCACCCACTAGATTGCCCTATTTGTGACCAGGCTGGCGAGTGCGATCTGCAAAACTTAGGTTACGAGCATGGCGCTGTTAAAACCCGTTATGAGTTTGACCGCCGTACATTTGAAAAAATAGACATCGGCGATAAAATACAATTACATATGACGCGCTGCATTCTGTGCTACCGTTGTGTTTTCACTGCTGATCAGATCACCAATCACCGCGAACATGGTATCCTTAATCGTGGCGATCACTCTGAAATATCAACCTACATACAAAAAGCGGTTGATAATGATTTCTCGGGTAACGTGATTGATGTTTGTCCGGTAGGTGCTTTAACTGATAAAACTTTCCGCTTTAAAAATCGTGTTTGGTTTACCAAACCGGTTGAAGCACACCGCGATTGTAACCACGAAAACTGCAAAGGCAAAGTAACACTTTGGTATAAAGGCGAAGAGGTTTTACGTGTTACCGCACGTAAAGATGTTTATGGTGAGGTTGAGGATTTTATTTGCAACGAATGCCGTTTCGATAAAAAGAAAACAGCTGATTGGGTTATTGAAGGCCCGCGCAAGGTATCAAATCACTCGGTTATCAGCTCAAACCACTACGATACAATGAAGCCACTTCCGGTTGTTAAAACCAACTCGGTATTAAAAGAGGCAAACCAGGAACAATTTGAACGGGAAACACGCTTATAATGGAATTAGGAGATATTATAATAAAATTTATATTGGTAGTGATCATTTTCGCTATCAGCTTGGTTGTAGCCATGTATTCTACCTATGCCGAGCGTAAAATAGCGGCATTTTTTCAGGATAGGATAGGCCCTAACCGTGCAGGTCCATGGGGTATATTGCAACCACTTTGCGATGGCGCCAAAATGTTCCTGAAAGAAGAGATCATTCCAACCAATGCCAGCGCGTTCCTGTTTATCGCAGGTCCTTCATTGGCTATTTTAACAGCTTGCTTAGGTTCGGCAGTTATTCCATGGGGACAAAATATCGTTATCGGGTCACGTGTTGTTGAGTTACAAGTTGCTGACATTAATGTAGGTGTATTGTACATCTTCGGTGTGGTATCATTAGGCGTTTATGGCGTAATGATCGGTGGCTGGGCATCAAACAACAAATACTCTTTATTAGGCGCTATACGTGCTGCTTCACAAAATATCAGTTACGAAATTTCAATGGGCCTTTCTATCATCGCCCTGTTGATGTTAACCGGTACTTTAAGCTTGCGCGAATTAGCTGCACAGCAACATGACTGGCACTGGAATGTATTGCGTCAGCCATTAGGCTTTTTACTGTTCATCGTTTGCGCATTCGCGGAAACCAACCGTACACCATTCGATTTGCCTGAGTGCGAGACCGAGCTGGTAGGTGGTTATCACACTGAATACTCATCAATGAAATTAGGTTTTTACCTTTTCGCGGAGTATATCAACATGTTCATCTCATCGGCAGTAATGGCTACTTTATACTGGGGTGGTTACAACTACCCTGGTATGGATTGGGTATTGGTTCACACTGGCCCAACAATTGGCCCGTTGATTGGTGTAGCTGTGTTATTCGCTAAAATATTTTTATTCATATTCTTTTTTATGTGGGTGCGCTGGACAATCCCGCGTTTCCGCTACGATCAGCTGATGGACCTTGGCTGGAAGGTATTAATACCTTTGGCAATTGCCAACATTGTATTAACCGGTCTTATTAGCAATTATTTATAGATAGAGGGATAATGGAATCATTAAGTAATAAAAGAAAGTTAATTGAATCAAAGCCACTCAATTTTTGGGAGCGGGCTTATTTGCCTGCTATCATCAGCGGCTTATCAATTACCATGAAACACTTTTTCAGGAAACCGGTAACTATCAGCTATCCTGAAGAAAAACGTGAGTTTTCAGAAAATTTCCGTGGCATGCACTCGCTTAAACGCGATGAGAACGGTAAAGAACGTTGTACAGCCTGCGGTTTATGTGCTTTATCATGTCCGGCAGAAGCCATTACCATGACTGCTGCCGAACGCCAAAAAGGTGAAGAGCATTTATATCGTGAAGAGAAATATGCTGCTGTTTATGAAATAAATATGCTGCGTTGCATCTTCTGCGGATTGTGCGAAGAGGCTTGCCCTAAGGAAGCGATATATTTAGATGGTGATATTGTACCGGCAGATTATCTGCGTAAAGATTTTATATACGGTAAGGACAAATTAGTAGAGGCACCCCTAAATCAATAAAGAAGTTTTATACCTTTGCCCATCCTTTTATGGGCATAAGGTATTTTGTAAATATAAACATGAATACATTTTACTTCATCGCGTTTTTATCCATATTCTTTTCGATATTGGTTATAACTGCCAAAAATCCGGTGCATAGCATACTTTATCTTGTACTAACATTTTTCACTTTCACGGTACAGTACATTTTACTTAACGCCCAGTTTTTGGCAGTGGTAAACTTTATTGTATACATGGGTGCTATACTGGTATTGTTCCTGTATACACTGATGTTAATCAATTTGAATAAGGATTCGGAACCCGTAAAATCAAATATGGTAAAAATCGCTGCTGTTTTAGGCGGAGGTTGTTTACTGGTAGTATTAGTAGGCTGCCTTAAACAAGTAGGTGTTGCCGATCCTGTTGTACTTAAAGATCCCGGATTAGGGCTTGTGCAAAATTTAGGTAAAGTATTATTTAACGAGTTTTTATTACCGTTTGAAATATCCTCGCTGTTACTATTATCAGCAATGGTTGGGGCCGTTTTATTAGCTACTAAAGATCCAAAACCAAAATCAGTGTAATGGAAAGTTTAATCAATACCGTAAAATCAGTACCGCTTAATCATTACATTCTGTTGTGCTCTATTATATTTTCAATAGGGGTAATGGGTGTATTATTACGTCGCAATGCTATCATCATTTTTATGTCGATAGAGTTAATGCTGAACTCAGTTAACCTGTTGCTTACCGCATTTTCAGTTTATCACGGCGATGCCAGCGGACAAGTATTCGTATTCTTTGTTATGGCCCTTGCTGCTGCCGAAGTTGCGGTAGGTTTGGCTATTATAGTAATGATATATCGTAACACAAACTCTGTTGATACTAACGTATTGAACAGGTTGAAGTGGTAAAGCCCCCAGCCCCCTGAAGGGGGAGTTTGGAGAGCGTTAATAAATAAAAATAAACTTCTGTTCCCCCTTTAGGGGGGTAGGGGGCAAAAAGAATAAAATATAAAAAATGGATAAATACATCTGGCTTATTCCTGTACTACCCTTAGCCGGTTTTATTATTAATGGCGTTGGCCGTAAAAGCTTATCCGAAAAAGCGATAGGTTTTATCGGTAGCTTCCTGGTATTGGTTTCATTCGGATTAAGTGTTGCCGCTTTTTTACAGGTAAAATCTACAGGCCATGCAATCAATGTTCAGTTATTCGACTGGATTAATGTTGGCGCATTCCACGTACCATTCGCGTTTGTGGTTGATCAGTTAAGCTCATTAATGTTGCTGATCATTACCGGCGTAGGTTTCCTTATTCATTTATACTCTATTGGTTATATGCACTTGGATGAAGGTTACGGTAAATTTTTTGCCTACCTTAATCTGTTCGTATTCTTTATGCTATTACTGGTTTTAGGTTCAAACTATGTAGTAATGTTCATCGGTTGGGAAGGCGTAGGTTTATGCTCATACCTGTTAATCGGTTACTGGTTTACCAACCCGGATTATGCTGATGCTGCTAAGAAAGCATTTATCATGAACCGTATTGGCGATTTAGGCTTCTTACTAGGAATCTACCTGATCTATCAATATTTCGGAAGTTTTGCTTTTGCAGATGTGTTCCCAAGAGCCGCAGTTGCACACGCAGGTTCAGTGCCATTTGTATTGATCACTATATTATTATTTGTAGGTGCTACCGGTAAATCAGCACAAATACCATTGTTTACCTGGTTACCCGATGCAATGGCCGGCCCGACCCCGGTATCTGCATTAATACACGCTGCAACCATGGTTACTGCAGGTATCTATATGATCGCCCGCTCAAACATCCTGTTTACACTGGCTCCGGATACCATGCACGTTATCGCTATCATCGGTTTGGCTACTGCCATATTCGCCGCGCTGATCGCTTTAACACAAACTGATATTAAAAAAGTACTGGCTTATTCAACCGTATCACAATTGGGCTATATGTTTTTAGGCTTGGGTGTTGGTGCTTACACAGGCGCTTTCTTCCACGTAATGACACATGCTTTCTTCAAAGCATTATTATTCCTTGGCGCAGGTTCTGTAATTCACGGCATGAGCAATGAGCAGGATATGCGTAAAATGGGAGGATTAAGAGGCAAATTACCTATTACATTTATCACCATGCTGATCGGTACACTGGCTATATCCGGGATACCACCGTTCGCGGGTTTCTTTTCTAAAGACGAAATTTTAGCCCATACATTCGCGCAAAGCCCTATCATGTACGTGCTGGGTGTTATCGCTGCCATGTTTACTTCGTTCTATATGTTCCGTTTGCTTTTCCTTACCTTTTATGGAAAGTTCCGCGGTACACATGATCAGGAGCATCATTTGCATGAATCACCTCCAAGCATGACTATACCGCTTATCGTATTAGCTGTGTTATCAGTTATCGGTGGGTTCTTAAACGTACCGGAATCATTAGGTGGCAGTCACTGGTTGGCAAATTACCTTGCACCAATATTCGAGAAATCGGCAGCTATTATGCCTGTTGTTGAAATGAAAGGTAGCACTGAAATTATTTTGATGTGTGTTTCTGTCGGATCAGCAGTACTAGCATTCCTTTATGCCTTCATCAAATACAATAGAAATGGCGAAGTACCTTCACCTGATGGTGAGAACCGCAACTTCCTGGTAAACTTATCATACAATAAGTTTTATGTCGATGAGATCTATGATGCCATCATCCGAAAACCACTGGATGCCCTTTCGGACTTCCTGTACAATGTGATTGATAAGATGGGTATTGATGGATTGGTGAATGGTATTGGAGATTCGCCTGTTGAAGCCAGCAAGGGTTTACGTTTACTGCAAACAGGTAACGTAGGCTTCTACATATTTATGATGGTGGCCGGTATTATTGCCGTGCTTGTATATAGTTTTGTTAAAATATAAACCACAGCGTTTACAATATAAAAATGACGGTTAGTATATTAATTTTTTTACCGATAGTTGCAGCTCTTGCTGTATTGATATTCAAAAATGAAGTCGCAAAACATGTTGCTTTATTTTTCGCAGTTGCTGAATTGGGCCTTGTTGCTTATTTGTTGACCAAATTTGTTCCTGATGCGTCAACCCAGTTTGGAGTTGATGTTCCGTGGATACCTAAGTTCGGAATTTATTTTACCGCCGGGATAGACGGTATAAGTATGGTACTGGTGTTGCTTACAGCCCTGTTAATACCAATAATTATACTTACTACCTATCAGCATACTTACAAAAAAGCAGCCGCATTTTATGCATTGATATTGTTTATGCAAGCAGGTTTACTGGTTGTATTTACAGCGCTTGACGGCTTTTTGTTTTATGTTGGATGGGAAGCGGCATTAATACCAATATACTTTATCTGCGCCTTGTGGGGCGGAGAGAACCGCATCAAGATCACGCTTAAATTTTTCATATACACCTTTGCGGGCTCCTTGTTTATGCTGGTAACCATTATTTACCTGTACCTGCAAGCACCCGAAAGAACTTATGACCTAATGACGTTTTATCGCCTTAGTTTATCAGCTTCGCAACAATCATGGGTGTTCCTGGGCTTCTTTATTGCATTTGCTATTAAAATTCCAATATTCCCTTTTCATACCTGGCAACCGGATACATATACCGAGGCGCCATCAGCCGGTAGCATGCTTTTAGCAGGTATCATGCTGAAAATGGGTTTATATGGTATGATGCGCTGGGCTATACCTAACGCGCCACTTGGCTTTTTTAAATGGGGCAATACAGTAATTATATTGGCTTTAATAGGTGTAGTTTACGGCGCTTTAATTGCCTTTAGACAAAAGAATGGTAAACGCCTGGTGGCTTATTCATCAATTGGGCACGTAGGGCTTATTGCAGTAGGTATATTCACGCTAAGCGTCGAAGGTATGCAGGGTGCATTAATACAAATGCTTAGTCACGGTATAAACGTAGTTGGCTTATTCTTTATATGGGATATCATCAGCAGGCGTTTAAATACTTATGATACCGCTCAACTTGGCGGTATAGCCAAGGTGGCACCTAAATTCGCCACTGCATTTTTAATAATTGTATTAGGTTCGGCAGCATTGCCATTAACAAATGGTTTTATCGGTGAGTTCTTATTATTGAATGGCGCTTTCCAGGCGGATATAGTATTGGGCGCGGTTGCAGGCTTAACCATTATTTTTGCAGCGGTATACTTGCTCCGCATGTACAAAAATGTGATGCAAGGTGAAACCAATGCATTAACAGCTACATTCACCGACATCGCTGGATCAGAAAAATTAACTTTAGCTATAATTTGTATATTAATTATTGGTATTGGTGTATATCCGGGCCCTATACTGCATCTTTCGCAAGCGGCAGTTGACCAGCTTATAACCAATATCCATAGCAAGGCAATGAATATACCACTGCTACAGCACTAAATTTTAGTACAGGAATTATAAAAAATTAAAATTTAGAGATCAGAATTAAAAAGACAACATGAATACCTTAATAATCATATCTGTTTTACCTATTGTGCTTTTGTATTTAGGCTTGTTTAAAGCCCAAAAAGCACTGTTGCCAGTTACTGTTATCGGCCTTTTGGTTGCTTTGGGTTTAGCCATATCGCAATGGAATAATGGCGCGCAACCAATTTTTCATGATATGATGTTGTTTGATAATTATTCAATAGCATTTTGTGCCATTACAATTACTACAACCATACTTATCCTGTTATTATCTAAAGGTTACTTTGAAAAAATAAGCAACCATATAGCAGAGTACTATGCGATAATTTTGTTTTCGCTTGCGGGAATTGTGGTGATGGTATCGTACTATAACTTAGTGATGCTTTTCATCGGTATCGAGATCATGTCGGTAAGTTTATACATATTGGCAGGTATAAAAAAGAATGATTTTGCTTCAAACGAAGCTGCATTGAAATACTTTTTGATGGGCGCGTTCTCAACCGGGTTCTTATTATTTGGTATCGCGTTGATCTACGGGTCAACCGGATCATTCCACTTAGAAGCCATACGAGATTACGTTATAGCTAATCCACGCACTATCGACCCAATGTTTTACGTAGGCATTATGCTGATCATCGTAGGCCTTTGCTTTAAAGTAGGCGCTGCCCCTTTCCATTTCTGGACTCCGGATGTTTACGAGGGTTCACCAACACTGATCACCGCATTCATGTCAACCGCAGTTAAAACTGCAGGTTTCGCGGCATTCCTTAGGTTGTTTACCGAGTGCTTCCAGCCGCTTTCATCTTTCTGGATGCCGGCACTATTGGTTATCACTATCCTGACATTATTTATTGGCAATATAACAGCGCTATATCAGCAAAGCTTTAAACGCATGATGGCTTTCTCAAGCATATCACACGCTGGTTACTTATTGTTTGCGATTGTGGCTTTAGGTGCAAGTTCGGCTAATTCAGTATTCGTATATGCTACGGCCTATTCAATTGCTTCGATCATCGCGTTTGCGGCGCTGATATTGGTTCGCCAGCAATCAGGCAGTGATAATTTTGATGCGTTCAACGGCCTTGCTAAAAAGAATCCGTTCCTGGCATTCACATTAACCATTGCTATGCTTTCATTAGCGGGTATACCGTTAACCGCGGGCTTTATTGGTAAGTTCTTTATGTTCTCTTCGGCATTATCACAATACCAGGTTTGGTTGGTGATATTGGCAGTAATAAACGCTATAATAAGTATCTTCTACTATTTCAGGGTTATTGTGGCGATGTATTTCCGCAGCGCGGAAACAGAGGAACTGATCATCCCAACTTATTACAAGTTTGTTTTAGGCCTGTCGGCGTTAGTAACTATACTAATTGGTATTTACCCAACATTTATTACCGGACTTATTTAATAATTTAGGTAATAACCATTTCAATATAATATTTGTAGATTTACAAATATAGTGAATGGAAAATTTTTGGGAACATCTGCAAAATTTAACTGACGCTCAATCCATTATAAGTAGAGGCGGCTTTTACTTTTTGCTTACCGTTGTATTTGCTGAAACAGGATTATTTTTTGGCTTTTTTTTGCCGGGAGACTATCTGCTGTTTATGGCTGGCCTGCTTTGTGCCAATGGTATATTCGATGTAAATATCACTACACTCATCTTATCAATAATTGCTGCAGGCATTTTGGGCAACTTTGCTGGGTATTGGTTTGGCTATCGTACAGGCCCAATTTTGTTCAACAAAAACGATTCTTTGCTGTTTAAAAAGCGATATGTGGTAATGGCGGAGCAATTTTATCTGAAATACGGTGGTATGGCACTAATTTTGGGCAGATTTTTCCCGATAATTAGAACTTTTGCGCCTATCTTTGCAGGTGTTGTTAAAGTTGACATTAAAAGATTCACTTTATACAATATAGTGGGTAGCGTGGCATGGGTAGTAACACTGTGTTTATCAGGTTATTTCTTAGGAGTAAAGTATCCCGACGTAAAGCATTATGCACAATACATAGTAATTGGCTTTTTTGTACTAACGTCAATCCCATTAATTTTAGCCTTTTTTAAAAGGCAACATGTACAGCATAACAATTAAATAAAAAATATAATATTACTAAATGAGTACTCAACATCCCTGGCATCAGGTTTCTCCCGGCGATAATTTTCCTGAAGTTGTAAATGCAATAATAGAGATCCCCAAAGGATCAAAAGCGAAATATGAGATAGATAAGGAATCAGGTTTGTTAAAACTCGACCGTGTTTTGTTTTCATCAGTAATGTATCCGGCTAACTACGGCTTTATTCCACAAACTTATTGTGATGATCATGATCCTTTAGATATATTAGTACTATGTTCTGTTGACGTATTCCCTATGTCGATCATCGAAGCAAAGGTTATCGGTGTAATGCATATGGTTGATAATGGCGAGCAGGATGATAAGATCATCGCGGTAGCAAAAAATGATATGTCGGTTAATTATATTAACGATTTAAATGAGTTGCCTCCGCACGCTACTAAAGAAATAGTTCGTTTCTTCCAGGATTATAAAAGCTTAGAAGGAAAAAATGTAACTATTGAGCATTTATTGGGTATGCGTTATGCCCACAAAGTAATTCAAGAAAGTATGGAACTGTACAAGTCTACTTTCCCAGTGTATCAACAATAACTAATGGACCCCGCGGAACTCACAATAAATTATTTCTACCTTTTCCTTACCATTTTCCTGGTAATATTAAACGGCTTTTTTGTAGCCGCAGAATTCGCCATGGTAAGGGTGCGCGGTTCGCAGATAGAAATTAAAGCTAAAACGGGCAGCCGCTTAGCTAAAACCACCCGCGGGATACTGCATAATCTGGATGGATACCTGGCTGCTACGCAGTTGGGTATTACCATCGCTTCGCTGGCCTTGGGCTGGTTTGGCCAATCGGTAGTAACAGCGGTAATGTTGCATTGCTTTTTGTCGCTTGGCATTGTTATTACCTCGCCCTTAATACTTAATATAAGTCATTTTGTAGCGTTCGCGGTTATCACTGTATTCCATATCACCTTTGGCGAGCTGGCTCCTAAATCAATCGCTATACAGCGGTCTACACGTACGGTAATGGCAATTGCCGTTCCATTAAGGTTGTTTTACGTGGTGTTTAAACCTATCATCTGGTGTTTAAATACTTTCGCCAATTTTATATTAAGGCTTATTGGTATTGATGCCGCGCAGGGCGAAACACACCATAGCTCAGAAGAATTACAATATCTTTTGGAGCAAGGTAAAGAAACCGGCGCTATCGACTCCAACGAGCATGAACTGATACAAAACGTATTTGAGTTTAATGAGCGTGTGGTGAAAAATATCATGGTTCCGCGGACTAAAATATCAGGGGTTGATATTGATACAGAGAAAGATGAGCTACTGGAAATATTAATTACCGAAGGATATTCCCGCATACCTGTTTATGATGATGTGATCGACAAGATTGTTGGTATTGTACACGCCAAGGATATTTTACCCTTGCTGGCACGTAATGAACCGATTGTTTTAAAAGATATTATCCGCAAGCCATACTTCATCCCTGAAACTAAAAAGATCAATGATCTGATGGCTGAGCTGCAGCAAAAGCGCATACAGATAGCCATTGTACTGGATGAATTTGGTGGCACTGCTGGTATGGTTACCCTGGAAGATATTGTTGAGGAACTGGTAGGCGAGATACAAGACGAGTACGATGAGGAAAAACCTATTGTAGAACGTGTTAATGATCGCGAGTTTATCGTAAACGCCCTTGCCCCAATATATGATGTAAATAGCCACCTGCCGCATGATTTGCCTGAAGATGGCGATTATGATACTGTTTCGGGTTGGTTAGGTGATATTTTTGGTAAGATACCAGATGTAGGCGAGCAAAAGGAATCAAACGGTTACAACATCACTGTACTAAAAAAATCAGACCAAAACATTGAATCAGTAAAACTTGAACTGCTGATAAATGAGGAAGATGCTGTAGATTTGCATTAATATGCATCTTTTCTACACTCCCGACATACAGCCAACACATCCCCAATATTTTCTGAGCGAAGAAGAAAGTAAGCATGCTATACGTGTGCTGCGCTTGAATGTGGGCGATGAAGTGCAGTTGATCGATGGTTGGGGAGGTTTATATGCTGCTGAAATTAAGGATGCTCATCCCAAGCGTACTATCCTTCAAATAAACTCGGTAAAACTGGAGTTTAATAAGCGCAACCATTACCTGCATATCGCCATCGCCCCAACAAAAAATATTGAGCGTTTGGAATGGTTTTTAGAAAAAGCTACCGAAATAGGTATTGATGAAATATCGCTCATCATCTGCCAGCGATCTGAACGTAAAGAAGCTAAAACCGACAGGCTTAATAAAATTATTACTGCTGCAATTAAGCAATCCCTAAAAGCATACCATCCTGTTTTAAATGAGCCTGAGCCTTTGACTAAATTGTTGACACGCGAATTCGATGGTCAGAAATTTATAGCGCATTGCGAGATAGGGGATAAGATAAATCTGAAAGCAGCCATCATTCCCGGAGGGAAATATTTAATTTTAATAGGGCCTGAGGGGGATTTTACACCAAAAGAGATAGAAGATGCGTTAAGTAATGGTTTTAAAGCCATAACTTTAGGGGAGAGCCGTTTGCGTACCGAAACCGCTGCGCTGGAAGCTTGCTTTGAAGCCAACTTTTTAAATCGATAATAATGAGAAAAGGCATTTATATAGTTACCGCTTTGTTGGCGCTGCTTTTAATGAGCAGCTTTAGCGAGCCTACCTATAAAATGGCCAAACTGAAATACAACGGCGGCGGCGATTGGTATGGTGACCGCACAGCCTTGCCTAACCTCGCCAAATTTTGCAACGACAATTTAAAAACCAATTTCCAGATTCAGGATGAAACGGTAGAAGTTGGTAGCGCCGAGATATTTAATTATCCTTTCGTTTTTATGACAGGGCATGGCAATGTGATCTTCTCCGATCAGGAGGCGAAAAACTTGAGGGCCTATTTAACTGGCGGTGGCTTTTTGCATATCTGCGATAATTACGGGCTCGACCAGTTCATCCGCCCGCAAATGAAAAAGGTTTTTCCCGAACTGGATTTTGTAGAGCTACCACTGAATTACCCCATCTACCATCAAAAATATGATTTCCCTAACGGCTTACCCAAAGTGCACGAGCACGATGGCAAAAGGGCACAAGGTTTCGGTATAATATACAAGGGGCGGCTGGTTTGTTTTTATGATTACCAATGCGATTTAGGCAATGGTTGGGAAGATTATGGAACCTACGCCGGCGATAGCCAGGAAACGCGCTTAAAGGCACTTAAAATGGGCGCTAATCTGATCCAATATATCTTCACAAACCGATAATCCCCGACCGTTGATTTAAATGATTAACGGATTTCGCTGATGATTGATGAAAGAATTATAAATTAGCAATGCCAATCAACGCAATCAATAAATCATTTAAATCAGCGGTCTATGATAAAGGTAAAAGTTAACGATAAATACAATTTCGAGATTGATAAGAATAACGATGAACTATTAATCAACGGCGAAGTTGTTACTGCTGATGTAAAGCAATTGAATGCTTCAGCTTATCATATTATTGATCGCTTAAAATCATATAATGCCGAGGTGGTTAGCTTTAACGCTGCCGATAAAACTGCGGAAATAAAAGTTAACAATAACGTGTACACCGTATCGGTAAAAGATCAATTTGATGTATTATTGGATAAGTTGGGGCTAAATAATCTTAACAGCGCAAAAGTTAGCGAGGTAAAAGCCCCAATGCCTGGCCTGGTGCTAAAAGTATTTGTTACCGAAGGCAGCGAAGTGCTCAAAGGTGATAACCTGTTTATTTTAGAAGCCATGAAGATGGAAAATATCATAAAAGCTACTGCCGATGTTACCGTTAAAACGGTTAAAATAAAACCAGGCGATAAGGTTGAAAAAGGGCAGGTATTGTTATTATTTAAGTAATTCCCAATTGTTATTCTGAGCGGCAGCGAAGAATCTATACGCTTGGGTGCTACTGTACAGATTCTTCGTCCCTCAGAATGACAAGGATATTATTGCTTCATTCCTCGGAAACAAGTTTTTAAAAATCACTTTAAATAAAAAAGGCGAAAGGTAATACACCTTTCGCCTTTCAGCTTTTTATTAAGTTTTAAAGCTTAGTTTGCTTTAAATGCTTTTGCTTTTTTAACACCAAAGTGAGGTTTTCCTTGTGGATGTATTTCCGGAGAACCTACAAGGTCCATCGCGCAACGGAAACCAACCTCGGCACTTGACTCATCTTCATCCATAAAGCGGCGGGTTGCTGGGTTTAACCAGTAAGCCAAATCGTTCCATGAACCACCTTTGTATACTTTAGACTGATCATGAGCCAAAGTAGTTGTACCATATAAAACCCTGTTAACAGTGTCATTGTAACCTCTTTGGTCAGCATTGTATGGCTTGCCAACTAAGTCGCTTCTAAGCGGCGGAGCTGCTGAATTTGCATTTGCAGGCTGACCGGCAACAGTTGCACCACCAGTTGTTGTAGCAGCAGGGGCAGCACCACCTTGCGAAGCAATAAGCTCGGCGTATGTTAATTTTTTACGTGATGTAGCAGCATCCTTTATAGGGTGGCCATATTTATCTTTAGCGTAGATGCCTTTAACAGGATCGGCTAAACGTTTGTTAGTATACTCGTTACCGCGGAAAGGGTTAAAGTCATCAACTTCGTCAGATGAGGTTTGGCGGTAGGTATCTTGTACCCATTCGTTAACATTACCTGCCATATTGTATAAACCAAAATCATTAGGTGGGTATGAACGTACAGGTGCGGTTATATCAGCCTTATCATTCAGGTAACCACCAACACCCGCATTATCACCTTCGCCACGTTTAAAGTTGGCTAGTATCATACCACGGGTTGCTTTTTTAGGTGAACGTACACCCAGGCCATTCCAGGGATATACTTTACCATCGTTAATATTTTCAAATTCAGTATTTCCTGCTAATGCTAAAGCTGCGTATTCCCACTCCGCTTCTGTTGGCAAACGGTAAGCTTGTTTCAAAATACCATCTTCTAAACGTACAGGTCTTACAGATTTGTTTTTTCCGGTAGTGTTGCCGGCATTCAAATCAGGTAACATTTTTTTACCATCGATACCAGCACCTCTGTATTGGCCATTCAAATACATATCGGTATTGAATGGAGCTTGACCTGCAGGTACAGCCGGAGCTTTACCTTTATTGTCTTTAGCTGATGCTAATATGCCTTTTTGCTGTAATATAAATTCGTTGGCACGGTCGGTACGCCATTGGCAGTAATCCTGCGCCTGATCCCATGATACACCAACTACCGGGTAATCCTGAAATGCTGGGTGCCTTAAATAATTTTGTACGTAAGGCTCATTATATGATAAAGGCCTGCGCCATACTAATGTATCCGGTAGGGCATCGTAGTATAGTTCATGATCCTGAGGGAAAGTAACGCTTATCCAGTGAAGGTAATCCAGCCAGTCCTGGTTCGAAACTTCAGTTTCGTCCATATAGAAAGAAGGGATTGTAACACGCTTGCGCACATTGTTATAATCAAAGGTGACGTCCTGATCGGCACTGCCACCCAATACAAATGTACCACCCTCAATAGGAACAAGGCCCGGACCCGGTGACGGGTGGGTTTGGCGGAACTTGGTATAAGAACCGTTAGCCCTATCATTGTAAGGAATGCCAGTTTTATCAGACTGTTGCTTTTTCGAACAACTGCTTAACAAGGCTACAACACCCAACATCACAAAAGCAGTTTTAGTAAAAAGTATTTTCATATTTTTACAGTTATATTAAAGATTTTAGAAGTGTAAATTTAAAAACATTTGGGTAAAAAGCTAACTTTTATACCCTGCAGGTCAAATTAAAAAAACCTGTTTAGGCTTTTAAACGTAAAGAGTGCAAGATGTGTTACATTTACACAAATATTTTTGAGGCAAAAGCATTTATGTTTATGCTTGCAAGCCCGAATGTGTTTTTAAATAAAGATTAAAATTAAATTGTCTCGATGATATTTTTTACTAAAAAAGGTCTGCTTGTTTCTGTTGTTTTGTTGTTGCCGGTTTTGACCTTTGCACAAACCACTTTAAATGGGAGTAATGGCAATGCTATTCCTATAGCAGTCCCATCGTTAACTATATCTCCCGATTCACGTTCTGGCGCTATGGGAGATGCAGGGGTAGCTTTATCACCAGATGTAAATGCCAATTACTGGAACCCCTCAAAATTAGCTTTCATACCTGATAATGATGTAGTAGGCGTATCATATAGCCCATGGTTGCGTAACCTGGTGCCTGATATTAGTTTATCATATCTGAGTTTCGCGCATAAATTAGATGACCGTAATACTATAGGGGCATCGTTACGCTATTTTAATATAGGTACCGTACAGCAAACCGGTAACGAAAATGAGCAACTGGGTAATTTTACACCATCCGAGCTTGCATTTGATGTATCGTTTGCGCGCAAATTTGGAGATGATTTTTCATTGGGATTAACCTTGCGTTATATCCACTCTAATATATCCGATGGTTCGGCATCTACCCCAACACAGGGCGCTGGTAATGCTGTGGCTGCTGATGTATCAGCTTATTATAAAAAGCCAAGCGGAGATGGCGGTTTATTTGCATTTGGTGCAGATATATCAAACATAGGATCAAAGGTAAGCTATTCCACAGCTGGGCCTGCTGAGTATTTACCTACTAATTTACGCGTTGGCGCAGCTAATACCTGGGCATTGGATGATCTTAGCACATTTACACTAACTGCCGATATTAACAAACTTTTAGTACCAAGTAATGCCAATAGCGACGTATCGGTTCCTGCTGGTATTTTTCAATCTTTTTCGGATGTTAGCGCTGCTCAAGAGTTTAAAGAGATATACTATTCGGTAGGTGGCGAGTTTTGGTATAACCAGATATTTGCATTACGTAGTGGGTATTATTTTGAAAACAATGCAGTAGGCGGTCGCCATTACTTAACACTTGGCGTTGGGTTTAAATACAACGATTTTGGTTTCGATTTTTCATACCTGACAGCCACCCAGCAAAACAGCCCTTTGGCTAATACATTGCGTTTTTCATTAACAGCTAACTTTGGCGGTACTAAATAACAGTGGGAAAAATTAAAGTAGGTTTTGGGTTTGATGTACACCAGTTAAAGGAACAGCACCCTTTTGTTTTAGGCGGAGTTAATTTAGAGCATCACGCGGGTGCCTTTGGGCATTCGGATGCCGACGTATTATTGCATGCTATTTGCGATGCTTTGCTAGGCGCGGCTAACCTGCGCGATATTGGGTTCCATTTTTCTAATACGGATGCACGGTGGAAAGGCATCAGCAGCCTGGTATTATTGCAGCATGTGGTAGAATTATTAAAAGAGAAGAATTGGGAGATTGGCAACATTGATGCCATGGTTTGCCTCGAAGCCCCCAAAATAAATCCACACATCCCGGCAATGAAAATAAATATTGCCAAAGCCGCTGGCATCAGCGAAGAAGATATATCCATCAAAGCCACCACTAACGAGCAATTAGGTTTTATAGGCAGAGAAGAAGGCGTTGTTGCCTATGCTGTTTGTTTGATAGAGCGGACGGAGTTAAATTGATTGGCATCAGCTTTGTTTGGGCTAAAGCCACGCTTCAATTCTCTTAATCCGTTGACTAAAGTCAACGGCAATGATGAAAAAGAAAAAATGTTAATTTCGTCGTGGTAGGATTATAGACCTTAATCCCTAGCCGGACTTTAGCTAATGTCAGACTTTCAATTATTTTGATCCGTTGACTAAAGTCAACGACAGTGCTCACAAAAAGCAAGATTTAATATTCATTGCCGTCCCATTTATGGGGCGGATAACTAAATTAAAAAGCGAGGCTTTAGCCTAAATATTAGCTAAAGCCTCGCTTAATTTATTTTAATAATTATTAAAAATTAACTTTTCGCTGGCGATTCCTTCATCGTTACCGTACCTGTACGTTTTACAGTACCCCAGCCACTAAGCTCACCTTTTAAAGCCCTGCGTATTGATTTAAACAACACGTAATACATTAACTGGCGCCATATAAAGCGTTGCGGGATAATATAAAGCAACTTTCTGTAATCTTCTTTCTCCATCCAGAAAGCAATAACGCCTACAATAAAATCAACCACAATAAAGGCAACGTAGTAGAATAATATTTTACCCGGATGACCGCCAAACAAGCCGAATATCATCAGCAAATCGGCAATCGGCGAGAACAATGGCAGTATGATCTGGAACAACAAAATGTTAGGCATGCCTATCATTCCAAAGAATTTATATTTCTTGTTAAACAAGGCATCTTTATTTTTCCAGAAGCTTTGTATTACGCCAAAACTCCAGCGGAAACGCTGTTTAAGCAAAATATTTACAGTCTCTGGCGCTTCGGTATACGCGATGGCCTCGGCACAATTTTTAACGATATAGCCCGCTTTAAGTATGCGCATAGTTAAATCGCAATCCTCAGCCAAAGTATCGTAAGTAAAGCCACCAGCTTTATAAATGGCTGATTTACGGAATGCGCCAATCGCACCCGGAACCACGGTAATACTATTAATCAGGTCGAATGCGCGCCTGTCCATATTCTGGGCGGTGATGTATTCAATGGCCTGGAAGTTGGTGATCATGTTGTGCGTATTACCAACCTTTACGGTACCTGCTACCGCGCCAATTTCTTCATCAATGAAATAAGTCATCAAATGGAAAACGGCATCCGTTTTTAGCTGTGTATCGGCATCAATACAAACTACAAATGCATTTTTAGCATGCGATATACCAAAGTTTAAGGCTGATGCTTTACCACCATTTGGTTTATCAAGTATCTGCACTAAAGGATTATCGCCAAAAGCTTTAGTTACAATTTCAAGCGTTTTGTCTTTTGATCCATCATTAATAAAAATGATCTCAAACTCGGGATAATCTGTTTTTAGTAAACTATCAATAGTTTTTACAACGGTAACCTCTTCGTTATAACCGGGCACAATAATACTTACCGGCGGTAATGGAATGTCATTCGGTGTTAAAGCATTGTATTTTTTGCTGTCGGCATATTGTTTTATGGCAAGTATACCAATAAGCACAACCCTGCCCAATGCCAAAAATATAGCAGTTAAAAACAGGTAGATTAAAAACCAATTGAGGTAAAATGAACCATTTACGTAAATGTTGTAAAAGAAACCCACAAAGCCGCTGTTTGCATCATCCTTAATAGGAGGCATTAACTCAGCTTTGGTTTTGTGCAGTACATCGGCAATGGTAGTAAACTGGTAACCATGGCTTTTGAAAAAGTGAATAATCTCGGGCAAAGCCTTAACAGTTTGCTCACGGGTTTCGCCACCGGCATCGTGTAATAACAGGAATGATCCCGCATCTTTTTGCCTTTCTACACGGGCAATAATACTATCAGCGGTAACGCCTGGATACCAATCCCAGGGGTCAATAGATTCACCAACGGTGATATAGCTTTGCCTGCGCGCCTCAGCCACCGGGATAATTTCGGCCAATGTTTGCGGTTCAGCATCAGCATTATATGGTGGGCGGAATAAGATGGTACTGCGCCCTGTTACCGACTCGATAATACGACGGGTTGCATTCAACTCGAGGTTCACACGTTCTAAACTGATGGTTGAAATATCAGGATGATAATACGTGTGATTACCAATTTCGTGGCCTTCATCAAACTCACGGCGAAGTATCTGTATATTTTTTTCAGCCATTGATCCTACCACAAAAAACGCAGCGGGAACATGCTCTCGTTTCAAAATATCTAATATACGCGGGGTATAGTCAGGGTCGGGACCATCATCAAAAGTTAAACATATTTTGCCCGGCGCATAGCCATAGCGGCGTATAACATATTTGGTAGGCAGTTTAATATATTGCTGGTTGGTTATTACATAGGCGGATGTATCTAATTTTACATCAATTTGGCCTGCTACCGGGGTCGTTACCAAATCCAATACCTCACCGTCGCCGGTATAGTCAATACGATTATTTAAGCCAACCTGGGTTAATCCTTTAATGTCAACGCCTGTTTTTCTTAATGAATCAATAGATAAGTTTTTTTGGAAGAATGTCCACAAACGTGGATCTTCCGATCCTAAACGCCACAGGGCTACACCGCCGGTTGCCCAATCATCAGCCATACGAATGATGTTGAAATTGGTAGCGGCATCGGTAAAGTAAACGGTATGGGTAAGGCTATCTTCGCCCAAATAACTGTAATGCAGGTTGGCAGAGCTCGGATCATAACTGATCTTGCTTTTCATTTCCTGCGCGGTACTGATTGCCTGTTGGTAGCCTATTGTTTTACCTATACTTTTAGCAGGCCAATCATAAGCGCCGCCCTGTATGGTTAAAATAACTTTTTCGCTTGGTATTTTAGAGCATACAGCATCCAGGATTTCCTCTACCCAATGCTGATTTGACAGTTCTCCGGCGTTGCTGTTTTCATCATGCTGGTCAATAGCCATAATGAAAAGAAAATCGTTCATAGCCGCCAATTTAACCAGATCATACTGCTCATCCTCGGGGATCACATTTTGAGTAACAAGGAGGTTGTGAGCATGCAGGGTAGCATAAAGCTCTTTCTCAAACTCTATATAACTGGGGGTATTACGGTTGAGGATATTATCAAAATCAAGGTCGATACCATTGAAATTATATTTAGTTAATGCCCTTACAATACTGCCGATAAACGCTGTACGCGCTTTTTTACTTTTTACAATGCGGTCAACATCTTTAGTGTCAAAATCGCCGGTATTGCTGCTGTAGTTAACGTAGTTTGAAATGGATATTAATACCGGTTTTTTGTACCGTTTGTTAAGTCTTATTAAGCCTGTATCAATATTAGCGGTAATAGTATCAGCATTTTGGGTGATGGAAAAGCCTTCACTAACCACCATATCCAGTTTGGGCATATGGTCGGCGAGAGAGTTGTAGGCCTGCGGGTCCCATGGCATATAAAAACCTGCGTTTATACGGTCTTTATTATTTGGCTGTTTAAGCTGATGCAAGCGTTTTGCACGCTCCATCTTTTTAATTTCGTTTACCTGTATGGTGAATTTTTTGTATTTGGCTGTCTTTTTTAGGGCCTCAATATTTTCCTTAGTTAAAGCTTTTGGTGCTTCATTTAAATTAGGAAGAGCAGGATATTGCTTTGATGTAATAGCTATTGCAGCAGCAACCAGTGCGCTGGCAAGTACCAATATTAATATACGGCTAACCCATTTAAAACGAAGCCACCGCCCCTTAGAATCAGCTTGAAAAACCTGCTTGTCTGACATTCAGTAAAAAAGTTTTAGGGAAAATTATTGAGTTGTGATTAGAGTTATATGCAATGCTAATGTTATTTATGTGTTTTAACGGCATCAACGCCCGAAAAATCAACACCACATTTACAGTTGCTGCCGCAGCCTTTTTTTGCAGACAGGCTTTTATATACCATGCGGCCTACATAAAATAATGCGGCTGCAAACAATACAAGAACTATAATTACCTGGAAATTCATGTCACAAATTTAATACATTTTACATTATATATACGTAAAGACAAACTAAATAGTATAAGGTTTACTTTTTTGCAAATGCCACAGTACCACCAACCCAGTCAAAATCCTGATTATAACGCACACCAATCATTTTACCACGGCTTAATCTTGCCAGGTTAATAGCAAGGGTTGGTTTTTTATCGCCGTTAGGCCACAAATATAGTAATCTGATCTCCATTTTTATGCCGCCATCAGGTGCTTGAATAATAGGTTGATAATTTACTTTTTCCTGTAATATCCAGTTTTCGGGGTCTATGATTTCTTTAATATCATCTTCAGTCACATCAATAATTACGCCCTGGCCAGCAAAGGAGAAAAGTGGTTTCAATACATAATTTTCCAGATCAGCGGGAATGTTATCTAATTGATTTAAAAAAGTTGTTTTTGGTATATAATCACCTTTTAAATAAGGCATGGTAAATTTACTGATGCGATAAAACCAGTTAGGGTGCGTTATCCATTCCACATTCAGCGGTTGACGAATATCGACCACTTTTTTGAAAATGCCGGGATCGTTATCGATCTCATCAAATATCAGGCGGTTATATATACGTTTAATACGTTTTCTTTCGCCTTTTGATTCATAAAATAGCTGATTACCCTGTTGTTGCAAATCGCTTAAAGAGACAATAGAAATGCCTAGTAATTGCTGTGTGATATAAAAATCAACTAATGTTTTTTGATTAAATGCATTAACATCCATCAGCACAACTTCATCAGGTCGGTAGGGGCCGACTATTGTTTTTTTAAGCAGATTGATATAGCTTTCTTTATCAAGCCCGCTAAAGTATGGTGCCCATTCATCATCCAAGTCAAACACGGCTTTATAGGTATCGCCCAAAAAAGTTTGAAACCCATATAGTGAAGGGAAGCCTTGTAATTCAATTAATTTAGGAACTATATCGCCAGCTGCATCTTTACAAACGCCAAAGTCTAAAGCGATAAAGTGTGGATGATCATTCTCGTTGGCAACACGCCATTTATCGGGAATAGAACGCTCGGTTAATTGTTTGAAATTGGGTTGGAGAATGGTTTTGATAATGTCATCTCCGGCAGTGATCAATTTATTTTTAAAATCATCCGTTAAAAATATAGGCGTTTCCGCAATTCTGAAATCAATGCTAGCTGGTGTAGCATCATTCAGCGTTTTTAATAGCTGGTGATACTTTTCATTGCTAAAGTTTTGATTGTAAGTTTCGCGGGTGGATGGGATCATAACTGCTTTGCTGTTTTTGTCATTGGGATGACGTGCTGATTAACTTTCCTGCAAACTCAAAATCGCCTCATCCAAAAAGTTAGGTATCATGGTGTTTTGGGTGTGCTGTAGCTTATCTTCATCATCTAATAATTCCAGCATTTGGGTGTACTTGTCGCGGCCGTGTTCGTCAATCACCTCTTTTTTCCTGTCGGGATCTAAGAGGAGCGACCTCATACCTTTGGGGTCAGCTTCAGGATGGAACTGTGTGCCCACAAAGTATTCGCTGAAACGTATAGCCATCATCGCCCTCGGCAAATCAATATGCGGGCGTTGCTTTTCTATTGCCAGTAATTGCATGCCCATATCGGTGAATTGTTTTTCATTTGGGTTGATGACCTGCCAGCTGCGCGAATCCACCGCATAAAAAAGATCGTCCAGGTTTTTAAAAGTTTGATCTTTTTTGCCTGCTGAGGTTTGATGAACGGGCAAAATGCCAAAAGATGCCGAAATGCGTTGGTTGATATAACCTAATTGATACCTGCGGCAGATCAATTGAAACGAGTGGCAAACAAAAAATACATACTTTTTCTGCGGATCATCCGATTGGTTGTGATCTTCTAACTGTGTTATCAAATTAAAATACTTTTTCTCCCATTCTGAGCCCTCACTATCCAGCGGGCTGTCCGGCCCACCGCTTGATAGATAAATATCAAATTCAAGCCCGGGTACTTCGCAGTTTTTGCGCACATCAAAAAGCTCGTAACTCAGGTCGAGCTCATGTTGGGTTTTATAGCGCTCTAATATTTCTTTAAAACCACGTATACCCTCGTTCTCGATGCCATTGTAAAGGTCTAATATGGCTACTTTTATTGGTGGTTTATCTGTATTTATCATCTAATTTAAATCCCCTTTAATGTTTGCGATGTAATATAATCAACCACATCAATAAAACTGTTATTTTGGTTATAAACGGCTAGCTGTCTGTCGGCACCGGTGCCATGTTCCAGTATTTTGTGTACATATTGCAGATCTTCGCGGCAGCCGAGGTCATCCACCACGTCATCTACAAAATCCAGCAATTCCAATACTAGTGCACGGGTATTTACCTCCATTTCCTTACCGAAATCGATCATTTTACCATCAATGCCATAACGGGCGGCCCGCCATTTGTTTTCGTTAATCAAGGCACGGTTGTAGGTAATAAATGCCATGTTTTGTTGTCGAAGTTTATATAGCTTAGCACATAACGCCTGAAAAAGCGCCACAAAAGCCATGGTTTCATCAACCAGCATAGGGCAGTCGCAGATCCTGAATTCGATAGTTTCGAAAAAAGGATGTACACGGATGTCCCACCATATTTTCTTGGCATTATCAATACAATTGGTTTTTACCAACAGTTTGATGTAGCGGTCGTACTCTTCAATGCTGTTAAAGTAATCCGGTATACCGGTACGCGGAAATTTATCAAAAACTTTAGTCCGGAATGATTTGAAGCCGGTATTGCGAGCCTCCCAAAATGGTGAGTTAGTCGACAGCGCAAACACATGCGGCAAAAAGTAACGAACCTGGTTGGCAATATGTATAGCCAGATCGCGCGATTGAATGCCCACATGCACATGCAGCCCGAAAATAAGATTAGAACGAGCAGCCTCCTGCATCTCATCAACAATCTCAAAATACCGTGGATGATCTGTAATTAACTGATGTTGCCAGTGTGAAAAAGGGTGAGTGCCCGCCGCGCCAATACGGAGGCCAAGGTCACCGGCTAACTGGGCAACTGTGCCACGTAGTTTACCAACCTCGGCACGGGCCTCGGCAGTGTTGCGGCAAATTTTGGTGCCAACTTCTACCACGGCCTGATGCATTTCTGCCTTTACCTGGTCTTCATGTACCTTTTGGGCACCCTCAACAATTTTTTGCTCATGCGATTTTAGTTCCCGGGTTACCGGGTCTATCACCATGAATTCTTCTTCAACACCTAAGGTAAACTCGTTCATAATTTTAACCTTTTTATACTAATTGTCATTTCGACCGGAGGGAGAAATCTTCTTCGACTTGCAAATCCAACTTGCTTTTAGCAGAAGATTTCTCCCTCCGGTCGAAATGACAATTGGTTATTTTTTCGCCACCAGCTTCCTCACTACTTTCGCTTTCACCACTTTCTTTTCATCCGCAATTTCATGATGTATTTCGCCTTTGCTCAACGCTTTCTTATCGGCCTTTTTCTCGATTTTTTTCTCTGACGATAACAAATGCTCTTTAGCAGCGCTTGTTTTTACAAACTCGCCCCAGGTAAGGTTGTCAATGCCGTCCTTTTGTTTTTTAGCGCGCTCAATGGCATAATCGGCTGCGGTTTCAACCACCCATTCAAAGTTTGATTGGCCTACACTGGTAACTTCGGCATCAGGCGCGGGGTTGCAAAAATCAATCGCGTAGGGGATACCATCCCGTACAGCAAATTCAACGGTGTTAAAATCGTAGCCTAAGTATTTATTGAGTTTTATTACATAATCCTTAACGGTATCCAGCAATTTTTTTGCCGCCGGGGCTTTGCCGTGCTCGTATCGCAGATGATGCGGATTTCGTGGCTCATATTGCATAATGCGCACATGTTTGCCGCCAATGCAATAACAACGGAAGTAATCATCAAACTTTATTTCTTCCTGCAGCATCATTACATATTGTTTGGTTTGGTCGTATTTATCCCAAAGGTCATCCAGGTTGTTGATTTGGTAAACTTCTTTCCAACCGCCACCATCAAATGGTTTCATGTAGGCGGGGAAGCCTACATATTTAAAAATACCATCCCAATCCAGCGGATAAGCCAGGTTGCGAAAAGATCGGTCTGTTGTATCATCAGGCAAATCTTTTGATGGCAGAATAACGGTTTTAGGCACCGGTACCCCAAGCTTTACAGCAAGTGCGTTGTTAAAGAATTTTTCATCAGCGCTCCACCAAAAGGGATTGTTAATTACCGCAGTACCACAAATAGCCGCGTTTTTTAATGTCGCCCGATAGAAAGGTACATCCTGCGAAATACGGTCGATGATTACCGCGTAATCCAACGGTTCGGCCTGCATTACTTTATCAATGCGAACAAATTCTGCTGTTATGTTTTTTTCTGCCTTTTGATTAACACGGTCAACAAATGCCTGCGGGAATGAATTTTCCTGACCGAACAAGATGCCTATTTTTTTCATGGTAGATGACTATGCTTAGTTAATTCTTATTTCTAAATCGTCGACAAATAGTGCGGAAACATCGCCTTCCATACCGGCCAGTCATGCGTGGCATTTGGGCGAATATCCAACCAATGATTAATATGTTTTTCCTTTAAAATGTTTGACAGCCGGATGTTATCATTCAAACAAATATCATGCTCGGCAGTACCTAAAATGATGTTCAGTTGCCAAAGCTCGTGTTGGTTGTTTCCGGGTAAAAAATCTACGGGGTTGTTGTAAAATACATTGTCGTCATAATATCCATCGGCAAACTGCCGCATATCAAAAGCGCCGCTCATACTAAATAAATGTCCTGCTTTTTCCGGATGCTTTAACGCGAAATTGGCCGCATGGTAGCCACCGAAACTGCATCCAGCAAGGGCAACTTTACTAGCACCAGTTTCATGCATGGCCCAGGGAGCAAGTTCATCGTACAGCATTTTATCGTACCATGCATAGTTGCGCGCCCTATCTGCCAGATGAATGCCTTTGTTGTACCAGGTTAACCAGTCCAAACTATCGGGACAATAAATTTTAACCAGTCCCTCATCAATAAACCAGCGGACGCTATCAATCAAGCCTTCGTCTTTATTTTGGAAATAACGGCCTTGCGAGGTAGGGAATAATATCACCGGATAACCCCTGTCGCCAAAAACAAGCATTTCCACATCATGGTTCAGGTTTGGTGAGTACCAACGGTGATATTTTTCGGTCAAATGAAAAAAAGTTTACTGATGTAAGTTAAATAAATATTTAATGAAAAGGAAATCTTACCGGTAATGCTTTATAAATAGTTAACAGAATAGTTACACAATGAAAATGAACGTTCAATTGCCTTATTGGCCATATTTAATAGTGGTAATCAATTTGTTACAGGTTGGGGATTAACAATAGCCAAATGCTGTAGTTTAACCTATATAAGTCACAATAGTTCAACTTACACCAATTTATTAAAAAGATGAAAAATCCTATTATTATCACCGTTTTTTTAGTGCTATCGTCCATGTTGGCCAAAGCACAGGTAAATTCCAAACAGCAAGCAAAGGCCGATAGCGTTATAAAGATCATTCCGGTTGGGGAAGGCCGGCATTCTTCATTCCTGTATACTATTGGCGGCCAATTGGCAACCTCCGATGACGTAAAACTGAGGTTACTGGCATATGCGCCTTCGGCACCGGACATATCCAAAGCAAAAAGCGAGATCGCCTGGGCACAGGTTTCAGGGGGGATGTTTTTAGTATCGTCAATAGGTGCCACAATTGAGTATATACACAATAATAAGCTGGCGGGAGCTTCATCAGGTTTTGTTAATGGCCAGGCCACCACTATTTACCAGCATCATAATTTAACGGGTGCGTATGTGCTTACCGGCATTGCCACAGGCTTTTTAATTGCTGGTATAGTACATATGGTAAACGCCAGTCATCATGTTAGTAAAGCGGTTAGTATTTATAATGAACGTTTTCAATAAAGTAATTTATTACCTAGATTAAAGCCCTCAATTGAGGGCTTTCTTTGTTTATAAAAAGATAGTTTAAATTTGCAGCCTTAATTTAATAATAAAAGAGATGTATTTGGGTTGGAGCGAGGTTGAGATGATAATAATTGAAGATAAGCTAACAGTAAATTCAGTATTGCTTAAACGCGAAGTGATTTGCGATGTATTGATGCCTGAAGATATTGATAATACTCAGCTGCTAAGCTTATTGTTGTTAAACGATGGTCAGGAAACAGAAGCTTTACAAGTTAAACAAACCTTGCAAAATCTTTATAATAATAACAGCATTAATCCGCTGGTTATTGTTGCTATACATGCCGGCGATGAACGTTTACAGGAATACGGGGTAGCTAACAGGCCCGATTTTAAAAATCGCGGAGATAAAGCAGATTTATATACCCAATTTATAATAACCGAACTATTGCCTGCTATTAAGAACTTACTACCCCGACAAGAATTTAAAACGACTGCTTTTGCGGGATTTTCTTTAGGAGGGCTGTCTGCATTGGATATTGCCTGGAATAACGCTGAGTTGTTTGATAAAGTAGGTGTGTTCTCGGGGTCATTATGGTGGAGGAGTAAGGAAATAGGTAAAGGCTATACGGATGCAGACCGTATTGCGCACGCAATGATCAGGGAAACAACAGATAATCCCGAACTTAAATTCTGGCTGCAAACGGGTACTAAAGACGAAGCAGCCGATCGGAATAATAACGGCATTATTGATTCGATTGATGATACCATCGACCTGATTAAAGAACTTGAAGCCAAAGGCTATAAGCGCCCTGAAGATATAAATTATGTTGAGGTGGTTGGCGGCAGCCACGATGCTGCGACATGGACCAAAGTTATGCCTAAGTTTTTGTGCTGGGCATTTGGGAAATAGGCATTTTTGTGTAGCTTTAATTAAAAGCTTAACCTAATGTATTGCAAATCCATCTTATTTATATTGTTGATGATGTGTGGTTTACAAAGCCGTGCCCAGAACTATGTAAAAGAAATTCTTCACCAAAAAATACCCGTTGAATATACTGGTAAACCAATTGATGCTTATGAATTTAAAGATGCAGGTGGTGTGCATATATACCTGGTGAGCAAGGTTGAAGATACTACCAGGATAACCATATTTGGTTATGGTTATACCAAGGTTAATGACAAATTTGTTTTAGATTGGAAGATAACTGATTTCTCGGGAGATAATGTGCTGTTATACTATCCATATACCAAAATTACGGATATTGATAAGGATGGATTGATGGAATCGGTTTTTGTGTATCAAGTTGATCCGAACGATGGCATGGGATCAACTTTTAAAGTGATGTTACATTATAAAAACAAAAAGTATGTTTTGCGTGTCCATATTCCGGAGCTTGATGAAGATGAGTATGTGGAAACATATGATAAATCGTTCAGTACCCTGCCTCCGGTGATAAAGAAATATATCGCATCTTATTGGAACAATGTTGCCAGGCATGAGCATTTACGCGGAACGGAGTGGTATGAAATCGGGAAGAATTAAGAAAAAGAGGAATTAAGGTAACCGGGTTCATTTGTCATTATTACTCGTTCATTTGTCATTATTACTCAATAAGTTGCAAACGCTTGAAATTCTCATATATTAAGCGTACCTTTGCGCCAAAATTAGAGGCGCATTTCAATGCAAAAAATAAGAAACATAGCGATTATCGCTCACGTTGACCACGGTAAAACTACTTTGGTTGATAAAATCCTACATGCTTGTTCAATTTTCAGGGACAACGAATCAACCGGTGAACTGATACTGGATAACAACGACCTTGAACGCGAGCGTGGTATTACCATCGTGTCAAAAAACGTATCGGTAATGTACAAAGATGTTAAGATCAACATCATTGACACACCTGGTCACGCCGATTTTGGCGGTGAGGTTGAACGTGTATTAAAAATGGCTGACGGCGTTTTATTACTTTGCGATGCTTTTGAAGGCGCTATGCCTCAAACACGTTTCGTAACACAAAAGGCTTTGGCTTTAGGCTTAAAACCAATTGTGGTTGTAAACAAGGTTGACAAAGAAAACTGTCGCCCTGAAGAAGTTTACGAACAAATATTTGAATTATTCTTCAACCTTGAAGCTACTGAAGATCAGCTGGATTTCCCGGTTATCTACGGTTCATCAAAACAAGGCTGGATGAGCACAGATTACAAACAACCTACTACTGATATATTCCCGTTAATGGATGCTATCCTGGAAAACATTCCACCGGCACCAATTAACGAAGGTACTTTGCAAATGCAAATCACTTCTTTGGATTATTCTTCATTCGTAGGCCGTATTGCTATCGGCCGTGTGGCTCGTGGTACTATCAAAGAAGGTATGCCGGTATCGTTAGTAAAACGCGATGGTAAAATTCAAAAAACAAGAATTAAAGAATTATACACTTTTGAAGGCTTAGGTAAGGTTAAAGCTACCGAAGTTAGCGCAGGTGATATTTGCGCAGTTGTAGGTATTGAAGGTTTTGATATTGGCGATACCATTGCTGATTTTGAAAAACCAGAACAACTGGAAGTAATACATATTGATGAGCCAACAATGAATATGTTGTTCACCATCAATACTTCACCTTTCTTTGGTAAAGAAGGTAAATTTGTTACTTCACGCCACTTACGTGATCGTTTATACAAAGAAATGGAAAAAAACCTGGCGCTTAAGGTTGTTGAAACCGAATCGCCTGATTCATACTTAGTGTATGGTCGTGGTATTCTCCATTTATCAGTATTGATCGAGACTATGCGTCGCGAAGGCTATGAATTACAGGTAGGCCAGCCACAGGTTATCATCAAAGAAATTGATGGTGTTAAATGTGAGCCGGTTGAAACCCTGATTGTTGATGTACCGGGTGATGTTGCTGGTAAAGTAATTGAGCTGGTAACACAACGCAAAGGCGACCTGTTGGTAATGGAGCCAAAAGGCGATTTACAACACTTAGAGTTTGATATTCCTGCACGCGGTATTATCGGTTTGCGTAACAACGTATTAACGGCTACAGGTGGCGAGGCTATCATGGCTCACCGTTTTAAAGCTTATGAGCCGTGGAAAGGTCAAATCCCTGGTCGTTTAAATGGTGTATTGGTATCAATGGATACTGGTAAAACTACCGCTTTCGCAATTGACAAATTACAGGATCGTGGTCGTTTCCACATTGATCCGGGAGTTGATGTTTACGAAGGACAGGTTTTAGGCGAGCATATCCGTGATAACGATTTGGTTATTAACTTAACCAAAGGCAAGCAGTTAACCAACATGCGTGCATCAGGTAGTGATACCAACGTACGTATAGCACCAGCTATCAAATTCTCGTTAGAAGAATCAATGGAGTATATCCAGGCTGATGAATACATCGAGGTTACACCGCAGAGCATCCGTTTACGTAAGATTTATTTGAACGAAAACGAGCGTAGAATTAACGCTAAAAAATTCCAATCTCAATAATTACTGATATTGATTTAATACAAAAAGGGGCAAATTTATTTGCCCCTTTTTGTGTAAAACATATTAAGAGATCCAATCCTGATAATGGTATAATTACCAACATCGAAACATTTTTCTTATTAATTATTTAACATGTTTTAACAGAAATGTTACACGCATTGTTGGTTAATAATTTATAGTATTGTTTTGTTAAACCTATAACTAAAACAATAACAGAAACTATGAAAACCTATTCCTTAAATTACCGCAAAACCGGTATGGTGTTAGCGGCGACAGTGTTTATTGCATTGTTATTTACATCTTGTAAAAAAGGAGCTTTAGACAAAGCTTCTCCAACCCTTGGTAAAATATCTTCTACAACTACCCCTTATCCTGGTTCAGTTGCCAGCACAATTTCAAACGGATTGATCGCTTATTGGCCATTGAGTAATATTACCAATGACCTATCGGGCAATGGGTATAATGGAACAGCAAGTAATGTTACAGCCACTACTGACAGGGCTGGAAACGCTTCGGGGGCTTATGCTTTCAATGGTACAACCAGTTCTATTTCTGTAGCAAATCAAACAGCTCTTAGCCTGCATAGTACAGATTTTAGTATCAATGCCTGGGTAAACCTGAGTAGTTCAGGCGGTGGCAATATTTTAAGTAAAAGGATACAGGGTGATACTACCGGTTGGACATTATCTATCGGTAATAACCAGATTGCTTTTGGCCCGGGTGGCGGGGCTACCCATGCATTTGCTTATCCTACTATTAGCACCGGCCAATGGTACATGGTTACCACCGTATATACTTTAGCAACACATACAATGAAGATTTATGTAAACGGAACATTGAGTAGCACAAGCACCGGTGTACCGTCACCTGCCGTATTAAGTGCAGCGCTTTACATTGGCATGGATGATCCTGGTGCTGGCACCGGTTACTTCTTCCCTGGATCAATAGGCGATGTGCGTATGTACAATAGGGCTGTAAGTGATACTGAAATTAGTGAACTTTATAGCGCTACTTGCGCACCAACAGGTTCCGTAATAGCTTACTGGCCACTTACCAATACCGTGTCAGATTTATCAGGAAACGGTAACAATGGTACGGCAACTTCATTAACTTCTGGTACCGACAGGTTAGGCAACTCACTTGGAGCTTACACGTTTAATGGTACAACAAGCTATATTTCTGTTGTAAATCAAACCGCGCTTAGCTTGCATGGTACAGATTTTACCATCAATGCCTGGGTTGATCTAAGCAGTTCAGGTGGCGGTAACATTATTAGCAAACGCATACAAGGGGATACCACCGGTTATACATTATCAATAGGTAATAACCAAATTGCTTTTGGCCCGGGTGGTGGCGCTACGCATGCATTTGCTTACCCTACTGTTAGCACCAGCCAATGGTACATGGTTACCACCGTATATACTTCAGCAACACATACAATGTATATTTATGTAAACGGGACATTGAGTAGCACAAGCACTGGTGTACCATCACCAGCTGTATTAAGCGCTGCGCTTTACATCGGCAGAGACGATCCGGGTGCAGGCACCGGTTACTTCTTCCCGGGCTCAATGAGTAATATACGCATGTACAGCAGAGCGGTAACTGCAACTGAAGTATCAGCCTTATATAATGCACTTGACTAACTAAAACTTAATAGGTTTAATACTGCAAGGCGTATCAGTAAAATGATACGCCTTGTTGGTTAAAGAATTTTACTAAATAGGTAATACAGGTAATTGCAATAAATGAGTTAGTGTTTTTTGCTGAAATTTAACTTAAATGGTTACATTTGTTACAATTAAGATAATTAACCTTATTACATGAAAAAACTAATATTTTTACTATCCATCATTATAATAGCGTTCGTATCCTGCAAAAAAGGTGGCCTTAACGATGTGTCTCACGATAGGTTACAGTCACTTTTATTAGGTAAAGATACATTGCAATTATATGTTGGCGAAAACAGGCAGTTACCGCTTACTATTACCCCATCAAATTATCATACTGATTCTATTAAGTGGAAATCATCTGATTCTACCATTATTTCCATTTCAAATACTGGATTGTTGTCAGCCAAAAAAATAGGTTCATCAATAATAACCGTTAGCAATTTAACCAACACTATCTCTGTTAACTGCCTTATATCAGTTGGGCCTGCACCTATAGATAGCCTGGCAGTAGGGTTAATCGCTTATTATCCTTTTACAAATAGCTCTGCAGCCGATTCTTCAGGCAATGGTAATAATGGTACGGCTTTTAACGTTACCCCGGTTTCGGATAGATTTGGCAATGCAAACGCCGCCTTTTATTTTGACGGTGACAATAGCAACTATATAATTGTGAAAAACAATAGTCAGATGAGCCTTCACAACACCAATTATAGCATAAATTTATGGGTGAAGATTGATCAATATTCCGCTAATTATGGAGGTGTAATTTTTACTAAAAGATATAATGGAGAAGCAGGTGGCCTTGATCTATCAATAAGCAATCCGGTAGATGTTAAACCAACAGGAACAGTTTACTACGGGCCGGGCGGTCCATTCCCAGGTGCCTATGGCATTGGTTTAATAGGTTCCGGATCATGGAATATGATTACACTTGTTTATGATTATGCAGCTGAACAAACTACCATCTATGAGAATGGCGTTTTTGATAGTACATCATCAGGTATTGTGAGCCCTAACTCATTGTCGGATTTATACTTCGGCCGGGATAATCCTGCAAATCAAACCGGGCCTACTTATAACTTAAGAGGTACTTTGGATGATATAAGCGTTTACAACAGAAAATTAAGCGTTAAGGAAGTGACCGAATTATATGGACACACCAGTGCTCCGTTAAACTCAAAAGCACGTAAATAACACAGATTAATATTCAAAAAATCCTCTGTCAATGCAGGGGATTTTTTGTTTTGGAATAAACGTTTAAGCTGGAATATCGCAAATTTGCACTATAATTGTTTACATGAAAAATGTTTGCGGTGTTACGGTTTTATATAATGCGGATGATACCATAATTGCTAACATAGGATCATATATAGAAGACCTGGGTCAACTATATGTGGTTGATAATTCTGAAACTGTTAATACAGCACAGAAAGTAGCATTGGAAAAGCTGCCTAATTGTATTTACATCAATAACCAGGGAAACAAGGGGATAGTAAATGCACTTAACGTGGGGGCAAAACTAGCCATGGATGATGGCGCTACCTGGTTGCTCACGATGGATCAGGACAGTAGGTTTGAACCCGGTGAATTTCTAAAATTAATTGAATATACTACCAGGCTCGATGATAAAACAACCGGGCTTGTATCGCCTTTTCACAAAACGAAGATTTCAGTTGAACCGAAGACTGAAACTGATGAAGTTTTAACCACAATGACATCAGGTAACCTCATAAGCTTGTATGCCTGGGATACAATTGGCGGATTTGACGAAGATTATTTTATTGATGCCGTAGACTGGGATTATTGCATGCGACTAACAAGCGCGAAGTTTAAGGTGATCAGGCTGAATACGGTACATCTTAATCATAACCTGGGCAACGTTACAAAACACACAGCATTCTCTCGTAAAGATGTAATGGTTTTAAATTATAACAGTACCAGGCGGTACTACATTACCCGTAATAAGTTAATGATTATTGCTAAATACCATAAACTTTATCCGGGTTTTAGCAAAGGTGTTTTTAAAAGCTTGTTTCGTGATTTAAGGCACATTATTTTATACGAAAAACATAAACTGAAAAAGCTAGCTGCTATGGCCGCCGGACTTACTGATTTTGTTACAGGCAAAAAAGGGAAAAAGGAGTAGATTTGTAACATCACAGCGGGGCTGCATAATGAGTTTTATAGACAAAGTAATTAAAGAAATAAAGTTTTCGGTTAAGCTGGCAAATAAGCCCGCGCGATTGTATAAATATCACGCTTTAAAATTTGCGCCGCATTTAGCTGCCTTTAATAAAATAGCAGCCCGCTTTGAGGATAAAAAAGGAATCGAAATAGGTGGGCCGAGTAAGATCTTCCAAAAGCAAGGTTTTATACCGGTGTACCCAATAGCAAATCAGGTTGATGGTTGTAATTTTAGTAACAACACCGTTTGGGAAAATACCATAAAAGAAGGTTTTAATTACGATACAGGCAGCAAAAATACAGGATACCAGTATATTGCAGACGGCATGGACTTAAGCACGATAGCCGATGCAAGTTATGATTTTGTACTCTCGAGCCATAGTTTGGAGCATTTTGCCAATCCCTTCAAAGCATTAACTGAGTGGTTGCGCGTAATAAAAACAGGTGGCACTATTGTACTTGCGGTACCGGATCCAAGGTATACTTTTGACCACAAGAGGCCAATAACAACTTTCGAACACCTACTGCAAGATTTTAAAAATAATACCCCCGAAAACGACCTTTTTCATTTAGATGAGGTATTGGCGTTGCATGATATTAAACTGGATAACTGGGTAAAGGATCATGATGATCTAAAACAGCGCGCTTTAAACAATATGGAGAACCGCTGCATTCATCACCATGTATTTAACATTGATTTGTTAAAGCAAGTTATGGCATATTTTAAGATCGAAGTTCTGCAAACGGCAACATCTTTCCCCAATAACCTCATCGTTATAGGCACAAAGCAATAATTATTTTTTAATTCTCAGTCTAACAAGGTATTTATCCATAAACTGGTTAATGTCAACCGATAAATTAAAATAATAAACTGCTGCGCCAAAGGTTAGAGTGATAAATATACTGCGCATTATAGTATCAACTATAAAGTTGCTCAACTGCGGTAAGTATATGGCCGCGTAATAAATTGCTACACCTGCTACTATACCAACTACACTTTTATAGTTAAAAGGTTGCATCTTAAACGCGATCAATATAAACAGGTACCTAAATAAGTTAAATGCGAATAAAGTAATAGCATAAGCCATAGCCGCGCCGGTAATGCCATATATGGGCACTAATATAATGTTGGATGCAATGGTAAGGCCGATCAGAAATATGTAGAAAAGCATATCGTAGCGATAATACTTTGATGTACCAAGCACAATATTATTTATGCCTGCGGCTGAATCGATAATAAAGCCAAGGCCGACGAATAATATCACATACTTTCCAGCAGCATAATCGGGCGGCAGGATGTGGAATATATTGCTAACATTGGCCCATATCAGTATAAATAAAAACAAAGCGCTCAATAATTGGGTGATGCAGCTTTTTTCATAAAGCTCCCTGATCTTTGCGAGGTCGTTAGTCTTCCATGCTTCGGTAACAAAAGTAAAAGCAATATTATATAATGACCGGGTAGGGATACTAATGATTGTGCCAAAGTAAAAGGCAATGGTATAAATACCGGTTTCACTTAATCCGAATTTTTTGTAGATAATGTAAGTATCAACATTCTGTATTATTAAAGGGGCTGAGCCGGTTAGAATAGCAAATAAGGAGATACTGATCATTTTCTTCCGGATATCTTTATCTAAAAAAGGAATATCAGGCTGAAGAAACAATTGGTCGTCGCGGCGTACACGATTAATTAACAGTAGCGTAGGGATAATATTAGCTAATAGCCATATCCACATAAACGAACTAAACTGAATTAAATTAAAATAGATAAGTACGATAGGAATTAATATAAACAGGCGCTTGGCAAACTCATTTAATATAGTGCCCGAAGTTGTGTTGTACAACATACGTGCATATAAATTGAATAAATTAAAAAACAATGTAAAAAAGGTAAGCGGCACCAGGAACCAGTAATAATCAGCAAACAAGGTTATCTTTTGTCCCTTTTGACTGATCAGATCGTTTTTAAATAGCCAGGCCAGGGCTACATATATAAGCATGCCTATTAAAGAAATAGCTATCCCTAAAAACAAATAACCATGATGTCTCTTTTCCTCGCTGCGAAAGTATGGGAAGTAACGTGCTGTACCATTAAACCCTAAAATGGCAAATTGGGCAAACATTAATGAGTAAGGCCCAAGTATACCCAACAAGCCCACTTGCGCAGTGCTTAGCGCATGTGGTTGTAAAATATTAACTGATAAAAAACCAATCAATACGCCTAAATATGAATAAATAGAGCTTTTGATAGTTTGCTGGCGTATAATTCCCATTAGTTAATTTAACCTGATAACAGGTTTGTAAGATAAAGTAATAATTTTGACAAAGATAATGGCAATTTTGAATTATAAGATCAGCATAATAACAGTTACCTACGGCGATAGATGGGCTTTTTTAAGTCGGGTTATCGGGCTGTTACTAAAATATGAGCAGGTGGCTAATGTTATTGTGGTAAATAATGCTTCCACTTATAACGTTAGCGAAAAGGTTGCTGAGTTTAATGATGATCGCACCATCGTAATTAATAGCGGAGAAAATTTAGGTTCGGCAGGAGGGTACAAAGCAGGAATACAATACGCTTTTGAAAATACTGATAACGATTTCTTTTTTCTGTTGGATGATGACAATCTGCCGCGCGAAAACGTAATCCCGGATCTGTTAGAACAATGGGATATAACCGAAGGCCCCAATAATAAAAAAGCTCTTTTTTGCTTACGCGAAGACAGGGTACAACACGTTAAGATCACCAAAGGCGAAGACCCGTACCGCTATTACCTGATGCCTGATAACTTTTTGGGATTTAGCTTAAGCAGAGTATTTAAAAATCAGTTTAATAAACTGCTGGATAAGTTTGGCAAAAAAGGAGGCGAGCAGCAACCCGGAGTTATTCCTTATGCGCCTTATGGCGGTATGTTTATGCATCGGGAGCTGATTGCCGAGATTGGCTACCCTAACCAGGATTTTTATTTATATGTAGATGATTCGGAATACACCTATCGCATCACCCAAAATAGCGGTAAAATATGGATCATCCCGCAATGCAGAATTGAGGATATTGATAAATCGCAGGGGATAGGTTATAAACCTAAGTTTTTACATTCGGCGCTGTTGGATCAATGGAATTTCAGAATCTATTACCATATCCGTAACAGGTTATATTTTTATTCGAGGGTGGCTGTGAAAAGTAAGCTGATGTTCAACATTAATAAAGCTTTTTACCTGACTTATTTGCGTTTGGTGAGTATCGTCAGTTCAAAACAAAAGGAATATCAAAAACTATTAGGTGCAATTAATGATGGACTTGCAGGTAACTTAGGCGAGGCCGATGAAAGTAAGTTTTGAAATACTGCACATATAATTTTACTTTCGCTATATCAAATTTAGAATGGTGGACAATTAGCAAATGCTAATACCGTTCTTTGTTTAAATCAACGCTACATCTATCTTTCAACATGCAAAACCTTGCACCTATTGCATTATTTGTTTACAACCGTCCCGAGCATACGCGCCGTACGCTAAATTCATTACAGAAGAATTTATTGGCTGATGAATCGCGCCTGTTTATATTTTCTGATGGTGCTAAAACGCCAGCAGATCAGGCAAAGGTTGATGAGGTAAGGCAACTGATAAGTGATGTTAGCGGATTTAAATCGGTGAAGGTTATTGAAGGCAAGCAGAATAAAGGGCTGGCCAACTCTATTATTGATGGGGTTACACAATTGGTTAAGGATTACGGCAAAGTGATTGTTTTTGAGGATGACCTGCTATCATCCAAATATAGTCTGCAATATTTTAACGAGGCGCTAACCAAATATGCTACCGAAGAAAAGGTAATGCATATTGGTGCTTACATGTTCGAGTTGGGCGATAAAAAACTGCCTGAAACTTTCTTCTACCGCATAGCCACCAGTTGGGGTTGGGCTACATGGGCACGTGCATGGAAAGACTTTGAACCGGATATTGATAAATTGATGGGCCAGTTTGATAAACAAAAGATCAACCGCTTTTCTATTGATGGCACCATGAATTTTTGGAAGCAGATGCAGGAGTTTAAAGCCGGAAAAAACAATTCATGGGCTATCAGATGGTATGCTTCTATCTTTTTAAAAGGTGGTTTAACATTAAACCCATCACAATCGCTGGTACATAACATCGGGCATGATGGCACTGGCGTGCACTCCAATATTGAGAATACCTACAAGGTTAAGATCTCGCAAAAAGCAGTTAAAAAATTCCCGACGGAGATAAAGGAAAATGAGCAAGCGCATGAGGCAATCCGTAGTTTCCTGAAAAACCGTAAAGGCAGTTTGGTTAAACGTGGAATGGTGTTTATTAAACAGATACGGATAAAGTATTTTACAAAGGCAAAATAGTAAGACTTCGCCCGTTCAAGCGTCCACGCTTGAACTTTATTCTTAATAAGATAAGCGTCCACGCTTATTTTATTTATTTGCATCGGATTTATTTTAAGCGTGGACGCTTAAAATTGTTGCTTTCAAGTGTAGACACTTGAAAGGGCGAAGTAATATTTTATGATGCTTTTTCATAAATCTACATTGTCGCCTTCACCACAATATAAGGCGATAGAGTCTTACTTTCAATCGGGATAATCTTGGTGAAAACCTTGCCCGCTACCCATATCGCTTTTACTATTGATTTTGCTACCGCACTTTGCTCGGATTTATTCTCCAGCCAAACGGTAAACTTGCCGTGATAGTAAGATTCTACCTCTTTTAATCCTAATTGCTTACATGTTTCAGCTAAGAAAGCAGGATTCATGCAGTCGATATAATGTTTGTCGTAGTTCTCTTTGTCGAAGTTTTTCTGTACCCAGCCGTTAACGCCGGTAAAGTTTGGCAGGGTGATGAACAAAGTGCCGCCAGGTTTTAAAAATTGCAGGTGTGTTTTAATGATGGAAGCGGTATCGCTAAAATGCTCTATCAAACCAAAGGAAAGTACCATGTCGTATTTTTCTTCGGGCGTATAGTTGAACAGATCGGATTCGATGATGTTGATATCGCCATCTTTCAATCCGTTTTTGGCTAATAGTTCTTTGATTAAGCCTTCATGGATATAGTAATCAAAAAGCGTAGTGGATAGATTCTGATATTTTTTTAGGTAGACAGAATAATATCCTGGGAAGCCACCCAGTTCAATGGCGTTCTTGATTCCTTTTTCTTTAATCAGTCCGGCTAAAATATCGCCAAAAACATAATCAGGCTTTAAATAAAGAATCAGGTTTTTTCTTGATTCCCAAAACGATTTCCAAAACGCGCGGTCGGTTAAATTCTGCTCCATTAATAAATAGCCTGTTTAGCTGATGTTCTCCTGTTTCTTTTCCAATATCCTTGCCGGGTTGCCCACAGCTACACTACCCGACGGGATGCTTTTTGTTACTACCGCGCCCGCACCAATAATCACGTTATCGCCAATTACTATGTCGCCAATAATACAAACGTTGGCGCCAATGTCAACATTATTGCCAATACGTGGGCAAGCGCTATGATTGCCGTCGGCTAGTTTTTTGTGACCGATGGTGGTTGAGTTCCGTAACACGCAGTTTTCGCCTATGATAACGCCCTGGTTAATCACTAAAGCGTGGCCGTGATACAAACTTAGTCCTTTGCCAACGGTAAGCTTACGCGGCAGCTCAATACCCCAAACCCAGTCTACCCAATAACGATACAGTAGGAGGTAAGGATATAATATTACCTTCAACACCATCGATCGGTTAATGAGCTGCGCCAACCTGAATAAAAACAGAACCAATTGTGCCTTAAAATTCTGCCGGTTTGCTTGCCGGTCCTGAAATAAATAAGCAAATATGTTCATTTTATGATGGTGCGTTTTATCTGCTATCAAAAGTAAAATATTTCGGCATAAATTGTCTTATGATGAGTGTACAATCCAATCAATTAACTTTTAAGTTGGATTTAGGCTAAAGCCATTTGCTTATTCTTTATTTATCCGTTGGCTTAAGCCAACGGCAATGAATTATTAAAGATTAAAATCCTTAAATCTTATAATCATGGTTCAGACAATATCTTAAATAGTATTATACTTGCGTAGATGAAAGTTACCTTGATCAATACTTCCGATGCCGGTGGCGGCGCACCTGCTGCCTGCCTGCGCTTGTTGAAGGCGCTGGAAGGGCAGGAGGAGATTGACGCGAAGCTTTTAGTGGAATATAAAAAGACCGATGAGGCAGCAGTAACCGGCATTATAACGAATGCCTGGCGAAGATTTAAGGCTAAATTTGATTTTTTGTATGAACGATTGCCTTTCATCGCCTTTCATGAACGTGATAAAACCGTACGTTTTGCGTTCTCTACTGGGAGTGCGGGCTTCAGCATAAAAAATAATCCCTTGGTTAAGGATGCCGATATTTTACACCTGCATTGGACTAACTCCGGCTTTTTATCAATCAATGATTTGAAGGAATTGGTGAACTTGGGCAAACCCATTGTTTGGACGCTGCATGATATGTGGACTTTTACCGGTGGTTGCCATTATGCGGGTGCCTGCAATCATTTTATAAACCAATGTGGCGATTGCTATTTTTTGCAGGATGAAAACCCGGATGATATTTCGCACAGCGGGTGGTTGCGTAAGGTTGCCATGTACGCTGGTAATAAAAATATAACATTTGTAGCCTGCAGCAGCTGGCTGGCCGGAGTGGCCAGGAAAAGTTCGTTATTGAAGAATTTTAATATTACTTCCATTCCGAATCCTATCGATACGGATCTGTATTCGCCGAAGGATAAACTGGATATGCGGGAAAACTGGGGGATTAATCCTTTTGCCAAAGTGATACTATTTGGCGCTGCCAATATAAACGACAGGCGTAAAGGGATAAGCTATTTGGTTGAGGCCCTAAACCATTTAGTGGTAGATTGTCCCGATAAAGGGTTGGTTGAAGTGGTGATTTTCGGTAAAAACAAACATTTTGATGTGACCCAGTTGCCGTTTAAAGTTGTTCAGCTTAGTTTGATTACATCGCAAACGGACCTGGCGGAGGTATATAGCCTCGCAGACGTATTTGTAACGCCGTCAATAGAAGATAATCTGCCAAACACTGTGATGGAAGCCTTATCATGCGGGACGCCTGTGGTGGCTTTTAATGTGGGTGGAATACCGGAGATGGTAGATCATCTGCAGAATGGCTACCTGGCAGAGTTTGAATCGGCGCATGACATGGGTAAAGGAATTTTCACCATGCTTTATGCGGATAATAAAGCCGAACTCTCAACCAATGCAAGAAATAAGGTGTTGAATACTTTTAATAATGAGAAGGTAGCAAGTCAGTATTTGGAAATTTATAATTCGATATTAAATAATGGCTAAGGCTACACCCATACTTTCTGTAGTTACCATCGTTTACAATAATGTGAAAGATATTGAGCGTACGATGCTATCGGTGCTTAATCAGACTTATGCCGATATTGAATATATTGTGGTTGATGGGTTATCTAATGATGGTACGACCGATATTATTAAAAGATATGAAGGTCGCATTACCAAATTCATCAGCGAAAAGGATGAAGGCATTTATGATGCCATGAATAAAGGGTTGGTTTTGGCTACTGGCGATTATCTGATCTTCATGAATTCAGGTGATGAGTTTTTTGATATTGATACCGTTGCCGCAGTTTTTGCTAGTGCCGATGATGCTGACATTTATTATGGCGAAACGGAGATGATCGACGACTCGGGGCAAAGCCTTGGTCAGCGCAGGCATAAAGCGCCCAAGCAGTTTACCTGGCGGGGCTTTAATTTGGGTATGAGTATTAGTCACCAGGCTATTTATATTAAGCGATCATTGATTGAGCCTTATGACCGAAAATATCAATTAAGCGCTGATATCGACTGGATCATCCGCGCAGCGAAAAAGGCTAAAAAGATTGTGAATGTTAACCGCTATGTCGCTAAATACCTGGTAGGTGGCATGTCTAAAACAAAGCATCGCCAAAGTTTAGCCGAGCGTTTTGATATTATGAAACACCACTACGGCTTGGTGCCGACTGTTTTTAACCATTTTATTATCGCCGCTAATTTAGGCTGGTATTGGTTGAGGAACAGGCGGACGAATGATTAATTTGTCTGAACCTGAATTTTTAGAATTAAAGAATTACCTGAATTCTAAAAATTCAACAAATTCCTTAAATTCGAGTTCAGACAATTTAACACCCTGGCTAAAAACAAAGAATCTCTAAGCTGTACAGCTTAGAGATTGCTTCGTACCTCGCGATGACGCTTGGTGGAATTATATGAGCGCTAATTACGCTTTCTTGGCTTTCTTCTTTTCTTCAGGTTTACCTTTTTTCTTGTTTTCTACATAAGCGGCACCGCCCAGGGCAACTACCAATAATATAGAACCGGCTAATGAAATATCCTCACCAACATAGTATGATGCCGGGTGGAAGATGAATTCGATTTTGTGGTTACCTACCGGGATAACTGCTGCGCGCAACAGGTAATCTGCACGGAAGTAAGGTTGTTCCTGACCGTCAATCAGCATTTTCCAGCCCTCTTTGTAGTATATTTCAGAGAATACGGCTACCTGGTTGCTGGTTGAACCGGTTTGATATACCAAGTGTTCAGGCTCGTAGCTGGTTAATGTAATGGTTGATGATGGATCAACTGCTAAGTTTTTACCATCGATCAGGCCCTTATATTGTTTGTCAACAATGGCTTCGTTTTTGGGATCAAATGAGCTGATGGCCTGCATTTCCTGGTCGGCGTTGTCAACAAATTTTACACTTTTTACAAACCATGCATGTCCGCAGGCAGTTTCGTTAGCCAGCATGCTTGGTGCTTGTGTTTTTGGATCGGAGCTGATAATATATTTAGTATTCAACATATCCAAAGCATCGTGGTTCATCGTTTTTCTGAACTGGTTATCAATCAATTCGTCATAACGTTTCAATTTTGCTGCGTGATAACCGCCAATGCTTTTGTAGAAGAAAGAAGGCGCTGCATTTGCAAAAGGATCTTGTTGTCTGTCGCTCATGTCCAATACCCTATAATCCGGATCGGGATCACGCAAGATAATCTGATCTATATTGCGTTCCTGAATAGGTTGCGCATAGGCTTGTTTGTCAACAAAATTATCGTTATTCAGGTAACGTTTATCAACGCTCCAAAGATCAATAAGCATCAACGCTATAAATGCAACTGAAGCTATTGTTAAATTTATTTTTTGTTTCAGGAACAACCATATAATACCAAATGCCAGGGCAATAAATATTAATGAGCGCAAAGCATCAGCACGGAACAACGCGATACGGTCGGCTACCAAAGCACTAACAATACTGTTAGCATAGGCGCTGTCGCCTTGTAAAGCTTGCGTAAGCCCGGAGATCAGAGCCTGGTGATGCGAGTTTTTGAAGCTGAAAAATACATCAGGCAGTGCTAATAATACCAAAACGATACCACCAGTGATGTATAATGCCAATAGTGTTTTCTTTAAGATGTATGCCTTATCGGTTGAAGTAATAACTTCGTTAAGGGCTAAAAATGCCATTATCGGGAAGCATAGTTCGGCGATAGCCAAAATGGATTCAACCGTACGGAACTTGTTGTACATCGGGAAGTAGTTGAAAAACAAGTCGGATACCACAGGCCAGTTACCACCTAATGATAGCAGCATCACTAAAATAATAGTAGCAAGTAACCACCATTTTAACCTGCTGCGGACAATTAATAATCCCAAAACAAATAAGAAACAAACCGCCGCACCAAAATAATATGGGCCGCTGGTACCTGGTTTCTCACCCCAGTAGGTTGATATGCCCATGTTACCTAATTGCTGTACCGTGCCTTCGGCTTGCTCTTGAGAAGCGCCTTTTGCTTCAAATGCTTTTACCAGGTTTGAATTAGGAATATCTAAAGCCTGCATTCCTGACGGGCCACCATAAGCATTTGGGATAAGGAAGGTGATGGATTCACCTACGCCCTGGCTCCAACCGTAAGCATACTCTTTTGATAAGCCGCTGCTTGGCTCAGTTGTATGTTGTGTTAAGTTTGATGGGCCGCGATTACTTTCTTTAGCATACTCGGAGGTGGTCCATAGCATGGCTGCGTTTACCATTACCGCCAATATTACCGCGGCAACCAGGTAAATAACCGAAGTGCTGAATGGTTTAATCTGTTTGGTTTTTATGGCATTGTATAACTCAACTATTACCAGTATTAATAATGCTATTAACAGGTAATAGGTCATTTGTATGTGGTTTGAGCGTATTTCCATTGCGAGAGCAAAAGCTGTTAGTGAGCCGCCCAATAAATACTTGCCCCTAAAAGTTAATATTACGCCGGCAACTATAGGTGCGAAAAACGCTATCGCATACATTTGGTTGGCGTGCCCGGCATCTATCAAAATAAAATTATAGGATGAAAAGGCGAAGGCTATGGCACCTGCTAATGCAAGCCATGGGTTTAGCTTTAATACACAGAATAAAATATAAGCGCCCAATAAGCAAAGCAAAATGGTATCAACCGGGTTAGGGAAAATATCTTTCATGCCTTCAACCACGTAGGTGGTGATGCTATTAGGGAACGATGTCCAGATTTGGTAGGTTGGCATACCGCCAAACATGCTGTTGGTCCAAAGTGGGGCGTGGCCTGTTTTGGCACGTACGTCCATTATTTCTTTTTGGCTACCCTGCGCTTGTACCACATCGCTCTGACTAAGGGATTTCCCCTGCATTATTGGTGTAAATACGTAGGCGAAAGAAATTACGATTAAAATTGCAACAATAATGAAGTGTATACTATTGCGCTTGAACCAGTTATTCATCTGAATTATTTAAAATTGGATATATATTCTTCAAAAATAGAAATTTGAACGAGAAAAGGAATTATAAAAACAGACTGCGGAAGTTAAGTTTTTAACATATTTTGTAATAATAGACCGTTTGTGTTTAGTTCGGGAGCTATCTTAGCATCTCAATTACACAGCTTATGCTTTTCCATTTCAGAGATAAATTTTCACTGTTAAACCCTTTCTGGGATAAATACCTGGAATATCAGCAGCGGCTGGAACTCCCGGCAAAAACAACTTTACTGGAAGAAGGAAAAGTTTCCGGGCAATATATTTTTATTGAAAAGGGTTGCGTGCGTTTGTTTTTTAATAATGATGGCAGCGACAAAACGGTACAGTTCTTTTTTGAAAATGAAGGCCTTACATCGTTTGAAAGCTTTGTTAATAATGCGCCGAGCGCGTTCACTATCGAAACGATAGAGCCATCGGTTGTTTATTTATTGCCGAAGCAATATGTTATCCAATTGATGGATGAGTTAAGTCATGAGCCTGATTTTTTGAAAATGATGATGCAATTGTCGTCGCTGCGGCAGACGCATTATATTAATGAGTTTGTTTCCTTCATCCGGGATACGCCCGAAGAGCGCTATCAAAAACTGTTAACCGATAGGCCGCACATTGTGCAGCGGGTGCCTCAGCATTATATTGCCTCGTATTTGGGGGTTAGCACGGTGCATTTAAGCCGTATAAAAAGTAAGCTGGCAAAAGGTAAATCGCATTTTTGAACTTGATAACATATGTTATCGTTTGTGGGCTGCCTGCTGATCTAATTTTGTCTTAACAAAAAAAGAAAGCAAAATGAAAGCAGCAGTAATGTACCAAAAAGGAGAATTGCCTCAATATGTTGATTTCCCTGAGCCGATAGCTCAAAATAATGATGAAATAGTAGTGATTGTAAAAGCAGTTGCCATTAAGCACCTCGATAAAAGCCGCGCCAGCGGTAAACACTATTCAAGCGATGCACCGGCAAGCAGCGGCAGGGTAGTGGGGGGCGATGGTGTTTGCCTGCTTGAAGATGGTACAAGGGTATATGGCATGGCAATAAACGGTATGCTGGCCGAGAAAGCGACCATCCATAAAGATAGGATAGTAAAAATACCTGACGCGTTGGATGATGTTACCGCCGCGGCGCTACCAAACGCGGTTATTGGCGCAGCGATGGGCCTAAGATTCAAAGCAGATATTCAGCGGGGAGATGTGGTGCTGGTTAACGGCGCTACCAGTTTTACCGGCAGGGCTGCTGTACAAATTGCCAAGCATTATGGCGCGAAAAGAGTGATCGTGACAGGCAGAAATCAGGAGTCGCTTAATGAGTTGTTGGAACTTGGGGCGGATGAAATTATTTCAGTAATGCAAAGTGACGAACAATTTATCGCACAGCTTAAAGGAATCCATGCGGAAACACCCATAGATGTGATTATAGATTATTTGTGGGGGCATACTGCTGAAATGATATTGGGTTGTATAAAGGGCGATGGTTCATTTACTAACAGGATAAGATATGTGTCTGTCGGCAGTATAACCGGAGATATTATCCAGCTATCCGCCGCGAATATGAGAAGCGCCGATCTTCAGCTAACGGGGTCGGGACTAGGGGCATGGTCGAGAAAGCAAGTTGGTTTGCTACTGTCAGAAATACTCCCCGAGATGTTTCAATTAGCGGCAGAGGGAAAACTTAAAGTAGACACTATTACCGTTAAGATGGAAGATATAGCTGAACTGTGGGACCTGGATATTCCCGGTGGAAAGCGGTTGGTGGTAACAATCTGAGAAGTTATTGATAACCGATGTCATTGCTGTGAACGAAGCAATCGCGAACCTTGCAAGGTGGCTTTCTACGTGAGATTGCTTCGTTCTTCGCAATGACATAGTTGATGCCCGGGCATAATTAATATGCTTTAGCTCGAAATATGAAAAATAGCCCTATCATGATTGCGATGCTGAGCACATAAGCAATTATGCGAAAACGGTTGTACTCCTCCCGGTCCTTTCGGATATTGAAAAAGTTGTAAATAGCCAGCAGCCCCATCGCTACCCAAAAAAAACTATTTACATGTTTTTCGCTTGCAAAAAGTGATACCGATACCGTGAATACCGTAAAATTTGCAATAAGAAGCAGTATAGATTGCGGTGTACCGTAATGCCTGCGTTTATAAAGCTCGGGCGGCAACATGTTATTTTATCTCCTCGTAATCAATAAAATCGCCTTCTGAATCAGGGATCTTGCTTTTTGGAGTTTGTGGTATATAGTCGACCTTTACGCCTTCGGTTTTTTTAGTGTTCGTATAATTTTGTTGATAGTTTTGTTGCTGTTGTTGCGCTTTATTCATAACTTTTTGAAAAAGCATCGGCAACAACATACGCACTACCACTCTGATCAGGTATAATACTGCGATTATAATTACCAGAAAATCTAATAGTTCTCCCATTGTATTTAGTTAAGCGTACAAATATAAGATTATAACGGTAAAATTGTTTTGTTATGATGTACGTTGTTTTTATGACAAAGGATTGATGTTTTTGTTACAGATGATTTTTGGATGTGTAAATATGCAAATGTGCGGATGTGCAGATGATTTTTTTGATGTGCGGATATGCAGATAATTTTAATTCTTTTCATCCGCACATCTGCATACTCGCACATTTGCATATTAATTTTTCATCTGCACATTCTTAACTAAATTTTTCCTCCATCATTTTTTCCAGCGCAAACATTTCATCACGTAACTTGGCTGCTAACAGGAAGTCCATGTTTTTGGCTGCCGCGAGCATTTCTTTTTTGGTGTTCTCTACAGATTTTTTCAAATCAGCTTTGGTCATGTATTGCACAATAGGGTCAGCTGCCAGGGTTATCATCTCATCTTCAACATAAGCTTTTTGTACGCCACCTTTAAAGTCCATTACAGATGTTTGCTCAATGATTTCCTCGCGGGATTTGCCTACGGTTGTTGGCGTAATGCCATGCGCTGTGTTGTAAGCAATTTGCTTATCACGGCGACGGTCGGTTTCTTCCATCGTTACCCGCATAGAATCCGTGATCTTATCAGCATACATAATTACCCGGCCACGATCATTTCTCGCGGCGCGGCCTATGGTTTGTATGAGTGAGCGTTCCGAGCGTAAGAAGCCTTCCTTATCCGCATCCAAAATAGCCACTAATGATACTTCGGGTAAATCCAAACCTTCACGCAATAAGTTGATGCCTATCAATACATCAAATTCGCCGAGGCGTAAGCCTCTTAATATCTCTACTCGTTGCAGTGTTTTTACTTCGGAGTGGATATAACGGCATTTAATGCCCAGGCGATCCATGTATTTTGCCAATTCTTCGGACATGCGTTTGGTGAGCGTGGTTACCAGTACACGATCGCCCATTTTAACGGTTTTATCTACTTCTTCCAACAGATCATCCACCTGGTTAATTACCGGGCGAACCTCGATCTGTGGGTCTAATAAGCCGGTTGGGCGTATTACCTGTTCAACTACTACACCTCCTGATTTTTCCAGTTCAAAATCTCCCGGTGTGGCGCTTACATAAATAGTTTGGGGCGCTAAACTCTCAAACTCCTGGAAGTTAAGCGGTCGGTTATCCAAAGCTGCAGGCAAACGGAAGCCATAATCAACCAATGATATTTTGCGCGACCTGTCGCCGCCGTACATGGCCCTAACCTGTGGTATGGTTACGTGGCTTTCGTCAATCACCATCAGGTAATCATCTGGGAAATAATCCAGCAGGCAAAACGGTCTTGCACCCGGTTGACGACCATCAAAAAAGCGCGAATAGTTTTCGATGCCAGAACAATAACCAAGTTCACGTATCATTTCCAAATCGTAATTAACCCTTTCTTCTAAGCGCTTGGCTTCTAAAAACCGACCATCGTCAATAAACTGTTTCTTACGGGTTTCTAATTCTTCCTGTATGGCCCAGATGGATTGGGTGAAACGTTCGCGCGGGGCAACATATAAGTTGGCGGGATAAACCACCATGTGTGTCATTTTTTCGATGGTTTTGCCGGTACCTACATCAAAAGTGCTGAGCTCCTCAATATCATCCCCAAAAAAGGAAACACGGTAGGCGTGGTCCATATAAGCCGGGAAAATATCAACCACATCACCTTTAACCCGGAATGTTCCGCGTTTAAAATCGGCGGTGGTGCGGGAATACAAGATCTCGACCATACGGTGCAGGAAAGCATTACGGCTAATACGTGTACCCACCGCGAATTTGAATACTGAGTTGGCAAAATCCTCGGGGTTACCCATACCATAAATGCAGGAGATGGACGATACCACAATCACGTCGCGCCTGCCCGACATTAATGCCGAGGTGGTGCGTAAACGGAGTTTTTCGATTTCCTCGTTTATCTGTAAGTCTTTTTCAATGTAGGTATTTGACGAGGGGATAAATGCCTCGGGCTGGTAGTAATCGTAATAGGAAACAAAGTAGTTAACCGCGTTCTCGGGAAAAAACTGCTTGAATTCGCCGTAAAGCTGTGCGGCAAGCGTTTTATTATGGCTTAATATCAACGTAGGACGTTGTGTTTGCTGTATAACGTTGGCAATGGAAAACGTTTTTCCCGAGCCTGTTACACCCAATAGCGTTTGAAAGGTTTCATTATTATTCACCCCCTCAACCAACTGCCGGATCGCTTCGGGCTGGTCGCCGGTGGGTTTGTATACTGACGTTAAATTGAAATCCATAGATTTATAAAGATACGAAATAGTGGTTAGTTAATCAGTCTCCGGTGATTAGTTTACATTATGATAACGCTTTCATATTTGTAATGTTCCGTTTGATTTTTGCAAAGTAAATGAGAGGGTGTGACAGCTGTATGTCAGTAGGATGATTTCGTTTCAAACAATTTGTCATTCTGAGCGGGGTGAAGAATGACAAGGAGGGTGTGGAAATTTTGCGCGCTCCGGTTGACTCACCCCGACTACGCTTCGCTGGTCTACCCTCTCTTCGCCTGCGGCGGAAAGAGGGTAAGAAGAAAATTTTTATGTTAATTTTGCAGCAAGATGAACACAAAACAATACCGCCACATTTTCTTCGACCTTGACCACACCATTTGGGATTTTGATAAAAATGCCGAGGAAACTTTGCAGGAACTTTATGTGATACATGGGCTGGATAAGATAGGGCTATCATCGGCTGATGCTTTTATTGAAACTTATACCCGCAATAATCACAGCCTGTGGGCACAGTATCATGTAGGGAAGATCACGAAGGATTATTTGCGCGAAGCGAGGTTCAGGACTACATTTTTGGAGTTGGGTGTTCACCCGGAGTTGATACCGGTTGGCTTTGAGGATGAGTATGTAAAGCTATGCCCAACCAAAACCAATTTATTCCCGGATGCGCATGAGGTATTAACTTATCTGAAAGGAAAGTATACCATGCACCTGATCTCGAACGGTTTTAAGGAATCGACAGAAATAAAGATTGCCGGAAGTAATATCAGCCATTATTTCGACCAGATTATCATATCAGAGGCAGTTGGGGTTAATAAGCCAGACAAAGCCATATTTGAACACGCTCTCAACTTAGCCGGAGCTGTAAAGGATGAAAGCATCATGATTGGCGATAGTATTGAGGCCGATATCCGCGGAGCGTTAAGTTTTGGTATGGATGCCATTTATTTTAACCCAGCGCATTTGCCCAAGCCGGATGATGTGCGCGCGCAGATAAACAACTTGAAAGAATTAATTGGCCTCCTGTAATCAGGAGAAGGCCATATAGGTATTCAAGTTTGTTTGCAGCTGATTGGCTTTGCTTAATAATGATTTATTAAGTATAAAGGCATCGGTATTTATAGGCTTGCTGATTAATTTATCTTTGTAAATATCTTTAAACTGAGAATATTTCAGCGACAGATGCCAGTGGTTTTTCAAGAATGAGCAAATATGATCATCTTTGGTATTTAACAATGAATAATTGATCATTACGTAAGCAGACTCAGGCAGCGTTTTAATGTTTTTTAGGATCTCTTCGTTGTAGGCAATCCAAATTTTTAAATAATCTTCGGCCTTTTGATTATATAACTTCTTCAGTCTGCGTTTTCTGCGGAAAACATTCCATACTAACCTGTCGAAATAACCGCGCGCTAGGTATTTCTTTTCAATAAATACAAAATCACGTTGCAATAATGAGCTTACCACCGATTGGTAATCCCTTACCACAATCAGGTAGCGGGCATCCGGCAATAGTTCTTTATAAGTATCTAAAAATAAACAGGTACGCGGGTCTTTCCATCCCCATTGCGGGTAAAGCGCATTTTTAACTTTGATGACACTTTTTAACTTTTCGCGATGGTATAACGATACATCAATATTATGCTCGTCAGTAAGCCCGGTTGGGGGCAGATGATTATCGTTTAATATCTCCTCGTGTAGTTTTAAAAACTCAATATCTTCGTAATGCCCGTCTACATTTCCAACTCCGGCCGGTAAAAAATTCTCGCCCAATTGTAATCCACACTCGCTTAACCAGTGTGTAATTAACGATGTGCCTGAACGGTGCATTCCTGCGATAATTAAAGTTTTATTTTGCATAATCCGTTTTAAAATGAAACATTAAAATTTATCAGGCCTAGGGGAGCATGACATTCCTCTGACTATAATAAATGAGAAAAGTTTAATCTCATTCTAATAAGTTTGTGAAAAAACATATTGATTCAAAACTAAATTATATAAGCTAAAGTGTATGTAACGTGTTGATTACAAATTGGTTTGTAACTGTTTCATTACAATTGCGCGAAGGGTTAGTGTGTTGGATTGGGTAGTGTAGGGTGGCCGGAAATGCTTGGCTATCAACTAATAAATGCCAACCTGACGAATAATCAGCAGTTGGCATTTATTGGGATTGTAATTTTGGAGGCTATTTTTTTAGGCCGATTTCGCGTAAGCGTTCATCTAAATATTCACCGGCCGTGATATCAGTATATTTTTTAGGATGCGCATCATCAACGCATGATGGTAAGCAAGCTAAACTCATTCCCGATTTTGGATGCAGAAAGAACGGTACTGAGTAACGTGAGTTTTTCATCTGATCTTTCGGTGGGTTAACCACACGGTGCGTGGTTGATTTTAATTTATTGTTAGTTAAACGCTGCAGCATATCGCCAACATTTACTACCAAATCTTCGCCAAAAGCTGTAACCGGGAACCATTCGTTATCGCGGGTTAGCAGCTCCAGGCCATCAGCACTTGCGCCAATTAATAAAGTGATCAGGTTAATATCCTCATGGGCACCGGCACGTACGGCGTCATCAGGCAATGCATCCGGATTAGTTATCGGAAAGTAGTGAAGGGTACGTAGTATGGAATTGCCTTCTTTAACCTTATCATCAAAATAATCTGCAGGCAGCGTAAGGTAAGTAGCTATGGCGCGCAGTAAATGTATACCGGCTTGTTCCAGTTTTTTATAAACCTCTTGTGTAGTTATATTGAAATCGGGTAATTCGGTTACAAAAAGATTATCCGGGTAATCTTCTTTTAATGGCGAGTTATTGCCTACGGTTTGGCCTATCTGCCAAAACTCTTTCAGATCAGGGGTTTTAAAACCTTTGGCGGTTTCCTTGCTTTTGCCGGTATAGCCACGCTGGCCAGCAAGCTCAGGTATCTCATATTTTAGTTTGGTATCTTCGGTTAAAGCGAATAACGATTTTACTTCTACATAAAGCTTATCTATTAAAGCTTTGCTTAGGCCGTGGTTTGTAATGGTTACAAAGCCTGTTTCGTTAAATGCTCTTCCAATCTCATCAGAAAATTGTTTGCGCTCCTGGTCGGTACCGTGTATATAGGTATTCAGATCGAGCCTGGGTATGTTTACTTTATTCATAGCTATAGCCTGATAATAGAATGATTTATTTAATGAGGTAAATTATAGTACAATAATAAGGCATATTAAAGTACGCAGGAAGAATTTTTAATAACATTTAAAACATTTATTAATTTAAACGTTTACTACTTGTTAACCATTGAAACAAGATTGTTACAAATATTATAACCATATGAGAACTTTAAAAAGAGCCCTTATGATAAGCATGTTCGCGCTGGCGTTTATGCTGTTTGTGCCAAATAAGGGTAAGGCACAAGACGGATACATATCAGATCAGGAATTTTATGATCAATTAGCACCTTATGGCACCTGGGTGCAGGATGATTATTATGGAGATGTTTGGATACCAAATGTAGACGAGGATTTTAGGCCGTATGCTACCAATGGCTACTGGGCGCAAACAGAATATGGTAATACCTGGGTATCAGATTACCCATGGGGTTGGGCTACGTTTCATTACGGCAGGTGGCATTATGATGATTATTATGGATGGGAATGGATACCGGGCCACCATTGGGCACCGGCCTGGGTTAGCTGGCGCCATGGTGGCGGCTATTATAGCTGGGCACCGTTAGATGCAGGTATATCCATCAGTATATCAATAGGTGGTGGTTATAATGCGCCTAATAATTACTGGGTGTGCGCGCCTGAGCGTTACATGAACAGCCCGCGGATATACAATTATTATGCACCGCATACACAGGTGGTAAATATTATACGTAACACCACTATAATTAATAACACCTATGTGTATAATAACCAAACTTATGCAACAGGCCCGCGCCCGGCAGATATTCAGCGGATTACGCGCCGCCCGGTCACCGTTTATAAAATTAACAATGCCGGCAGGCCAGGTGCACCTAGTGTAGGGCATAATGCTATAAACATTTATAGGCCTGCAGTAAATGCAACCCCTAATGCACGCCCGGCAAGGGTGGTAAATGCCCAGGCTTACAGGCAGGCAAACCCAAATGCAGGCATAGGCAGAGCGGGTGGTGTGGCAAATAACCGTGCCAATGCACAAAAATTAGCGGCGGTTGTACACAGCAGCAAACCTAATACACAATTTGTAAATGTGCACCCTAAGCCAATACAAAGTAAAGTTGCTCCTGAAAATGGCCGGCCCGCACAAGCAGGCGGCGCCAGACCATCCCTGCCATCAAATACCAGCGCACCGGGAAGAAATGAGGGACATGGACAGCAAACGCAACAACAACCCGCGGCAAATAATCGCCCGGCAGGCAATGCACCTAACAGAGGGCAGCAACCAGCTGTTGTAAAACCAATTCCGCAGGCCCAGCATCAGCAGCAAGCCCGCCAGGTACAGCAACAGGCACAACAGCAGCAACAGCAGGCTCGTCAGGTTCAGCAACAGGGGCAACAGAAACAGCAACAAGCTCGTCAGGTACAGCAGCAGGCGCAACAAAAGCAACAACAAGCCCAACAGCAACAACAGCAGGCTCGTCAGGTACAACAGCAGGGGCAACAGAAACAACAACAAGCTCGTCAGGTACAGCAGCAGGCGCAACAAAAGCAACAACAAGCCCAACAGCAACAGCAGCAGGCTCGTCAGGTACAACAGCAGGCACAGCAAAGGCAGCAACAGGCCCAGCAACAACAGCAGCAGGCTCGCCAAGTACAACAGCAGGCGCAGCAAAGGCAGCAACAAGCTCAGCAGCAGCAAGTACAAGCTCGTCAACAACAGCAACAAGCTCAGCAGCAACAGCAAAGGGCACAACAGCAACAGCAGGCGCAGCAAAGGCAGCAGCAGGCTCAACAGCAGCAGCAAAGGGCTCAACAGCAACAAGCTCAACGCCAGCAACAACAAGCACAACAGCAGCAACAGCAAAGGGCTCAGCAACAGGCGCAACAAAGGCAGCAGCAAGCGCAACGCCAGCAGCAGCAAAAACAGCAACGCCCGCAGCCTAAACCCGAGCCGCAGCCACAACAACAGGAGCAGCATTAAGCGAAACCTGATAATAGTGCCGGCATAGGCGCTGAATAAAATTGAATATCCCAAACCTGTAATATTATTTATAGGTTTGGGTTTATTGTTTTATATGAAATTAATTCGGTTTTATAGATGGAGTGCATTTGCGCTTTTAGTGGCATTAATGCCGGTATTCAGTTGCGGACAAAGTGTTAAAAATAATAATGCTAAAAACGCTAATGGTATTGCTTTTATTGAAAACTCGTGGATTGAAGCTTTGCACCAGGCCCAGCTACAAAATAAATACATTTTTGTTGATGCTTATGCTACCTGGTGTGGCCCTTGTAATTTGTTAAAGAACACCACCTTTAAGGATAAAAAAGTAGCGGAGTTTTATAATCAAAACTTTATAAACCTATCAATGGATATGGAGCGTGGAGAGGGCCCCGATCTGGCCAGTCAGTGGGGGATAACCGCTTACCCGACTTTAATCGTTTTTGATTCGAACGGTAAACCGGTTTTTGGTACTATGGGCTATATGGGGGCTAAAGATTTGTTGAAGTTTGGTAAACAGGCATTGAGTAAAACCTCGGCTAATTAGTGGGCAGGATCAGCATAAAGCAGGAGTGGGGTGCAAAGGTGTGAGGGACGGAGAGTCGGATTTAATTTAATTGGGGGATGGGAATTTCGGGCACAAAAAAGGCCGAAAAGACTCTCGCAGTTTTTCGGCCTACATCTACCTATGAAAACAACCCTTTTGGTAAGGGCTGTTGATATTAATTCAAAAGCAATGCCAATTACCTGAAATGTTAATTTGAACTAAGCGCATTGTTTATTAAGCAACAGGCTATTTTTGCCTGTAGAATTCCCGCCAATTATTTGGGAACTTTTTACACAAATTGGGAATATGGGAATTGAAATTACTAGGTTAAATATACCGCGTCTTCATCGCCGTTTTCGGTTAAAAAAACATCAACACGCTCTTTTAAAACAGTAGATAATGCCATGCCGGCATAGTCGGTAGTTATTGGGAAGTTTTTATGGTTGCGATCAATCAAAACAGCGGTACGCAGCTTTTTTAAACGCACATCAATAAATACCCCGAAGCCATAAGCTAGTGTTTTGCCTGAGTTTAGTACGTCATCAACCAAAATAACCGCTTTATCTTTACAGTCATCTACCTTAAAATTGATATTTGATTTAAGGCTGCTGCTTTGTTTATCCAGTTCGATAGTAAGTAACTTACTTTTAAAGGGCGCTATCTCATCCAGTATTTTTTTTAGGCGTTCGGCAATGTGATTGCCGCGGGGTAAAATGCCTGCTATCAGTATTTCTTCCTCGTCAAAATTATCCTCCAATATCTGGTAGGCAATCCTGTCGATCTTTTGCTGCATTTGATGCTGGTTAAGAATAAGAAGTTTTTTATCTGACATGATACTTAGTTGAATGTTAGAAGTGATTTTAATATTCAACGGCTAAGGTAGAAATTAAGTTTTAAAGAGTAAAGATTGGTTTAAATTGAATGGTATGGAAACACACCCCTGCAGCCGCACCGTCTTTCGCACCCCTCTCGAGAGGGGAATTTGCCCCTCCTTTTAATCTTTAACATAAGGGAAAAATACAAAGTTGGCGCCTTCAGGTACTATTACGAATACGCACATAAAGTCTTCGGGCTTTTTGTAGGTATCAATAAAGCGCTGTTTAAGCTCCTTTTTGATGATGCCGCGCTCCATGAATTCTTCCAGGGTTGATGCATTGATGCTCCAGTCGCTGTTGATGTCGTCCTTGTCTAAGATCATTTCACCTAAAGCTACTTCATGCTGATGGGCCACGAAGATGGGGTATCTGGATAATCCTTCTACCATAATTTCAATAGCTACCTCGCGAATCGATTCGTTAAATAGCTTCAAATCTATCTCCAGACTTAAAAGCGGGCTTTCCTTATCTTTTCCGTTATTATCGTTTAGCAGTTCTTCAGGTTCCATATTGTGTTTGTCTGAACCATGATTTATAAGATTCATGGATTTTCTTGATTGCCTAATCTAAAGTTGTTTTAAGTTGTAATAGTACCACATTTTCTACGTGCTGGGTATGCGGGAACATATCAACCGGTTGGATTTTAACCGTGTCGTATTTTTCTTTTAGTACCAGCAAATCGCGGGCTTGTGTGGCGGCGTTGCAGCTTACGTATACAATTTTTGGCGCTTCAATTTCCATTAAGCGGGCAACCACATCGGCGTGCATACCTGCACGTGGCGGGTCGGTGATGATCACATCGGGTTTGCCGTGTTCGGCTATAAAATCGGCAACCAAAACATCCTTCATATCACCCGCATAAAATTTGGTATTGGTGATGTTGTTGATGGCGGAGTTTATTTTGGCATCCTCGATGGCGGTCGGCACATATTCAACCCCAACCACTTCTTTTACCTGACCGGCTATAAAGTTGGCTATTGTACCTGCACCTGTGTACAAATCATAAACCAGTTCGTTACCGGTGAAGCCTGCAAAATCGCGGGTTATCTCGTATAAACGTTGTGCCTGTGCCGAGTTGGTTTGGTAAAACGACTTCGCGCCTATGCGGAACCGGATGCCGTTCATTTCTTCGTGAATATATTCTGGTCCGCGGAAGGCGATAACCTCCTGGTCGAATATGGTATCGTTCTTTTTTTGGTTGAGGATATACAGTAGCGATGTGATCTGCGGAAAAGTATCGCCAACAAAACTCATCAGCTTGCTGATCTCTTCATCGGTAGGGTAGGCGAAAACCACAATCACCATCAGCTCACCAGTTGATGAGGTGCGGATGATGAGGTTACGCAAAGCACCTGCATGTCCTTTCAAATCATAGTAGGAATAACCTTCGCGTTTAGCGAATTCATCAATACTGTTGCGGATAGCGTTTGAGGGATCAGCCTGTAAATAACAATGGTGTACATCCAAAATTTTATCAAACCTGCCGGGAATGTGGAAACCCAAGGCATCCATATTCACATTATCCTCAGGTTTGGCCTCGCCGTCCATCAGCCAGCGTTTGTTGCTGAAGGTAAACTCAAGCTTGTTGCGGTAGTATTTGTCCTCCGGCGAAGCCACAATAGGGATCATCCCGGTTATATCAATTTTAGCCAAGCGGGTTAACGCATCTTCGACAGATTTTTGTTTGAACTTTAACTGTGCGTCATAGCTCATGTGCTGCCATTTACAACCGCCACAGGTGCCAAAATGCTCGCAGAAAGCTTGCACCCGATATTCAGACGCTTTTTTGAGGTTGAGGATACGGCCCTCGCCGAAATTCTTTTTGCTCCGATAAACCAGTACATCGGCAATATCGCCGGGGATGGCTTTCTCTACAAAAAGCACAAATTCGTCGGTTTTGCCTACGCCTTTGCCCTCTTCGGCAATGTCGATTATTTCAACGTCTTCAAAAATTTTATCGGGTTTGTTTCTGCTACCTCTGCTCATAAAGCTGCAAAGGTAATATTTTGATGCGTAGATGTGCAAATATGGGTGGGAAGTCACAGACTTCCGCTATCCATGGATTTAAGAGTAACTCTTAAACCAGTGGGGCCCAAACATAGTTATTTGAGTTTTTTAAAAAGAAGAAAGAAGTGTTGTCATGCTGAGGCACTCGAAGCATAAGGGCAAAGGCCAAAACGGATGCTATTTATTGGTGCATTTAATATTAAAGGTAATGAAAAAATAAATGTTAGGCCACCGCTTATGCTTCGAGTGCCTCAGCATGACAACCGCACGAGTAAATGAGTATACGGTAAGGCCTGCCCACATACTTCGACTACGCTCTTTGACAGCCTTTGCGCACATTGGAAAAACATAATCGCGTAAGATGGCAACACGCTAACTATGCCCCCGTGATAAACGTGCATACCTATTGTTCCATCCTTTCATATTGAGAAAAAAGTAGTGTCAATTTGATATACCTAAATAATATCTAATCTACCTGAAAAAATAAAAAGTGCCTTTAAACCTCTTTAAACTCATTTTACGGGATATTATTCATTATAGGCACTCTTTTGGTTCACTCCCTTGCTGTGCCAGAAATAACCATTCGGGCGCTTGATAAAACAACAAAATAAAATGGAAGATGAACGAATAATTGTAAGGTTAGCACAACCTTCAGACAATGTTTATGTACAGCAAATTTCAGAAGAAACGGAACGTTCCGCAATAGCCAGGGGATCTGGCATATCCAAAAGATCATTAGCATCAATTATCGAGAAAATAAATGCCGGTAAAGCTGTAATGGCGGTATCTGATTGCGGAAATTGGGTTGGTTTTTCTTATTTAGAAGTATGGGATGGCGGCAAGTTTGTTTCAAACAGTGGATTAATAGTTTCCCCGGCTTACCGCGAAAAAGGGGTAGCAGCATCGTTAAAAGAGCAAGTTTTTAAACTATCGCGCGAGAAATATCCAGAGGCCGATATATTCTCCATTACCTCGGGTATGGCCATCATGAAGTTAAATACCCGCCTGGGCTTTGAACCGGTAACCTATTCCGAAATAACGCATGATGAATCTTTTTGGGAAGGATGCAAAAGCTGTGTTAATCACAATATCCTCGAAAGTAAAAACAGGCATAATTGCCTGTGTACAGCCATGCTGTTTAAACCAGTGAACCACAACTAAAAGATTTTAAAATTTAAAAAATATCGATATGTCACTTCAGTTAATTGATGAAATTTTAGTGGGAGATCAGCAATTGTCGCACCTTGCTGATGATGCGTTAATGCTTTTAAAACAATTGATTGCTACACCTTCGTTTAGCGGCGAGGAAGATAACACAGCGGATTGGATACAAGCTTTTATAGAAAACAGGGATATGAGCACCCATCGATTGCGTAACAATATCTGGGCTTTCAATAAATATTACGATCCACAAAAACCTACCATCCTGTTAAACTCGCACCACGATACGGTAAAGCCCAATGAAGGTTATACCCGCGACCCATATTTGCCCGAAGAGCGCGACGGAAAGCTATATGGTTTAGGTAGTAACGATGCTGGGGGATGCCTGGTTTCGTTACTGGCGGTGTTCCGTTATTTTTATAATAGCCCTAATTTGTGCTACAATTTATGTTTTGCCGCTACCGCTGAAGAGGAAAATACCGGCGAAAATGGATTAAAAGCAGTATTGCCGCTGATTGGTCATATAGATTTTGCCATAGTGGGTGAGCCAACACAAATGCAACTGGCAACTGCCGAAATGGGTTGCATGGTATTGGATTGTACAGCCCACGGCACAGCAGGCCACGCGGCCAGAAACGAAGGTGATAATGCTTTGTATAAAGCAATGGCAGACATTCAATGGTTCAGTTCGTTTCATTTTCCGAAGCGTTCTGGTTTTATGGGGGATATAAAAATGACGGTTACTGAAATAAAAGCCGGTATCCAACACAACATCGTTCCCTCTGAATGCCATTTTACAGTGGATGTGCGGTTGAATGATTGTTATAATGTGGGTGAGGTTTTAGCCATCATAAAAAACCATACCATCAGTGATGTATTCGCGCGGCCGGGGATTGTGAAACCTTCTTGCATAGATCAGATTCACCCTTTGGTGAGGGCTGGGATTGCCCTTGGGCGTAAAACTTACCTGTCGCCAACTAGCTCTGACCAGGGTTGGCTGGATGTGCCATCATTAAAGATGGGGCCCGGTGATTCGGCGCGCTCGCATATGGCGAATGAGTATATTTTTGTGGATGAAATTAAAGAAGGGATTACTATTTATACCAATTTGTTAAAGAATATGGTGTATTGTTTGATCCATAATCCGGAGAATGGTGCTTAGTAGGCTGTAGTTGCAAACTACAGTCTTGGTGGTCCGAAGTCTTAGACTTCGGACAGCAGGGATCCGGAGAATAATGTTTGAAAACTAGCTTGAATTCCTACTTGTCGGGGGCAAGCTACAGTCTTGGTGGTCCGAAGTCAGAGACTTCGGACGGCTGGGATCAGTAAATAGCAGGGGCAATTACTAAAATCAAGCTTTTCTTATAAATGATAAAGTGTACTTTTTAATCCCTTCTTTTTTAATGACCTTCCAAATATCGCCTTCCCATGTTACTTCTTGATCGACCAGCCAGAATTGTCCTGATTGCTGAACCACAATGTTTTCTTTTCTAACAGTCGCAACAGGAGGCAGGGCTGATAGATCCAATGGTAAGCTTCGTACAACCGGAATATTCGATGAAATATCCTTTGCTTTCTCTTTTATTTCTGCTACCTCTGGTCGCGGAGGAGGTGGTGGTAGCTCTTCATAGTCCTTCATTGAGTTTTCTGCATTCGCTTTATCAAGAAAATCTTTTGCTATAGTGGCCCATGTATCAGGTTCATAACGGCCTGGTAAGGATCTGAATTCTAAAACAATGCCTTTTCTCCGTTCCCCACCTGCTACCTTATCCTGATCGGAACGAACAGGCCCAACTTCGTCGGCAGGTATCTCTTTTTCATCACCAACAAGTGCAGGTGCGGTATCCGTAAATAAATGCTTTATCTTCCAGGAGCCGTCCTTTAATTTACCTTTATTATCCGTTCGTGAGATCAATGATGAATTTTCATTTTCTCCGGGCCTTGTTAACCTGATTAAAGTATTTTTATATTCTTCCCAAACACTCAGCAGCCATTCTTTTTCTTTTGGTGTCATGCCATATTTAACAATGTCATAAAACCTGGTTTTACTTAACAGGGTGGCAAAGTTCTTTACGGAAGATGTTAGTTCTGATTTGTCAGCACCGCTTAGCAAATACATGACCAGTATCGTCGTTAATCCACGCAAGCCATTCCAGTATTGAGCATCTTTAGCAGAAACTCTGCTTGCTTCGGAGAATGCCCTCACAACTTGCTCTGCTATGTTTTCAGCATATTCCATCGGAATCTGTTTGATTTCACCGGCTGGTTTATATTTGGAGGCAGAATACCAATTTAGCACCCTATGCAGGCGTCTTGGGTCAACACCAACATTAACATGAATGGCAGCCTTCCAACTCAGTTCAGCAGGTTTACTATCCCCGTCAATCGGACCGATATGCACACCGCCATCAAATGGAACCCTTTTAGTCAAACCGCTTGTCCCGCTATGGATACCGCTTACAAGGGTATCAACATCCTTCATTGTTTCATTTAATTCTTCCTGCGTTTCAACCGCAGGATTGAAAACCATCTCAAGAATAGAACGGCCCATTACCCTGTAAGGAGGTTTCCAGTCATCAGGTAATACCCTGGAAGAGTGATCGGCATGCAAAGCTACTCTGTCAAACTCTGCGAATTTGCCGTATCCCGCATCAGCAGATGAAACTAATGCCTTTAGCCGCACAGCATTAGTTTTTGTTCCCTTAAGTATTTTTTTATCATCTTCACTTAAAACCCCCATTTTATCAATGGGTACTGCTACCTCCAGTTCCAGCCCCAATTTTCTTTGCACAGCAGCATTACTATTTGACGCTGCCGAGAGAGAACGTGGCGCTATTAAATCGCCCCCTGTGGCACCGGCATTTTTCATCTGTAGTGCCTTTGCCCCCATGGTATCAGCCTCCTGTTCCAATCCGTCGTCATCATTCACACCTGCTCCGCCTTTCATTTGCAGTGTTGGCTGCACTCTTCCCTGCTTCTGCTGCGCCACGTGCCAGGCTTCATGCGGCAAATGTTTTTCTTGTCCGGGGGCAACGTGTATATCGGTGCCTTGCGCATAGGCAAATGCTTGTAATTGTGCAGGTTTATCGCTGTTATAATGCACCTTTACATCATTCATGCTATAGCCGGATAAGGTTTCAACACCCGCTTTTAAATCATCTGGCAAGCCGGTGTTGTTTTTTTTCTGAATAAAAGGCTTGGTACCGGAAGTTGCATCGTTATTTGGTGTACCAGCCTTTAGTTGAAAAAGCTTTGATGGATTTTGCGTTGAATTAGTATGATTGGCGACATTGTTTGTCAGACTAAATGGTTTAATATCGCCAGGCCCATCCGTATGTGTTTGTTTTGGATCAAAAATCTCTAAAGAAGATTTCTCGGGTACGTTCGTTTCAGATGATAGCTGCTCGCTTTTTTGTTGTAACACCGGAACAGGAACAGCAGGCATGCTTTTTCCAATTCCTACAGTACGATTTGCGCTTGAGGAAGACCTATCATTACTGATTTTGGTTGCCTGTGATTGGTACAAGGTTAGATTTATTTTAGAATCTAATATAATAAAAAAATATAAGAATGCAAATTTTAAAGGTGTAAACCTGTTGCGCCCTTTTCATTAACAAGAAAATAGAACAATTGCGCTCGTTTGTAACGAGTGCAAACAATAGTGGGGATATTCTTAATCAGAAATATGATCCTGTTTTAATTTTTTAAAGCTGTAGGCTTTTGTTTCAAGTACTTTTTGAAAGTTCCAGTCTGTTATTCCGCTGGTGTTGGCGGTTTTTTTAACCACAATGGTATCGCCTTTGCATTTGGGAATGATATGTTCATCCCCATTGTTGTAAGTGCCTATGTACACACGAAAGCTTGCAGAATCTGTAAGGTATACCGAATTAAGATCGGAACCAAGGGCACCCATACCATAAACACAGTAGTCTTCACGATATAAGTTCACTTTACAGCCATTGGGCTGATAATCGTGCAAATTTACGGTGCTTAAGTGGTGTTGCTTATTTATGTAGTTTACACAACCCATTATGGCGAATACAATTAATGTTATTGAATACTTTTTCATGTTTTTGATAATTTCCCTCTGTGGAGTGATTACCACAGAGGGAAAATGGCTTAATGTTTATCCCAATTTATTTTTCGGCTGAAATACATGAGTACAGCTATGATGATGAACAGCGCGATACTGCCTATCATCAATGCGAAATCCTCTAGCTGGATAATAACATAGATGAATACATAAAACACTGACAAAATGCAAGCGAATACAGCCGCGGCGATTTTGTTTTTCAGCAGCGATGCGATAAATACAGTAATAAGCCCCACCGTTGCAACAGATGCCACAAGGTATGCGCCGGTAAAGCCAATCTGTTCGGAGAATGAAAGGAGCAGGATATAATAAATGATCATGGCGGCGCCTATCAGTATATAGTTGAAGGAATGGACACGTTGTTTGCGGATGAGCTCGGTTAGGAACAATGAAATAAAGGTAAGCAGGATGATGAGGATAGCGTATTTGCTGGTGCGGGTTGTTTTCTGATATTCATCAACCGGCAAACGCAGCTTTACGCCAAAGGTAGCCTGGGTTTGTTTGGCGTGGTTGTTTAACAGCGTATCATCGCCAGCCCATTGTTGCGGGAAGGGCCGGTTGTAGTATAGCATCCGCCAGTGGGCGTTAAAACCAGTATCGTTTATTTTGCGTGTGTCGGGTAACGCGCGGCCATCAAAACTAGGGCTGTTCCAGTTGCCATTTACCTCCACATCGGTTGTTTTGCCTAATTGTAAAAAGCTAAGTTCGTCGCTGCCTGTTAAGTCGAGCGAGTAATCGAACGGCAGGGTTTGGTCGCTAATGCCGGTTAGGTTTACGGCAACTTGCAGACCATCGGTAAATAAGGCCTGGTTATTGAAAGTAGGCGATGCTGTTAGCATTTGTGTGCCGGCTTTTACAATAGGGTTGGTTTTTAATCCTTTTAAGTCGGAGATGCTAAAGGTGATCTTAGCTTTATCTAACATCAGCTGATCGGCGGTTAAGCCAAGTGAATTGAGATCGGCTTTGGTGAAGTTGCCGCTTACTTTTACGGTTGTTTTATACACTACGGCCTCATAAATACCACGGTGCATAATCTCGGTATTGAGCCGGGTTTTAATATTGAGGTCATCGGGGAGGATATACAGGTTTTCAATTACCTCTTTAGTTTCTTCTTTTCCGGCCTGATCAAAATCTTTTACTTGTGCCTTGTAGGGTATAACCAAAACCGGGCCTTTGATTTGCTGGTTGCCGGAGAAGTTATAGGAAATATCTTTAATTACTTCCTGTTGCCTATCAGACCGCTCGTTGATCAGGTTATCCACCATTGAAGAGGGGATAAGCAATACGACGATTAATAATCCAATAAAAGCTAATTTAACAGTAACTGATTCCTTGAACCAGGTCATTATTCCTGCGGGTTTTTCTAATTCATCCATTGTGTTTGTTTTTTAAAAGTACTTTGTAATTCAAAGTAAATAGGTAAAAAAATATAGTTTATGATTTTGTTGATTTTATAAATTGTTCCAGGGCATCTAAATGTTGTTTAAATGCTTGCTTGCCTTTGGCAGTTGCTACGTAATTGGTATTGGGTTTACGGCCCAGGAATGACTTGTTCACGAGTATGTATTCCTCTTTTTCCAATCCTTTTAAATGCGATGCCAGGTTGCCGTCGGTAACAGCCAGCAGTTCTTTTAATGAATTAAAATCGTAGCGATCGTTTACTACCAGTACGCTCATAATTTGTAACCTTACGCGGTTCTCAAATGCCTTGTCTAATTTTTCAAATGGGATCTTCACCTATCGTATTTTAAGTACATGATGCTACCATAAATTATATGCAGTACGCCGAAACCGATGGCCCATGCCCAAAGGCTGTACTCGGGGAAAAAGCCCGTTGCCAAACCTAATAAAATATCAATTATACCTAAGTACTTAACATCAGTGTATGTGAAATTACTTGCGTTGAAAAGGGCGAGGCCGTAAAAGACCAACATGGTGGAAACTGTATAGGTTAAATCACTTTTAAAGAATAACATTATTATTACAGCAAATCCTGTTAATAATGGAACGGCTACATTTAATAAAAGTAAACGGCTTGTTTTATTCCAAACGGATTCGCCTTTTTGTTTTGCTTTGCGAATGGATAGGATCACCCCGGTAATTATTGAAGCTAACAGCACAGCTATTGCTATCATTATAAGATACTCAACGACCGATATCAGATTAAAAAAAATCTCAAAATCAAATGTTCCTGGCGGAGTATGTACAAACGCTGTAGGATGATCTTTGATAACAAACCAAGCTACCGTAGCCCCAATCAGCGCATACACGCCAGCTAATATCCCTGATAAACCGCTCAGCGATATAAATTTTGAGGAGCGTTCCATGATGTTGCGAATGGATGCCAGCTCGTTGTGAAGTTCTTCTTCTTTCATTTAAAAGTACTTTGTTATTCAAAGTAATGGATAATAATTTAATTGTGCAAATTATTTCTGTCGCAAGCTATTTTCATTAAGCGAAATTGATTGCGTTTAAGGAAAAAGGTGGTTAATGAATTAATCTCGGCATTAACCACTTTTTTAACCGCTTTGTTAATACCCGAAACCTATCCTTGCTAAGCGAAACCCCAGATACGCGCTAAACCAGCTTTATATAAAGCAAATAATAATAAACCAATTCACTAACCTATAATTATGAAACAAACCTTTATTATGAAAAAATTGATTTGCATTTTACCATTCAGCTTATGGCTTGCTTGCATGGGCTGTGCTAAGCCTTATCACATGCCGCCACCGCAAACATTAAAACCAGTACCAACTACTAAAATTGTGAATTTTACGCTAAGCGATGCCAATACCGCTTACAGTGCTTTTAACCAATATTTTTATAGTCCTACGGCAAAGCTTTATTATAGCACTACCGACAAAAATGCACTGGGTGCTATATGGACACAGGCCATTTACTGGGATTTGGCGATGGATGTTTATCAGCGTACCAATGATACTACCCAACTTAAAATGATAACTGATATATACGCGGGCGGCGCAAATCAATATGATAACTATAATTGGAATAATACCACCACGTGGTTTATTTATGATGATATGATGTGGTGGGTTACTGCTTTAGCCAGGGCCAACCAGCTTACAGGAAATGCAGCTTATCTGCAAAATTCAATAGCAGGGTTTAACCGTGTATGGGCTGGCTCATACGACCCGGTTGAAGGGGGGATGTTTTGGGATTTTGTGCATAGCGGCAAAAATGCATGTATTAATTATCCAACAGTTATAGCGGCTGTGCGCTTGTACCAAATCACTAAGGATACAAGCTATCTGGTAAAAGCAAAATCGGTATATGCGTGGGCAAGGGCAAACTTGTTTAATGCAACTAACGGTGAGGTGGCCGACCATAAAATAGGTGACGGCGCGCCGGGGTACCAGGATTATACTTATAATCAGGGGACAGCCATCGGAGCCGGGGTTATGCTTTATAAAGTAACTAATGATACCTCTTACCTTGCTGATGCTAAGCTGGCTGCCAATTATACTCAAAATAGCATGTGTGTTAATGGGATACTACCTGCTGAGGGAGATTTTAATGAACAAGGTGTGTTAAAGGCTATTTTTGGCCAGTATATAATGATGCTGATCAACGACGGAGGGCAAAAACAATACTTACCATGGATACAGCAAAATATTAATACCGGCTGGACAAACCGCGATAAAGCCCGCAATTTAACATACCGGTCTTATGCAGTTGCATGCCCAACAGGTGAAATACAATCGTACGAAGCGAGCAGTGTGGTAACGATGATGCAAATTTGCCCGCCATCTAATTGATTTTAAAACTAAGGCTATGGCGTGTTGTCATGCTGAGGCACTCGAAGCATAAGCGTTAGGGCCAGCCCTCATACTTCGAGTACCTTAGCATGATAGCCTTTGCCCGCGTTGGCGAAGTTGAGTTGCGTTAGGGATGGAAGCGGATACCGGCCTTCGCGCTTAATGCCTCGTGTAGTATGAGCGTACAGCCCGGCCCGGAGGGAACGCCCAAATCTTCCTTTTAAAATCATCAATTGTTTGAATTGTACAAGTATTGGTTTGATATGCGTAAGCAATTATTCATAACATGGGCTGATATTTGTATCATGAAAAGTAAGATGATGAACGCAAATAAAGTATGGTATGTTACCGGCGCATCAAAAGGGTTGGGATTGTCGCTGGTGAAAAAGTTATTGGCTGAGGGATATAGGGTTGCGGCTACTTCGCGGTCGGCGGCGCAATTGCAGGATGTGGTTGGAGAACATGAGGATTTTTTAGCATTGGAAGTTGATCTGACTGATAATGACTCTATTTGGGAGTCGGTACAAAAAGCGCATAAGCATTTTGGCAGTATTGATGTGGTTGTGAATAACGCGGGCTACGGTATTGGCGGCGCGGCAGAGGAATTATCAGACAAAGAAATAAAAGACTGCTTTGATATTAACGTTTTCGCTACCATTAACGTGGTGCAGCATGTGTTGCCGTTTATGCGTGCGCAGGGTTCGGGCAGTATTATTAATATCGCCTCAATAGCCGGTTTCGCGGCGGCTATGGGTTGGGGCATGTATGCGGCTACTAAATTCGCGGTGGTTGGTTTTACGGAGGTTTTGGCCGAGGAAGTGCGTGATTTCGGCATTAAAGTTACTGTTGCTGAACCGGGTGCGTTTCGCACAGAGTTTTTGAGCGGAGCGTCGCTGGTGGTATCGAAGAATAAGATTGATGCTTACGAGTCGGTTAGGGATTCGCTCGCGCTTTATCAAAAAAGGGATGGTGTGCAGGCAGGCGACCCGAATAAAGCGGCAGAGGTTTTTATTGCTTTAGCTGAAAACCCGAACCCGCCGGTACGTTTGTTTATGGGGACTGATGCTTACGCCAGGGCTAACGCGAAATTAGAGCTGATAAAAGGTGAATTAGAGCAATGGAAGGAGTTATCTTTTAGTACCGATTTTCCGGCTTAAATGGATGTCATTTCGACCGCAGGGAGGAATCTTATTCGACTTGCATAGTTTGCTTTGTGCTTGAAGAAGATTTCTCTCTCGTACCTCGTTCGAAATGACAATAGGGATAAGTTAAGTAGATAGATTATTCACCAAATTGTTTTAATTTAGTAATATGCCAAAGACTGAAACGCTCGAAGAATTTTATCAGCATAAATTTGATAAAACACCTGGCGACCTGAAAATGGACACCGGGCATTTTAATGTTTTTAACATGGAGGATACCCGTAAAAGCGGGGCCACGCCTAAATATGCACGTCGTGATTTTTATAAGATTTCGTTGTTGAGGGGTGAGAATATTTTTCATTATGCGGATAAGAGTTTGGAGGTATCGGGTTCGACACTGATGTTTTTTAACCCACTGGTGCCTTATAAATTTGAACGGGTTGACGAGGAGAGTACCGGTTACTTCTGTATTTTTAAGGAAGCTTTTTTTAGCGACCATATTCGTAGCCAGGTAAAATATTTGCCAATGTTTGTGCCCGGTGCAAATGCAGTTTATAATTTGAATGCTGTGCAGGATGAGCAGATCACCGAGATATTCAAAAAAATCACCTCGGAGATCGCCAGCGACTATCCTTTTAAGTACGACCTGATCCGCAGTTATATTATGGAGATGGTGCATTTCGCGCTGAAAATGCAACCATCAGAGAGCCTATACCCATATGCTGATGCCAACGCGCGGATAACCGCCGTGTTTACTGATTTGCTGGAGCGGCAGTTCCCGATTGAGTCGATCTCGCAACAGCTAAAAATGCGTTCGGCAAAGGATTATGCCGAGCTGCTTTGTGTGCATGTTAACCACCTGAACCGCGCTATCCGCGCTACCACCGGTAAAACTACTACCGGAGTTATTTTTGAGCGTATCGTCATTGAAGCCAAAGCCCTATTGCTGCACACCAATTGGAACATTGCCGAGATAAGCAATTGCCTGGGATTTGATGAGCCTGCCCATTTTAACCATTTCTTTAAGAAGCAAACCAGCGCTACACCATCATCATTCCGGGTGTGACCCGCTGATGATGTTAATCAAATAATTGATCGCATCTGGCGAGTGTAATGCGGCTGTTGATTCTAAAGTTAGGGCAGCGATTTCGGATGCTCTTTTGCGCATTTGGGTTTCGTAAGCAGCAATGGCTAATTGGGTATCGGTGTACTTATCATTCAATAAACATTCGGCTAGTTCTACCGCATCTAACATCGCCATGTTAACACCTTCGCCGGCGTAGGGTGGCATCAGGTGGGCGGCATCACCCAGCATGGTGAGGTTGGGCAGGGCCTCCCAGGTTTGGTCGAGTGGCATACAGTATTGCGGGCGTGGGATGAATTTGGGTTCGGCGTTTTCAAAAATTTCCTGCCATATTTCGTCCCAACCATCATACTCCTGTTTAAACCAGGCTAATACCTGCGCTTTGTCGTTAAAATCTATCCCACTATCCTTGCTCCAGTTTTCGGTGGAGTTAAAGCCCGGGTAAAAAGTCATGCTGCCGTCACCTTTTGAACTTACGATAAGTGATTTAGAATCGCTCATGGCGAATATTTTGCCATCGTTTAGCAACTTAAATACTTTCGGACTGGCTACTTCGGCATTGTAAACCGCACCTTCAATAGCTGTCATCCCTGCAAAAAAAGGTTTGATAGGGGTGATGTATGGGCGGATTTTTGAATTTGCGCCATCGGCACCAATTACAATATCCGCGGTAGCTGAAGTGCCGTTTTTGAAATGGAGTTTCCAACCTTTTCCTTCAGGGGTTAGCGATGAAAAGTTGCTGTCCCATACCACGGTATCGGGTTGCAATGATTCGAGCAGGATTTTGCGGAGTGGTCCGCGGTCAATTTCGGGGCGGTGGGTTTCTTCGCGCGGGGTGGCATCATCGTCCCACAAAATATTGGCATTTTTATCGGCTATGCGCAGGGCATCCGCACCGGGGCGATAGTTGGCATTAAAGGCATCCATTAGTCCGGCTTGTTGTAATGCGTGCAAACCTGATTCTTCGTGCAGGTCGAGCGTGGCGCCTTGTACACGGGCATCTTTGTTGAGGTCGCGGTCGTATACTTTTACGTTGGCGCCATTCATTTGCAGCAGGCGGGCAAGGGTTAATCCGCCAGGGCCGCCGCCTACTATAGCTATTGTTTTATTGTTGATTGAGCTCATTGTTTTTATTTTTTTGGATGAGGATGCCTTGAGTTACCGCCTCGCAGCATGCTAATATGGTTTCGGGGGTGATGATTTGTTGAGGGCGGGTTTGGTAGTCGAAATACTCAGCAACCAGGTCGAGCATTGGTGAAAATAGCAGCGCCCGGTGTACTTCCTGCGGGAAATCTTTAATAATACCCGCATCTATATTCAATGTTAAAAATTGCTGTATCGGCCCAAAAAAATCTCCTTCTTTAATGTTTTTCTGCTGATAGGCGCGATTTAATAAAGGCGATGCTTTGCCATGCTGCAGCAGCGCGAAGGCATGGCGGTTGTTGATCAGGTAATCAAAGCCGTTTAGCCAAAGTTTCTGCACGCCTTGGGTGAAAGGCATAGTTGGATCGAAATTTTTTAATACCGCTTTTTCGTATGCGCCTAATACTTCTTCAATAAAAAGCTTTACCAACAGGTCTTCTTTGTTTTCGTACTTAATGTAAATGGTACGGGGTGAAATGCCTGCAGCCTTGGCCAGTTTTTGCATGCTGAGGTTTTCCAGACCTTCATCGGCGATGATTTGCAGGGCGATACTGCGGATGGCTTCTTCTTTTATTAAGTTCTTTGGACGCATGGCACAAAAGTAAGTAAACGTTTGTTTACTTACAAATATTAAAAAACTATTTTGAAAACCAGGAGCACAGTCGTCCGGAGTCGGAGACTTCGGACATCGGATGAACGTCATCGTAATAACAGTTAATTGGTTATTTATTAACTTTTTATATTAGCTATGGCGAAAACGTTATCGTAAATATTGTCGCAGTAATTATAGGTTTTGCTTATTATGAATTCTACATTAGTATATAAACCAATTATCGGCTGCAGCCCCTAAGTAAGTATTTCATTTATAAATCAATAACCTTTAAACCATGAAAATTAAAAAATTTCGTACCGGGACTGCTATTGCCTTAGGTTTGCTGTTCAGCTTGTTTTTATATGAGTGTAAAAAATCGGCACAACCGGTTAGCAATACCTTAAACCCTGCATCAAAAACTACCCCTATTAAAGCGGCAGCCAATGCCAGCGGATTTATACACCCCGGCATTTTAAATACCCAACAAACGCTGGACTATGTTGCCAACCAGGCTAACACCGGTGATGCCGGTAGGTTAGCAGCTTACCAGTATGTGCTTAACTACTGCAATACCCATAGCCCGAGTGGTAATTATAAAGCCACCGTAAATGTGGCTGGCGGCGTAACCACGCCTGATGAGATCAGTTTTAAGGGCGATGCCTTGCTATGTTATGCGCTGGCGTTGCGTTGGAGTAAAACCGGAACGGCATCTTACGCTACTACCGTAAAGCAAATGCTCGATGGTTGGGCCAATGCCTTCCAAAATTTTAGTGTTACGGGGGATAACCCTAACCAGGCTTATCTGGAAGCATCGTGGGCGGCGCCTACCTTCGCGGCAGCGGCTGAGATCATCAAATATTATGTGCCTACTACCGGCGCAGCCGGCGGCTGGACAACTGCCGAGAACACCCAGTTTGTGAATTTCCTGAATAATATGAAGAACAATTACATCAACAACGCTACCAATCCTGGGTATAATAACAACTGGAATATTTCGGAAGGATGGGCAAAAATTGCCATTGGTGTTTTTGAAGATGACCAAACTGTTTACCAAGCAGGAATAACCGTGATTGATAATGTGTTGCCGCTGGATATTGCTTCGGACGGATCAATGAACGGCGAGGTTTGCGGATCGCATGATGATTATGTGCATTTTCAGTACTCGCTTACCGGGCTGAGCTATGCGGCAAATACTTGTGGTATACAGGGCAACTTGTCTATTTACTCGGCTAACAGCAGCAGGTTGCTGAGCGGCTACGATTATCAGTATGAATTGATGATGGGAACCGTATCGCCGCCATGTACGCCAAAAGGCAGCCCGACTGCCCAGATATGGCCGGGTATTGAAGTAGCGAACCGCCATTACAATACCGCCCAAACCAATTACATTGCCAGCCAGTACAGCCCCGACAGCGATGGCTTGCCGGGAGGTGACATTGGCTTTTTATGCTGGACGAATTATACGCACAACAACGTGCCGACAACGTTTTAAAAGAAAATGGGCTGAGCGATCGGCCCCTTTTTTGTTTTTGGGTATGGCCTGTAGTTGCAAACTACAGGCATAGTCGTTCGAAGTCGGAGACTTCGGACAGCGGGGGGTAAGAACACGACGTTACCCCGCTACCGCAAGCGTCCCGCTTGTGGGTTTATGCTTACTACGCTTATTTAATTGCTTTGCATGTTTACCACAAGCGGGACGCTTGCGGTAGCAAAGAGCTTATGCTGCTTATTGCCACCACTTTAGAGGGAAAGTGATTTTGTCTACAGAGCTGGCAATCATGTCTGGTTTAAAAGCATGATAGCCTAATTGTTCTTTGCTGGCTATTCCTGATAATACCAGGATTGTTTTATAACCCATTTGCACCCCTCCTTGTATATCGGTTTCCATCGTATCGCCAATAACTGTTGTTTCTGCAGTTTCCAGTCCAAGGAATTTGCGGGCAGACCGCATCATTACGGGGCTCGGTTTTCCTGTTACAAAGGCTTTTCTTCCTGTAGCTTCCTCTATCATGGCTGTAGTTGCCGCTATCCCAAGGTTATTCCAACCCGGTTTCTTTGGTGAAGGGTCGCGATTTGTGGTAATAAACTTAGCACCGGCTAAAATCATATCAACGGCACGTTGCACCATTTCAAGTGTAAAGTTTCGGCCTTCTCCCAGTACAACAAATTCCGGATCAGAATCCACCAATGTAATGCCATTTTCGTGTAAACTCGTCAGCAGGCCACCTTCCCCAAGAACATAAGCCGTACTATTAGGGCTTTGATCTCCTAAAAACTTTCCGGTGGCCATCGCGCTTGTATAAACGTGGCGGGTTTCGACTGTAATCCCAAGCCGCTTTAATTTTCTGACTACCTCAAGGCTTGTTCTTTGACTATTGTTTGTCATGAAGGCGAAAGGGATATCAGATTTAACCAGATCATTAATAAAGCGATCAGCACCATGAATAAGTTGTTCACCGCTGTATATGACACCGTCCATGTCAATTAAAAGGCCGTTTTTCATTTCGATAAGTGTTCTAGGCTGCAAATGTATTGAAATATTTTTCGGGTTAATAAAACAATCAGCTATTCAAATTCTTAAAAAGGGAATTATGCTATTGCCCGGTACTTATCATAATTGACCTTGTATGGTTGCCACAAGCGGGACGGTTGCGGTAGTAAAAGTACCATGTGTTTCACTTGTGTGATAGTACAGTTTGTCGCTTGTAGAACACACCCTGGCCCCTCTCGAGAGGGGAACTGATTTTTAGTTGATGATTTTTATGGGTTTTTTATGTTCGTCGATAGCTACGAGGGCGAAGCTGCCGTGTACGGCGAGTTCGCGGCCTTCGGCATACATTTGCTCAATGTAGATCTCGACGGTTACCTTTAGGCTGGTGTTACCTACATGGGTTACGCGGGCCACCAACTCCACAAAGGTGCCTGCGGGGATGGGCTTTTTGAAGTCGATCTTGTCGCTGCTTACGGTAACCATCACCTGCCTGCTGAAGCGGGTGGCGGCAATAAAGGCAACTTCATCCATCATGCGCATGGCTTCGCCGCCAAACAGGGTATCGTAATGGTTGGTGGTGTTGGGGAAAACGGTTTTAAAAATGCGGGTTTCGGACGCGTTTATTCTTTCTTCTAAAGTCATGATACAAGTTTAATAAAACAGGCAGGAAATATCCCTGCCTGTTTGTGTTTATTTAGCTGATGGTTTCGCTAACAGCGGCGCGCATTTCTTTGGCGGCTGATACCATCTCGATCAGGGCTTTCCTGGTTTCGTCCCATCCGCGGGTTTTGAGGCCGCAATCGGGGTTTACCCAAAGTTGCTGATCGGGGATAACAGCCTTTGCTTTTTTGAGCAAGTCAACCATTTCGGCAGCGTTCGGTACGCGGGGTGAGTGGATATCGTATACACCGGGGCCAATCTCGTTAGGGTATTTAAAATCGGCGAATACATCCAGCAGCTCCATTTGCGAACGGGAGGTTTCAATGGTGATCACGTCGGCATCCATATCAGCAATGTTCTGGATGATGTCGTTAAACTCGGAGTAACACATGTGGGTGTGAATCTGGGTATCATCCTGCACGCCGCTGGCGGAAATGCGGAAGGCTTTCACCGCCCAATCGAGATAAGTGGCCCAATCCCGTTTGCGTAGAGGCAGGCCTTCGCGGATGGCGGGTTCATCAATCTGGATGATCTTGATGCCTGCGGTTTCCAAATCAACCACCTCATCGCGTATAGCTAAGGCAATCTGCGTACAGGTTTCTGAACGTGGCTGATCATTCCTAACAAACGACCATTGCAGAATGGTTACGGGGCCGGTTAACATACCCTTCATCCATTTATCAGTAAGCGATTGCGCATAAGCCGACCATTTAACGGTCATGGCCTTGGGGCGCGATACATCACCATAAATAATAGGTGGCTTAACACAGCGGCTACCGTAGCTTTGCACCCAACCGTTAGCGGTAAAGGTAAAACCAGCCAATTGCTCACCGAAATATTCCACCATATCGTTACGCTCAAATTCGCCGTGTACTAAAACATCCAGGTCGATTTCTTCCTGCCATTTTACAGCCTTTTGGGTTTCTTCTGCGATCAATGTATTGTATTCTGATTCGGTTATAGCGCCTTTTTTCAATTGGGCACGCCAGCCACGTACTTCCTTAGTTTGCGGGAACGAACCAATGGTGGTGGTAGCAAACAAAGGCAGATTTAACAATTGCTGCTGTAACTGTTTACGTACCGGGAAGGTGTTTAAACGACTCGCATCAGCATCAGTTATTTTGCTCACGCGAGTTTTTACCGCAGGATTATGTATCAGCGCTGAATTTCTGCGGGTGATGTTGGCGAACTGATTTTCGGCCAGATGGTATTGGTGGCTAACGCCGGAGCTTTCGCTTGCCAGGTGTTTAAGTGTTACTATTTCGCTTATTTTTTGTTTAGCGAAGGCCAGCCATTGTTTAATCTCGGGAGTTAAAACTGCTTCGTTGGTCTCATTCTTCAAATCGCATGGCGAGTGGATCAATGAACATGATGAGGCTATCCAAACACGGTTACTGCCCAGCTTTTCTTTTACTTTTTGGATGATAGCAAGCGATGCTTCAAAATCATTTTTCCAGATGTTGCGGCCATCAACCAAACCTAATGAGAGGATGGTATCAGCGTGCAAATGGGTAATTACTTCATCCAATTGCTGCGGCGCGCGCACTAAATCAACGTGCAGGGCATCAACCGGCAGTGAGGTAGCCAGCTCGGTATTGTTGCCTAAACGGTCAAAGTAGGTAGATAGAACAAATTTTAAATTCGGGAATGTTTTTCGTAGGTATTTGTAGGTGTCGCGGTAAACTTGTTGGGTTTTTTCATCCAGATCCAAAGCCAGGAAAGGCTCGTCAAACTGAATCCACTCAGCTTTAAGATCCTGAAGTTTTTTAAGAATGTCCACATAAACCGGTAGCAGGTTTTTTATCAGGTCTATCTTATCAAAACCAGTCTCTTTTTCTTTGCCTAATAACAGGTAGGTTATCGGACCAATCAAAACAGGTTTGGTGATGATGCCTAGTTGCTTGGCCTCATAAAACTCATCAATTATTTTAGTGCTGAACAGTTTGAACTGCTGATTTTTATAAAATTCAGGTACTATGTAATGGTAATTGGTATCAAACCATTTCGTCATTTCCATGGCGGTAATGTCCAATCCATCTTTTTGGTAGCCACGGGCCATGGCGAAGTATAAATCAAGCTCGGTATTGCCTGATTGATGGATCACATCATAGTAACGCTGCGGTATAGCGCTAAACATGAAGGAGTGATCCAATACATGATCATAAAACGAAAAATCGTTTGATGGGATCAGATCGATACCTGCATCCTTTTGTATCTGCCAGTTTTCGTGGCGGATGTTTTTTCCTACCTGCAATACATTGCTGTACGCGGTTTTGCCTGCCCAATAGTTTTCGCAGATCTTTTTTAGCTCACGCTGACTACCAATGCGCGGGTAGCCCAAATTTTGTGTTAGCATTTCTTTTAATGATTAAATAAATTAAACCTGTTAAAAGCCCTTTAGCTAAACTTCAATAAAATGCCTGTGGATGAAGAGAGTGGGAGGTGGGTGGAGTGGGGGAACAGAATTATCCGTACCCAATAAAAACAAACCATAACCTGACCAAAAGCTTCATACCGCGAAAGCATTGTCAATTCAGTATATGGCAGGTCTCCTGACTTTGTAACATTTTTGCCGCCCTTCCCATCCGTTAGTTAACGGACAGTGGACAATTATTGGCAAAAACCTTTTGTGTTACTTACAGTTGCGCGACAGCTCGTGATTTGCACACGATTCCCTATTAATCTACAATTAAGTAAAACCTATACCGGTTGATGAAGAAATAAAGTAAAGAACTTACATCGGGTGTAAAGATAAGTAATAGGAACGAGTTTTATGCGGATTGATTTTATGGGGCGTTAACTGCGGCTCTGCAAAACCTGGCTAAACGTCTGCCTACCGCAGGCAGGTTTATAATCCCCAATGCTGTAGTTAAGGTATTTAATTATAAAAATAACTGTTGCATTTTTAATTAAATGTGCTGTAGTATTTACATATTATGGCAAACATCTATGGGGTAATTGTGTTTACTGAACCTGCGGCACAATAAATGTCGCAGAAATCAGTCTATTAATTAATGATTAACAGCATGATAAAAGTATGATAAAAAAGACGGTGCTAATTATAGAAGACGATGCTGGTATTTTGGAAACGATTGAGCTGATATTATCAGGTATGAATATCCATGTGATGAGCGCCCCCGAAGCACTGGAAACCAGCGAGGTTTATGCGCTGGCCCCTGACCTTATTATACTGGATCACTGGTTACACAAAAAAATGGGGGGCGACCTGTGCCTTGCCCTTAAAACAGATCCGCATACTAAAAAGATCCCTATCATTATGATGTCGGCAGATTTGAATATTGCCAACGTGGCCCGTTACAGTTTGGCCGATGCCTATTTGGCTAAACCTTTTGATATGGATGAATTGATAAATCTCACACAGAAATACCTGGGTGAGGGTGTGAACGTTTAAACAACCGCCTGCAAATACTTAATTGGTGCAATCCTAAACACCTGTTGCAAAAGAGTGCAGGTGAGGCCCAAAGTCGGCAGCGTCTGCCAATGGGGATAAATTTATGCTGATTAACTTTTCAGTATTCGCTTTATAGTAAACTTTCAGGTCATCGTTATAAACGGTTTTAATTGCCAAATCATTGGCAATCATCCATTGCAGTACCATGTAAACACTTGAGCGGCTTACACTGCTACAATAAGTGCCTATTTTATATAATAACAAGTCAATATCTGTATCAGTGTTTAAAACTAAAATTTGCGCTATGATATACTTTTTTTTGAGTGAGAGTGGATAACCTTGCTGATTAAAATAAGCGAGCAATGATTTGGGAAGATCGGGGAGCGGCTGATAATAATATGTGGTCATGAGGTATAAATTTGATGATTGAGCTTATACAAAGCTCAATCTTATTAACAACCTTATACTTGTATTAATTTGATATTAACTTGTATATTTATACCATGAGCAGGTTAAAACAATATGATACCTTACTAGTCAGCGATTTTGAAAGGACAGTTTATCCTCTGCCTGTTCACGGGCATACCTATTATGAGCTGGTGTACATCTATTCGGGCAATGGGGTGCATGTACTTAATGATATTAGCATGCCTTATAGCGCGGGTGATCTGTTTGTGATATCGCAGGAGGATCAGCACCATTTCCGGATAAATGAAATTACCCGGTTCATCATGATTAAGTTTACGGATAGTTATTTTAAACACCAAAGTCATGCCTCTTTTAATGAATCCTTTACCATAGTGCCCGAACTGGTGATGCGACAAAAATTGTTAAAAGAAATTAAACTTAAGTTTGAGGAGCCGTATAAAACAATATTGCATAACGCCATAGATAATATTGTTTTATACAATAAATATAAAAATCCAACATCATCGCCTTTTGTATACCAGCAACTATTAGCAATTTTTGGGCTGATAAAGGAAGTTATCCTAAAGCTTGACGAGCGGATAGATAATGGCTTGCCTAAAAAGGAAGCGCTTATCTCATACCTGCACGAAAATATTTACGATCCGCAAAAATACCAGGCCCGGCATGTGGCGGCGCATTTTAATATATCTGTAAATTATTTCAGCGGCTACTTTAAACGGAACTTCGAGATCACATATCGTGATTATATCAATAACTACCGCACAAAACTTATTGAAAGACGGATAAACAGCGGTCAGGTCAATATGAAACAAATAGCTGCCGAGTTTGGCTTTACTGATGAAAGCCACTTATCTAATTATTTTAATAATCACCATAAATCAAGACCCTCTGTTTTACGGAAACGGGTGTTGAAATTGGAGGAAATGACTTAGTTCAATAATTGTCGCTTATAGAACACACCCCTAGCCCCTCTCGAGAGGGGGAACTTGATTCCCAGTATGACAGTATAGCCCTTTTTGTAATTCAACTCTTAAATTATCGCTATTAGTTCTTCAACCCTATCAATGGTCATTACTATTTGGGTGGTGGTGATGGGTTTGCGGTACAGGCGTTCTATTTGTACGGGTTGGGCAAAGGTGAAGAGGATGTTTACATGGTTTTTCATTAGTCCGCCGTTGAAACAGGTAGGGGCGGGTTCAAAGCTGTCGGTTACTTTTTGGGTTGAGGCGATGTTGCTGATATCGATCAAGGCGCGCCAGCGGAGGCCGGTGCGGAGTAAGATACGATCTTGCAGGATAAGCACGGGGCTTTGGATGATAGCGGCGAAATCACCTATGAGGAATAGGGTGCCGTATATGCTGAGGATGGTTACAATGATCGCAGCGGTGTGGCTGTAATGTAATAGGAACAGGTGAAAAGCCACCAGTTCGATAGCGCAAACGGATATAATTACACCGAAGAGGCTGGCGTAAGCAATTTCGCGGTGGATGCTGAAGCGGTGGGATGCGGTTATGGCTGGCCGTTTCTTCCAGAAGAAGAGTCCGAAACGTAATATGGTAAGTTCGGAAGCGATGATTTTTATGGCGGTGGTATTACCCATTACGGTGACCATGCTTTGATGCAGGTTGTAGGCTACATCGGGCAGGGTGGTTTGCAACTGGCGGTATTCGCGCCTGATGTGCCTGATTTTGCTGAGGGTGTAGATGATCAGGGCAAGTTCGGGCAGGGCGATCAGTTCGCGCAACTGTAAAATATAATGGCGCTGATGTGTGGGCAGAATAAGGTAAGCAACCGTGCAGCAGCAGGTTATAACCAGCATAATGCTCCACTTACGTAGTTTAAGCGGACGAATCACCAAAAAATACCATGCAACCGGGAAGGTGATCACCATATCGAACAGGAAACCGCTGGCTACTGCGTCCTGATGAAGCGGGGCGGCTTTGTGCATGAGGAATAATCCGATTGCAAGGATACAAAGCGCAGTTAGTAAAGTGAACCAGATGTTTTTGTGTACGGCGGCGGGTGATAGTGTCATGCGGAGGTTGTTCGGTACCTCCAAATTTCGGGAATTAAATTGGTAATAGTGCTGACAGAGGTTTGTCAGCAGGTGAAATTTATTGGATTATAAAGTGATCTGGAATGAAAATTAAACGCCTTAGTTTAAGCTGTTAGTGTACTATCTGTACACACCAGCTTAAATAGTAATAGCGGCTTTAACCAGGTAAGGGAGTATCTCTTTTTGAAAGGATACGAAGTTTTTGCGTATATCGGAATCGCTTACGGATGTAAAAGCGAAGCTAAAAACGATGCTTTTGCTGCACTTAACTAAAAACCGTAGTTTTTGCAGGTAAGCTTCGTGCTTGCGAATGCCGTTTAGCTGCGAAAAAGCATGGATCAGGAGATCTTCCAATTCGTTTGATAATCTTTTGAGGAATTCCTGCGAGTTAGTGGATTCGCGAATGAAATCCCAACCGATGAATTCGTTACAGATGGTGTAGGAAAGGCGACAGGTCTTCATGATCAGGTTGTTAAGCTGCGCTTCTTCGCCCATGTCGGCGGTGTTAACGTGTATCAGGTCGTCAACACTTACTTTAATATAGTCCATGAGCAGGGCATGCAAAACTGCCTCTTTACTATCAAAATACTTGTAAATAGTTGCTTTGGCAATTTTGGCTTTCTTAGCTATCTCGTTAACGCTGGTTTTATGGTAACCGAACTTTCTGAAGAGCTCCTGAGCAGCCCGTTTAATACTTTCCTTTATTTTATCAGCTTCCATGCATCAGTTTGATACAAATATCTCATAATTAGCGACAGTTACATAATATGATTTAAGCGCGTACGTTGCAGGGGCTTTAACGGGGCTACCATCGGCCAATGAAAACACTGATCCGCTGCAGGGGTCGGTAACAGTTAAGTGGTCAGAATCAAGCGTTACGGCGCATTTGTTTTCGGGTTTGTAACTGCTGCAACGGTCATAAGCTGCATAGCTGCCATCTGGTTCATGATACAGGATTATGCCAGCTACGCCATAATTCGCCAAAAATACAACCCCACCGCCGGCTGTAAGTCCCGCCAGGCGGGGATCTGTTAACGGGGCTTCAAAATTTACGGCCACATTAGGAATGGGGTCGGAGTTTTTACCACATGATGAAAACAGAACTGCTATAGCAGCAAAGGCGTAAATTAACTTCATATTATCTCTGTTTGGAATTGTTTTAAGAAACGAACATCGTTCTCAGAGAATAAACGTAAATCACGTATAACATATTTTAAGTTGGCAATTCTTTCTATACCCATGCCAAAAGCGAAGCCGGTGAATTTCTTGCTGTCTATCCCACAGTTTTCCAATACATTAGGATCAACCATGCCGCAGCCTAAAATTTCAACCCAACCGGTGTATTTACACATGTTACAGCCTGCGCCCTTACAAATAGTGCAGGAAATATCCATTTCTGCCGATGGTTCGGTGAATGGGAAGTATGATGGCCTGAAACGTACTTTAGTACCTTCGCCATAAAGCTCCTGTACGAAGTGATATAGCGTCTGTTTCAAATCAGCAAACGATACATTTTCATCTACATATAAACCTTCTACCTGGTGAAAAAAGCAATGGGCACGTGCCGAAATAGCCTCGTTACGGTAAACCCTACCCGGCATAATAGCACGGAATGGTGGTTTGCCCATCTCCATCATACGTACCTGTACCGATGAGGTATGTGTACGCAAAGCGATATCGTCCTGACCGCTATTCTTTTTAATGAAGAAGGTATCCTGCATATCACGTGCGGGGTGCTCTTCAGGGAAGTTTAGGGCAGAAAAATTATGCCAGTCATCCTCAATCTCGGGGCCTTCAGCTACTACGAAACCTAATCTTTTATAAATATCGATGATCTCGTTACGCACCAATGTAAGCGGGTGACGAGAGCCGAGGTTTAAACCATCGCCCGGAAGTGTAAGGTCTTTATCTAAGTCCTGAGTCTTTGGTCCTGAGTCTATAGTCTCTTTTAACTCAGCATATTTCGCTTCAGCCAGTTGTTTAAATTGGTTAAGTACTTTACCGAAAATGCGTTTCTCTTCTGGTCCGACAGTTTTAAACTCTTCGAACAGATCTTTGATCAATCCTTTGGTGCCTAAAAATTTGATGCGGAAAGTTTCCAAATCATCAGCATTAGCCGGTGAAAAAGCGTTGATCTCAGCGGTATATTGGTCTATTTTTTCTTGCATTATCTTAAAACAAGCAATTTATATAAATTATTAAACTATTGTCATTGCGAGGTACGAAGCAATCGCACGTACGCAAGACGATTATGTAAAGTTCGCGATTGCCACGCTATCGCTCGCAATGACATTAATGATTATTTTAACACCGCTAATTCCTTACCCACCTTACTAAATGCGGCAATAGCCTTATCCAAATGTTCAACTTCATGCGCAGCGGATATTTGTACACGGATACGTGCCTTACCTTGCGGTACTACCGGGTAGTAGAAACCGATTACATAAATACCTTCATCCAGCATTTTAGCGGCAAATTCCTGTGCTAATTTAGCATCATAAAGCATAACCGGGACAATAGGGTGCACGCCTGGTTTTATATCGAAACCCGCTTCCGTCATTTTTTGGCGGAAGTAGAGGGTGTTCTTTTCTAGTTTATCACGAAGATCAGTGGTTTCACTCAGCATATTCAACACCGCTATTGAAGCACCCGTAATTGCCGGGGCAAGTGTATTAGAGAATAAATATGGGCGTGAACGCTGGCGCAGCATATCAATAATTTCTTTTCGGCCTGAGGTAAAACCACCCGATGCACCACCTAAAGCCTTGCCTAAAGTGCCGGTGATAATATCAATTTTACCCATTACGTTATGATACTCATGCGTACCGCGACCTGTTTTGCCCATAAAACCGGAGCAATGGCTTTCATCTATCATCACCAAAGCATTATACTTTTCGGCCAGCTCGCAAATTTTATCCAGCTGGGCAATGGTACCATCCATACTGAATGCACCATCGGTAACAATAATACGGTGACGGCAAGCGGCAGTTTCCTGAAGTTTAGCTTCCAGGTCAGCCATGTCATCGTGTTTGTAACGCTGGCGCTGGGCTTTGCATAAACGTACCCCATCTATTATGGAAGCATGGTTCAATTCATCAGATATGATGGCATCCTGCTCGTTGAATAAAGGTTCAAAAACACCGCCGTTAGCATCAAATGCCGCGGCGTAAAGGATGGTATCTTCAGTGCCTAAAAATTCGGCTATCTTTTGTTCCAGTTCTTTATGTATATCCTGCGTGCCACAAATAAAACGTACAGACGAAAGCCCGTATCCATGGGTATCCATCACCGCTTTAGCCGCTTCAATCACTTTAGCGTTTGATGACAGCCCCAGGTAATTGTTGGCGCAAAAGTTTATCACTTCTTTGCCGCCCTGCACGGTAATATCAGCGCCTTGCGGCGAGGTAATAATGCGTTCGCGTTTGTATAGCCCGGCTTTTTCGATCTCGGCAAGTTCCTGCTGTAAAACGGGTTTTAAGGTGTTGTACATAATAAATTTATCAAAGAGTGCAAAATTAAACATAAACCCGCAAAACGCCAGTTTAAATTCATCTTAAAATATATATTATCAGCTTAATCAAACATTTATAGTAATAAATTCATTTTATGAGTGATCACCATGAAGAAAAAACTACTATTTATTTTTATAATACTGCTTACTGTTAGGGCATCAGCTCAGCAATATATACTTTCGGGCAGAGTGACCGATGCTCAAAATCATCCTATATCTTTTACTTCGGTTTATATACGCAACAGTACTTATGGCACAACCGCCAATGAGAGCGGCAGCTATCAGTTTAAGTTAAATCCGGGTACATATCATGTAATTTATCGTTTTGTAGGATATAAGGAACGGGTTGAAACCGTAATTATCGCCAACCGCAATGTGACACACAACGTGCAGCTGGAAGACGAAATTTTTAACCTGAAGACCGTGGTTGTACAGGGTAAACGCCTTAAAACCGATACTGCCGCGAATGATATTATGCGCCAGGTAATAGCCAAACGCGAATATTACTTAAACGAAGTTCCGGAATATTCTGTAGCGGCTTATGTGAAGGGGGTGCAACGCTTATTGGGTGCGCCAAAGGCATTTATGGGCAGGCAGGTGCGTAATACACTCGATCTGGATTCGCTTGGCAGGGGGATTCTGTTTCAAACAGAGTCCATTTCAAACTTCGACTTTCAGCAGCCAAATAGAATAAAGGAAGTTACTATTGCAACTAAAACTGTTGGCTTAAACCCAACATTCGGCTTTAATAAAGCATCCGATCTACAGATTAATTTTTATAAAAATATATTTTACATAAACGGGGTAAGCGATCATGGATTTGTTTCGCCGATGGCTTATAACGGGTTTAAATATTACAAGTATAAACTGCTAGGTACCACTACCGAAAATGGGCATGTGATTGATAAGATACAGGTTGCACCAAGGCTGGATCATTCGGCTACATTTAAAGGCAATATTTATATTCTAGAGGGCGACTGGCGTATCTACAGTGTTGATTTGATGCTGACTAATAAAGATAATGGCCTTAGTTTTATTGATACGCTGGAGGTTAGTCAGCAATATATACCTATAACAGATAACGTTTGGCAGCCTGTATCGGCGCAATACACCTTCTCGGGTAAAGTATTAGGGTTTAAATTTGGGGGATATTATGATGCTATTTATAACAACTATAACCTTAAACCTAATTTTCCGGAGCGCTATTTTACAGGGGAGATATTGAAATACGATACCGCATCAAACACAAAAGACTCAGCATATTGGGCAACCAAGCGCCCTATTCCTTTAACCAGGCAGGAGCAGAGGGATTATTATAAAAAAGATAGTGTAAGCAGGCTTAAACGATCGAAGGTTTATCTCGATTCTGCTCAGCATTCCAATAACAGGTTATTGGTTCTGCCATACATCGTATTTGGGCATAGCTCTACCTATAAAAACGGTCGTGATTCTGTTTACCTGTATCCCTTTATTCAAACGTTTTTCTATAATACAGTTGAGGGCTATGGTTTAAATCTGGAAGCTAAATATTCCCACAAACTCAATGATTTTCAATCGTGGGATGCTACGCCTGATGTTCGCTATGGCTTTTCCAATAAAATGTTTACTGCCAATATTAATGGCGATTATAACTACGATCCATTCCATAATGCCAAGTTTTTTGGTGGCTTTGGCAGCGATATTTTGGATTTGAATAATGTGGGTACGCGATCATTATATTTTAATACTTTAAGTACTTTATTAAGCGAGCGTAACTATGTAAAATATTATAAATCGGAGTATGGTAATTTCGGCTACCAGCGCGAACTTGCCAATGGTGTTTTATGGACGGCGAGTTTAAGTTATGCCGACCGTACCCAATTATATAACACCTCGTATAATCACATCGAAACTTTTAGCAATAGGCAGTATACATCTAACAATCCACTAAAATCGGATGTCCCGGGTGTGCCGGATGCTCCGGCGGATGATCGCTCTGTATTGTTTCCGGAGAACCAGGCGCTAACGTTTTTTACTTCATTCAGGTTGTCGTTTGATCAGCAATATATCACCACGCCTACACAAAAAATTAACCTTCCATCAAAATATCCGGTTGTTACGGTAAGCTATCGCCAGGGTATAAATAACCTGTTAGGGTCGGATGTTGATTATAACTTTGGATCATTAAACATCGCGCAAAGCGCTATTCCGATTGGGGTATTCGGTTATTCGTCATTCTCGGTAACGGCAGGAGATTTCTTTAATAATAGCAAGATCTATTTCCCGGATTATAATCACTTTTTAGGTAACCAGGGTACTACTTTCGATCCTACTTATGTAGGCAGTTTTCACTTTCTGCCTTTCTATACATTCAGTACCGATAATGCATTCATAGAAGCGCATTACCAGCATAACTTCTCAGGAGTGTTATTAAATAATATTCCGTTTTTACGTAAGTTGAAATTAGAGGAAATTGTGGGCGCCAATTATCTAACCGAAAAAGGTCAACTGAATTACTCCGAGTTTTATGTAGGCTTACAGCGGTTGATCTTTCGGATTGATTACGGCGTATCATACGAAGGGAGCCAGAAATACATACAGGGAATTAGAATATTTTATGGTATAAGGTAATATTGAATCATGAACTCCGAATGATGAATAATGAAGTGAACTTCGTCATTGGATATTGGGTATTCAGTGTTCGATATTAACCTTTTATCTTTGCCCTTTCACCTAAAAAACGTAGCTTTGCAGTTCATTTAACACCGTTTGCAGCGGCATCAATGGATTATGACAAAGTATAAAACACTACTCTATTATTGTTATTCAACAATAGCGGATGCGGAGCAATTTGCTGCCGATCATTTAAAATTTTGTAAATCTCTGGGTTTAACCGGACGCATTATTGTGGCCGAAGAAGGCCTTAATGGTACAGTATCTGGCCCTGCTGAGAGCTGTGAGCAATACATGGAGACGCTACATGCTGATCCTCGTTTTGCGAACATCGATTTTAAAGTTGACGAGGTAGAAACGCCATCATTTGTAAAAATGCATGTGCGCTATAAATCGGAGATTGTGCATTCAGGTTTACGCAATCCTGAGATCATCGACCCAAAAACAAAAACAGGCAAGCATCTTGACCCCAAAGCGTTTATGGAGATGAAGGATAGGGATGATGTTATTGTGTTGGATGTACGCTCAAACTACGAGCATAACTTAGGCAAATTCAGCAACGCCATAACGCTGGATATTGAAAATTTCCGCGATTTCCCGGCGATGATCAATGAGCTTGCTCAATATAAAGACAAAAAAATATTAACCTACTGCACCGGTGGCATTAAATGCGAAAAAGCATCGGCCCTGTTATTGCACGAAGGTTTTAAAGATGTTTACCAGCTACATGGCGGCATCATTAAATACGGTAAGGAAGCGGGCGGTAAGGATTTTGAAGGTAAATGCTATGTATTTGATAACCGTTTATCGGTTGATGTAAATAGTGTTAACCCGGTAGTAATATCCAAATGCTATAACTGCGGCGCTACAACCGATAAAATGATCAACTGCGCCAACCCGGAGTGCAACGAGCATTTTACCCAATGCGATGAGTGCGGTACAAAAATGGAAGGTTGCTGCAGTGATGCCTGCCAGTCTCATCCGCGCAAGCGTGTTTATGACGGTACAGGTTATTATGTAAAGGTGCCTCAGCCGGTTAATACCGCTAAAAAAGCATTGACACAAGAAGCATAATTAAATAGACTAACAGTCACGAAGCAAACCTTTCTATTCAGGATTGCATTTCCTGCTTTTATATTATCAATTGATCTCATTACGAGTTATATACTAATATATTTATCTATCTTTATTTTAAACAACCAATTGTACCGGCAATAATTTGTAATGGTAACAATCTTTCTTTTTACAAATCTGCTGGGCTGATGTTAATTAAATCTATAAGATATGATAACAAGACTGATATATCCATTAAGTTTGAGAGAAAGAGTTAGTTATAAACTTTACAGGTTTTTCCCCAATATTTCCGATAAAAATGTAAATCTTGAATTTAACAAATCGATTAAAATGGATTTGTTAAAAACTGACATTGGACACAAATCGATTATTTTTAATGGCTTTACTGACCTTGAAATAACTTTGCCAATAGCAGAACTTGCAAAGCAAGGTGGATTAATGATAGATGTTGGTGCTAACTTTGGTTATTTTTCATGCTTATGGGCAGGAGAAAATCCTAATAATAAAGTAATCGCGTTTGAAGCAGCCCCCGCTAACGTTTTTTCGATTACGAACAACATTAATAAAAATGAGCTTGGTGAAAGGGTTACTATCATTCCGATTGCTGTAGGAAAATCAAAAGGTACTTTACAATTCACTTCTGGAGGCCAAAGTGATCAAACCGGATGGGGCGGGTTAACGGTTTCTGATGACGATAAAAACATTACTGTAAATGTTGACACATTGGATAATTACATGGACGGTAATAATGAAACAATTAGCGTGCTGAAAATTGATACAGAAGGAGCAGATACATGGGTTTTATATGGCGCGGAAAAGCTTTTGAAGGAAAAGAGAATCCAGCATATTTTTTTTGAATGCAACCCTGTTAGAATGGCGCTTTTAAAAATCGGGCAGCATGAATCCATCGATTTTTTAAGAAATCTTGATTATACTGTTGAGACAACATCGCCGAGGGCATTTTACGCTTATCCCAATAATTAAACAATTTACCTTTGATCTTTCAAATGCAAGCTTAGATATTCTAGGGTGTGATAATTCATGTCAAAGTTTATATTTACGGTAATTAAAAAAAACATCTTTCATTCACCGCCGTTATATATCCGGTTTTTAAAGATCATTGCCGTAATTAAACTTATTTGTATGCACAAAAATATCAACGCCACATTCCTTGTCATTATGTTTCTTGCTTTGCCATTCTTATCAAAAGCACAGTTAAGCAAACCCAATTATGAGCGAGGTATATATACCGCGAAAGGCGATACTTTACCCTATCGCATCTTGTTTCCAGAAGGATTTGATCCGGCAAAAAAATATCCGCTGATTATTGTTTTGCATGGTTCCGGTGAACGTGGTAACGATAACCAGGCCCAACTAGCACATGGCAGCGATCTGTTTTTAAAGGCTGATGTTCGTGAGCAATTCCCGGCAATTGTGGTGTTCCCGCAATGCCCGGCTAATGGTTTTTGGTCGGATGTGAGCTTTAAGGCAGATACCAATGGAAATAAATTTATTTTCCCAACTGATGCCAAACCAACCAAAGCCATGACGGCGCTGATGGGAATGGTTGATGAGTTTTTAGAAAAACCTTTTGTAAATAAACACCAGGTATATGTTGGCGGCCTCTCTATGGGGGGGATGGGTACATTCGAGATCATCGGTCGCGAGCCAAATATTTTTGCCGCGGCATTTTCAATTTGCGGTGGCGATAATACCCTGAATGCCAAAAAATACGCTAAAAAAGTGCCGTTGTGGATATTCCATGGTGAAAAAGATAAAACAGTTTCGGCTGATCACTCCATTGTAATGGTTGAGGCCATTAAAGCGGCTGGCGGGCAACCTAAGTTTACCCTATATCCTAACGATGACCACGATAGCTGGGACGATGCTTTTGCTGAACCGCAGTTGTTGCCGTGGTTGTTTTCGCATAGTAAATAATTAATCTTCAATATCATTGTCATTCTGAGCGGAGCGAAGAATCTTCTAACCTGTGCAAAGTTCGCTATGCATATCGAAGAAGATTTTTCGCTATCGCTCAAGAGATAGTTCTTCGTTCCTCAGAATGACAAAACGTTTTCTCAGTTTTTTTACTTAACCTTTGTAAGGTTTTAATACGCTTGCCGACTAAGCAGTATCAAAACTTGACCAATATTAATTAAATGAGCGCCGAAAGCAATCAATTAGATCCGCATACCTGGGTAAAATCGCATGCCGATTACTTGTATGCCTATACCATAAAGCGAATTTCTGACGAAGAGCAGGCTAAGGACCTTGTGCAGGAAACCTTTTTGGCGGCTTTAGAAAAAGTAGACAGGTTTGAAGGCAAAAGCTCCGAGCGTACTTGGTTAACTGCTATTCTTAAAAATAAAATAATCGACGTTTACCGCAAAAAATCTTCAGGGTTAAGAAAAGATGTGCAGGCAGCTGAGCATGAACAGGAAGATTTTTTTGAGCATGATGATGGCCATTGGCGGTCTGCCCATGCGCCGCAGACTTTCGGGATTGAAGACGTGGATCATTTAGTTAATAAAGAATTTAATAGCATACTGCAAATGTGTTTACAAAAGTTGCCGGCGCTATGGATGGCGGTATTCACCATGAAACATATGGATGATGCTGATACCACGCTGATATGTTCGGAACTAAAGGTAACCCCATCAAATTTTTGGGTAATTATTCATCGTACTAAGCTTAATCTGCGAGCATGCCTTCAACGGAATTGGGAATAAATTTTAAGCTATGAGTCAGTTAAAAAAGATACAGTACAATTGTAAAAAGGCCACATTTTTAATCGAAAAGAAGATTTTGAGCCGTATTACTTTTCGTGAGCATATAGAACTGCGCATACACCTGATGGGCTGCTCGGTTTGCCGTATATATGGCAAACAAAGCCGTATTATAAATGATATGGTTCGCCAGCTTTTTAAAAGCTCGATGCCCGGCGAGGCAAAGCTTGATGACAGCTTCAAAAAAGAACTACAAGAGCGTATCGAAATAGAGTTGAATAAAAATTAAATAGACTGTAAGGTTTGTAAGTTGAGGGCGACTAAGCGTGTAAATATCAAAAGATAAAACACATGAAAACCAACGTAAAAAAATCATTATTATCAGTAGCCGCTATGGCATTTTTGTCACTTTGTTTAACCATCAATGCTAATGCATCAGCAATACACACAGTTGCTGTTAGTGATACCGGCAAAATGAGTAAGATGAGCAAAATGAGCGAGCCATCAAAAATGAAGGCTAAAAAAATGGACAAGATGAGCAAAATGAGTAAGGATAGCTCAAAAATGTCGAAAATGTAGGGTTGTTGTTTAAAGATGAAGAGGGTGGATTAATTCCCCCTCTTTGTTTTATATTTGTGATCATCCCCCTGATTACAACGTATATCAACCATGAAAAAAATACTTATTTTGCTTTTATTATGCAGCGCTACTGCAACATTTGCTCAGGAAACCGAGACTCAAACCCATGAGTTTGCTATTACCGGAAAGGTAAAAATAGGATCCATCATCACCATGGATTCTTTGAATAGCTATCCGCTAAAAACCATCGGCAATATTAAAGTTACTGATCATACCGGGGCGTTCAAACATCAGGACGACCAGTTAAAAGGTGTTTTGCTGAAAGATATTCTTAACCATTCGGAATGGTTGCTGACACCGCATTTATTCAGCAGTATGTATTTTACCTGCGTGGGTGCCGATGGCTACAAAGTTGTTTACTCGTGGAATGAGTTATTCAATACCGAAATAGGGGATAACGTATATATTGTGATGGAGAAGAATGGCATCAAAGCCGATAAACTAACCAGCAGTATCCAAATGGTATCCATGCTCGATTATAAAACCGGAAGAAGGTACTTGCACAATTTGGATAAAATTGTGGTGAGTATTGCAGAGTAAACTTGATCTGTAAGGGTATGCGGTTACATCCGACTAAGTAATAAAAATGTTTATGAAAAAAATATTACTAATTGTTGTTACTGCATTTCTCTGTTTAAATGTAGTAGCCCAAACAGGTTTAAAAAAGGGTGAAGTTGCCCCCGCATTTACAGCGGTTGATAACACAGGGAAAACCCTTAATCTAAAAGCATTGTTAAAAAAACACGAAGCAGTGGTGTTGTTTTTTTATCGTGGGCAATGGTGCCCGTATTGTAACAAACAGATTAGCCATTTACAGGATTCATTGCAGCTATTAACGGCAAAAGGTGTTTATGTTATTGGTGTTACCCCTGAAACAGGTGAGAATATCAACAAAACAATTGATAAAACGCACGCCTCGTTCTCTATCATTCAAGACAAGAACTACACCATTATGAAAGCTTACCAGGTTAATTATGTAGTTAATGGTGCCATGCTGGCCAAACTAAAAAATTATGGAGTCGATCTGGAAAAGAACAATGGTAATACAGATCACGTTTTACCAGTGCCGGCAACTTATATAATTGATAGTTCAGGCAAAATTATTTATGCTCATGTAGATAAAGATTATACTAAACGCCCACCGGTTAGTGATTTATTGAAAGCGTTGAATTAAAACGTTAACTCTTTTGTCATTTCGACCAGAGGGAGAAATCTTCTATAACTTGCAAAGCGAATATGCCGGGTGCAGAAGATTTCTCCCTCTGGTCGAAATGACAATAAGGTTGTTTTACCTCTCCGTATCTATCGCCAACTCCCCATCACATAATCCATCCAACTCCTGAGGATTATGAGTAACAATCAAAACAATCAATCCTAATTCCGCGAATAAAACCTTTAGCTCGTCAATTAAAACCCGTTTCATTTCATGGTCGAGTGCTGAGAAAGGTTCATCCATCAACAATAATTTCGGTTTGATAGCTAGCGCGCGCAGGATTGCTAAGCGTTGCTGTTGCCCGCCGGATAGATGCTCTGGTTTATGTGTAGATAATGTTTCCAGCTTGCCGATTGTCAATAGGCGATCAATCCAGCCTACGTCCTTAGTAGCATATTCCAAATGCTCACGCACCGTCATGTTGGGGAACAGGGCATAGTTTTGAAATACAAAACCAACCATTCTTTTTTGGGGCGATAATGCTGTTTTGGTGGAGGTATCCAGCCAGGTAATACCATCAACTTTAATAATACCTTTTTCGGGAGTTATCAGTCCGGCTATGATCTTTAAAAATGTGGTTTTCCCTGCGCCGGATGGTCCGTGAATTTTGGTGATACTGCCATCAGCAAATTCCTCCCGGTTAACCTTTAACCATTGCTGCCCGCTGTAAGCTTTTAGTTTTTTTTCTATATTGATAGATATCATTCCAACGGGCTTTTAGCTTGTGTTTTGTTGAAAATGAATACACCTATCACCAAAACAAAAGTGATGCAAAATAAGATAAGTGAGTAAGTGTTTGCCGCCGAATAATCCATATTCTCCACCGAATCGTAAACTGCGATAGAAGCTACCCGCGTAACATTAGGGATGTTACCGCCGATCATCAACACCACGCCAAATTCGCCCAGTGTATGGGCAAAGGTGAGCACCATAGCCGTAAATAATGACGGCTTTATATTAGGCAACAGTACCCGAAGAAAAGTCTCTCGTTCGCTTTTGCCTAAGGTGTAAGATGCTTGTGATAATGATGCCGGCAATTGTTGCAAAGCTGATTTTATAGGCCCCATCATAAACGGCATGCTATAAATAACTGAGGCCAGTACCAAGCCTTGAAAAGAGAATACGAATTGTAAATCAAACGCATCATGCAGCCATTTACCCACCCCATGCTGCGGACTAAATGCCAATAGCAAATAAAACCCCAATACCGATGGCGGCAAAACCAAAGGCATGGTAATAATAGCCTCGATAATGATCTTAAAGAATGAGCGCCCTTTGGATAACCACCAGGCTAATGGCAGGCAAATAGCAAGCAAAATTAGCGTAGTAATGCATGCCAGCTTTAGTGTGAGCCAAATTGGGGTTAAATCCATTTACTCTACAATATAGCCATATTCCTTAAATATGCGTTTGGCATCGACACTCAAAATAAACTGGTAAAATTTCTCGGCGTTGGGGTTTGTCTCGCCATGTTTTAATACCACAATTCCTTGTTCAATAGGCGAGTAGGTTTTTGGGTCGATTGCTCTCCAATAAATTTTTTGCTTGCCTTCAATATCCTTTACCAAAGACTGGGTAGTAAAACCAACATCAACCGAACCTGTGGTGATGTAAGTGTTCACCTGAGATATACTTTCACCTATAACTATTTTGCTTTGTATTTCGCTCAAAATGCCTTTTAACTTTAATGTTTCAGTAGCCGCTTTACCGTATGGCGCGATTGTGGGGTTGGCAATGGCCACCTTTTTAATTGCCGGGGTAAGTAGCATGCGTTCCCAGTTATCAAACTCAATATCCTTAGTGCTGCAAATAATTAAACTCCCTTTAGCGTAAACAACAGGTTTTTTTGAGGCAAATCCGGTGGTATATAATTTCTGCGGAAAATCCATATCGGCAGATAGAAAAACATCAAACGGGGCGCCGTTACTTATCTGGGTGGTTAAGTTGCCCGATGAACCTACAATGGGTTCAACAACCACACCTGTTCTTTTGGTAAAATCGGCCCCTAATACTTTTATTACTGATTGCAGATTAGCAGCCGCAGCAACCTTTAAAGTTTGCGCAAATGATACTGCCGGCATTAACAGGCAACTAACCACCAAAGCAAGCCGTATGTATAATTTTAGTTTGGTTAAAATATTCATCTTTATAGGTATTGTAAATTAATGCTAATATAAATACTAAGCGTTGTATTTTGGAAAGTATTTAGCTTTGTGATAACGTAGATTAATGACCATCATTAAAAACAAAATTGTTCTAACATTGTAAATAAGCTAATCAACAAAATCCATGAAAAAAATCATCTTCTTCGCATTTATTATTTGTAGTAGTGCCATAGCTTTTGGCCAAAGTAATATGGCATGTTGCAGCAAACCATCGGCCACAAAACAATTTGCTATGCTGGCAAATGATAAAAGGTTTGTGATGTCGCATCCGCAGCCAAAAACTATGCATTTTCAAAGCAGCATAGGCAAAGCCATAACTTATAGTACACCAGACGGCAAAACAGCTTACGCCTATGAATTTAAAGCAAAAACGCCCACTAATAATTATATTTTGGTGGTTCACGAGTTTTTTGGTTTGAATGACTTTGTAAAGAAAGAATCTGAAGACATATACAACGATTTGGGTAATGTAAACATCATCGATCTGGATCTATACGATGGTAAAGTTACCGCCGACCGCACCGAAGCTGCCAAATTAATGCAGGCAGTAAAGGATGATCGTGCTATCGCGATTATAAAAGGCGCTATCGCTTATGTTGGCCCTAAAGCGCACATAGCTACTTTAGGCTGGTGCTTCGGCGGTGGATGGAGCTTGCAAGCTAGTTTGCTAGCAGGTAACCAGGCGGTAGCTTGTGTAATGTTCTACGGTATGCCTGAGCAGGATGTTAATAAACTTAAAACGCTGCATACCGATGTATTGGGTAATTTCGGTAACCAGGATGCATGGATCAACCCTAAAGTAGTAGCCAAATTTGCTGCCGATATGCAAGCCGCCGGTAAAAAATTATATCTGCATCAATACGATGCAGGTCATGGTTTTGCTAACCCAAGCAGCCCAAGCAGTAATAGTGCTGCTGCTGCTGATGCATATAAAAATACCATTGCTTTTTATAAGGCAAGATTGAAATAGTTGGTAGGCAATAGTTCATGGTTAATAGTCATAGTGTTTTCTATTAACCATGAACTATCAACCATGAACCAGTCATGAACCATCAACTTTTTGTAACATTGCAGAAAAAACTCATACCCCTTGTTAACCAAAGCAGCTAAAAAAATATTTTCTCTCCTGATTAAAGTCGGGGTTTTGGTTTTGGCTCTGGTTTACATCTACCACCAGTTTATTGAAAAAGGTGATAGCTTAAAACGTTTCCAGCAACTGGTTAATCATATCAGTCAGCAGCAAGTTACTATCACCATGTCGGCAATTGTGTTGCTGATGCTGATAAACTGGATACTTGAATCCATCAAGTGGAAATACCTGATCAATAGGGTTCAGAAAATATCAATCTGGGAATCTATCGAGGCAGTTTTTTGCGGATTGACATGGGCCATATTTACACCAAACCGCCTGGGCGAATATGCGGGCCGCGTATTATTTTTACCCAACCGCAAACGCATACATGGTGTATTTGCCATGGCTGTAGGAGCATTCGGACAAAGCGTTATAACCAATGTGCTCGGCGCGTGCGCCCTGATGTGGTATCTATATACCTATTCTCATTTAAACATCTATATCTACATCTGGATATTTGTTTCGGCTATAATATTTATGGTGTTTTTCCTGGTGTTGTTTTTCCATATTCAGTGGATCGTAAAGCTGCTGGATTACATCCCCTACGTAAAAAAATACCACCGCTTTTTCGACATTATGGGGCGTTATACCAAACCCGAACTATTCAAAATAATGGGCTTTTGCATGGCGAGGTTTGCTGTATTCTCGTTTCAATATTACCTGGTAATACACCTGCTGATACCCGAAATGCCTGTAGTACAAATGATGCTGATGGTGCTGATCCTGTTCTTTGTACAATCGGCCCTGCCATCTCTGGATCTGCTGGATGTTGGCGTACGCAGCGCTACCGCGAGTGTACTTTTCGCGCATATTACTACCCAATCGTTGGCTGTTGTAGCGGCAGTTTCATCAATTTGGCTGATAAATTTAATTATTCCCGCTATTTTAGGCTCCGTATTTGTTTTTAAACTGAAATTCTTTGATCGTAACGTATAGTATTATTTCTCTATCGCTAACCGGCTTGTACCTGTTAGTGCTTATTTATTTGATAAAAGGCTGGTCGAATTTAAAACGACCCAAATTGGATGTGGTTGACTTTAAAACCAAAGTAACCGTACTCATCGCCGCCCGCAACGAGGAGGAAAAGATAGCCCTTACCATTAACGATATTTTGGCGCAGGATTTCCCCAAACACCTGATGGAAGTTATCATAGTTGATGATCATTCTACCGATCGTACAGCAGAGATCATCCGCAGTTATGCACCGCAAGGCATCAAGCTATTGCAGCTGAATGAGGATAAGCCCCTCAACTCCTACAAAAAGAAAGCCATAGCCGAAGCCATCAACCAATCAACCGGAGAATTGATGGTTGCCACCGATGCCGATTGCCGCATGGGCCCAAAATGGTTATCATCCATCGTAAATTATTACGAAACCCGGAACCCGGTTATGATCTCCTCTCCGGTTACCTATTTTGAAGAGAAGAGCCTGTTCGAGAACCTGCAAACTTTAGAGTTTGGCTACCTGGTAGCTATGGGTGCTTCATTCATTGGTAATAACAAGGCATCCACCTGCAATGGCGCCAATTTCGCTTATCGTAAAGATGTATTTTATGAAGTGGGAGGGTTTAAAGGCATTGACGAACTAGCATCCGGTGATGATGAATTACTATTACAAAAAGTAGCCGAGAAATATGCTGATAAAATAGCCTTCCTGAAGCTATCAGAAGCTATTGTATACACCCACGCCAAGGCAAACCTGAAGGAATTCCTGAACCAGCGCCGCCGCTGGGCATCCAAATCCACCAAGTATAAGGACAAAAAAATAGTGGCCCTTGCAGTAGGTATCTGGCTGTTTAATGTGCTGATATTGGTAAACGCTATATTGAGCTTTTTTGATGTTAGGTTTTTCTATCTATTTCTTGCTCAATATGGATTGAAATTTATCTTCGAGGCCATATTCTTATTACCGGTAACCGCGTTCTTCAAGCGTAGAAACCTAATATGGTTGCTATTCTTGCTATCACCCATACACATCGTTTATTTTGTTTATGTGGGCTTAATCGGCAACACCAAAAAGTATGTTTGGAAGGGCAGGACTGTAAGGTAGCGCTGCTGCGCTGTCCCAGTATACACGTGGCGTAAAAAAGCAATAAAAGTCCCAAAATGCCCACAAAAAGATGATTTTTGGATCACATTTCAGCCCGTTTCAGGCTGAAAAACACCCATTTTAGTCGTGAAAACGATTGAAAAGCATCATTTTTTGCTTGCTTTTGATTGCTTTTTGATTGGAAATTGAGTGTTTTTGTAGTTTCTGCTTTCCTGAAAATCCTTGTCATTTCGACCATCGGAAAAAATCTTCTTCTCTAGCCATATACTGGCCTACGTTTAACAAGTGTAAACATCCATTACAATACACAGAATTTATTTTTGAGAGCGTATAACATTTTATTAAAATTGTTGTTTCAATATAACAAAATTGTTACAAATGAAAAAAATAGAATTAAAAGTAATTATTGTGAGTATGTGGATAGCCACAGCAAGTATGTTATACTCAGGTTGTGATTCTTTTACCAAAACACAAAAAGGAGCAGCAATAGGTGCAGCCGGTGGTGGCATCTTAGGGGCATTTATTGGTAGGGCGGCAGGCAATACTGCAATTGGTGCTCTTGTTGGCGGTGCTGTTGGTGGAACCGCTGGCGGTTTGATTGGTCATAAGATGGACAAACAAGCCGCCGAGATCAAGCAAACAGTAGCCGGCGCCTCCGTAACCCGCGCAGGGGAAGGCATATTAGTGAAATTCGATTCAGGAATTTTGTTTGATATCGACAAAACTTACCTTAAACCCGATGCACAAAATAGCCTGAAACAGCTGGCTGTATCGTTGCAAAACAACCCTCAAACTAACATTCTCGTGGTCGGTCATACCGATAGCACCGGAACGGCAGCCCATAACATGGATCTTTCTATAAGAAGAGCGGGAGCGGTGAAATTATTTTTGGTACAGCAGGGGGTAGATGGAGCACGCTTAACCACCCAAGGCAAGGGGGAAACAGAACCCATTGCTTCAAATAGTACAGTTGAAGGCCGCGCGCAAAACCGTCGTGTAGAGATTGTGATTGTTGCAAATGATCAAATGAAGCAAGAAGCAGCACAAGGGCAATAATGATGAAAATTATGAAAAGAAAATTCCAAATATCAATTCTGATGGCCTCCTTAATATTGGCCATTTTATCCTGTTCAACAGTTAAAAAACTTCCTGCAACTGTTGCCGGTGCTTCGCGGGCAAGGTTTGTGGGTAATTGGACGCTTACTAATATAAGCTATGACGGCTTATTGCCGGGCACCGTTCAGGCTATATTTAACCAGGCAGCTCCTGAGGACTTTAATGGCAGTACATGGAATTTAACCAACAGTGGTAACGGTATCTACACCCTAAGTAATGGTACCTCACAAACTATTTTCTGGTCTTACAATAACAGTAATGGCGAGGTTTTTCAGTTTAAGAAACTATATCAGGGAGATAGCGCCGGTAAGGTACAGCAAGGCTATCAATTAATTGTAGCAAGTATTGACGGCACTAATATGATACTAAGATTACCGGTAAGCCTTGGCGACAAAACCGCTTATGTTATTCTTTCGTTTTACAAAGCAAAATAATGTAGCAAACTGATCTGGGAAACAGGCTCATCTTGTTGTCATTTCGACCGAAGGGAGAAATGACAACAAGTATAAAAGATGCTCACTGTTTTTACCTCTATATCGCACAGCGATAGAGAAGTCGACCGCCGCAGCGTAGCCGGGTGAGTATATTTTATTACACTAACTGTATCTGTTTTCCGAATTAAATAACTTACTTTGTAAGTTAAAATACTGTTAAGAATGGCAATGCAGGTACCCGCCGGGAATTTACTTCAAAACATACAATACCCCTCTGATCTAAAGCAACTTACAGAGGCTCAACTCGAGCAGGTTTGTCAGGAATTACGCCAATATATTATAGATGTGGTATCGGTAAATGGCGGCCATTTTGCCGCGAGTTTAGGTGTTGTTGAATTAACTGTGGCCCTGCAATATGTACTTAACACCCCTTACGATCAGCTAGTTTGGGACGTTGGTCACCAGGCTTACGGTCATAAAATATTAACCGGTCGCCGCGATCAGTTTCATACCAACCGTCTTTATAAGGGCATAAGCGGCTTCCCTAAACGTTCTGAAAGTATTTATGATGCCTTTGGCGTAGGGCATTCTTCTACCTCTATCTCGGTGGCATTGGGTATGGCCGTTGCGTCGCATTATAAAGGCGAAACCGACAGGCAGCACGTTGCCGTTATCGGCGATGGCGCCATGACCGCGGGTATAGCTTTTGAAGCATTAAACCATGCCGGTATCGAAAACTCGAACCTGTTGGTTATCCTGAATGATAATAACATGGCTATTGACCCTAACGTGGGTGCTTTGAAGGAATATTTAACAGATATTACTACATCCAAGCCTTATAACCGTTTTAGGGATGATATTGCTACGGTGCTTACCAAAATATCGGCAATGGGGCCGGATGCTTTTAAATTCGCTAAGAAAATTGAGAAAAGCATTAAGGGCACGCTACTTAAACGCAGTAACTTTTTTGAGGCATTGCAATTCCGCTATTTTGGGCCGATAGATGGGCATGATGTGGAGCATTTGGTTAAAGTGCTTAAAGACCTGCGCGATATACCGGGGCCAAAACTATTGCATTGCGTTACCACCAAGGGCAAAGGTTATGCTTTAGCCGAAAAAGACCAGACCAAGTGGCATGCACCCGGCTTATTTGATAAGATAACCGGCGAAATTAAAAAGACTAAATACGATAAGCCTCAACCTCCGAAATACCAGGATGTTTTTGGCCATACTATAATCGAGCTTGCCGAGCAAAACCCTAAAATAATGGGCATTACCCCGGCAATGCCTTCAGGATGTTCACTAAACCTGATGATGAAGGCTATGCCTAACCGTGCATTTGACGTGGGTATTGCCGAACAGCATGCGGTAACTTTTTCAGCCGGATTAGCTTCGCAGGGATTGATCCCGTTTTGTAACATATACTCCAGCTTTATGCAAAGGGCGTATGACCAGGTGATACATGATGTGGCTATACAGAAACTAAATGTTGTTTTTTGCCTTGATCGTGCCGGAATAGCCGGTGCCGATGGCCCAACTCATCATGGCGCTTATGATCTGGCTTATATGCGTTGTATCCCGAATATGACGGTATCAGCGCCTATGAACGAGGAAGAACTGCGTAACCTGATGTTTACTGCACAGCAGGACGATATGGGGCCGTTTGTAATACGCTATCCGCGTGGCAGTGGCGTTATGGTTGATTGGCAACGCCCAATGAAAGCCATACCTGTTGGCAAGGGCCGTAAAGTATGCGATGGCGAAGAAGTTGCCATACTAACCATAGGAACCATTGGCAACGAAGTGGTAAAAGCTACTACCGAACTAAACACCGAAGGTTATTACCCTGCTCATTACGATTTGCGTTTTGTAAAACCTTTGGATGAAGCTTTACTGCATGATGTTTTCAAGAAATTTAATAAAGTAATTACTGTTGAAGATGGTTGCCTGGAGGGTGGTATGGGAAGCGCTGTATTAGAATTTATGGCTGATCATAAATACAAAGCTGATGTAGTTCGTCTTGGTATTCCTGACCATATTATTGAGCACGGCGAGCAGCCTGAACTATGGGCCGAATGCGGTTATGATGCCACATCAATTGCCGCTAAGGTTAAAACCATAGCAGGTAAACGCAAAGCGCATACGATTGCATCTTAAATGTGCAGATGAGAGGATGTGCAAATATGCAGATGTCACAGATATGCATATTTCAAATGTGCTTATGTGCAGATGATCACAATGCTTCTTCTAAATCCCTATCTGCACATTTGCATATAAGCACATTTGCACATTAATTATCATTATCTGCACATCAAAGATTAATGCGTTTTAGGAGCAGCTATATCATCGTATATCTGGCGGAATGAGCTGCGGATACCGATGGTAAACAAGGTGGTTTTATCATCGTAATCAGCATTCTTTTCATCTCGATATAAAGCAGTAAGTTCTATCCTTAAATTGTATTTGGGATTAAGTACATAAGCCACTTTTCCTTCCAGATAATACATATTGGTTGTTACCCCCTGGCCAATGTAGTTACCTTCCAGTTTAGCAGGGGTGGTATAATCCTGATATGGATCCATGCCGTAATCCTGCCCGGTTAAAGGGTCTTGTCCGTAATGTCCGTAATCAGCCTCTCCTGAGAAATCAAATCTTTTGTAGCTGTAATTTAATTGACCAACTAATTCCCTGAAGTTAGCACCCCAAGGATGTGCCAATGGTGCGCCGTTACCTGTAAAGCTCAGGATAGGGCCACGTTCAGAGTAAGTATATGGTTTTACGTTATTGGTTTCCAACAAATAATTCAAGCCTTGTACGCCAAACATATTCGCGCCTTTTATACCCAGCTGGTAACCATATTTATTACGGGAACTACCGTTATCAGTAAAAAACTGTTTTGCCTGGAATTCATCAAGCATAAATTGGCCATAGCCTGTGATACCATCGGTTAATTTATATTTTCCTGTAAAGCCGATCAACGCGTTATCTGGCGAACCATTCGAGGCCTCAAGCGGACGTAAAAAAGTGATCGGGTTTAAATAGGTTACATCAAAACCACGCTCATGGCCTGCATCATCCTTATCATACCAAATAACCGAATCAAAGAAACCAAAGGAAAGCTTTTTGCTTACGTTCCAATCAAGGTAATGGAAAACGCCCCATTTCTGACGGGGATTACCATTGGCATCTAAATCTTCCGGATCGTCAAAATGTGCCCACATGGCAGTATATTGTACATTACCCAGTGTGCCTGTTAATTTAAAAAATGGATAAGGTGATATGTAATCAGATAAAAAAAGCGAACGATAACCATCACCAATAAAATTTTTATCGTTACCGGCAGTAATGTTTAAATATTTGTTTGGCGTGTAAGATACAACGGCGGTGTAATATTGCCAGTCGTAGCTATCAAGGCCATAAACTTTAGCCCTTGCTTCACCGGGGATAATACCCGTTTGGTTGATGTAGTTCGTTTCGTAAGCCGGAAAATTACCCTGGTTGCCGTACCAACTAGCATAGTAATACAATTTAGTACCTACCGTACCGCCAATTTGAGCTCCGTACGATACTAATGAAGTGCTTTCTTTAGCGTCTGATAAATTTTTGCCCATGGTAAAGTTGGGTAGTAAATCAGCATAAAAAGTACTGTTTTTTGATTTTATGTCGATCAAATGCTCGTTAAATAGCTTATTGTAACCCCAGCTATGTTGCTTGCCATCATTATTGTAATTCATTAATGAATCATAACGGCCTTTAGTTACTGAATCGATTATGTAAGGTTTAAACGCAGTATGCTCGTTGGTAGTAGTGGAATATTCTATAGCGTCAAATTTTTGGTAAGACTGATAGGAATATGGCATATACTCCGACTGAGATCGGGCAACGCCAATGATGGATAGTAATAATATAATGCTTGTAAATATTCTTTTCATATTTAATATTTTATTCAAAGTAGTTAAGTGTTTTATAACCACCTTTTTTCAAATAATCGTCTCTCTTCACTAAGTGCAAATCCGACTTTACCATGTCACTCACCAAAGCCTGTAGACTGTATTTAGGCTGCCAGCCTAACTTTTGTTTTGCTTTTGATGCGTCGCCAATTAACAAATCAACCTCGGTTGGCCTAAAATATTTCGGATCAACCTTAACCACCGTCTGGCCAAATCGTAAGGCATCAGGGTTTAAACCCAATTCACTAACCTTTTGTTCGTCAATATCAATAATAACACCTTTTTCGTTTTGATCCTTACCGCTGAACTCAACTTCTATACCTAACTCTAAAAAGGCCATCTTTATAAATTCCCTAACGGTAGTGGTTATTCCAGTCGCTATTACAAAATCTTCGGCTTTATCCTGCTGCAGCATTAGCCACATGGCTTCCACGTAATCTTTGGCATGGCCCCAATCCCGTTGCGCCGATAGGTTGCCGAGGTATAAAACATCCTGCAAACCCAAGACTATTTTTGATACCGCGCGGGTAATTTTCCGGGTAACAAAAGTTTCGCCGCGTACCGGGCTTTCATGGTTAAAAAGTATACCATTGCAGGCATACATATTATATGCTTCGCGATAGTTTACAATGATCCAGTAACCGTACATTTTAGCCACCGCATATGGCGACCGTGGGTAAAAAGGCGTAGTTTCACTTTGCGGCACTTGCTGAACCAAACCATAAAGTTCGGATGTGGAGGCCTGGTATATTCTTGTTTTTTTGCTTAAGCCTAATAAACGCACTGCTTCCAGTATTCGTAATACGCCTATCCCGTCCGCATTGGCGGTATACTCCGGTGTATCAAAACTTACCATTACATGGCTTTGGGCTGCAAGGTTATATATCTCATCAGGTTGAATTTCCTGTATAAGCCTGATTAAATTAGTCGAGTCGGTTAAATCGCCGTAATGTAACTTGAATTTAACATTAGGTTCATGCGGATCATGGTATAAATGATCGATGCGATCTGTATTGAACGAAGATGCCCTGCGCTTGATACCGTGCACCATGTAGCCCTTCTTTAGCAAAAACTCAGCTAAATATGCGCCATCCTGCCCGGTAATACCTGTTATCAGAGCTGTTTTCATTAATAATATTATACCACGGTAAGTATATTACAATATTATCAATTTAATTGCAAAAGGCGGGTATTGTTCTTATAAACTGTTTAAAAATGTAAAACTGTGCGATTGCTTCGTACCTTACAGCAATGACGGTAGTTTAAACAAACTCTCTAAATTCAGTCTGCATTACAAATTCGCAACAGCGTCTTCCAACTCCTCATACCACTCCTCACCATACTTACGAATTAGTGGGTTTTTCAGAAATTCATGCACACGTACCTGCAATTCATCGCCGAAGGTACAAGCCGGGCTGCAAATACTCCAACGATCGTAATTCAGCACATCAAATTCAGGGTATTTGGTAATGCGGATAGGATATAAATGGCACGAGATCGGTTTTTTCCAGGTGATATCGCCATGCTCGTAAGCCTTTTCAATAGCGCATTTGGTGATGCCGTTTTCAAATACCACGTAGGCGCATTCTTTATTTACATCAACACATGGGGTGGTGTAATCACCTTCAAAATCGGTTACATGGGTGCCAACTCTTTCAATAGTCGCTATGCCTTTGGCATTCATGTATGGTTTTACCTTCGGGTAGATCTCTTTTAATATATCCAGCTCGTCTGCATTTAAGGGCGCGCCGGAGTCACCTTCGAGGCAACAAGCGCCTTTGCACTTGTTTAAATTGCACACAAAGTTATTCTTCACCACATCCTCGTGCACCAATACACTCCCAACTTCAATCATCATAATTAATCTTTTATAGGGTTTAACGGAAATTTAAGCCCTTTGGCCCCCGTCAAATCCATGGTTATGCTGCCTAAAATAACTTCAACCTGCGCTTTTACAGGTATACGGTTGTCATCGTCAGTAATCCACAAATATAGCTTACTATTCTTTTTAAATATACGCCCCGGAATAATAGTTGGATTAAACTTAAGGCAATTAAATGTACCCATTGAACAAGTTACCTTTTCTTTACCCACATAAGTTATTCCTAGTGAGTTGATTCCGTCATCCAAAAAATACTTCAGCTCAAATTTATCGCCAACGTGCATTTTTGATATATCAATGGTACGGGCAAAATAATAGGCCGATACAAAATCAAACACCTTACCTGTATACGGATACGTACCTTTATTTGCTGTTATCTTATCGCTTTCATGGTTAAAGGTTACCTTATCGCTATGCTTCCAGCTGCCTTCATGCCGGTTCTCTGCATAATAATAAGGCAATAGCGTTTTTTGATCCACATAACTCTCGTATCGGTTACGCACTTTATAAAAAACATCAAACGAGCCGGCAGTTTTACCTTCAACTACAATATGATAAGCCGGGTGGCCATCATACTTTATATCAGTATTTTCAACTTTAAGGTCTGCTTCGGCAGCAGTAAAAAAGCCGTATTTTAAACGGTAGTTTAATTGTTCGCCTACCTTAAAAACAGGGTCATTAACCATTGTTAACTCCTGCGCCATAGTTAGGCTAATAGAACCGGTAATGAATAATAAGGTTAAAAAGTATTTTTTCATTTATGGGTGGTGATCGTCTGTTGTAAGTCTCAAAGCCCGGTAATTTGACTCAAGACTTCCGGCTTAAGACTAATCTTTCCTTTTATAAATAGGAACCGTAGAGCAAGGTTCGCCAAACATCAGGCTCTTGGCTATAGGCGTTAATTTTTTCGTCAGTTCAACATAGGCTGATACCGGTACAGGTATATCGCCACAGCCCTTTAAAACGATGCGCTGGTCGCGATATTGTTCCAGATCGGCGCCAGATATACCTTTTATAAACAAAACTGTCTCTAATAGCTCCAAATCGCCAAAAACAACCTCGCTAGCATGTGGTGCTAGCCTATTGGCAATTAACATATATGCCCATGCAGGTACAATAGCATCGGCGGTGCAGGTTATGGCTACATTTTTAGCGTCATACTGTGCCCAGTCATGTGCTTTTACAAATTCACGGAAATCTTTTTCGCGCAGGATAAGCTCCATGTACAGGTTATCTTTAATATCATACAAAACACGTTCGCCCTGCGGATAGAAAGAAGCAGGATCAAGCGTTACCAAACCGCTCTGCGCTACTTTATTGATTATATTTTCCTGAATGTCCATAATCTTAATTTTATATCGGTTTTTACACCTTTGTTATTTCTCCACCTTGTCATTTCGACCGGAGGGAGAAATCTTCTTCGATCTGTAAGTTCGCTATGCCTGTTGTAGAAGATTTCTCCCTCCGGTCGAAATGACAATCTACAATCTAATCCTATTAAATAAAAAATCCGGGAAAAGCTTAACGCTGATCCCGGATACAAAATTACTTTTAATTTGGTTATAAGAACTTAACTCTGTAATCTTTTACATTCGCCTTATCTTTCAACGCTTCCAATATACCTTGTTGTGAACGTTGTAATAAAGCCTGGCCTAGTTCCTGTTTCTGCCTTAAGGCATTTGCAAGAGGTGCCGGTTTAATGAAATTATCAACCGTAAATACATAAACACCTGACTGGCCGATAACCGGAGCAGATAGTTTACCGGGTTGTGAACCGAATATAGTACCTATTAATTTATATTCTGCTGATGAACCAGGGATTACCGGGTTAGCAAAAACTATATTCTGAATAGGAACAACAGGTGAACCTGCTTTTTGACCTACCTGATCTATATTTGATGCACCGCTAACTGCTGATTGCAATTTATCAGCAAGCGCTTTGCCTTTAACAGCAAGAAGTACTTGTGGTGCTATTTGCTTTTTAACAGCGCTTAAAGGTAATGTACCTTTAGGGTTAATTTGTGTTAAACGAGCTACCACATACTGGTCGCCGCTGGTAAATACCTGGTCAGAGAAATCGCCTGCACTTGCTTTATAAGCCCAGCGTACAATTTCGCGGCCACTGGTTATTGTATTAAATGTTGATGCTATCGGGTTTAAATCAGGAGCCTTAACAATTTTCAAACCTGCTTTATTTGCCTGATCATCGAAATTATCGCCGCTTAATGTGCCCAGGAATGCCTGTGCTTTGCTATAAGCTGCAGATTGTGTTGCTGAACTTGCTGTTAACAATTTATCTACTGTAGCAACCTTAACAACTTTTGATGAACCTTTTTGATCCTCTATATCGATGATATGTACACCGTATTGTGAGGTAACAATTTTTATATCGCCTTTTTTACCTTCAAAAACTGCATCTTCAAACGCAGGCACCATGCTGCCACGGCCAAAAGTTCCAAGCTCGCCGCCTTTATCGGCAGATCCTTTATCAACTGAGTACGTCTTAGCTAAATCAGCAAATGATTTACCACCTTCAATTAATTTCTTGATTGAATCAGCAGTTGCCAATGTTTTTTCAGGGCTGCTGGTAATAGGTAATAGGATATGCCTTGCTTTTACTGAATCAGGACCTATCTGCTCATCAACCAATTTAGAAAGCTTGTAGCTGCTGCCTGATAAGTAAGGGCCGTAAACAAAGCCTTTAGCAGCGCTAAACATAATAGAATCTATTTTTGGATCGAGCTGACCTTTACGCTGGAATGAAAGCGGTGTTTTTGTATCGGCATTTACTTCAACAAAAAGCGAATCATTGGTGCTGGCTTTAAATGCCGGTGCCAATTTATCAACCTCTGTTTTTACAACTGCCGAATCATCTTTTGATGGTGCAGCGTTAAATATAACGTATTCAAGGCTTCTGCTTTCTTCAGGATTTTTGAATTCGCCTTTATGGTCGTTATAGTAAGTTTCATAATCATCATCAGTTACCGTAACCTTGTTGTCAGGTATTGATGAATAATCAAGTTTTACATATTTAAAATTAGCCAGTTTGTTTTTTGATTCATAATCATCCTGTGCATCAAGCGCGTTTACGTATAACCCGTTTGATACTAATGCCAAATACTTTTCTGAACGTTTATCGTCAACAATGTGCTCAACAAAATCGTTCCAACGAATCAGCATTGGATCATCATTTTTAGCTGCAGAAATATTGTTTAAAAAGTTATTAAGCTTCACCCTGTCAACCTGGCCGGTTTGTGGGTTTCCGAATGCCTGCACAATTTGCGGGCTTGGGTTATCGCCCTGTATTAACGAACGTTTTTCATCGTCGCTTACAACCAAGCCTAATTTGTCCATCTCAGCATTCAGGATCTTTTCATTTAGCTCCTGGCTCCAGGTTGATTCCTGTATATAGCTGGTGATCTGCGGTGTCATCTCAGTTTGGTGAGATTGCGCCTGAAAGTTGGCCGTATTCTGGTCAACCCGTTTATTAAACTCATCAACAGCGATTTTTTCGCCGTTAACTTCGCCCATCTCGGTGTTGTCACCATGAAAAAACGAACCTCCATAATGTATAACCTCGCCTGCGATGAAAGCAAACATTGCAAAACCAATAACGACGACTAGTATCATCCCCATCCGGTTGCGCAAAAAACCCATTATTCCCATAAAAAAAATTATATAATATTATTAGTACTCAAAAAAGAGGCGCAAGATACAACTTTTAGTAAAATTTTTTAATAGAAAAAAAAATAGTCAAAAAGCTGTTAATTATTGTGTTGGCGCATCCGTTACATTAAATATGCCTGTTGAGTGTGTGATGGTCCAATGAGCCATTGTTTGGTCGCTTTGAAAACCTGTCCCATTCATCACATCTCCGTTGGCCATTGTAATTTGAACAACCTTATCGGAGTGCATTGTTTTGGTATTTTTATCCCATATCAGCTCGTCTGATTTGAAGGTTTCGCCTTTTGCATTTTTGGCAACTACATTTTTATGGAACTCAAATTTGTTATCCACATCACTTTGTATAGCTGTATCGGCTGTTAAAGTGCCCATTTGCGTCATATCATCTTTATTGAAAAAAATAATATTAACGGTTTTGGGCATAAGGTTATAAGGTTTTTTGCCCTGGTACTGCAATAACAAAGGAGATAGCACACGAAAACGCACTTTTGCTGAGTCGCTGTAAATTATATCAACACCGTGTATGGTATCAACATCGGCGTTAACCTGGTTTGCTGATAGCTCACGTATTTTATTGATGTCATTTTCACAGGCTGAAAACAGCATGATACCTGTTACAATTGCCGGCCAAAGTAATTTTGACAGAAATTTAGACCGACCTAACATGTTCAATTAATCAAGTTTATATTTGGTGAACCACTTGTCGTTAAGTGCGAATGATAAGTGAAAATTAACATAATTCTCTTTTACAAGGCCATTAGCCAGGGTACCACGTGTACCTATTTCGGCAGCAAAATTTATTTTGTAGTAGCTGTTATAACCCGGCCTTAAAGGCAAACCTAAACCGAAGGTAATTGCTTTATCGGTAATATTTGTGCTGGAGTTACCTGTTTGTACATCAACGTATGATTGGTTATATATAACCCCTAAACGATAATCAATTGTTGCCCAATAGTTTGATAATGCATTAGCATCAGGCGTAAACTGGCCTCCTAAATTATAGGTTTTACTGTTTTGATAAGTTTGGCCTGTTACACCGGGTATACTTAATTGCGACCAGTTGCCCTGGCTATATTCCGCCCCGATTAAAAATTTATTATCACTTACAAATGTTACACCATAACGGCCTATATATGGCAAGTGTAGTTTTGCTTTAGGATCTTTTGTTTCTGAAAGTGTATCAGAAGCTACATTTTCATTACCGCTATCATCATAAGTATACTGACTCACGATATTTGTATGCTGGCTGTTTATGTTAGAGCTTAGTGTGGCAGAGTAACCCAATATTAAATGTTTACTCTCGCTAAAATCAATAGTGTACTGGGCACCTATGTCATAGCTGGCACCACCAATTGCATAACTATCTTCAACACGAGAGTTTATTGTGCCGAATAAATTTGGTATTTCTGTTGAGCTGTATTGGTGCAGGTTGCCAAATATGTACGATGCATTGGCTCCCAATAACAAATGTTTTCCTATACCGAAACCATAACCGATATATGCCTTCGACAAATCGCCCTGGCCGCTGTATAGATAGTTAACAGCATTTGTATCGATAACATTACCTGTGCCGAAATTCTTTTTTGTTGTTGTGTAGCTATAACCCATTTCGCTATAAGGCTGCAAGCCAAAGCTGAGGGCTGATTTTTTACTTACCGGGAATGCAAACGCAACATGGTTTACCCTGAAATTACCATTAGACTGGCTTGCCTGGCCGGTTTGGCTAAGGCTGGTAGTACTGCCGTATATGCCAATATCAACAACTGTTAAGCGTAGGCTGCCATAACTGGCCGGGTTAACCGGGTTTAAGTTAAAATAACCGCTGAAGTTATTGATGGCTGCACCTAAGCCGCCCATACCAATAGTTTGCGGTAATGCCATTTGATCAAGGTTACCGATACCAAATTGCGAATATGGCGAGCTGGTAGTAGCTGTTGATTGTGCACTCACCCGGAAAACTGTAAGAGCAAGTAAAAATGTTATAAATAATTTAGTAAATTTAATCATTATGCTTTGTTATGGCTGCGTTTAATCCTTTAAGAACCAGGTAGGGCTCATTTTTAATATAGGGGGCAAAGATGCTATTTTTTAACAGGGTATCAAAAAAAATACCGTCGCCTCCTGTTAGTATAATATTAAGTTCGTTTTTATCTTGTTTATAGCTTGTTATAAAACCTTCAAGCTCGTATTTTATGCCGTTTTGTACGCCCGATGTTATAGCGCTTTGGGTATTATTACCACTGATTTTATTAAAGGTGTTATCCTCATTAACAACAGGCAAAGCAGCGGTATAATAATTTAATGCTTTATAACGCATTTTTAGCCCCGGTGATATACTACCGCCCGAATAATTTAAATCACTATCTACAAAATCATATGTTATACAGGTTCCGCCATCTATCACCAAACTATTTTGGCCGGGATAGGCATAAGCCGCGCCTATAACGCCGGCCAACCGATCAGGCCCTAAAGTTTTTGGGGTTAGATAATGGTTTTTGATACCTGTGGTCATTCCAGTATTAAAATAGATCACTTTGATTTTTTCCTTCAATACCGATTCCCAACCTGTATGCTCATTTTTTACCGTGGATATAATGGCTTTACTAATATTATACTCAACCAGTATATCCTGAACTTTTATATCCTGGTCTTGATAATGGGTGATATGCACTAATTCATCCTGCTCAAAAACAGCAATTTTTGTATTAGTATTACCTATATCAATAACCAGGGTTGCCATTAGGCCTTAACCAATGCCAATATAGATTCGAAAATAGCTAAACCGTCTTCGTTGCCCAACAAACTGTCGGCAGCACGTTCAGGGTGGGGCATTAAGCCGAATACGTTACGTTTGATATTACAAACACCCGCGATGTTCTCTAAAGAACCATTAGGGTTTGCATCAGCGGTAACTAAAGCTGAATCATCACAATACTTGAATAATATCTGATCGTTATCTTTTAAGCTTTGCAATACATCAGCGTCAGCAAAATAATTTCCTTCGCCATGGGCGATAGGAATTTTAAGCGCTCTTTGCGGATCGATCTGCGCGGTAAGTAACGAGTTTGAAGTTTCGGCCTTTAAGTAGATGTTACGACAAATAAATTTGCGGTTTTGATTATGTAAAAGCGCCCCCGGCAATAAACCTGCTTCGGTTAATACCTGGAAACCATTACAAATGCCCATTACATAGCCACCATTTTCGGCAAACTTGATAACCTCGGTCATTATGGGTGAGAAACGGGCGATAGCGCCTGAGCGTAAATAATCGCCAAAAGAGAAACCTCCCGGCAAAACTATAAAGTCAACTCCCTGCAAATCATGGTCTTTATGCCATAGTTTTACTACTGGTTGGCCAGTTAATCGCTCTAATGTATAAATGATATCCTCGTCGCAATTGGACCCAGGAAAAATTACTACTCCAAACTTCATGTTACAAAACTAATATAACAGCTGAAATATGAGCGAATTTAATAGTTAAAAAGTGTTAAACTGAAAGTATATTATGCTGATAAACAGCAAAAGATATAAAGTTTCATAAAACCATTTACTGCTGCCATGCAAAAAGTAATAGGCAAAAAACACCGCGGCGGGTATGGTACACAATAAAAAATGATTCAAATTAAACTGCGCCCGCACATAAAATGATAGGCCGGCAACCATAAAAATAAAAAATAACAGCTGAAAAGATTTACGCACCTGCACGTAACTTTTAAAGAAATTTTGCCTGAGTTTCACAAAACACAGCCCCAATATTACTATCACCGGGATAAGCATCAGGTAGTTGTAATAGTTGGTTATATTTATACGATTAGGAAACTTTGTTCCCAATGGCAGCCATATTTTATAAAATTCGCTAAACTGGTTATGCAGATAGTAGTACACAGCCAAAAAGAAGAATACCGTAGCATAACCAATAATACCGGCAATCCACTCGCGCCAGTTAAATGATCTGAAGATGATGAGGGCTATCCATATCACCAGGAAAAAAAAGATAAATGGAAAATAAATCAGCGTACCGAGGGCTACGATCATCCCCAGATCATAAGTAGTTGATAACGCGCTCTCACCTTTATACAGGTCGAACAGCTTATACAACATCCATATCACCAGGAAGTTGCAGATTAACGGCGGACTTAAAACCAAAAACGGCGTAAATAACCCCGATACGGTTATATACATTAATGCCGGCAAAAAAGTCGACTTACCTAATAAATTATACCTGTTTACTAAAAAGTTAAGCAGCAGGGCTTGTATAAATACCAATATCCCGGCTATAAATATGTTAACAGTGGGTGAAAACACGTGCTCGTAGGCTAAAGGCACTAATGTGCGGGCAAATGTTTCAACAAAGGTGAACTCAATATTAGCAGGCGCATTGTATAAATAGCCAATACGCAGTACAACCAACAGTATTAAAAGCCATAAAGCGTTAAGCGGATTAAACCTCCTGAAGATACTGATCATCAAATATTGTTGTTAAGGGAGCAATATTAGCAGAAAAACCGCTTATGCTAAAATGCAGCGATTACTTTGCGTAAGTTTTTACCAGATTCTCCACTATAGCTGCGGTTTCATCCGGAAAGTTCACTTGTATTCTTTTATCATCATTTAGCCAATTGGCAATATGGTTGTTGAAATGTCCATCAATCTCGTTAACAACGGGCACACCCAATTTTGATGCCGACAGGGCATTACAGCGTTGCTCATATTGGCCTGTCATGGGTATCATCAGTACCTTTTTTTGTAAAAATAAGGCTTCTGCAGGGCCTTCAAAACCACCACCGGTTAACAGCCCGGCACAACTAGCCAGGCTGTTATTAAATTCCTGGTTATTTACCGGGCATATGTGCACATTACCTATGCGGGTTACTTCTTTTTGTCGTTTGGAAAAGATGTGCCATTCCACATCAGTTTTGCTCAGGTGGCTAAGTAATGTTTTATCATCATACGCTGGCAAGTAAACGGTATAATGCCCGTTGTTTGATGTTTCCATATTACGGATCTCGCTACGGATAACCGGGGTATGGATAAAATCGGCATAGCGCTCAAAGTGAAAACCTACATGATAGGTAGTCGGCGAATAGTATTTGAACAGCCACTCGGCATAGTTCCATTTTTGCGGGCGTGGTGTGTTTGGTGATATAAATGAACATTGATGACTTAATGATACCGATGGTATTTTTTGCAGCCTGCATGCCCAGGCGCTTACCGGCTCAAAATCATTAATAATCAGGTCATAATCTTTTAGGGGCAGGCTGTGCATATCGCGCCATAGCTGCGGCAGGTTCATTATTTTAAATGTTGCCCAGTTATCAACCCCTCCTTTAGTGCCGAAAACAAAGCTAAACCCATGAAATTTATACTTAAGCGGTTGCGCCAAACTCACCTCGGCCTGTGTACCGCTAACTAACAGATCAACATCTCCATATAGCTGCAAAAGCGGCACAATTTCGCGCGCGCGACTGATGTGGCCGTTGCCTGTACCCTGTATAGCGTATAGTATTTTCATGGTAATGCCGGGCGGTTGAATTTATAAAGCCGGAATAGTATTAATATTCCTACACTGCAACTTTACAATAAATCTTTTGAAATGTTTTAATAACCTTTCAAATTCCGGAAATTAAAATATTGACGCGTTAGGCGTGTTTATCTGCATGTTGAATAAACACACCCCTGCCATCACACATCCCTGTCCACCCCCTCTCAAGAGGGGAATTTGTTATGATGGTTCCTGCCTGAATCGTTCCAATAAACTTTTTACATCCAGCTTGGCATCAAGGTCCTCGGCATCGGTTTTATCGTCTTCGTTCTCATCCTTAATAAAATCCTCGGGCCTGTAATTAAATATTTTCCATTTTTTATCGTGATACTCCAGCGCGGTAAGGCTCTCCACCCAATCGCCTGAATTCAGGTAGATAACGCTGCCGCTTTTCTCTGTTGATTCGATCTTCCTGATCTCGGCCTGGTGAATGTGACCACAAATTACATACTGATAGTTTTTATCGACAGCCAAATCGGCCGCGGTTTGCTCAAACTGGTTGATGAACTTTACAGCGTCTTTAAATCTGGCTTTTACTTTTTTGGAAAAACTCATTTTCTCGCGCCCCATGGTAGTTAAAACCCAATTGGTCATGCTATTCAACCATATAAGCGTATCATAGCCTACAGCGCCTAATTTGGCCAGCCATTTAGAATGCTGCATGGTAACATCAAACACATCACCGTGAAATATCCAGGCTTTTTTACCATCTATATTTAAAACTATTTTATTAAGCAATTGAAACGAGCCCATGTTGAAATCGGCAAACTTGCGCAGCATTTCGTCGTGGTTACCGGTTAGGTAATAAACCGGGATGCCCTCGGTAACAAATTTCAGTATGCGGCGGATAACTTTCATGTGCGCCTCTGGCCAGTACGATTTACTGAACTGCCATATATCAATAATATCGCCGTTCAGAATCAGCATTTTGGGTTTGATGCTTTTTAAGTACTTAAGCAGTTCTTTTGCGTGGCACCCATAGGTACCTAAATGCACATCTGATATAATTACTATATCAACTTCGCGTTTTGCCATGAAAGTTTGGGGGTTAATGTTCCTGCCGGTAATTTGTACCGATAATTTAGGTTTGGTGAGTTAAGCCAACTATTATTCGTTGTCTTCTTCTTCACTTACTTTTAGTTCGTAAGGGCTGAAATAAAATACGGCAAGCATTGCCAGTAAAGCGATTACAACCATGTATGAATATTCAAAATCCATTACTAAAGCTTTTAACAAAGATAAAACTGATAAGTTACTATAGTGTTAAGACTTCGTTAAATATCAATGGTTTAGACTGCTGAAAAATCTTTTTTTATACGGTCGAGTTGTTTGAGGTGATGCGCCAGGTGGATGCGGATAAATTTAAACCATTGCGCGGCACTGAACATGCCCAGGCGGGGATGTTTAACCCTGCGGATAGCTAATTTATCCGAAGTAAAAGGAACCATCTCCTCCATCCGCTTGCGGCATTTGATGATTAAGTTGCGGGCTTCTTCCTTACTGATTTTAACCGCGGGCATTTTTGAGCTGACAGATTGAGGCTCCTTAATTTTTACCGGTGGGAAACGGCCAAAAAGCAATACCATTTTACCCATTAAGCTAGCTTTACCGGTATTAGGCTTATCCGACTGATGGGTACAACGCTCCAATGCTATAGTTGCTCCCATAGTAGCCTGCATAATATGCGAGTAAACCTCAGCATAGCTCCAGCCACCGTGGGGTGGTGTTTCATCGAATTGATCATCAGGGATGGAATCGATTTGCGCGCGGTAGTTATCAAATATCGCGTTCAGGCGTTTATGCTCTTTGGTTATGCTCACAAAGTAAATGTAGTGGTTTAAATTAATTATTCGATATCTTTTACCCTGTGGTCGGTGTTCGGAAGATTTAAAAAGGGTGTCATGCTGAGGTACTCGAAGCATGACACCCCTCCCTTTATATCAGCTTCACTAGCTTATCACCATCCAAAATCGGGATAGCAGTGGTTAAATCCGTTTGCAAACAAAATTCAATATCGGCTTCAATACCTAATGCTTTGAGGCGTTCGCTATGCGATGTTTTTTTAAGGTAGGCAGAAATATCATTCTTACCGATCTGGAAAAGATCATAGGCAGCGATGGCGGCATCATCCAATATAAAACCGGCTGATTTTAATTGATCTGCTACCGCTCCGGCAAAAAGGGTATCTTCCAGGTTAAAGTTATTTTTCCATCCGGCACAAACCAGCAATATATCTTCCTGCTGATCTTTTAACCAGTTACAAACCGATGTAAGATTAAGAAATGAGCCAATGATTATTTTTTTTGCTTTGATAGATCGCTGCAAGGCATGCGTACCATTTGTAGTAGTTAGCACAATGGTTTTACCCGATACTTTTTCCTGAGTGTATGAGAATGGCGAATTGCCAAAATCAAAACCTGCTACTACTTCACCGTTACGTTCAGCAGCTAATAGATAATCTGCAAACTTATCCTGATAGGCCAGGCATTCTTCTACTTCCGATACCGGGATAATGGCCTCGGCACCATTTTCAATGCCGTAACAGATAGATGAAGTGGCCCTGAAAATATCGATAACTACTACAATATAGTTTTCTACATCAAAAAGAGGGATGAGCGCGGGAGTTAGGCAAACGTCTACCCCCCGGCCCCCTGAAGGGGGAGTTTGATCAGCATGATTGTTAGACATATCTTTTAAATAAATTATTCCCCCTTCAGGGGGCTAGGAGGTTATTTATAGAAAGGTGGTTTAACCACTTTTGCCTTTACTTTATTATCGCGTATACTGATGAATATTTCAGCGCCTTCTTTGGCAAACTCGTTTTTTACGTAGCCCATGCCAATTGCTTTTTGCAGCGATGGCGATTGCGTACCTGAGGTTACTTTGCCAATATTGTTTCCGTCGGCATCAACAATTTCATAATCGTGGCGGGGGATGCCGCGGTCTATCATTTCAAAACCAACCAGTTTTTTGTTTACACCTTGTTGTTTCTGCGCCTGCAAAGCATCTGAGTTAACAAAATCCTTGGTGAACTTGGTTACCCAGCCTAAACCGGCTTCTAATGGCGATGTGGTATCATTAATATCGTTACCGTATAAGCAGAAACCCATTTCTAAACGTAAAGTATCACGGGCACCTAAGCCTATAGGTTTTATGCCGAATGGTTCGCCTGCTTTAAATATGGCGTTCCAGATATGTTCAGCGTGTTCGTTATCGAAATAAACTTCGAAGCCACCCGCGCCGGTATAACCTGTTGCCGAAACAACAACATTATCAATACCCGCGAACTTGCCTTTTTTAAAGGTATAGTATTCCATTGATGGCAGATCAATATCGGTAAGGCTTTGCAAAGCTTCGGCAGCTTTAGGGCCCTGGATAGCTAGCAGCGACGTGCGGTCGGATATGTTTTTCATATCAACACCCCAGGTATTGTATTTGGAGATCCAATCCCAATCTTTATCAATGTTGGATGCGTTAACAACCAGCATGTAGGTTTTTTCGTCGATGCGATAAACCAGTAAGTCATCTACTATACCACCATCTTCGTTTGGTAAGCAAGAGTATTGTACTTTGCCATCATAAAGCTTGGTAGCATCGTTACTGCTCACTTTTTGTATCAGGTCGATAGCGTGATCACCTTTTAAAATAAATTCGCCCATGTGACTCACATCAAACACCCCTACGGCTTTTCGTACGGTTTCGTGTTCAGCGTTAATTCCGGCGTATTGCACGGGCATATTGTAACCTGCAAAGGGTACAATTTTGGCGCCTGCTTTTATATGAATATCAGTTAATGCGGTATTTTTCATGAATTGGGTCAATTGCCGTCAAAAGTAATAAAATTAGCTTACTCCAACAGGTAGCAAACGCTCATATATATTAAAAAGCTTACCGGTGACTACATTTATATCGTGTTGCTGCTCTATAAGCCCGCGGGCGTTCAAACCAACGCTGCGACAAAACTCCTCATCGGTTATGCAACGTTTTATAGCATCGTAAAATTCGTCGGCGTTATTGGCTATTAATATATTCTTGCCGTTTGTAAAATTAATCCCTTCGGCACCAAGCGATGTGGAAATAATACATTTCTCCATAGCCATTCCCTCAACAATTTTCACCCTTACGCCACCGCTGGATAATAGCGGTACAATCATTATGGATTTACTATTCACAAACTCGAGCGCGTCATCAACTTCGCCGGGGATAAAGATCTTACCCATCACCTCGTAATCATCGAAACGCTCCGGAATATCATTACCTGCCACATAAAATTTTACAGGGAGGTCGCCATTGGTCAATTCTTTGTGGAAATTCTCCAGGAACCACTCTATACCCTCGCGGTTTGGCAGCCAATCCAACGAGCCTAAAAAGAATAGGCTTGGAACTTCTGTTTTGGTATAATCGGGTTTATACTGTTCCAGATTTAAACCTACCGGCAATACATCTATAGCTGTTTTTGTACCATAGGATAACATGGTGGCTTTATCCTGCTCGGTAAATACAATAATTGAGTCTACTTTATTAAGTTGCTCCAGTTCGTAATTTTTAATACGCTTGGCATGCATTCTCAGGTACGACTTTTTAAACGGATCGTTCTTTTGACCAGCCAAACGCTGCCATACCTGGTTTTCGATATTGTGTGCCCGGTAAACAAGCTTTGAATTGCAACTTTTACGAACGGCGTTTAAGTACAGCGATACCATCAGCCCATCAAACTGTACAATATCATAATTATTTATACGCACCTCGCGCATCAGCTGGCGCTCAAATTCGGCATCGTAATACTTATCAATATTAAAGGATGTTTTGCTGAACAGGTTGACAGCTACATCAAAAACCGATACCCGCGTATCAATATCATAAGCACGATAGTTTATCTTGCTTATCACATCATCATCAGGTTGTTCGTGGTAGTTTTTTTTGGAATTTAACGCCACCAGCGATACCTCGTGCCCCAAATTAACAAGGCCTTTAATGGTATTGTATACCACAATCGGGTATCCGCCATTTTGCGGAAATGGAACACGGTGAGCTAAAATAAGTATCTTCAAACTTAATTGGTTTCCAACAAAAATACCATCTGTAACGACTATATCAAAGTCCCTCCGGAAAAATAGTTAATTGCGGCTTGCTTACCGTAAAAGTGCGGCGATGGTATGGGGTAAATCCTAATTCTAACACTGTGTTGCGGTGTTTTATGGTTGGATAGCCTTTATTGGTGTGCCAGTTGTATTCAGGATGCTCCTCGGCAATTTGCTTCATGTAATCATCGCGATAGGTTTTGGCTAGTATAGATGCCGCCGCGATACTTAAATACTTGGCATCACCCTCCACAATACATTGGTGCGGCATATCCTGATATTTATTAAAGCGGTTACCATCAATAATTAAAAACTCAGGTTTTACGTGCAGTTTATCAATGGCACGGTGCATGGCTAAAAAAGAAGCGTTCAGGATGTTGATCTCATCTATCTCCACATTATCAACCGAGGCTATGGCGTAGGCGATCGCTTTTTCTTCTATCTCCGCACGGAGCTGGTAGCGTACCGCATCAGATAATTGCTTGGAATCATTAAGCAATTTGTGCTCAAAGTTATGCGGAAGAATTACCGCGGCGGCAAATACCGGCCCGGCAAGGCAACCGCGACCAGCTTCATCGCATCCTGCTTCAATCAAATCAAATTGGTACCGGGCTAATAACATCAGTAGCTGTTTTTTTTCAAATATCCATTTTTTTTAACCGATGATTATGAGGTGTGGAAAAGATGTGAGGAAAATTCATGTTAACTCGCAAAAGTAAATTAAATTGTCATGCTGAGGATACGAAGCATCTGTACTGGTGTAAACTACTTTACAGATTCTTCACTGCGTTCAGAATGACAAGGGGATAATTAAAAGGCTTTGTCATCCCGAACTTGTTTCGGGATCCCACATGCTGAGTAACCGGTATGGTAATGACCTTGCATGTGGGATGCTGAAATAAATTCAGCATGACAATATGCTTAGGATGTAATTGTGCTCTGTTAAATATTGTGTTAGCGATAGCAGCGGGTACTGGCCAATCGAGATCCTCAGTGCAGTCCGAGGTTAAGGTCCTGTGTAGTATGAGCAAATAGCGCGGGCCGAAAGTGATGCCCCTTAAAATATCCGTAGCGTAAGCAAGGTAATATCATCAATAGCTTTTCCTTTAGTAAGGTGAGCAACATGATCGAGCAGGGTTTGGTTGAAATTATCGGGTGATGAACTACCATGTTGCAGCACAAATTTCAGCAGCTTTTCTTCGTTCCAGCTTTTAGGCCCTTGTGACTCGTAGTCCATTAAGCCATCGGTGTAATTAAATATCAAACTACCCGGGTCAATGTCTATTTCTCCCTGATTTAAGAATGGCAGTTCTTCAAAAGCGCCTATCATGGTTGTCCCTAACTTAAGTGGAATAGCCTCACCGTTTGAATATAAAATTGCCGGGTTGTGGCCTGCATTTATATAGTTAAGTAAGCGTGTTTTTTGATTGTATTTGGCTAAAAAGAGTGTGATAAAACGTTCGCCCTTGGTGTTGTTGAGTACAATTTTATTAAGGCGCTCTATAATATTGGTCAGGTCATTCTCCACCGTTGCCCAGGCATGCAAACTGGCCTGGAAGTTGGCCATCAGTAATGCGGCCGAAATTCCTTTGCCCGATACATCAGCAATGCACCAGATGAACTCATCCTCATTAAGGCGGATGAAGTCAAAATAATCGCCCCCAATGTTTTGATGGGGTAGATACCGGGCATCTATCTCAACACCATCATCTTTATGTATTCGGATGGGTACCAACATGTTCTGCACCTCGACAGCAAGTTCCATCTCACGCTCAAAACGTTCTGTTTGTAAGCGCTCCCTGAATAAACGTTTATTCTCTAGCGCTACCAGCACCACATTGATAAGTGTTTGTATAAAGTTAAGGTCATTGTTCAACATCTCTGGCGAGCTATTGAAATCGCCTATAAATGCATAGGCCAGTGCCTTGTTTTTATGATAGATGGGAATAAAGTAATCGTATGTTTTTAGTATCGGATCAGCGTGGTTGGCAACCGGTGTGGCGGTTTTAAATTTGCTCAGATCGGTGCAAATACGATGCAATACACTTACAGGTTCAATAGTGCCACCGTATTTTGAGATGCAGATAAAGTTCTCATCATCCTCTATCAAAAACCTGAATTTCCCTACTTGCAGATAGCTCTGCAAAATAACCTCCAGCATTTGCACCAATACTGGCGTAGCTATATTTTTATTGATGGCTCTGGTTACTTCAAGCAGTGAGTTTAATTCCGACTGCCTTTTAAGCAGTAATCTAATCAGTTCATCTTCGCCGGACTTATCGATATTTTGCATTTATTTATTGGGCAGTATAGATAAGGTTTGAATTTTTAGGCATCCCTGTATTTAATAAATTATCTGCCAAAGATACCGTTAACAGATTTTTTAATATTAATAAAAGCCTCAAATCGTTTTTTTGTTTTAACAGTAGAGAAGCACAGGGATTAGAGATCATATAGTTTGTAAACAGAACAGCCTAAAATAAAGAATAATTTTCAAATTCGTGTATTTTGAGATTTTATATCAAAAGCATCGCGCAAACCAATGGTTACCAGGTTAAAAGAATAAACCAAAAGCATAATGGCAAGGCCTGGCAGCACTGCTAAATAGGCTGCATCCATTACAATATAAGCGTAATTTTCCCTGATCATACTGCCCCATGTTGGCATTGGTGGTTGTGCCCCGAAACCCAGGAAGCTCAGTCCGGCTTCCAGCAATATAGCTGTGGCAAAGTTTGACGCCGCCAGCACCAGTATTGGCCCGATGATATTAGGTAAGATATGCCTGATAATAATACGTGCATTACCAAAACCCATTGAACGTGCCGCTTCAACATATTCCACCTGCTTTAAGCTAATTACCTGTCCTCTTACCAATCGTGCCACCTCAACCCACATGGATAAGCCTACCGCCACAAAAATTTCCCATAAACCTTTACCCAATGCAAACGATATGGCAATAACCAGCAGCAATGCGGGTAAAGCCCAAAGTATATTCATTAACCAGCTTAACGCAGTATCCAGCCAACCACCAAAGTAGCCCGCGATTGCACCGATACTTACCCCCAGCAGTATGCTGATAAGTACCGACATTAAGCCAACAGATAAAGATACCCGTGTGCCAAGTAACAACCTGCTAAGCATATCGCGCCCATAAATATCGGTACCCAACCAAAAGGTTTTGCGCGTGATCTGTTTATTGACAATTTGCTGTTTTAAGGCGGATAGATTATTTATTTGTGTGAATTTTTGTTTTTGCCCTGTGGCGACCTCAAAAATACTGTAAGCTTTTTTTTCAGACTTATCTTCATCGCCGATGTATTGGTTTATGTAGATGGAATCTTTTGCGAAATAATAACCCGTTATCGGCACCTCATGGTAAAAGTTGGTCTGCCCCGATAGCATTTTATTGAAGATGCCGACAGTATCAACACTTTTGGCCTTAAGAATATCAAGGAACATAAATTTTGAGCCAGGTTTTTTAAGGCTGAGCTGGATAGCCATGTTATTAGCATCCGGCGTGGAATCTGGCATGATCAGATAACCCAATATGGCAACCAACGCAGTAATAATGATAAACACCAAACCCGCCATTGCAGATTTATTACGCTTAAATGTTTTCCAGGTCCGTTGGGATGGGGTGAGCTCGGGCATTAGCCACTAATTTCATGAATTTAATTGGGATGTGGCGAATGAAAAATGATGGCATAGGCTGCTGCAGTTAAAAGGCTAACCAGAAGCTAAATGGAATTTGATAGTTGACTGCTGTACTAGCTGACTTTCTATCGTTGTGCGACAAAGAGAGGAGACGAGCGGAGCAAGACTGGGTGAGTTTCTGTAATAAACATTTCCTTTTCTCTTCAATTAACTTATTTTTGGTTGATGACAATGGTAGAAGAAGGCTTTGAAATTAAGTTGACCCAGTTTGAAGGGCCATTTGATCTGCTGCTTTTTTTTATTGAACGGGATGAGCTTAATATTCAGGATATTCCCATTGCAAAAATTACAGATGATTTCCTGAACTACCTGCACCACATGGCTACCCTGAACATGGAGGTTGCCAGCGAATTTATTTTTGTGGCCGCAACGCTGATGCGCATCAAGGCTAAAATGTTACTGCCGCGATTTGAGGTAGACGAAGCCGGTAACGAGATTGACCACAAAGAAGACCTGATTCGCAAGCTGATTGAGTACAAAAAGATAAAGCAGGTTTGCGAAGAACTTCGCCCTTATGAAGATGAACGTTTTAAACAGGAAAAGCGCGGTAATATAGCCTACGACCTGGAACAAGTAGAGAAAATACCCTTACCGGGCGATGAACTGCAGGAGCTAAGCCTGTACAGACTAATGATGGTCTACGATCGACTCAATAAAAGTTATGAGTCGCGCGAGAAGCAGGTTACCCATACCATTGTGCAATATCCTTACACCATTGAAAAGCAAAAGGAAGCCATAAAGCAGTTATTGAACATCAATAAAATGCTCGATTTTAAATCGATAGCCGGTAACTCCGATAACAAAGTGCACTTTGTATATAATTTTTTAGCCATGCTGGAGATGTTGCAACAGGAGCTAATTAAAATAGAGGTAGGATTGGGGTATAACAACTTTTGGATAGCGACCAAAGAAATTGAATAATTCAACACCTTGTCATCCCGAACTTGTTTCGGGGTCCCACATGCTTAGTGACCGATAAGATGATGACCGTGCATGTGGGACGTTGAAATAAATTCAGCAACAGGATTATTTTAAATTTCCCTTCTCATTCTGAGTGCAGCGAAGAATCTTCTCCGACTTGCTCAGTCCACCATCCCAACAAATAACATTATTTAACATATTGGCATTAAGATAATTACTGATTGTGTTGCACATTTGTGATAACCAAAATATTATCATTATGCTAAAAAGCTACCTCAAAATTGCCTGGCGAAACCTCTGGAAAAATAAAGCCTTTTCTATCATCAATATTTTTGGTCTTTCAATAGGTATTGCTTTTAGCTTGTTGATAGGTGCGTATGTTTGGGGTGAACTGCAAGTAAACCGTCAGCTTAAGGATGCTGATAATCAATATATTATTCAAAGTAAATGGAAAGACCCAAATATGGGCTTTGAAATTGGAAGCGATGCGGAATTACCCAAAGCGCTTAAGGAAAGCTATCCAGGCTTAGTTACTAATTACTACCGGTTTGACGGTATAACCACCGATGTATCAAAAGGGGATAAGCATTTTCGTGAAACGGTACAGATAGGGGATAGCACTTTGCTTAACATGTACGGGTTTAAATTGCTGCAAGGCAATGCGAATACCGCGTTAAATGATCCCTTTTCGGTAGTGATCACTTCGCAAATGGCGATGAAATATTTTGGCCGTACAGATGTGATTGGGCAATTGCTGAATTTTGACGGACTTTCAGGCGATAAGCACGATTTTACTGTGTCGGGAGTATTGGGAGATGTTCCGAAAAACTCCGTTACTGCCGTAAGCGCACGTAATGTTTCCGACTTCTTTGTCAATGCTGATGCTGCCAAATATTTCAAAAGAAATTTAACAGGTTGGGATAATACCTATATCGTAGATTATCTTGAATTGAAAAAAGGCACAGATCCCAAAACGGTTGAAAGAGCTATGGCTACCTTGCTTCACAAAAACGCTCCGGAACAGATTAGTAAAAATTTAACGACCTACCTGGTTGCTTTAAAGGATTATAATATGATTGCTGAAGGCGGCATCGTTAAAAAAATGACCTATACATTGTCCTGTATTGCTTTGTTTATCTTACTTATGGCGATTATCAATTTTGTCAATATTTGTATAGGCCGGGCTTCGGGAAGAATGAGGGAAATGGGTATACGTAAGGTAATGGGCGGCTTACGCAAACAGCTGATATGGCAGTTTCTAGCCGAATCGACTTTAATAGTGATGATGGCGATGGTAGTTGCACTGGTTATTTACCTCACAGCAAGGCCATATTTTAGTGATGCACTTGGTAAAGATATCATGGGTTTATTTTCTTTTCCTGTTTATTTTATACCCGTTCCGTTCGTGTTCGCTTTAATTGTTGGCGTGCTGGCAGGCATTTATCCTGCATTAGTTTTATCGTCATTAAAATCAGTCGATTCTCTAAAAGGGAAATTGGCCTCGGTAAAAGAAAGTGTGCTTTTCCGTAAATCACTGGTTGTTTTTCAATTCGCTACGGCAGCTATTGTCTTAATTGGTGCAATAATAGTATCGCAGCAGGTAAGCTTGTTTTTTAGCAATAATTTAGGCTACAATAAAGATTATGTGATCTATTCGCAAGTGCCAAGGGATTGGTCGCCAAAAGGTGTCCAAAAAATGGAAGCAATTCGATACCAACTTGCGCAAATGCCCCAGGTAAGCAACATTACTTTATCTTATGTAATTCCGGATGGTGCAAACGGTGGTAATTATCAGGTTTATCGGCAAGGAGCAAACCCGTCACAAACTATAGTATCACAAGGTTTAACTGTTGATAATCAATATGCCTCAACCTATAATATTCCATTAAAGGCCGGACAGTTTTTTAAGCCTGTTTTTAATCCGGCAGACAGTACCGACGTAGTAATCAATGAAACAGAAGCAAAAGCTTTGGGATTTAAAAATGATGAAGAAGCTATTGGCCAAAAAATAATGTCGCCGGGTTACCCCGGTGCCTCTACTATTTGTGGCGTTACCGCTGATTTTCATTTTGGATCGATGCAATCCAAAATATTACCTATCACGTTTAATAATGTTAATTTCAGTACTTATTACCGTTACTTCTCCATCAAACTGAAACCTGGCGACTTACAGCAAAGCTTGTCGGTTTTACAAAAAAAGTGGGCCGAACTCATGCCCGGGGCCCCCTTTGAATATAAATTTATGGATGATGCCCTTAAAAGCGTTTATGCAACCGAACTGCAACTGAAAAAAGCAGCCTACATCGCCACCTTTTTAGCCATAATAATTGTTTTACTTGGCGTATTGGGTTTAATATCATTAAGCATACAAAAACGTACCAAAGAAATAGGTATTCGTAAAGTATTGGGTTCATCTGTTGCGGGTATTACTTCACTTTTCCTGAAAGATTTTTTAGGCGTAGTTTTAATTGCTGGTTTAATTGCCTGCCCGCTGGCATATTTTATGATGCAAAAATGGTTGAATGATTATGCTTATAAGATCAGTATATCGCTTTCACCTTTTGTTTTTTCGATAGCTTTATTAACGGCTATCACCGCGTTTCTTATTATGCTGCAAACTATAAAGGCGGCTTTTGCCAACCCGGTAAAAAGTTTGCGAAGCGAATAACAATCTTTTAATGTCATCCCGAACTTGTTTCGGGATCCCGCATGCTAAGTGACCGATAGATGATGACCTTGCATGTGGGATGCTGAAATAAATTCGGCATGACAATACCGAACAAAAAATACCCGCAAGGCAGGAACACAAATTCCTGCTTTTTTTGTTTAATAATAGCTAACATCTAATTACTTAACTATCAAAAAGAGGATTTTTTGCTAACTTAGCGGCGTTTTTAACCCATCGCATGAAAAGAGACAAATTAATATTTAAGCTGTTAGACGAAGAGCAACAACGCCAGGAAGAAGGTATTGAACTAATCGCATCTGAAAACTTTGTAAGCCGGCAGGTAATGGAAGCTGCAGGTTCAGTAGCAACCAATAAATATGCCGAAGGCTTACCCGGAAAACGCTATTATGGTGGTTGCCAGGTGGTTGATGAAATTGAAACTATCGCTATTGAACGCGCTAAACAATTGTTTAATGCCGAGTGGGCAAATGTGCAGCCACACTCAGGCGCGCAAGCTAATGCCGCGGTTATGCTGGCATGCCTGCAACCAGGCGACAAAATATTAGGTTTCGATCTTTCACATGGTGGTCACTTAACCCATGGTTCAGCAGTAAATTACTCTGGTAAATTATATGAACCACATTTTTACGGAGTTCGTAAGGATACAGGTTATGTTGATTATGATCAGCTTAAAAAGGTTGCCTTAAAAGAGAAACCAAAAATGATCATTTGCGGTGCTTCGGCTTACTCGCGTGATTGGGATTACGAATTTATACGCAAGGTAGCTGATGAAATTGGCGCACTTGTTTTGGCTGACATTTCGCACCCTGCCGGTTTAATAGCTCGTGGTTTATTAACCGATCCGCTGCCGCATTGCCATATAGTTACTACAACTACACATAAAACATTACGCGGCCCGCGTGGTGGCCTGATTTTATTAGGTAAAGATTTTGAAAACCCATGGGGTTTAAAAACACCAAAAGGCGAAATTCGCATGATGTCTAATTTATTAGACATGGCAGTTTTCCCGGGTATACAAGGTGGCCCGCTTGAGCATATCATCGCGGCAAAAGCTATTGCCTTCGGCGAAGCTTTGAGCGACGATTACATGAAATACATTGTACAGGTTAAAAAGAATGCAGCAGCTATGGCTAAAGCGTTTATTGACCGTGGTTACGAAATCGTGTCTGGTGGAACCGATAATCATTTGATCCTGATCGATCTGCGCAATAAAAACGTTACCGGTAAAGCAGCTGAGAATGCCTTGGTTACCGCCGACATCACCATCAATAAAAACATGGTGCCTTATGATGATAAATCACCATTTGTTACCTCTGGAATACGTGTAGGTACAGCAGCTATCACCACCCGTGGTATGAAAGAAAAACACATGGAACACATTGTGGAGCTGATAGACGCGGTTATCGCGGATCCGGAAAATGAAAATTCAATCAAAAAAATACGTAAAAGGGTACATAAATTAATGGAAGATTTTCCATTGTACAAGCATAACAAAGCGTTGGATTAAAAATCTAAAGTGACCAAAATAGAAACTTCTTCGGGCGACGAGAATGAACGCTTAACGGCGCTAAATTCCTACAATGTACTTGATACATTGCCCGAGAAGGAGTATGACGCTATAACACGCCTGGCATCTTATATATGCCAGGTTCCTATTGCCCTTATTTCATTAATTGATGAAGACAGGCAATGGTTTAAGTCGAAGGTTGGGTTAGATGCAGCAGAAACGCCACGCGCTGATGCTTTTTGCCACTACACCATTCTTGACGATAAAATACTTGAAGTAAATGATGCGCTTGAAAGCGACTTATTTAAAGATAATGTATTAGTAACCGGTGCGCCTAATATCAGATTTTATGCAGGCGCACCGCTTATTGACCCCAACGGCCATCACTTAGGTTCCCTATGTGTTATTGACCGTATCCCCAGAAAACTTACCGAGGAACAAAAAGATGCCTTGCGTACGCTTGCTGATGAAGTAATGTCGCATCTGATATTAAAAAAACAGAAAGAGGAGCTTGAAGGATCACTGGAAGTCCACAAAGATTTTTACCGCTTATTTAACAGTTCGCCCGAGATTCATTTGATTGCAGATAAAGACTCCAACATTGAGTTGATAAACGATGCGATAGAAAGCGTGTTAGGCTACACGCCACAACAGGCCATTGGCAAATCATTATGGTATTTTGTTGTTGGCAATAATCGTGAGCAATTTGTACCAACTTTTGAAAAGGCGATAACCTCAAAACAAGCATTTGAGATTGAAACCGAAACCGTTACAGCCGATAAACGGATAAAATGGATAGGCTGGTGTGCCATTACAAAAGATGGTAAATGGTATGCCAGTGGCCGCGATATAACTTATCAGAAGAAATTGTTGGCTGAGCTTGAACAATTGTCGCTGGTAGCGAGTAAAGTTCACAATGGGGTAGTTATAAGTAATGCGGATGATCACATAATCTGGACAAATGAAGCGTTTGAAAAAATAACAGGATATAACTTAAACGATGTAAAAGATAAGCGTTTACGCGATGTGCTAAACGGAATACCAGTTCCTGAACAGAAACAAAAATTAGATTTAGCTATCAGCAAAAAAGAATCGTACCAGGCTGATTTGTTGATAAGCCGTAAAGATGGTAAGTCAACATGGATCTCTGTTATCAATTCGGTTGTGCACAATGCCGAAGGCAAGATTGATAAGTTCATCCGTATAGTAGTAGATATTACACTGCGTAAGAATGCCGAAAAAGACCTTGATATATTGTCATTCGCGGCCCGAAAATCGCCAAGCGGTACGTTGATCCGTGATAAAGATGGCAAAGTGATTTGGATGAATGAGGCGCTGGAGCGTATACTAGGTTACACGCTGGATGAGGTGCGAGGAAAAACCCTTGGCAAAAAATTAATGGGTAAAGACAGCAATGTTGAAGAATTTAACAAAGCAATAGAGGCGGTTAAGCAAAAGAAACCTTACGAACTTGAACTGAAAATATATCGCAAGGATGGTACCCCAATTTGGGCATACTTATCAAACAGCCCGCTGCTGAATGAAATGGGTGAGGTTGAGCGCCAAATAACAATAGCTGTTGATATTACCGAACGTAAAGCTGCTGAGGAACAATTAAAGCTGCTCTCTTTAGTAGCCAGCAGCACCACCAGCGGGGTGGTGATAAACAACCTTAATGGCGAAGTGGAGTGGATAAATGATGCATTTGAAAAAATTACCGGGTATAATATAAATGATGTTAAGGACAAGCATTTGGGCGATACCTTAAAAGGCGAGCTTACCGACGTGTCTATTATTGAGCGGGCGCGGCGTTTATCCCAAAATAAACAATCTTTTGAGGTTGATCTATTAGCTTATCGAAAAGATGGGCAACCGCTATGGATATCCGTAATAAACTCGGTTATTTTAACCGCCAGTGGCGAAGTTGATAAGTATATTGAGGTTATTATCGATATCACCTCAAAAAAGAAGATTGAGTTGGAGCTGATCTCGGCCAAAGAACAAGCATTACAGTTAAACAGGGCCAAGGATATGTTTATATCCGTAATGAGCCACGAGATACGTACGCCTTTAAACGCGGTTATTGGTATGTCGCGATTACTGATTGATAATGATCCCCTGGAATCACAAAAAGAAAACCTGGATATACTTAAGTTTTCAGCAGAAAATTTAATGACCCTGATAAATGATGTGCTTGATTTTACCAAGATAGAAACAGGCAATATTGAGCTGGAAAAGGCTGAGGTCAACCTGCGAGAAATGGTTCACCGTGTGGTGAATTCTATGCAATACCGGGTAAGTGAAAACAATATCTACCTAAAAGAAACCATTGATGAGGCCCTCCCTGAGTTTATTATAGCAGATAGCGCAAGGTTGGTACAAGTGCTTTTAAACCTGGTAAACAATGCTATTAAATTTACAGACAAAGGCGGCGTAACCATAGATTTAAGGGTTTTAGAAGAAACTAACAGCAATATTCGCATACGGTTTGCGGTTACTGATACCGGTATTGGAATAGCGAATGATAAACTAGGCACTATATTTGAGTCGTTCAAACAAGCCGAAGCAGATACCACCCGAAAATATGGTGGTACAGGTTTAGGCCTTGCTATTAGTAAACGTTTGGTTGAGTTACATGATTCAAGAATAAACGTTGATAGTGTTTTAGGGCAGGGTTCAACCTTTTGGTTTATTATTACGTTTAATAAAGTTAAACACCATACCAATATCACTAACGACAAAATGGAAATAGGACTGCGCTTAAATATACTTGTAGTTGACGATAACCAGATTAACCGCATACTAGTTAATAAAGTACTGCAAAAATGGGGTGCCCAGGCTGATTTTGCCGAAAATGGACAAGAAGCTGTTGATAAAATAGTAAGCAATATGAACTATGATGTTGTTTTAATGGACATACATATGCCTGTGATGGGAGGGCTTGAAGCCACTCAGATTATACGCGCCAAACCTGAAGCTTACTTTCAGCAATTACCTATTGTTGCATTAACTGCATCAATGCTTAGCAGTGAAATTAACCAGATGAGTGTCGCCGGTATGAACGATTTTATCCTAAAACCATTCGACCCAAAAACACTGTTTGAGAAGTTGGGTAAATACCAGAAAGTGTAATTGATATTATATTAAAAGTAAGTTATTCCGCGTAAGCGATAGTGGCAATACTCAACTTAATACCCTCAATCTTTAACAGTTCCACAGCACAAGCCTCCAGTGTTGAACCGGTGGTTACAATATCATCCACCAATAAAATGTGTTTGTTTTTTAGCTTTTCAGGATCGATTACGATGAAAACCTCCTGCATGTTTTCAAATCGGGTGAAGCGCCCTTTTTTTGTTTGAGTTTCCGTAGCCCGGGTGCGAATTAAGCTGGTATCATCAACTACAGCATTTAGTTTCTGCGCCAATCCCTCAGCAAAGGAGGTGCTTTGGTTATATCCACGCTGCTTCAGTCGTTTTTTATGTAGCGGAACAGGTATAATCACATCAGCCGAATAAAAAACCTCATTCTTAACCAGTTGTGCTCCGGCAATACTACCTGCCGCGTGGCCTATTTGCTGCATACCCTTGTACTTAAGATGATGCACCAAATTTTGCACCTTCCCACCTTTAGTAAAGTAATACAGCGCATAAGCCGCCTGCACATTAACTTTACCCCAAAACTGCCGTGCAACAATATTATCAGCCTGTAAATGAAAGTTGGTAAGTGGTAAGCTATATTGGCAATTAGTACAAATAATCTGTTCATTCGCCATCAAACTCTCGCCACAAGCTGGGCAAAGTTGTGGAAAAAGTAACCCAACAAAATCAGCAAAGTAACTGCGCGATAATTTCACGCTATGAATTTAAAAAGAAATTTAAAATTTCCTACACCCTCTTTGCGCCGAAGGCGAAGAGAGGGTCGACAAGCGCAACGAAGTCGGGGTGAGTTAACAGCGCGCGCAAAAGCAAAGCAGCTTTGCATAGTTCAAGATTGCTTCGTCCTTCAGAATGACAAAAGAAAAAAATTATTCCTGAACAGCCGCAGCCTTATCCTTAATCGCCAATTGCCCGCAAGCAGCATCAATATCCTTACCGCGACTCCTGCGAAGATTAGTATTAATACCCTGACTCTTCAAATAATCAGCAAATTTCTCAATCTTATCCTCACCGGCATTCAGAAAGGCGGCGAAGGCGATCGGGTTATATTCGATGATGTTCACTTTGCAGGGTATGTGCTTGCAAAATTTGGCCAGTTCAATGGCATCTTGTATAGTATCATTAAAACCATCAAAAACAATATACTCGTAAGTAACCGGGTTTTTGGTTTTAGCGTAGTAGTATTTCAGGGCTTCGGCTAATGCTTTTAACGAGTTTTGCTCATTTATCGGCATTATGGTATTACGTTTCTCGTCGTTTGCAGCGTGTAGACTAAGCGCCAGGTTAAATTTCACCTCGTCATCGCCCAGTTTTTTTATCATTTTGGCGATGCCTGCGGTTGATACTGTGATCCTTTTCGCAGCCATATTCAGGCCGTCTTCGCTCGTGATCTTCTCTATCGAGTCCATCACATTTTTATAATTCAGCAAAGGCTCGCCCATACCCATATAAACAATATTGCTTAAAGGGATGCCGTAATTTTCTTGCGCCTGTTTGCTGATGAGCACCACCTGGTCGTAAATTTCGTCAGGATTTAGGTTGCGTTTGCGCTCCATATATCCTGTAGCACAAAATTTACATGTGAGGCTACAACCCACCTGAGACGACACACAGGCCGTCATTCGGCCTGGAGTTGGAATTAAAACACCCTCAATCAGGTGCGCATCGTGCAAAATAAAAGAATTTTTTATAGTTTTATCAGCACTAAACTGTGAGTTGTTAATTTTAACATTATTTATAATAAAATTATCATTCAGCTTAGTGCGCAGTTCCTTTGAAATATTGCTCATATCGTCAAAAGAAGAACACGACTTTTTCCAAAGCCATTCGTAAACCTGTTTTGCTCTAAAGCCCTTTTCGCCCATTTGGGTAAAGTGCTGTTGCAGGGTTTGCAGGCTTATATTGCGGATGTCTATTTTTTCTTTTACGGTGCTCACTTTTGCAAAGGTACTCAATTTAAAAAAATGTTGCTTTTTTTAAAGTCATCTTTTTTATTTAATTAAGAAACAATAACTTAAGGTTAACTGTATTGTTTAAATAATCAGATCGGATTTTAAAAAATGGTATATGAAGATGCTAAGTTTTATTTGATGAAAAGTTTTACTGCTGATTACGTTTTCCCTGTTTATGCCGATCCGATCAAGAATGGAATTGTTACTGTTGATGAGGATGGAAAGATTCTCTCTGTCTCGGATTCAGCATCCGATGTCAGCCCGCCACCCGAAAAACTGAGCGGTATTATTTGTCCCGGTTTTATTAATACCCATTGCCATCTGGAACTTTCGCACATGTTAGGGAAAGTGCCCACTAAAACCGGACTGGTTGATTTTATAAAAGAAATAACACAACAACGGGGCGCTACCGACAGTGGCCTGATTACTGCCGCTGCTGAGCAGGCTGATAATGATATGTTTGAAAACGGTATTGTAGCCGTTGGCGATATATCAAACAACAACAGCACCATAGCCATTAAAGCTAAAAGCAAATTACACTACCATACCTTTGTTGAAATTTTTGGCTTTTTACCCAACAAGGCCGACGAGCTTTTTGAGAAAGCATTAACCCTGATGGATGAGTTTAGACCGCAATCAGTTTCTATAACCCCGCATGCGCCATATTCGGTATCAAAGGAGTTGTTCAGGTTGGTTAAAAAATATTGCGAAACGCACAGCAACCTGCTGAGTATCCATAACCAGGAGTGTGATGATGAAAACAAGTTTTTCAGGTATAAACTGGGCAAGTTTACAGCGTTGTATGATTATTTTGGTATGGATATAAGCCACTTTAAGCCACAGGCCCGTAACTCCGTGCAATCCATCGTTCCGCTTCTAACCAATAAGCAGGAAATATTATTGGTGCATAATACCTGCACTAATCTAAAAGACGTTTATTTCCTTAAGCGTTTCGATCGTAAAATAAATTGGTGTTTTTGCCCCAATGCCAATTTATATATCGAACATAAACTACCTAAGATCAATCTTTTTGTTGATCAGGGCTTTAATATTACCCTGGGTACCGATAGCCTTGCATCAAACCACGGCCTAAGCATTTTAAGCGAAATGCAAACCATCCAGCATAAATACCCGGCTATCAGTACCGCTAAATTAATGGAGTGGGCCACCATAAACGGCGCCAAATTTTTAGGCATCGATAGCCAAAAGGGCACATTAGAAACAGGTAAAACTCCCGGCCTTAATTTAATAACCAATGTTAATGGGTTAAATTTAACACCCGAATCAAAAGTTAAACGATTAATTTAATCCCATGCTTTTAAAAATCAGGTTTGTTATTTTATTGCTGATCATTTGCACCGCTTGTAAAGTATCGGCCCAAAGCAACCTTGTAGTTAAAACCGATAAGGGGTACATCCTCGGCTTAACAGAAAATAAAATTCTGGTTTTTAAAGGCATTCCTTATGCAGCGCCACCGGTTGGTGGTTTAAGGTTTATGCCGCCCGCAAGTCACTCATCATGGGCTGATACTTTATCTGCCACAAAATTCGGTTCTGTAGCCACGCAAACATCAGGTAATAAGATCATAGGTTCCGAAGATTGCCTTTCATTAAATATCTATACCCCCCAAGCCGATAACCATAAACGTGCGGTAGTGGTTTGGGTACATGGCGGCAGCATGACCAGCGGTTCGGGCAAAGGAATGAACGGGCATGCTTTTGCTGATCAGGATGATATTGTTACCATCACCATCAATTACCGCTTAGGCGCGTTCGGGTTTTTGTATTTGGGCGATGTTAATAAGCGTTATGCCGAATCCGGCAACTGTGGTGTGCTTGATGTGATCGCGGCTTTAAAATGGATCAACAAAAATATCACAGCTTTTGGTGGCGACCCACAACGGGTAACCATCATGGGCGAATCGGCAGGGGCGAAGCTCATCAGCGCTGTACTGGTATCGCCGAAATCAAAGGGACTGTTTAGTCAATACATTGCCGAAAGCGGTTCAGTGCAATGCATCAGGGATACCATAACTGCTAAAAATGAACGACTGCGCATTTTACACCAGATGGGCCTTGGTCCGCATGATGCAAAAAAACTGTTAACCATGCCTGCTGATTCTATTATGAGGATACAGGGTATCGTTTGCGAAGGTATTGGCGGTAACTCTTTCTTCGGCCCGGTATACGATGGCGAAGTGATTAAAGAAGACGGCTATAAATATGCGGCAGGTAACAACCTTCCACGCATAAAAGCGCTTATCGGCACCAATGAATACGAAGCGGCACTGTTTTTTAACCGTAACGATGATCTGGATAAAAATAACGCTGCTTATTTAAGATCATTATTTGGGGATGACTACCCGATGGTTTCCGCTAAATATCATCAGCAATTAAAAACAGATTCGCCTTATGCTGCCGGGGTAAAGGTGCTTACCCAGTACATGTACCAAATGCATTCGTATAGGTTTGCAAAAGTACTGGCGCAAAATAATATCCCGGTGTGGATTTATCGTTTTAAATTTGATGATGGCAAACCCTTCGGCGCCAAACACGCCCAGGAACTGCAATACATCTGGAACACCCGCAACGTAAATTCAATAACCGATAGCGCCAAAAAGCAACTAACTATTAACATGCACGGTGCCTGGGTAGCCTTCATCAAAACAGGCAATCCCAACATCGCCACCTTACCGAAATGGCCAGGTTATAACAACAATACCCGCCAAATAATGACGTTTGATACTACTGATAAAGTGATCGGCTTGAAAGAAGTGTATAACGATACAAGTTTCCCTTCGCAAGTATTTACGCTGAAATAAGTTTGTTTTCTGTAATATCATTGCCGCCGGCCATAATCAAATTGATTTACCATCAAAACATTCCTATTTTTGACAGGAAACTAATGAGTCAATAAGAACGCAGCCAATGACCCAATGACAGCGCAGCATAATGACTCAATGACCCTATGAAACATTTAGATATAACTATAAAAGGCAAAGTACAAGGCGTATCCTTCCGCATGTCGACCAAAGCCGTTGCAGATCAGCTTGGTGTTTGCGGCTACATTAAAAATGCCGATAACGGGGATGTGTTGATTGCTGCCGAAGCTAAAAGCGGTTTGCTCGATATGTTTTTAGATTGGTGTAACGAAGGCCCTGAAAAAGCCGAAGTAACCTCCGTTGAGTCGCATGAAGGCGAATTAAAAAACTATCGTAATTTTGAGGTAGTGAAAAAGAACTTTTTGTGGTAGAAAATACCTTTAAATCGTAGGAAAAACCATTGTCAACAGCTAAAAAATTCGCGGGCCAAACCGCAGTATACGGTATAAGCACCATTGCCAGCAGGGTGCTTACTTTTTTTCTTACCCCGCTTTATACCTGGGCATACCCAACAGCAGCATACGGTATATTAACCACCATGTACAGCTATGTTTCTATGACGAATGCTTTGCTGTCGTTCGGGATGGAAACTACCTTCTTTCGCTACCTTAACAAACATGCCGATAACAAGCAACGCGTTTATAATAATGCCTTTGCTTCAGTATTTGCTATAACCATTATATTCCTGCTATGCTCATTGCCATTTATTGGCAATATTGCCAATTTTGTCGACATCAGCCATGCGCAAAAAATGGCTTCCAAAGGCATCCAGGTTACGGCTGCAATTGGTACTACCCATACTGATTTTGTAAAATATGTTTATCTTTTCCTGTCGATAGTAATTATTGATGCCTGGTGCGCCATCCCTTTCGCCAAAATTCGTGCAGATGGCAGGCCATCCCGGTACGGCCTCATCAAGCTGGCAAGCGTTTTAGTATTTATTGCCTTTAACGTTAGTTTTATAGTAGTAATACCTTTTTGGCTGAAGCATAATTTGTTGGCTTCAGACTGGATAATGCAATGGTATACCAAAGGCTGGGTAGGCTATGTATTTGTATCTGAACTTTTGTCGAGTATTGTTACGCTGCTGCTGTTACTGCCCGAACTATTAAAAATAAGGTTTGATTTTGATAAAGCAATGCTGTGGAACATGTACAGCTACAGCTGGCCGGTGCTCATTGCCAATTTATCCTATTTGGTTAATGAAAACATGGATAAGATATTATTAGGCAAGCTGCTCCCGCATGGTAGCCTGAATGATGTAGGCATCTACGGTGCCTGCGCCAAAATATCGCTATTCCTTAGTATTTTCGTAAATGCTTTCAGGCTGGGTGCCGAACCGTTCTTTTTTAACCACGCTAAAAATAAAAATGCAGGCCAAACCTATGCCCGCATCATGGATTATTTTGTGATTGCGGTATGTGTGATATTTATCGCGCTGATAGCTAATATTCAAATCCTTAAATATTTTGTACACGGGGCAAATGCAACCCAAACCGCACTCTACTGGACTGGTTTACGGGTAGTGCCGCCATTGGTTTTTGGGTATGTAAGTCTTGGTATCTATATGAACCTATCGGTATGGTACAAACTGTCCGATCAAACTAAATACGGCTTATATATATCGGGTATTGGCGCTATTTTGACCATTGTGTTGAATGTTATTTTTATACCAAAGTATAGCTATATGGCTTCGGCGTGGGTATCATTAATAGCCTATGCTACCATGATGGTACTATCCTACATCTGGGGACAAAAAAACTACCCGATACCGTATAATATCAAAAAGAATTTGGCTTACATTGTATCGTCGGCAGTAGTGGTTTACTTTTCTTTCTACGTATTCAACCGTAACCTATATATAGGCGATGCCATGTTATTATTATATGCGGCTGTTGCATTTTATTTTGAACGGGATAACCTAAAAGCTATATTTAAACGATGATTATAAGAGTAATAAACAAATCAAAAAACAGCCTGCCGGCTTATGAAACAATGCACGCCGCGGGTATGGATCTTCGCGCTGATGTGGAAGCAACTGTAACCCTTGCGCCAATGGAACGTAAACTGATACCAACAGGCCTGCACATTGAGCTGCCTGAAAGTTTTGAGGCCCAGATACGCCCGCGCAGTGGTTTAGCGTTTAAGCACGGTATTGGTATTGTAAATTCGCCGGGTACTATTGATGCTGATTATCGTGGCGAAATAAAAGTGCTGCTAATCAACCTATCAACCGAAGTATTTGAAATAAATACCGGCGACAGGATTGCGCAAATGATAGTGGCGAAACACGAAAAAGTAGATTGGGAAGAAGTTGAGGTTTTAAATGAAACTTCGCGCGGAGTTGGTGGTTATGGTCATACAGGGGTTAGTTAATTAAATGAAATTCAGGCTGCTTACATCTGCATTATTAATAATGCCGGTTTTTGCTTTGGCACAAAGCAAAACAACCGGCAACGGGGCAATTATAGCCCCTGCACGGCAAATGAGCCAGATGGATAGCCTGATGGTTAAACAGCTATTCTACTCGGCTATGGAAGCCAAGGTGACCGAAAATTACAGCCAGGCTGCTGAAATGTTTAACCGCGTTTTGCAGATGGAACCCTCCAACGATGCCGCCCTTTACCAGCTTGCGGAGTTAAAAGTGAGTAAAGAAGATTATACCAATGCCCAGGGATTGTTGGAAAATGCTGTTGCTGTAAACCCCAACAATAAATGGTACTGGTTGGCCCTTACCGAGTGTTACGAAAAGACTAATAACGCCACAAAACTGGAAGGCGCGTTTAAGCAACTGATCAGGATTGATGCGGATGATACCGATTATAGGATGGATTATGCCAAAACCCTTTACTACGAACAAAAGTATGATGATGCTTTAAACGTTTATGATCAGGTTATAAAAATGAATGGCGGCATGGATGATAACGTGCTGGCAGGCCGCCAAAAAATATATTTAAAACAAGGCAAAATAGATCAGGCTGCTGCTGAGGCACAGCAAATGATAGATGCTAATCCAACCGAAATAAGATACTACCTGCTGCTTGCTGAGCTTTATAACTCCAATAATTTTGAGGACAAAGCACTTAAAGCTTTACAAAGTGCGGAAAAGATAGATTCCAGAAACCCTCAACTGCATTTGGCTTTGGCTGATGTTTATCGGGAGCAAAAAAAATACGAAGACTGCTACAACCAAATAGAACTCGCGTTTCAAAGCCCTGATCTGGACATCGACCAGGAAATAAAAATAATTTCCGGATATATACCCAAATTTCCAGATGCTAACGCGAAAGCCAGCGCGCTGGAATTAAGCAAAACTATTACTGTAGCACACCCGGATGATTATAAAGCCTGGGCCATGTACGGCGATATGCTTGCCCAGAATGAAAAACTTGCCGATGCAGAAAACGCTTATCGCAAATCAATCGCCATCGATGCACAGCATTACGAAGTATATGATCAGCTGGTAAGGATCGAGATCAGTAATAGTGAATACGATGCTGCCATAAAAGATGGCGAAACCGCGTTATCCTATTTCCCTAACCAGGCGTGGATGAATTACCTGGTAGGCATCGCGTATTCACAGCAAAAAAATTATGGTAAGGCTATAAGCTATATAAAAACGGCAACAACATTAGCCTCCGACGATAAAGACCTGTTATCATTAAGCTATTCATCACTCGGTGATTGTTATCACGAATTAAAAGATAACAAGAATTCCGACGATGCTTATGATAAATCGCTGAGCTATAATCCTGATAATGCCTTTTCACTGAACAATTACGCGTACTATTTATCGTTAAGAGGAGAGCAATTGGATAAAGCGGCGCAAATGTCGGCCCATTCAAATGAATTGCAGCCAAACACTGCATCGTTCGAGGATACTTATGCCTGGATACTCTTCAGACAGAAAAAATATGCCGATGCTAAAATTTGGATAGAGAAGGCCATTTTACACGATAAAACAAATAGTGCCGTACAAACAGAACATTATGGCGACATTATGTTTTACCTGGGCGATACCGATTCCGCTGTTGCCAGCTGGAAAAAAGCTAAGGCACATGGTGAGCAGTCGCCTATATTAGATAGAAAAATAAATGAAAGGAAATACGTTGAATAAGGTTTTGATAGCTTGCTGTTTACTGGCCGTAGTTAGTTGTAAGGCACGTAAAGTAACTACTACCAATGTTGTGGTGGCAAAACACCCCAGTAAACTAACACTCGAACTTAATGATATTCGTTCGCATCAACTTATGTTCGATACTTTTTCGGGTAAGGCACGTACCAGTTTGGATATAGGCGGCAACAAGAACGATGTTACCATGAATATCCGCATCGCCAACGATAAAAAAATATGGGTATCCATAACCGCTTTGCTAGGTATTGAAGTCGCGAGGGCAGTTATCACTCCTGATAGCGTAATGATCATCAACCGCTTGCAGGGCCTCTACGTTAAAAAGCCATTCAGCTTTATTTACGCATATACCAACAAGCAAATCAATTACAGTATGCTGCAAGCTTTGCTAATTGGCAACGCGGTGCCGGCATTGCTAAACGGTGATGCAGCGTTAGATACCGCAAATAACGCCGTTACGTTAACCGGTAATTTGGAAGATATAGTTTACCGCTTAATGTTTAATACCGATTTGCGGGTTACTCAAACTAATTTAGATAACCATAATCAGGGCGTATCGTTGCAGGTGAGCTATAATAATTTCATCCAATCGGGCACACAAAAGCTGCCATCGCAAATAGATATCGCTTCTGTAGCAAAAGATAAAAAAATACAGGTTAATTTGCATTATGTTAAGGTTGACCTTAATCAGGCACAGGATTATCCATTTAGTATCCCGTCGAGCTATTCACCCCAAAATTAAATTATATTTTTGTGTGGATAACAGGCAGGGTAGTAGTGCCTGCTGAACACAAACATATCACCAAATACGGATGAGATCTTTTAAAATATTATTATTCCTGATTTTTGTTTTTGCGGCGATAGGAGCCCATGCCCAAAGCAGCTCTGAGCTAAAGCACCGCCGCGATAAACTGAACGAGGAATTACAGGAGTTAAATACGGAGTATCAGCAAACTGCCAGCAATAAAAAAAGCACGCTGAAACAACTGAACATTCTTAAAGCGCAAATAAGCCTGCGCGAAGAAAAGATCAGTAACATCAACTCCGAAATAAGAAATTTAGATAATCAAATCTCAGAGAGTAATAATTCCGTACGTAGTTTACAAAGCCAGTTAAGCCAGCTTAAAAAAGAATATGCGGCAATGATCATGTTCGCGTATAGAAACCAAAGCGCTTACAACAAGCTGATGTTTATTTTTGCTTCGCAGGATTTTAACCAGGCTTACAAACGCTTAAAGTACCTACAGCAATTTGGTACCTATCGCGAGCGCCAGGCAAATTATATTCAAAGTACTGAAAAGGACCTGAATGTTAAAATTGTTGAGCTTGATAAAACAAAGCAGGCAAAGGGTGATTTGCTGAAAGACCAGGAAAAGGAAAAACAAACCCTGGGCGATGAAAGAACCACTCAGGTTCAGGTAGTTGTTGGCCTGTCTAAACAAATTGGGCAGCTTAAGCAGCAGCAAAAAGATGTTCAGCGTAAAATAGCTGCAACAAACCGCGAGATTGACGCGGCGGTACGTAGAGAGATTGAAGAAGCGAGGCGCAAGGCCGAAGAAGAAGCTAAAGAAGCAGCACGATTAGCCGCGGCAAAAGCTAAAGCCGAAAACAGGGATGTTGTAGCGCCTAAAAGGGCGGCGATAACCAAAGTGTCAAGCAATAGCGAGGTATTGAACGCTACGCCAGAGGCAGCCAAATTATCAAACGACTTTTTAGGTAACCGTGGCCGTTTACCATGGCCGGTTGCTAATGGCATGATAACACAGGGTTTTGGTGTTTATTACACGCCTGAAAATATTAAAAGCGAAAGCGATGGCGTTGATATAAAAAGTAACCCAGGCGCATCAGTTAGGGCAGTTTTTGAGGGTGATGTAATTAAAGTGGCCGATATTAGCGGTACTTATTTGGTACTGATAAGGCATGGTGAATACTTTACCGCTTACTCTAACCTAAGGTCGGTTAGCGTTGCAAAAGGTGATAAAGTAAGTACCAAACAAAGTATAGGAACAGTAGCTACGGATTCATCAACAGGCGAGGCCAATGTACACTTTGGTTTATACAAAGGCGTTACGGCGGTTAACCCTAAGTTATGGCTGGCGCCAAATTGATTTGAAACTTTGTAATATTAAAATTGTTTATATTTGTAGATTAAAATAGAGAAGATATGTTTAGTCAAGTTTTTTTATTTTTCGAGTTTACCGCACCAGAGATAATGCTTATCCTGTTTGTTGTTTTGCTTTTATTTGGAGGCGAAAAACTTCCCGGACTTGCTAAAGGTTTAGGTAAAGGCATCCGCGAGTTTAAGGATGCATCAGAAGGCGTAAAACGCGAAATAACCAGCCAGATAGATACTTTCCAGGCTAAAAAAGAAGCAGAAGCGGCAGCTACACAAAACCCGGCAACAAACCCGGTAAGCGATGTGCCTGTTGCACCAACTGAAGCTCCGGCTGTTATTGAACATCATGATACAGTGCCAGTTGCCGAAATAGGATCATTAGCGGCGGTTGAGCCGGTAAAAAATACCATGCCGATTGCAGAGCCTGCCCACTTGAAGGAAACACCAATTGAGCGTGTGGTTCCTGAACCGGCAAACACTGCACACGAAGAGCATAAAGCGTAAATAAAATATTAACCATAACATAAAACTTAAAAATCATGGGATTAGACGGACCAGTGCTGATATTAATAGCCGCGGTAGTATTACTGATGTTTGGGGGTAAAAAAATACCTGAACTGATGAAAGGCTTAGGAAAAGGCGTTAAAGAATTTAAAGACGCTACCAACGGCGAAGGCACTACAACAACCAACAACACTACAACTCCAACAAATACCGAAGATAAACCTAAGGTTTAATCATCCGGTACCTCATACACTTGAAGATCTGGAATTGCATTTGATTTCAGATCTTCAATTAACTGCCGTTCTCAGGCGGTAGTCTCCAATAATTATTATCGGGCTTGTGCAGTGAAAACAGAGGCTAAAATACCGAGCATAAACCTAAAGTTTAGTCCTCCGACACCTCATACATTTGAAGGTTTGGAATTGAATAAGATTGCAAATCTTACATTAGCTGCCGTTCTCAGGCGGTAATCTCCAATAATTATTATCGGGCTGTTGCAGTGAAAACAGAGGCTAAAATACCGAGCATAAACCTAAAGCTTAGTACTCCGACACCTCATACATTTGAAGGTTTGGAATTGAATAAGATTGCAAATCTTACATTAGCTGCCGTTCTCAGGCGGTAATCTCCAATAATTATTATTGGGCTGGCGCGGTGAAAACACAGGCCAAAAGCTAAGCTTTATTTTTATCCATAACTCCATGTTTCAAGCGCTAAACACGTAAATTATAGTATTATTTTATATTTTTTTCGAATATTGATTGTATTTTCTATTGAATTAACTTATATTTAGATATTAGTTAATTAACCTTATTTTTTCATTAAAAAAACCTTATTACTATGAAACGACCATTATTTATTGGCTGTATGACTCTTTCGGCCGCAATGTTATTGTTAAATGGCTGCAAAAAGTCAGAAAATTCTAAAAACCCTACTGCTTCATCGGCTACCCCGGTTGCTCTGCACGGCATGGGTTTGAACCCTGCGACGCCGGAGGAATTGGCAAGTGTGCCTGCATTCTCAACCAGCCTTTTTTCACATAAGCTGGAGGCTGACGGCTTAACTTACAGCGGCACCCGCTACACTTCTTATGTGTTAAAACACCCGCAAATCAGGGATCAGGGACAAATCGGTTCATGTACATCTTTCTGCGGTGCGACAGCAGATGAGATTCTTTATTACTACCAAAATAACACGGTTACTCCGGTTGAAAACTTTACCACAGCTAATGCGATTTCAGCGGCTATGGCAAACACTATTCCAAACACGTCGGAAGACCCTGCTTACGGTACCGGAAATACCGTTGCGGCTGCTTTTAGCCCGCTGTTCTTATATTTTGTTGAACGTGTAGTGATCCAAGGGCAGAAAATCTCAGCAGATGAAGGTGCCAACATGGTGAACATTGGTGAAACCCTGCAGGGTCTAAGCAATAATACAGGTACCGGTAAAGCTTTAACTTATGGTGGTTACACTTTTGTTGGTATACCAACCGAAGCACAATATCCATATCCATGGAGCATATCAGGGGGGTATAACGTAGCTACAGCAAAAACCGCTCCGTATACTACCTATCCGTATAACTACTTCAGCTATGGATCACAAACCATACCTACTTCTCCAAATAATTTCCCGATCGGTATACAATCCGGTGGCACCACCGCTACTGCCGCCACAACTGTTCACGGCTATTACGTGATTAACGATACCGGCACTACACTGGTTACGGATGTTGAAAATGCGCTTTTAAACAACAAACCTGTATTAATGGGCCTTAATATTTATGATAACAGTGCTTACACTTATTTTGAAGGTTTGAGCACTACCAGCTATACCTATAACCCACTTACTTCAACAGGTGCACTGGCAAAAGGTGTTTCATTATTGGGAGGCCACGCTACTCCGATCATAGGATATGTTATTGACACTACTATATCAGGCGGTGGTGCATTTATTGTGCAAAACCAATGGGGTACACCATGGGGCAATAATGGTTATTACCTGATGCCATTTTCAGTTATTCAAAGCACCAAGATCGTTCCTGCCGGAAGCTTGTTCGTAGCGATCATATAACTCAAAGAAATTTTTTATTATCAGCAAGGCCGTATCATTTTCAAATGATGCGGCCTTTTTAAGAAGAAATGGCAATAATTATATCGATAAACCATCCGCTGAGAATGGCGGCCAAAGAGCTTCTCGTGACTTGATTTTCCAGCCTGTGGTCGGTATTTTCACCAGCTCAATTCACCAATCCTCAATTTTTCAAACCAATTACCGGATAAGTTTTTTATTTTAGCCCCATGGCTAAAAACTATTCCTCTTTAATTGAAATAAAGGGCGGGTTGCAAAGTGGGGAAGTTACCGTTGAAAAACTGGTAAAACATTATTTAGAAAACATTAAGGCTAATGCTCATTTAAATGCTTTTAACGAAGTATTTAGTGAGGAAGCATTAAACCGTGCAAAAAATATTGATGCCCGCGTTCAGTTAGGTAATGCCGGTAGACTTGCCGGTATGGTTATCGGTATTAAGGATAACATCTGTTATAAAGATCATAAGGTTTCGGCCTCATCAAAAATATTGGATGGTTTTACATCCATCTACTCATCAACAATAGTCGAGCGTTTATTAGCCGAGGATGCTATTATTATTGGCCGTTGCAATTGCGATGAATTTGCCATGGGGGCCAGCAACGAAAGCTCATACTTCGGCCCGGTAAAAAATTATGCCGATAATACCAAAGTTTCAGGGGGCTCATCAGGTGGTTCAGCAGTGGCTGTGCAGGCCGATATGTGCCATGCGGCTATTGGTACCGATACGGGCGGTTCGGTGCGCCAGCCAGCTTCTTTTTGTGGTTTGATAGGCTTAAAACCTACTTATGGTCGTATTTCACGATATGGCGTAATATCTTATGCTTCGTCATTCGACCAGGTAGGTCCGATCACCAAATCTGTTGAAGACGCTGCCTTGCTATTAGAAGTAATGGCGGGAGTTGATGAATACGATAGTACATTATCAACCAAAGAAGTCCCTGCATTTAGTGCCGAGTTAAAAGAACCGGGAAAGAAGAGAATTGCCTATTTACAGGAATCACTGTCAAGCCCCGGTGTTGATGCTGAGGTGAAAATCGCTTTAACACAAGCCATAGATAAATTACGTGCCGAAGGCCATACCGTTAAACCTATCGCTTTTGAATATTTGGATTATTTGGTACCCGCCTACTATATTTTAGCCACGGCAGAGGCCTCATCAAATTTGGCAAGATACGATGGTGTGCATTATGGCTACCGCAGTACAAAGGCTACCGACTTGCAATCAACCTACAAACTGTCGCGTTCCGAAGGTTTTGGTAAAGAGGTTAAGCGCCGTATTATGCTGGGTACATTCGTATTAAGTGCCGGTTATTATGATGCCTATTACGCCAAGGCCCAAAAAGCCCGCAGACTCATCCGGGAAAAAACGCAGGAAATTTTAAAAGAATACGATTTTATATTAACACCAACCGCTCCCGAACCTGCCTATAATATCGGCAAGGAAGAAACTGATCCCGTTGTGAGTTACCTGGCAGATATTTTTACCGTGCAGGCATCATTATCAGGTTTACCGGCAATTTCTTTACCGGTAGGCAATAATAGTAAAGGTTTGCCGTTAGGTTTACAATTATTGGCCGGACAGTTCGAAGAGCAGGAATTGTTAAATTTTTCTAAATATTTCGTTAAACTATAAAAAATTGCAACATTAGTGGTGATTAAGGCGTATCAATAATTTTAGTTAAAAATTCCTATTGATAAAGATGAAGAGATTATTTATCCCGATTTTATGCCTAATATCTTTGCAGTTCGCAAACGCGTCAAGCATCTTTAAATCAGGTACTTTAAATACATCTATCCAACTTTTTGGCGATACTACATTCGCGCATGCCGCGGCTAACAATGCACAGCTTAATGCCGACCAAAGTGTAATTAAACAGCGCCTCGATGCTATAAAAAAAGACGTTCCCTTAGATTATAACGAGTTCGTACAGAACTATATCGATATATACTCGCAAAATCGCGAGGAAATGGGCCATGTTATTGGCCTGTCAAAATATTACTTCCCTATTTACGAAAAGATATTCCACGATGCCGGTATCCCACCCGAAATTGAATATCTATCAATAGTGGAGTCAAAGCTCGATCCTAATGCTATTTCGCGTGTTGGCGCAACTGGTCCATGGCAATTTATGGGTACCACTGCCAAAATGTACGGCCTCAACATGGATGGTTACATCGATGAACGCCGCGACCCGGTACGCGCAAGCTACGCCGCTGCCGCTTACCTAAAGGATGCCTACCAGGAATTTGGAGACTGGCTGCTTGCCATAGCCTCGTACAACTGTGGTAAAAGCAATATTGAAAATGCCATGGCAAAAGCCGGCGGTGCCACCGATTTCTGGTCCATCCGCCAATACCTGCCTGCCGAGACCCGTAATTATGTGCCTGCCTACATCGCGGTAGCATATCTAATGAATTACTACAACAAACATAATATTACCGCCCAACCATGCAGTTTCTCATTAAATATTGATACTGTAGTGGTTGATAGGCAAATATCGCTTAACAACATATCCAATATTTTAGGTGTTGATGCAAAGCTGCTGTCGCTGTTAAATCCGGCTTACCGTATGCAGGTTATCAATGCCTCTGCACATAGCCCACGCAGGCTCATCATCCCGCAAACGGATACAAGAAAGTATGCGGCATTATACGATGCCCTAAATAATTCAAGCGGTACTGCTAATAGTACATCTACATCTTCGCAAAAAACTTACGTTCCCTTACATACAAACTATAATACCGATGATAAACCGGCCTACCACAAAGTTAAACGTGGCGAAACCCTGGCCGCTATTGCCGATACTTATGGCATTGATGTAAGTGACCTTAGAACCTGGAACCATTTACATCACAATAAAGCTGTAGTAGGGCAAAGACTTAAAATAAGCCACGGTTAGTTTTAGATATATTTTTAGCTGATTAGCTGAGTTATAAGTCAATAACATCGGCATAGATTATCTGGGGATCAAATTATCATTAACTGACGTATTTCGCCGGATGCAGTGAAAAAGAATCGTAATTTTGTTTCCTTGAATTTTAGAAGATGCATAATAAAACTAATCGTAAACAGGACGCTTTAAATTACCATTCTAAAGGACGGCCGGGAAAAATACAAGTAGTGCCAACCAAACCTACCGATACCCAGCGCGATCTTACTATGGCCTATTCGCCGGGTGTAGCCGAACCATGCTTACGCATTGCCGAAAATGTTGATGATGTTTATAAATATACTGCTAAAGGCAATTTAGTAGGGGTAATAAGTAACGGTACTGCCGTACTGGGCTTAGGTAATATTGGCCCCGAAGCCAGTAAGCCGGTAATGGAAGGTAAAGGCCTTTTATTTAAGATTTATGCCGATATTGATGTTTTCGATTTAGAGATAAACGCTAAAACACCTGATGAATTTGTAGCCATTGTTAAAGCCTTAGAGCCAACATTTGGTGGTATCAATCTCGAAGATATATCGGCCCCAACTTGTTTTGAAATTGAGCGCCGCCTGAAAGCTGAAATGAAGATTCCCGTAATGCACGATGATCAGCATGGTACAGCAATCATATCCGGCGCGGCCTTAATAAATGCCTGCGAGATACAGGGCAAAAAGCTCGATAAAATAAAAATGGTGGTTAATGGTGCGGGTGCCGCAGCCATATCATGTTCGCGCATGTACCTTTCATTAGGGGTTAAGCCGGAGAATATGGTGATGTACGACATTAACGGCCTCATAACTCCCGAACGCACCGACCTTGACGAGATAAGATTACAATTTGCCACCACCCGCAAGGATATAACAACCCTTGCCGACGGCATGAAAAATGCCGACGTATTTGTTGGTCTTTCAGCAGGCAACGTGGTAACTGCTGATATGCTTAAAACCATGGCTAAAAACCCAATCGTTTTCGCCATGGCTAACCCTGAGCCAGAGATTGCTTATGATATTGCCCATGCTACCCGTAAGGACATCATTATGGCTACCGGCCGTTCAGATTTTCCTAACCAGGTGAACAATGTGCTGGGTTTCCCATACATTTTCCGTGGTGCGCTGGATGTTAGGGCGACCGCCATTAACGAAGAAATGAAAATCGCGGCGGTTAACGCCATAGCCAGCATCGCCAAAAAACCGGTGCCAGAGGCTGTTAATCTTGCCTACAATGCCAAAAATATAAAGTTCGGCAGGGAATATATTATCCCAAAACCGATGGATCAGCGCCTTATTATCGAGGTTTCATCCGCGGTTGCAAAAGCGGCTATTGACTCAGGAGTTGCCCGTAAAATTATTACCGATTGGGATGCTTATGTAGAAGAACTGCGTGGACGTGTTGGTGCTGATGACCGTATTATGCGTACGCTTACCAACAAAGCCAAGCAAAACCCGAAACGCATTGTTTTTGCCGAGGCTGATACCTACAAAATATTAAAAGCTGCCCAAATTATTAAAGAAGAGGGTATTGCTACGCCAATTTTATTGGGCAACGAAGCTACCATCAAGCGTATAATGCGCGAGAATGACCTGTACCTGGATGACGTACAAATCATCGACACCAAAGACGGCTGCGCACCCAACACACAAAAATACGCCGATCACTTATATAATAAGCGCCAGCGTAAAGGTGTTAGTTTGCACGAGTCGAAAAAGCTAATGGCCGACCGTAACTATTACGGAGCATCAATGGTGCAATTTGGCGAAGCGGATGCATTGATCTCTGGTTTAACAAAGGATTACGTAACCACCATTAAACCCGCCCTGCAAATCATCGGTACCGAAGATGGTATAAACCGTGTAGCGGGTATGTACATGATGCTTACGCCAAAAGGCCCTGTATTTTTTGGCGATACCACGGTAAACGTAAACCCAAGCGTGCAGGAACTGGTAGATATTACCGTATTGATTGAACGCTCGGTTAGGCAATTCAACATTACGCCACGGGTAGCTATGCTTTCGTACTCTAACTTTGGGTCGAATAATGGGCCGATACCTGATAAAGTTAGGGAAACAGTTCAAATGCTGCATGATAAATATCCGGATATGATAGTTGATGGCGATATGCAGGCAAACTTTGCATTAAACCCTGACCTGTTAAAGGATAATTTTCCATTCTCAACCCTTACCGGCAAACCGGCAAATACATTAATATTTCCTAACCTAGAGTCGGGCAACATCGCTTATAAACTTTTGCAGGAAATAGGTGGCGCCGAAGCTGTTGGTCCAATATTGTTAGGCTTGAAAAAGCCAGTACACGTATTGCAATTAGGTAGCTCTGTTCGCGAAATTGTAAACATGATTACCATAGCCGTTGTTGACGCGCAGGAAAAAGAAGATGCTCAGAATAGGATACTTAAAAAATAATATATAGATAAAACATGTACGCTTATATTGATGGTAAATTAGCTTTTAAAAGCCCTTCGTATGTGGTTATTGATGCCGGCGGAGTGGGTTATCACATCAATATTTCGCTGCATACCTATTCGCAGTTAGGCACTGCCGAGCGTTGTAAACTGTATACCTGGCTGCACGTAAAAGAGGATGGACATAGCCTTTATGGCTTCGCCGATGAAGGTGAACGCCGCCTGTTTTTGCATCTGATTTCTATTTCAGGCATTGGCCCCAATACCGGGCGAATGATGCTCTCATCCATCACCCCAACCGAAATACAAAATGCCATTATCAGTGGTAATGTAGCCTTAATTCAACGGATAAAAGGCATCGGCCCCAAATCGGCACAACGTGTAATATTAGAGTTGCAAGATAAATTACGAAAAGAAGGCCCGGATACCCTTACCGTTATGCCGGCAAACAAAACCGCTAAGGATGAGGCACTTTCGGCTTTAGTAATGCTAGGTTTTGCGCGTAACGCCGCTGAAAAGATTTTGGAACAGGAAATAAACAAAAATACTGAAGATTTAACTGTTGAACAGTTGATTAAATACGCTCTGAAAAACTTATAATTACTTTATAATTTGAACGATTTTTGACTAAGATTCTTACGCTAAAACCTTATGTATGTATCTTAATTATTTTCGCGTTTTGCGGGGTTGGGCGTGCCTTTGCCCAACAGCTTCCCGATCCTACAGTAGTAACACCACCAAAAGACTCGGTTAAAGTACAGGAACCTTATAATATCCAGCAATCCAATAACATGCGTTTGCGCCAGGGTATTTTTGATGCCGATCCACCAAATCTGGTACGTACCATTGTGTACGATGCTGCCACAAACCAGTATATATTATATGAAAGCGTGGGTGATATGCTTTATCGCGCGCCGCAGTACTTAACATATATGCAGTACCTGGCCATAAAACAACAGGAAACTGAGCGCGATTATTTTAAAATCCTTGCCGATAAATATGCCTACCAATCACAACAACCCGGATTCATCCCCCAGATAAAAGTACGTAGCCAAACCTTTGAACAAATATTCGGCGGCCCCAATATTGATATTAAAGCACAGGGGTCGGCTAATGCGGTATTTGAGGGCCAGGTTAATAAAAACGATAACCCTTTATTTAATTCACAGCAACGCAACCAGTTTAACTTTAATTTCGATCAGCAAATACAATTAAACGTTACAGGTAATATTGGTACTAACCTTACGGTGGCCACCAACTATAATACCAATGCCCAGTTTCAGTTTGATAACCAGATAAAGCTTGACTACAAAGGCAAGCAGGACGATATTATACAAGAGATACAAGCCGGTACGGTAAGTATGCCCCTAAATACCACGCTAATAACTGGTACTCAGGCATTATTTGGTGTAAAAACCAAGCTGAAATTTGGCAAACTGAATGTTACCTCAATTATATCGCAGCAGCGTTCGCAATCAAAAAGCATCACTATAACCAATGGTTCTGAGCAAGGCAACTTTAAGCTGACTACCGATGCCTATGATGCCAATAAACACTACTTCCTGTCGCAATATTTCAGGAATAACTATGATAAGGCGCTGGCCAATAGTCCCATCATCAGTACCAGTGTAAACATTACCAAAATTGAGGTCTGGATCACCAACCGCAATAATTCTACCACTAACTCCAGGGATGTATTGGCTTTTATGGATTTGGGCGAGAACGCCCCATATAATAAGCGCTTAATTCAGGGTGGTAGCGCGTACTCAAGCTTACCTGCAGGTACTGATATTCCGGGCTTTACACAACAGTCAAACAGCTTGCTGAAAAACCTGCCCGCCGGTGCGCGTTTAACAAACTCAAACGACGTTGCCACCTACTTTAATAATACTGGGGCTACCGATAACTACGCCAAACTAACCTATGCCCGCCAGTTAACCAGCAAAGAGTATACACTGCATCCGCAATTGGGTTTTATATCGCTTAACTACCCTTTAAATAATGATGAGGTACTGGCCGTGGCTTATCAATATACTTACAACGGCGTTACTTACCAGGTAGGTGAGTTCTCCAGCGACCGCCCGGTGAATAACAATACGCCTAATGTATTGTATGTGAAAATGCTGAAGAATACCTTGCTCAAAACCAACCTGCCGATTTGGAATTTGATGATGAAAAACATCTATTCGCTTGGTGCATATCAAATTAGTCCAACTAATTTTAAAATGTCTATATCGCGGTTAGATAATGCTTCCGGCATATTAAAACCCATCATGTCCGAAGGTAAAAATACCACGGGTAAATTGTGGTTACAGTTAACCGGCCTTGATAATCTCGATCAGCAAAATCAAAAAAAGCCTGATGGCTATTTTGATTTTTTACCAGGTATAACCATCGACCCGCAAAATGGCTTGCTTATCTTTCCGGAAGTGGAACCATTCGGTGCCGACCTCACCGCCAAATTCGCCGCTGGCGAACAAAGCCTCATAAGCACCTATGTTTATCAGCCATTGTATGATTCAACGCAAACTGTCGCGCAGCAATTTTATCCGCAATTAAACCGGTATGTAATACAGGGTACTTATACCTCGCAGGGTGGTTCCGAATACCAGCTTAACGCCACCAATATTCCGCAAGGTTCAGTAGTGGTAACTGTAGGCGCGCAAAAACTGGTTGAGGGCAATGATTATACGGTTGATTACAATGCCGGCACTATCCGTATACTTAATCAATCAATACTTTCATCGGGCCAGCCTATAACGGTTAACCTGGAGAATAATGAACTATTTGGCGTTCAGCAAAAATCTCTTTACGGTTCAAGATTTGATTACCAGGTGAGCCCTAAATTTGCTTTGGGTGCAACTATTATGCACTTAACCGAGCAGCCTATTTCGCAAAACGAAGCTGTTGGCTCTGAGTCCATCTCAAATACCATATGGGGCTTTGATGCAAACTATAGCTCACCTTCGCGCATGCTTACCCGTTTGGTTGATGATATCCCTTTGATACATACCAAGGTGCCGTCATCAGTAAATTTCAGTGGTGAGTTTGCCCAGCTTTTACCCGGTACACCGAGCGCGTTAAATTACGCGGGGGCTAAAAACGGTACCGCTTATTTGGATGATTTTGAGAATAGCCAATCAGAGATCGACCTGAAAAGCGCGAATACCTGGCAAATATCAAGCACACCGCAACTTTTTCCCGAATCGCAGCGTTTTGATGATCTGAGCTATGGTTTTAACCGTGCCCGTCTGGCATTTTATAACATCGACCCAACATTTTATACTTCAACAACTATCCCCGTTTCACGGGCCGAGCTGTCAAAACCTTATGTACGCGAGGTATTGCAAACGGAGGTATATCCTTATATACAATCGGTAACCGGCCAACCGCAAATATTACCAACGCTTGATTTGGCTTTTTATCCTAATACCCGTGGCCCATACAACTATGTTACTACCGGTATCAATACCGATGGTACGTTGCAAAATCCGGCTGCCCGCTGGGGTGGTATGATGCGGGCCATATCAACCAATGATTTTGAAGCCTTAAATGTTACCTATATTGAGTTTTGGGTATTAGATCCGTTTATTGGCAAGCCAAACTCAACTGGTGGCGACTTGTATTTTAACTTGGGTAGTATCTCCGAAGATATATTAAAAGACGGTAGAAAGAGTATCGAAAACGGCTTGCCCGTAAACGGCGACCTGAGTACTGTTGATACCACAGCATGGGGGCGTGTGGCTAAATTACAACCGGTAGTAAACGCGTTTGATAACAATCCAAATTCTCGTGCCCTGCAGGATGTTGGTTTGGATGGATTGTCAGATGCTGATGAACGTACCAAATTTGCCCCACAGGTACAGTCAATAAAAACACAGGTTAACCAGGCTGCTGCTGCTGCTATTACTGCCGATCCTTCATCAGATGATTATCAATACTACCAGGGCCCGGCGCTCGACCAGGCAGGGGCAGGTATCCTGCAGCGTTACAGCAAATATAATGGTACCGATGGTAACTCCAAAACGGCTGCCCAGTCTGAAGCGCAATTAGGACTGCAAACCTCCGCGGCAACATCCCTGCCCGATGCGGAAGATATTGACCGTGACAACAATATGAGTACGGATGATGAGTATTTTGAATATCATGTATCCATTCGCCCTAAAGACCTTGTTGTGGGCACCGGCTTTGTTAATGATAAAGTAACCTCAAGCGTTAAGCTTGCTAACGGTACTACCCAAACTTATACATGGTATCAATTCCGTATCCCTATTTATAACTATCAATCTGCGGTTGGTGGTATCCAGGATTTTAAATCCATCCGTTTCATGCGTATGTACATGACTGGTTTTGCCGATACCTCGATACTGCGTTTTGCTGAGTTACAACTGGTACGTGGCGATTGGCGCGCGTATAATTCTGATAATAATCCGGCTAATGTAATAGCTGATCCGGCCATCGTAAATCCCGTTACCGACCATTCAACATTGGTAGTTGGTACGGTTAATATCGACGAAAATGGTAACCGCCAGCCTATCCCTTACGTGGTGCCGCCGGGTATACAGCGCCAAACTAATTACAGTGGCATAAATGCAAATACTAAGCTAAATGAGCAATCACTATCGTTAACGGTAAACAACCTTACTGATGGTTATTCGCAGGCGGCATTTAAAACGTTTAATAATGATTTGCGCAACTACAAAAACCTGCAAATGTTTGTGCATGCCGAAGCATTACCCGCCATTACCTTAAATAATGGCGATCTGCATACCTTTATTCGTTTAGGGCTTGATTACACCGAGAATTATTACGAATACGATATTCCCTTAACGGTTACACAACCGGGCAGTACAAATGCTAACAGTATATGGCCTGCCGCAAACCAGATCGACCTGGAGCTTGATCTACTCACCAATGCCAAACTAGCCCGTGATGCCGCTAAATATAAGGGGCAGCCATGGCCGCTCACTGTACCATATACCGTTATGGTTGGTACCGCGAAAATAACCATTATGGGCCAGCCCGATCTTAGCCGTTTAAGTACGGTAATGCTGGGTGTACGTAACCCTTTTAAAGGCGACAACCCGGCAGCCGATGATGGCCTTGCAAAATCGGGTATTGTTTGGTTTGATGAGTTGAGGCTTACTGACTTTAACCAGCGTTCCGGCTGGGCCGCTATTGCTAAAGCTGATATAAAACTGGCCGACTTTGCCGATGTTAACGTATCCGGTGGTGAGCAAACCGCTGGCTTTGGAACACTTGATTCAAAAATAGAAGATCGTTCGCTGGATAATAATTCAAACTACAGTATATCGGCTAATGTGGAGCTTGGTAAATTCTTCCCGGATAAAAGTGGGGTGCACATACCAACCTATATTAACGTATCATCGCAGGTAAGTAAACCTTTGTACGATCCGGCTTCGCCCGATATTTTGTTGAGCCAAACCCTTAAATCAGCCACCAGCACCAAGCAGCGCGACTCCATTAAAAATGCTGCTGAAAGCGTTACACAGCGTAAAAGCATCAACTTTACAAACGTGCATGTGGCCAAAACCAGCCCAACAGCGCCAAATAAGGTGTATAGTATTTCAAACTTTAACGCCAGTTATGCTTATACCGACTATGAGCATCATGATTTCAATACCTTATCTGATTTTGAGAAAACCTACCACCTGGAGCTAGCCTATAATTTCACAGATAAACCAAAATATTGGACGCCTTTCGCCAAAGTGGTTAAGAGTAATCTATTACAGGTATTTAAGGATATTAACCTCAGTCTTGCACCATCACGATTAAACTTCAGCATTGATTTTGATCGCTTTGATTCCGAAACGACCCTGCGCAATAATGATCCGGATAACATCATAGCCATACCATCAACATTTAACAACACGTTTACCATTACCAAAGTGTTCGGCATCGGGTGGAACCTGACCAAATCACTCAGCCTTAATTTTGACGCCACCAATCTTTCAACCGTTGATGAGCCACAGGGCCCGTTAACCGGTTTAAACAGGGATACGCTATACAATAACCTGGCACATTTAGGCCGTACAACAAACTACAACCACACGTTTGGCGCAACATATGCTATCCCGTTCAGCAAAATACCATACATGGATTGGATAAGCGCCAATGCAAGCTATAGCGCACACTTTAACTGGCTTGCCGAACCCGGCTTCTCGGTTGACGACCCGCAGTTTAATGTGGGTAACAGTATACAAAACTCGCGCACCATATTAGTTACCCCAACCTTTAATTTTACAACGCTTTATAACAAGTTTGCCTTTTTACGTATTGCCAATAAAGATGATGGAGATAGTAAGCTTACTAAGATTTTAAAGGGGCTATTAACCAGTGTAAAAACCCTGAATGTTACATACACTAAAACCCAAGGTATTTTCCTGCCGGGATACCTGCCGCAATCAACCGTATTTGGCGAGGATCCTACTTATAACGCGCCGGGCATCGGGTTTTTATTAGGCAGCCAAGCCGACATAAGGGCACGCGCCGTAGAAAATGGCTGGATATCTAACGATACCCTGCAAAATCAACTATACGTAAAAACCTACAACTCCGACCTGCATTTTAACGGTACCGTTGAACCGATACAAGGCCTGCGTATAATTCTTACTGCATTTAAAACACAGGACCAAACCTACCAAACCAACTTTAAGTACCTGGATGCAACCAGCAGCTTTGAAAATCTATCACCTGTTACCACCGGCGATTACAGTATGTCGTATATAACAATTGGTACAGCTTTCTCAAAAATCAGCGGTATCAACAATAACTCGCCAACGTATAATGCATTCATGAATGATAGGTCTATTATTTCTCAGCGTTTAGGCAAGCTTAATCCAAATTCAAATCCGGCCGGATCAAGCGGAGGTTTTGCCGATGGTTATGGGCCTAACTCGCAAAATGTATTAGTGCCGGCATTCCTCGCGGCTTACACCGGTAAAAATCCGTCAACATCCAACCTTAGCCAGTTCCCGAGCATTCCGCTTCCAAACTGGCAAATAACTTATGGTGGCTTAGTTAAGATCCCTTTTCTTGCCGATATTTTTGATTCGTTTGATCTTAAGCATGCTTATAGCTCAACCTATAATGTTGGCGGCTATACAACTTTATTGCAATACACCGAAAACGACGGAAGTGCAAGCGCCAGAGACATCAACAACGATTTTTTACCGATGTACCAGTTTTCGCAGGTAACCATATTTGAACAGTTTGCGCCATTGCTGGGTATTGATATGCGTTTTAAAAATAATGTAACTACAAGTATATCCTATATGCAAAGCCGTGCCCTTAGTTTAAGCTTGCTAAACAGCCAACTGGCCCAGCAAAATGAAGATGATGTGGTAATTAGCTTCGGCTACAAAGCCAAAAACTTCAGGTTCCCGTTTGGCTTATGGGAAGATTTTATCCTGAAAAACGATTTAACATTTAATCTTGCTTTCGCGATACGAAACACTAAAACATTAATCTTCCAACCCGATGTACTGGCTGCCCAGGTTTCATCTGGTGCCGATAACATTACTTATCGCCCCGAAATTAACTACGCCCTTAGCGATCGTTTTAACATCAGTTTCTTTTACGATGCTAACATCACCAAGCCGTATACCTCGCAAAGTTTCAATACATCATTCAGTACGTTTGGATTTAATTTAAAGCTGATATTGCAGTAAGTTAAATACATAAAGCTGGGGCCTATTGCGATTTCTGCCTAAGGCGGGCAATGTCATTAAGTTAAGCATAAAACCCCTTAGGGGTTATATGTTGGTAGAAAACAAATCGTAATAAATACCGTGCCGTAGGTACGTAACCCTGTAATGTTGCGTACCTACGGCACGCCATTTTGTTTAAATGCTATCTGCTACCAACATCTTGCTCCTATGGAGCATCTTTAAAAGCACTTTTTCTTGACTTAATGACATTGGGGGAGGGACAGGAAGGACTTTTACTTTCCCGCTTTCTTCAATGCCTTTGCAGCCTTTTTTTCGGCGCGGCGTTTTTGACGGGCGGCTTTTTTGGTGAGCCTTATTTGCTTATCCGTACTAGCTTCTTCCATTTTGACTTCTGTAGCTTTTATAGTTTTTTCATCCAGGCCTGCCGCGGGTTTTATGCCGGTAAGCAAGGTGTTCCAAATGGTTTTGAAGAATGGCGACGACTTCGGCCGGACATAATCTACATAGAATGTCCTTGGTGCATCGCCATCATAATCAGGGTTATTATGCTTAATGATAAATATATTGGCGTATAACGATTCAATCAGTTTGCCACTAAAACCGTTGAATGCCGTATCAGGCGTCAATAATTTCACCTTTAACCCATTATACAGAAGGGTTATCCTACCCTTTGATATTTTGCTGTTGGCGGTAATATCAAAATCAAAGCTTTTAATATTGCCATCTGTTATTTTTACCATGGCCAAAGGCATAGTAGCGGTATTCAGGTTTCCCATATTCATGGGGCCCAGGTCGCCTTTATAGCTATAAGGCATTTCAGGGTCGGTAAGGTTAATATTGAAAAGTAAATTAAGCCTTCCCCGGTTCATAAAATGGGTGGTTAATTGTGCGGCGCAGATGTTGCTTTTGGCGAGGGCGATTTTGTTATTGGTGATATTCAAAAACTTGCCCGAAGTGTTGTTAAAAGATACGGTACCCGTTTGATATGATTTAGCATTATACTCGCTATAAGCAACCGTGATGTTATGAACGTAAGCGGTGTCAATCCTTAAATCAGTTTTAATCTGTGCTAAAGCATAAGCCGGGAAACTGCCGGATTTATCCGCTGTTGGGTCGGCTACCTTATTAGGGTTATTAAGCAATGCAAATGTCCCGTTGGAAGCTACCATCGATGATACGCTGAACGTACGGAAACGATGATAAGCTAAATAATCAAAATGGTTAAGCACCAGGGAATCCAGCTGAAAAGAATACCTGTCTTTTGCAGTTCTGTTAAAAAAGGTTTTAGCGTTAACGGGTTCTAGCGTAAGTCCCTTTATGGTTAATCTCGATGTTAAGGTTGATAACTTTACATGGTCGGCCTTATAAGTGTACAAACCATCAGCTGTTTTGCCTTTATAATTATGAAGCTCGGCTATAATCTCTTTACAATATAAAAGCCTCGATTTATCTTTTTGCGTAGCCGAATCAATAAGCAGGTCGCTCGCGCTGAAACTCATTTCCTTAAGTTCAGAGATAACCAGTTTATTGCCTGAATAATCATCGTACTTAAACTTAATATCATTTAAAAATACGTTGCCAATATGTATAGCGCTAAGGCTCTTTGATATTTTTTGCCAGGCCGTTCGGTTATCGTTAATTACCGTGTCTTTGGTTTGGTTAAGTTTATAAGTTACATGCAGGTTGGGGTCATTCAAAACAACCTCGCCTATATCCAATTGATGCCTGAAATAAAGTTTAAAAGGATGTATGCTGGTTAATATCAACCTCCGCACGTGCAGTTCAATCAGGTTGTTCGGTGCGCGATGTTCGCGGCACATGCGGTTATATACCGCGGTATCGGGCTCAATGGTAATGTTGTAAAAAATGATGTTGCCGCGTAGTATATGCAGTTCCGCTTTAGAAAAATTAGCTTTATATAAGCTGTCGGTACCGTTTAAAACGGCATCTCTTATTTTTTGCGCTAAAATTGGCGACCAATATAAATTGATTAAAAATGCTAAAACTAAAAAAACGGTAACAAACACTGCTAAAATCCCCAGGCCTAATTTGTTCCTTTTTAGTTTTAAAAATTTAAACGCCATTATTTATTTTTAGTTGAATCCTTTTGCATTTTGGCTTCTTTTTTAGCCTCGCGTGCCTGCTGGCGTTCTTCTTTCTTGACTTGACGATTAGCTTTATATGCTTTAAACTTATCAATCAGGTTGGTAACCTTTACTATGGCTTTATTAACCTTTCCCTCTGTTTTTTTATCAAACCCCACGCTGGGTTTTAACCCGTCTAATAATGCTTTATACAGGAAACTAAAGAAGGACACTCTCGGGTCGCGTTTTATATCAATCGGCCCTGGCCTAAATATACCTTTCTTATCCGGATTTTCATCTTCAATAATCAAGGTATTTGCCAATTTCGATATAAAACCTTGTGTTTGCAACCCAGCTTTGCCTTCAACCTTTTTAAGCAACTGCACATTCAGGTTCTTGTAATAAAACTCCAGCTGGCCCTTGCCGCTATAATTACTGGCATCTACGTTAAAATGTAACTTCTGTATATCAGCCGATTGTACATGCACCAATGCCAGTGGCCTTACCAGTTTATCCATTATACGGCCATCAAATTTGCCTAAAGTACCCGAGTAGTTAAACGCACCTATTTTTGAATTTAAGTTGAATTTAAAATTCACATTTAAATTAGCCGCGTTCATAAAGCGGGTATTAATATGGGCGATCATATAAGGGTTCACCTTTTTTATATCGTCATCATTAGTAACGTTATATATAACGCCATTGGTATGATTAAACGTAATAACCCCGGTATAACCCGATGTTGCATCCGATTCAGCGTAACTAATTAATGTATTTTTTATGTTGATGCGCTTCAATTGCATATCCAGTGCCACGTTCTGTAATGATTGTTGCGGATCCTTACCTATCTTGATGGATTTTACGCCCTTGTAAGCATTATTACTATATATCTGTACGCTGGCGTTAGCAATATCAAGCGTGCCTGCATATAAAATTTGGTCGCGTAAAAACTCCTGCAGGTTAATATCATTAATGGCTATCCGGTTAAATTTTAGCGTATAAATATCGCCGGCGGCTTCGTGTGTTTTAAGGTAGAAGTCGGTCTTGTTATACCTCGGTAAAAACGAAACCCCGTCTAAATAAATTACCCTCTTTGAAGTCGAAAAATAGATCTGCTTGATGGCCGCTTTATATAAACTATCCGGCGTAGCTATTTTATAATCTTTAATCGTAATGTCAACACCTTTGGTATAGTAAAAACGACTGGTATCCTTATCCGATAGCGAATCGACTACTACATCCGAGATATTAATATTCAAATGTTTTAAAGCCGTATGTTTTTCAACAGGGTTACTTTTATTAATATAATTCAGGCTGATATCCTTTAGAGAAATCGAATCGATATGCAATTGCTTAAAGGTGTTTTTTATCAGTTCATAAGGGCTTTTAGGTTTGCCCACTTTTACGGTATCATTAAATTTAAAACGTTTATTCACCACGGTAAGGCTTGGGTTTTCAATGGTGATACTGCTGATGTTCAATATCTTTTCCTTATAAGCTTTAACTGCTCCTAAATTATTAATGCTAAGTTTTTTTACGCTTAAAGTAAATAAGTTATCAGGCGCTTTTTTTAAGGCTACCAATTTGTTGTAAACAGCCGTATCGGGTATCAGCTTAAAATCGGTTAATGTCGCGTCGCCCGAGGTGATATTCAAATTAAAATCCGAATATTCAATATGGTAAAGGCTATCGGTCGATTTTAAAATAAGCTCTTTTAGCTCGGCTTGTAACAGCGGTTTCCAACGATTTTCGGCTATATATTTTTGATAGGCATAATATCCGCCGGTAACGAGTAATATAACTATAAGCGTTAAAACTAATGGCCACCGTGGCATTTGTTTTTTGTGTGGTTCATCAGTTTTTTTCATTCAAGTCTTTTTTCGATATACGTTATAACAACAAAACAAGGTTTTTGTTAATTTGCTGACAAGATGTCACGCTATATATGAATTTTATGTATTTTTGCAGACTAAATTCTAAAAAGACACGATGGATTTGTTAGTTCCGGATAAGACGCACGACGAAAGCAGGCAAGGGGAGGCATTGGTATTAGAGCCAATTCCAGGGAAAAATAGTGGTCGCAAGCTATATATTGAAAGCTATGGCTGCGCGATGAATTTTTCTGACAGTGAGATAGTTGCATCTATTTTAACAGAAAGCGGCTTTGAAACTACCGGCGATTTTACAGCTGCCGATGTGGTATTCATCAACACATGTTCAATCCGTGAAAATGCAGAAGTACGCGTGCGTAACCGGCTGAAAGAATTTGCAGGCGCGAAAGCTAAAAACCCCGGAATGGTGGTTGGTGTGCTAGGCTGCATGGCCGAAAGGTTAAAATCGAAATTTTTAGAGGAAGAAAAATTAGTGGATGTAGTAGTAGGCCCGGATGCCTACCGCGATCTGCCTAATTTGATTGATAAGGTTGATGATGGCCAGCGTGCGGTTAACGTATTGCTATCCCGCGAGGAAACGTATGCGGATATTAGCCCGGTACGTTTAAACAGTAACGGCATCAATGCTTTCGTATCCATTATGCGTGGCTGCGATAATATGTGTTCGTTTTGCGTGGTGCCGTTTACCCGTGGCCGCGAGCGTAGCCGTGAACCGCAATCTATTGTTAATGAGTGTCGGGAATTGTTTGATAAAGGCTATCGCGAGGTAACATTACTTGGTCAAAATGTAGATAGCTACAAATGGGCACCCGAAACTGAAAAAGTTATTGCCGAAGGCGAAAAACCGGTATTAGGAATGGATCTTTTGGATAAGGTACTTGCATCTGGCGAGGATATAAGCGGAATAAATCCGGTTGACCATAGCAAAGCCGGTGTTTCATTTGCTGAGTTGCTCGAAATGGTAGCCCTCATCAGCCCTGAATTACGCGTTCGCTTTTCTACATCGCATCCAAAAGATATTACCGATGATGTGTTATACACCATTGCCAAATACGATAATATTTGTAACTATATCCATCTTCCTATACAATCGGGTAACAGCAGGGTACTTAAATTAATGAACCGGACTTATGACCGTGAGTGGTACATAAACCGTATTGATGCTATTAACCGCATTATACCCGGTTGTGCCATATCAACTGATATGATCACCGGTTTTTGCACCGAAACAGAAGAAGAGCATCAGGAAACACTGAGCATGATGGACTATGTGCAATTTTACTTTGCCTATATGTTCATGTACTCCGAAAGACCAGGCACATTAGCCGCGAAACGTTATGCTGATGATATTCCGGAGGATGTAAAACTTCGCCGTTTGCAGGAAATTGTAGCCAAACAACAACAACACTCACATGTTCGTTTATTAGCATTAATAGGCACTACACAAAAAGTATTGATCGAAGGTTTCTCAAAAAAATCAAAAAATGATTACGCTGGAAGGAGTGATCAAAATATGATGGTGATTTTCCCGGTAGGCGAGAATTATAAACCCGGAGAGTATGTTGATGTGCTTATTGAAAGATGCACAACAGCCACGTTAATGGGAAAAGTGATCCCCCAAACCCCCTGAAGGGGAGTTATGTCCTGTTGGGTCAGGCATTTTTTGAGGGATGTAATAATTAATAATAACTAAAATAACAAACTCCCCCTTTAGGGGGTCGGGGGGCATGGAGATACAAGAAATTAAACAACGCTTCGGTATCATTGGCAATTCGCCATTGTTAAACCGGGCTATAAATATTGCCAACCAGGTGGCGCCTACCGATATTTCGGTATTAATTACAGGTGAGAGCGGTAGTGGTAAGGAAGTGTTTTCGCATATCATTCACCAAATGAGCCCGCGTAAGCATGGTCCGTTTATTGCAGTTAACTGCGGTGCGATACCTGAAGGAACTATCGACTCTGAATTATTTGGTCACGAAAAAGGTGCATACACCGGTGCCGTTGGCGAGCGTAAAGGCTATTTTGAAACTGTAAGTGGTGGTACTATCTTTTTAGATGAAATTGCCGAAATGCCTTTAGGTACACAAGCACGTTTACTGCGTGTGCTGGAGTCGGGTCAATTCATCAAAGTAGGATCATCCAAGGTAGAGAAAACTAACGTAAGGGTTATTGCAGCTACCAACGTTGATGTTTACGAAGCCGTAAAAAGTGGAAAATTCCGTGAAGATCTTTACTATCGTTTAAATACCGTTCCATTGCGTATACCGCCATTGCGCGACAGGAAGGAAGATATTTACCTGCTATTCCGCAAGTTTACATCTGACTTTACCGCCAAATACCGCACCCCGCCAATCCAACTGGACGAAGAGGCGCAGCAGGTACTTATCAATTATTCATGGCCGGGTAACGTGCGTCAACTTAAAAATATGGCCGAGCAATTAGCCGTACTGGAAACTAACCATGTAATTACAGGCCCAATATTGCTTACCTACATCCCGCACGAAGTAAGTGGCAGAAACCTGCCTATGCGTGTTGAGCATCCGGGGAAAGAGGATTTCTCCGAGCGCGACATACTATACAAGGTTTTGTTTGATATGAAGCGTGATATGGTGGAACTTAAAAAACTAGTTGCCGATATTGTAGAACATGGTGGCGTAGCCCCAGCGTTTGCCAATAATCAGCAGGCCATAAACCAGCTTTACCGCGATATTGAAATGCCGGGTAGCAGCCACGAGCCACAATTTACTATTCAGCAACCCGTTATTAATAACAATAATAATAAGCCGGATGCTTTCAATATAACCCATGATGCTGAAGAAGTTGAAGAATCATTATCACTAATTGAAAAGGAATCTGACCTGATACGTAAGGCCTTAAAAAAGCACAAAGGAAAGCGCAAGCTTGCTGCTAATGAGCTGGGCATTTCAGAAAGAACACTGTACCGTAAAATAAAAGAATTAGATTTATAATTGATGAAGAGTGTATTTGGGTTTTTAGCTGCCGTTATAATGGTTTTCTCGGCACAATCATGCAGTATTAAATTAAATGGTGCATCAACACAGGGGTTAAAAACAATTAACATTGGTTATTTTGAAAATACCGCGCCATACGTTTTACCAACTCTAAGCCAGGATTTTACCGAAGCATTAAAAGCCCGTATCCGCTCAACCACGAGTCTTGATATTGTACGTACAGAACAGGCCGACGCAGTTATGACGGGTAGCATCACTGGTTACAGCATTGCCCCGGCATCTATACAGGCAACAACCAATAACGCCCCGCCAATTGCCGGTGCATCAGCTTTAACTATTACGGTTGAGGTTAAATACACCAATAACGTAAATAAAAAGGACAGCTACGAGCAGTCGTTCAGCGAATCAAAAAACTTTACCGGTGATATTGCATCGCAGCAAAACACCCTGGTTCCGGCGCTGATTACACAGATAACCGAAGATATTTTTAACAAAGCCTTTGCAAATTGGTAAGCAATTCGTAGTTTCAACCCAAGTGGATCAGCAAGTAAACAATACCAGGACCCAACTTTTATGGGACTTATTAGCCAACCCGGCTGGTAAGCACGGAGAGCATGCGTACAATTTACAGCAATTAATTGCCGAAAATCCGCAGAGCGGCATTTTGCATGCATTACTGGTGCATGCCACCGATGGCGAGAATCTAGATCAGGCTGTAGCTTACGCTAACCCCAGGGTTTTGTATAAGTTAACGCATGATGCCGATAGCTTATCAATAGTATCTGCGGAGCAAATAATTAAATCACATAATTTACCTGCTAATACTGATGAGGCTCACACTGTTGAAGCCAAAACTGAAGATAGCAGCGATGAATTACTTTTAGCCCCATGGCAGGAAGAGGAAGAATTTCCGATAACAGAAGAAATTACTGAAGCACCAATAATTCATACCAATGCTCATCCAGGCCCTGTTGAAATACATGAGGAAGAAGCATCTGAGATTTATGAAGAAATAGCTCCGGTAGAAGGAGTATTCCATAATAAGGAAATACAGTCGGAAGACCAGCATGAAGAGTTGCCTGCTAATGAGGTAGAGGATCTTCCACCGCTTACCGAACAAAAGGATTCGGTATTGGAGCAAATTCCTTATAACGAGATTGAGGTTGACGAAGACGAAGAACCGGAAATCAACACTGAAACTACTGAGCAAATTAATGAGTCAGCCCCGGTTTTGGATGGACTGATAGAGGAAGAAGATAATATTGTTGAGCAGGAAATTCCGCTCGAAGAGTTAGATTCGTATTTTATCCAGCCGATTAACGATGATGTTTATAACGAAATTGTAAGCATTGATGATATAAACCTGGCTAACGAAGATATTTTCGCGAAGCCGCAAGAAGAACAAGCGGTAACCGAGGAATATATTCCGCCGTTTGCGGATGTATTGGCCGAAGATCAGCCTGCAGCCGCTATCGAAACCGCCAGGCAAGAACCAACAGCAAACACCGACCGCAAGGTAGATATGAATGATGAGGCTGAAAAGCTGATCATGAACAACATCGTGTCCACCGATTTTTTTGTGTTTGATAAGGCTTTTCGCGAACATAAAGAACCTGTAGGGGAAACCGCTGAGGAATCGCAAGCCACAGCAGCTGTTGAGCCTGTTTCTGTAAGTGAAAATAATACATCTGCTAAAAAAGAAGAGCCTTACATTACGGTTTCAAAATACCACGACGAAAAAATGCCTTACAGCTTTATGTGGTGGTTGGATAAAACACGTAAGGAGCACTCAGGCATCTACCAGCCCTATGTGGAGTTTAAGCTGGATACTACCCAAAGCATCAAGCAAAATCCCAATCCGCCTGATGAATTGCAACAGCAATATGTCGAAAATATCTTTCACCTTACGTCGGTTGAAGATCTGGAACAACACACTTCCGATCAGCCTATCGCGTTTAATCCTAAGGTAAAAGAGGATAAAATAATTGAACGCTTTATACAGGAAGTACCGCAAATAAAGCCGCAAACCGGCGAAAAACTGGATAATGAAAACAAAGCCAAGAAGAGTTCTGAGGATCATGCCGATCTGGTGACCGAAACACTGGCCCAGATTTATATCGACCAAATGCTATATCCTAAGGCTATAGCCACTTATAAAAAATTGATATTGAAATTCCCGGAAAAAAGCCGTTACTTTGCGAGCCAAATTGAGGAATTAGAAAAGAGAACAAATTAATATAAAAAAGAAATGTATACATTATTATTAATCATAGCCATCATCGTTTGTGTGTGTTTAGGGCTTATTGTATTGATCCAAAACCCTAAGGGTGGTGGTTTATCATCTAATTTTTCTAGCTCATCTCAACTAATGGGTGTGCAAAAAACCGGCGACTTTTTAGAAAAAGGTACATGGGTTTTAGCCATAGGCTTAATGGTATTATCATTAGCTATTAACGTTGCTGTTAAAGGTGGCGCTAACAAAGTTGATAGTAAAGACCAGTTAGAAAAAACTAAACAACTATCAAAACCTACTAATAGCGGCGCCTCAACTCCATTTGCTGCACCGGGTACTGCACAGCCTCAACAACAGGCGCCTGCTACTGCTCCTGCAACAGGTAAATAGGTTTTAATAAGAATTTAAAAAAGCCATTCGTTAGTTAACGGGTGGCTTTTTTGCTTATAAGGTACTGCCACCTTGACACCGGAATGTTTAATTAATGTTAAGCAGGCATAAGCTATTTAACCTTAGCTGACAATAAAACAGAATTAAAAGAATTATATGCCAATGTGTGAGTTTGTACAGGCTTGGCACAGTTGATGTACAATTGCAACCACAAGAACAAACTTTTATAAATTTAAAATAGTTATATCATTATGTCATTAAACGTGAAACCTCTTGGAGACAGAATAATAATTGAAGCTGCTCCGGCTGAGACAAAAACTGCTTCAGGTATTTACATTCCTGAAACCGCACAAGAAAAACCTCAATATGGAACAGTAGTAGCAGTAGGCCCTGGCCGTTATGCTGACACAACCGGTACATTAATCCCAATGACAGTTAAAGCAGGCGATAAAGTTATCTACGGTAAATTTGCCGGTCAGGAATTCCCTATCGAAGGCAAAGACTATTTAGTTATGAGAGAGTCTGATATTTACGTGGTACTGTAAACTAATGAGTGATGGAGTGAATGAGTGATTTAGCGCTTATTCATGCCAATCAAAAAAAATAATAACGATTGAGGCATAAATTACTCAATCAAAAATCACTAAATCGAAAATAAAAAAATCATGTCAAAACAAGTTAAATACAATGTTGAAGCACGCGACGCTCTAAAACGCGGTGTTGATATTTTAGCTAATGCAGTTAAAGTAACATTAGGCCCAAAAGGTCGTCACGTAATTATCGATAAAAAATTCGGTTCACCGGTTATCACAAAAGATGGTGTATCTGTAGCTAAAGAAATTGAATTAAAAGACGCCATTGAAAACATGGGCGCCCAAATGGTTAAAGAAGTTGCTTCAAAAACTGCTGATATAGCAGGTGATGGAACTACTACTGCTACTGTATTAGCACAAGCAATTGTTACAGCTGGTGTTAAAAACGTAGCTGCCGGTGCAAACCCAATGGATTTGAAACGCGGTATTGATAAAGCGGTTAAAGTTGTTGTTGAAAACCTTAAATCACAAAAACAAGATGTTGGTGATGATTTCAGCAAGATCAAACAAGTAGCATCAATTTCAGCAAATAACGATGAAGTTATTGGCGAAATGATTGCTGACGCGATGAAAAAAGTTGGTACTTCAGGTGTGATCACTGTTGAAGAAGCTAAAGGAACTGAAACTGAAGTTAAAACTGTTGAAGGTATGCAGTTTGACCGTGGTTACTTATCTCCATACTTCGTTACCAACTCTGATAAAATGGAAGTAGAATTGGATAACCCTTATATCCTTATCTACGACAAAAAAATCTCTTCCATGAAAGAACTTCTTCCAATCCTGGAAAAACAAGTTCAAACTGGTAAACCATTATTAATTATTGCTGAAGATTTAGACGGCGAAGCATTAGCTACATTAGTAGTTAACAAAATTCGCGGTTCACTAAAAGTTGCTGCTGTTAAAGCACCAGGTTTTGGCGATCGTCGTAAAGCAATGTTAGAGGATATCGCTATCCTTACTGGCGGTACTGTAATATCTGAAGAAAGGGGCTTTAAATTAGAAAGCGCTGAACTAAGCATGTTAGGTCAGGCTGAAAAAATCACTATCGATAAAGATAACACTACCCTAATTAATGGTAACGGCGAAGCTGAAGCTATTAAAGGCCGTGTTGGCGAAATCCGGTCACAAATTGAAACTACAACTTCTGATTACGATAAAGAAAAATTACAGGAACGTTTAGCCAAATTATCTGGCGGTGTTGCGGTATTATATATCGGTGCAGCTTCTGAAGTTGAAATGAAGGAAAAGAAAGATCGTGTTGACGATGCATTACACGCAACCCGTGCCGCTGTTGAAGAAGGCATTGTTGCTGGTGGTGGTGTTGCTTTCATCCGTGCGGTTGCAGCTTTAGCTGACCTTAAAGGTGAGAACGAAGATGAGAACACTGGTATCCAGATCATCCGTCGCGCTATCGAAGAGCCTTTACGTCAGATCTGCGAAAATGCAGGTATCGAAGGTTCAATCGTAGTACAAAAAGTTAAAGAAGGTACAGGTGACTTTGGTTACAACGCACGTACTGATAAATACGAAAACTTAATTGCAGCCGGTGTTATCGACCCAACTAAAGTTGGCCGTGTAGCATTAGAGAACGCAGCTTCAATCGCATCAATGTTGTTAACCACCGAGTGTGTGTTAGCTGATGATCCTGAAGATGAAAAAGGTGGCGGTATGCCTCCAATGGGCGGCGGCGGTATGGGCGGCATGATGTAATCGTGAAGCTTCGCTTCCAGTGATTAGAGACTAGTGATTGGTGATTAGGAAAATTCTTACTAATCTCTAACCTCCAGTCTCTGATCACTAAAACAAACCCCTTGTCTGTTATAACAGACAAGGGGTTTTTGCTTTAGAACGATCCGAAAGTCATTTTAAAGTAAACGGAGCGTCATTAGTTAATCAAATGATTGATTAACTAATGTAAACCACAGTTTTCGTCGTAAATTTGAATAACATATCTGATACAATTGATTTCAGGCATGGCATTTGAATAACGCACAACATGAAACAGTTAACACAAAAAACCAGACACATCCAATCTCATATAGTTGAGTGGTTGTTTTTTAAAGGGCCGGAGCTTTTTATAACTATTTACGGTAAATAATTAATTTACTAACTTCGTGCTTTACTATGAAGCTAACGAAGTTCTACGATAAAGTATACGATTGGGCGCTCGATATTGGCCCTCTAATCATAATAGGATTAATAATATTATTTATAGGCCTTTGGCTTATAAAAGTAGTAGCCGGGCGGCTCCGCTCTCAAATGGCTAAACGGAAGGTCCACTCTTCACTACAACCATTTTTTCTAAGTCTTACCATAACGTCGCTCTACATATTGCTCATCATTTTGGTGATGTCGATAGTTGGTTTCCAGTTAACCATATTTAGTACCATTATTGGTGCCTTTGGTGTTGCAGCTGGCTTAGCACTATCAGGTACTTTACAAAACTTTGCCGGGGGTGTGTTAATATTACTGCTAAAACCGTTTCTGGTTGACGATAATATTGTTGCTCAGGGTCAGGATGGTGTGGTAACCTCCATACAAATATTTTATACGGTATTAATTACAGCTGATAATAAAACGGTCATCATCCCCAATGGTAAATTATTTAACGAAGTAATAGTAAATGTTACCCGCGAAGGTAAGCGCCGGTTGGATTTTGAAATAAAATTAGGCTATGCTGCCAATGTTGAGCAGGTTAAAACCATTATTTTGGATGCGATAAAAGCTACCCCCAATGTTTTACCCGACCCGCGTAATAAGGTTGGCATATCTGCATTAGAGGTTGACGGTGTAAAGTTTGTTGTAAATGTGTGGGTAAATCCGGCAGATTTTGGAACTACGCGACTTGCGCTGCACGAAAAAATAATAAATGATTTAGTTGCCGGCGGCATTAAGTTACCGGGAATGTAACTAGATTTGACCATTGTCATCTCGAACGTAGCGAGAGATCTTCTGCGTCATGGAAGTCTGCTCCTGATATTTCAGAAGATTTCTGTCTCCGTTCGAATGAGAACTAAAAATAATTGACCCAATGCAAAGAGAGCAAATTTCCGTTTTCGATATGTTTAAGATCGGGATAGGCCCGTCGAGCTCTCATACGCTTGGCCCGTGGCGGGCAGCACAGCAATTTGTTCAAATGCTGGAGCAGGAACAAGCTTTAGAACTGGTTGAGGGCATAAAAATCTTACTCTACGGCTCACTTGCCAAAACAGGCAAAGGGCACGGTACCGATATCGCCATCCTGTTAGGCCTTAGCGGCGATGATCCGGTAACGTTTGATGTTAATGCTATCGACTCCAAGATCAGCTCCATAAAAACATCACATAAACTAATGCTGGCAGGCAACACGCAAATTGATTTCAGATTTGATGATGACCTACTTTTTCTGTTTAACGAAAGCTTGCCTTTCCATCCAAATGCGGTAACCTTCCAGGCATTGTTAATGGGCGATAAAGCTTTATCTGCAACATTCTATTCCATAGGCGGAGGGTTTGTGGTTAAAGAGGGTGCGCAAAATCAAAATAAACATGAAGTCGATCTGCCATTCCCAATTGATACTGCAGGTGATTTGCTGCACTGGTGCATGAAAACAGGCCTAAAAATCTCCGAAGTAGTTATGGAGAATGAACTGGCCTGGCGCAGTGAGCAGGAAACCAAATCGGGCGTGCTAAATATATTCAGGGTGATGAAGGAATGCATGTACCGTGGCAGCCATACCAAAGGTAATTTACCGGGTGGTTTAAATGTATCACGCCGTGCCGCAAACCTCAATAAAAAGCTCATCGGCAGCAATAGCTACAATAACTTTGATGAATGGGTAACCGCCATACGCCAAACCGGCGAAGGCTTTAAAAATATATTAGATTGGGTGAGTTGTTTTGCTCTGGCTATTAACGAGGAAAATGCTTCTTTCGGTAGGGTAGTAACCGCGCCAACCAATGGCGCAGCCGGAGTTATTCCAGCCGTGCTGATGTACTACGTATGTTTTTGCGATGGTTTTACTGATGAGAAGATCATCCAATTTATATTCACCGCGTCAGAGGTTGGCAGTATATTTAAAAAAGGCGCAACCATATCGGCTGCGATGGGTGGTTGCCAGGCAGAGATTGGCGTATCATCAGCCATGGCCGCGGCTGCTTTAACAGAGTGTTTAGGCGGCACACAGCGACAAGTATTAATGGCGGCAGAGATTGCCATGGAGCATCACCTTGGCCTAACCTGCGACCCGATAGGCGGTCTGGTTCAAGTGCCATGCATTGAACGTAATACCATGGGTGCCATAAAAGCCATTACGGCCTCGCAGCTAGCTTTGCAAAGTAACCCTGAGAATGCCAAAGTAAGTTTGGATGCAGTTGTGAAAACCATGTGGCAAACCGCGCAGGACATGAACTCTAAATACAAAGAAACATCTGATGGTGGCCTGGCTATAAACATCCCGCTGAGTTTGCCGGAGTGTTAGTGAAACCTTAGTTGGCTTTATTGATCCTCGCCACAACCATTGGGAATAACTTGGCTACCCACTGCGCATACATCAAAGCCGAAGGGTGCAAGCCATCAGGTGCTATCAAGGCGCTGTTTGTTGCCGCTTCGCGGGATATGCCGGTAATATCAAGGTAATTTACACCTGCATTATTGCTTTCTTGTAGATTGATCGCATTAAAGGCATCTATCTGTGGGCCAATTACGGCATCCTGTCCGTTAGCAAAGGGTGTTACCCCATAGTCAGGTATTGATAATACAAAAACCCGGGTTTTATCGCCTTTAGCGTAAGCGATAGCAGTGTGCAATAACTGTATAAAATTGCTGCGATAGATGGTTTGACTACCGCTCTGGTATTGGTCGTTAACACCTATCAACAAAGTCACAAAGTCGTAGTTGTTTTGTAAAGGAGTATGTTCGGCAATTGCGCTGATCAAATCACCTGTGGTCCAACCTGTGGTCGCGATAATTAATGGGTTTTGCGTTTTGAATCCTAAATTCTTCAAGGTATCAGTAAGCTGATACGGGAAGGATTCAGCAAGCGGTTCCGCCTCGCCTATCGTATAGGAATCGCCTAAAGCAAGGTATCTGATGGTATCGGTATTAACTATTTTCAAAGTAGATGTGTCTTTAATAGAAGGGATATTGTTACCGGCAGTCATATCAGCTTTTTTAGTACACCCAGCAAACGCGATTATCGAAAATATAATTAATTGTAATGTCCTCATCCTAATATCTCCATATTGAATAATACGGAAATATGGTGTTTAAGGATTTTTTTTACTTCATTAATATCAACTTCTTTATCTAACTCTGCTTTTAGCGATGTTACCGCCTTATCATCAATACCGCAAGGTATCATGTTATTAAAGTAACTCAGATCAGTATTTACATTCAGCGCGAAACCATGCATGGTTACCCACCTGCTGCAACGTACGCCCATTGCGCAAATTTTACGTGCACGCTCATTATCGGCATCAAACCAAACACCGGTGTAGCCCGGATATCGGCCAGCTTGCAAACCATAATCGGCAAGGGTAAGTATTACAGCCTCTTCAAGCGTACGCAGGTAAAGGTGTATATCGGTAAAAAAATTGTCGAGATCTAAAATTGGGTAGCCCACTATCTGGCCCGGCCCATGGTAAGTAATATCACCGCCACGGTTTACCGGGTAATAAACAGCATCCTTGTCTTTTAAGCCTTGTTCATCCAATAACAAATGCTCAAACTTGCCGCTTTTGCCTAAAGTGTAAACATGCGGATGCTCGCAAAATATCAGGTAATTAGGTGTTATTGCAGTTTCTTCATCCGGCAATTCACCGGCTGCGATAATCGCATTTTGGTGGTTGCGTATATCCGTTTTTAACTTAACGGTACTATTGAATATTTCTTCCTGTTTTTCCCAGGCTTCTTTATAATCAATAAGGCCCCAGTCGTCAAATAATACTTGTTTATTCTTCATCCGGTACCCCTTTCACATAACCTATCATATAGTCTTCGTATTGCAGATAATCAACTTTGTAGTTTTTATCAACTATTCCTTTGTGTAAGCGGGCGTTTAGTGTGCCTTCTTCGGCAAAACTAAATGGCGTTAAATGGATGTTATCTACAAATGATACTTCCTTCTGTCCGTAGCATTTATAGATGGCTTCTTTGGCGCACCAGCAAATATATAAATGTTGTATGCGATGTTCATCTTTATCAATAAAAGCCAGTTCATCGGCCTGCAAAAACTTATTGGCAATGCGCTCAACCTTTTCCTTTATCAGCTCAATATCTATGCCCACTGTTCCGTTTTTGCTGATCATCACCGCGGCATAATCAAATGAGTGACTAAAAGATATATGATAAGGCAAATTAACCAGATAGGGTTTGCCATGCACATCAACCTTGCAGTCTATGTATTCATCGGTGCGCAACATGGTACGTAAAAGCACACGGGTGCTCAGCCAGTGCAAGTGGCGTTTGCTGGTACTAATCTTGTCGAAATAAGCCTGTTCCTGCTCATCCAACTGTAATTGTTTGTACAGATCGGCAGCTTTTTCCTCTATCTTCCAAAGCGCGAATTCTGTATCATCATCAACCCGATGCCGGTATACTACTGCCATAAAAGTAAAATTGCAAAAAGGATGGCAAACTTAAGTCAAATAATTATAATTTAGCCATATAACTACTATATTATGATATTGTCGGACAAACGCATACTCGAAGAAATTGATAAAGGCACCATTATTATTGAACCCTTTGAGCGCGCGTGTTTAGGCACTAACTCATATGATGTACATTTAGGCAAGCACTTAGCAACTTACCGCGATAGGGTACTGGATGCCAAATTGCATAACGAGATTGATTATTTTGATATACCCAAGGAAGGATTTGTTTTACAACCCAATACCTTATACCTGGGTGTTACCCTGGAATATACTGAAACGCATGCGCATGTTCCGTTTTTAGAGGGCAAATCAAGCACTGGCCGTTTGGGTATTGATATACATGCCACCGCAGGCAAAGGCGATGTTGGCTTTTGCAATACCTGGACACTGGAAATATCATGCGCGCAGCCCGTACGTATTTATGCAGGTATGCCCATAGGCCAATTAATTTATTTTGCTGTTGAAGGCGAAATAGAAACGATGTACAATACCAAAAGCAACGCTAAATATAGTAACCCTACCACGCGCCCGGTTGAAAGCATGATGTGGAAGAATAAATTTTAACGATACTACGGTAACAGTATTGTTATAAACTAAAACCTAACCTTTTTTTTCTGAAATTGCTGTACCAATACGAATCACAGGAGATCATGTGCGCAACCCGTGTGTATTTAAGCTGGTATGCCCATAGGCCAATTAATTTATTTTGCTGTTGAAGGCGAAATAGAAACGATGTACAATACGAAATATAGTAACCCACAACACGCCCGGTTGAAAGCATGATGAGGAAAAATAATTTAACGATATTACGGTAATAGTATTGTTATAAATAAAAACTTAACCTTTTTTCTAAAAATACCCCACAATTATGAATCACAAAAAAACAATTATTGGATTGCTGCTAGTCGCGAGTGTTTTTACATTGGCAGGCTTTATTGTTGCCGATAACTATCCCATCCAAAAAATAGCGCTGCAGCTTAATAAATGGGTTGTTAAAAACCCAGTTGAAAAAGTTTATCTGCAATTAGATAAGCCTTATTATGCCGCCGGCGATGATATTTGGTTTAAAGCTTATGTAACCATTGGCAGCCAGCATCAGCTAACCAACCTGAGCGGTGTTTTAAATGTAGAATTGATTGATGACAGAGATTCGGTTAAACAGCATATAAAGCTGCCTCTAATAAACGGTTTAACCTGGGGCGATTTTGCTTTATCGGATACTTTGACCGAAGGTAACTACCGTGTACGCGCCTACACTAATTGGATGCGCAATGCCGGTACTGAATATTTTTTTGATCAGCATATAAGTATTGTAAACGCTGTTGATAATAAAGTTAATGCCAGGGCAGCCTATACTTTTGCCAACCAAAACGGGCAGCAAAAGGTAAACGCCACCATAAATTATACCGACCCTGAAGGGGTAGCCTACGCAAATAAAGAAGTTAAATACAATATTGATCTGGGGCCAAAACAAATTGCAAAGGGTAAAGGCATTACTGACGATAAAGGCAATATTTCCCTTAGTTTTATCAATGCGTTAAAAGAGCCTTTCAGCTCGGGCAGGATCATTACCAACATTCAAATTGATAAAAATAGCCTGGTAACCAAAACGCTTCCGGTTAAAGCTACATCCGGAAGTGTGGATGTGCAGTTTTTCCCTGAAGGTGGTAGTTTAGTTACCGGCGTAACATCAAAAATAGCGTTTAAGGCCGTAGGCGCTGATGGTTTAGGCACTGATGTAAAAGGCACTATTACTGATGACGCGGGAAATACAATAACCACTTTCAACAGTCAGCATTTAGGGATGGGGGAGTTCACCCTAAATCCGCAGGCTAATAAACTATATAAAGCTCATATTTTTTACGCTGATGGTTCAGATAATACAATTGCTTTACCACAGACTATTGATAAAGGGTATGTTTTAGCTATTGATAGCAGGGATAGTAGCAAGATCCACATAAAAATAACAGCGAATAGAGAAACTTATGCAAGTGACCCTAACGATACCTTGAGCCTTATAGCGCAAAGCGATGGCGAAATTTATTACGCCGCTAAAAGTAACCCGGGGGTGTCAAGTTTTGTGGCTACGCTTGATAAAAATCGATTCTCATCAGGTATTGTACAGTTTACTTTGTTTTCATCAAAAGGCGAACCGTTGAATGAACGGCTGGTGTTTATCCAGAATAATGATCAGCTTAAGCTGGATGTGAAAGCCGAAAAAGCTTATGCCCCAGGCCAAAAGGTAAAAATAGCATTAAACGCAACCAATGCCGATGCCAAACCAGTTGTTGGTAGCTTCTCGGCGTCGGTTACTGATGAAACTAAAGTGCCGCAGGATGAAAACTTCGCGTCGACCATATTAACCAACCTGTTACTAACATCCGATTTGCGGGGTTACGTGGAGCAGCCTAATTATTATTTTAATAATGTAAGCGAAAAAACACAGGCTGATATGGATGTGCTGATGCTTACACAGGGTTATCATAGGTTTGAATGGAAAAAAGTATTAAATGATGATTTACCTGAAGCCATATATCAACCCGAAAAAACACTGCGCATAAGTGGGCGTGTAACCACATTAGGTGGTAAGCCAGTAGCTAATGGCAAGGTAACACTGCTTTCAACAGGTCACGGGACCTTTTTTACCGATACGCTTACTGATGCAAACGGGAGATTTGCATTCAACAACATGACATTTCCTGATAGTATAAAGTTTGTAATACAGGCCCGAACTGGTAAAGACCGCAGGAATGTGAATATCGAACTTGATGACGTGATACCACAAGGTGCAACTCATGATAAAAACGCGGCAGACGTGCAGGTTAATATTTATGACGGATTATCGAACTATGTACAAAGCAGCAAAGATTTGTTTAATCAACAACTTAAATATGGTTTGGCTAAACATACCATCGTATTAAAAGAAGTGGTAATTACTGATAAGAGAATCAAACTTAAAAATTCGGCAAACTTAAATGGGCCCGGCAATGCCGATCAGGTGTTAGTCGGTGATCAGATTCCTGTTGGATGCGCTACATTAGCTCAATGCTTACAAGGGGTATTATTTGGTGTGGTCTTTCGTAATGGCGTACCTTACTCAACCCGTGGCGGTGATTTAACCATTAATCTTGACGGGGTATTTATATCGGCCGACGAATTTGACCAGTTAGAACCGTCTGATATTGCAGGTATTGAAGTTTTGCGTACAGGTGCTGACTATGCTATCTATGGTTCGCAGGCAGGTAAGGGTGGCGTTATTATAGTAACCACAAAAAGAGGGGATGATATTACAAGGAGCTCCTACAATCAACCCATACCGGGCATTGTTACCTATATGCCTATTGGCTATTATAAAATCCGGGAATTTTATTCTCCGCAATATGATGATCCAAAAACGAATCAAGCCGTTGCCGATCAACGCTCAACCATATACTGGAATCCTAATATAGCAACTGATAAAAGCGGTAATGCCTCCTTCGAATATTTTAACGCGGGAGGCAAAGGTAGCTACCGGGTAATTATTGAAGGTATTGATGTTGATGGCAACATTGCCCGGCAGGTTTACCGCTACAAAGTGCAGTAACAAACTCAATAAAAAAGGCATCCGAAACTTAAATCCGGCTGCCTTTTTACTTATATATTGTAGTTGAAATTAGCTTTTTAATAATTTATTGAGCTAAATAGAATTTCCCCCAAAAGTCTACACTTTTAGCCATTTCACCACCGGCTTCATTGCTGGTTGGTCCACCGCCACGTTTTCCGCCGCCGCCATGTCGGCCGCCGCCACCGCCCATACCACCGCCGCCGCCGCCCATGCCGCCACCTCTTCCGCCACTACCGCTTTCACCATTGCTGTCATCAGTAGGTTTGGGGCGTTGTATGCCATTTATCCTGATATTAAATGCCCAATCAGTCTTATTATCAGCATGAAAAAACTTTAAAGGGATCGCTTCTTCATAAATTAAATTTCCGGCTTCGTCATAATTAACCGCGGTTTGTATGCCATATGAATTTGATGTGGTAATCATATCATCCTCAATATCTTTAAAGCCAACAACTTTTATACCGCGCAGCCTTGTCAGCTTTTCCTGTAATAATTCGTTGCGCTCTTCCTGGCTCACTTCTTCGTTTTCGCCTGGGTTGCGGTTAAAAGGGATACTGCTGCCGCCTTGTACATTTAAAGGGTAGGTTAAGCTATAAGTTTCTTTCTTTTTTCCTTTTGGGTCGATGATAAAAGTTAACCCTGCATTTAAAACCCGCATTATTTCTGACCGGTCATAAATTTTCACAGCTAAATAAAGTGTGTCTTTACTATTTGTAATGGCATAATTCAGCCGTTCTTCGGGGCTGTAATAGCTTAGGCTGTCTCCCCATTCTTTTATACTGCCATCAATAATTATATTTACCGGCGCTGCCTTTAAGTGGTATTGTGGCATGGGCGCCTGGGCTTTACAAGCTGTTGTTATAATAAATTGTAAGGCTAAACCGGCAATAAAAACTAAAGAGTTTTTTTTCATATATCAGTGGATTTTAAGGTGCAATATTGATAAGTTTAGTATCGCGTATAAGTTTTACCTTTAGTTTATCGCGCCTAATCATTAATCACTATTTTCCAACACAATTTTAAACGTTTTATTATACTTTTTAAGTAATTTCGCAGTTACATATGCCAACCGAAGTACAGGAAGATACATTTACACTCGAAGAGCTACTTGCGGGTTTAAAAGAACTGCACCGCCTTATTTTATGGAACGATGACGTAAACAGTTTCGATCATGTAATCTATTGCATGATGAAATACCTGGACTACTCGGAATCTCAAGCCGAAAAAATCGCGTGGAAGGTACACAACGAAGGCAAATGCGCCATACTCGAAGGTTCATTTAATGAGATGGAGATCTACCGCAAAATTCTACAGCAGGAAGGCCTCACCGTTTCGGTTGAGTAATTTATTCTTTATCTTTTATGATCTTGTTTCTAAGCTATTCACTCTCGTGACTAAATATATAGCTTGTTTCGATTGCCCTATCAATCCCTGTAATTTTTACAACGCGGGATTATAAAAAACATCCTCAAGCAAACTATCCCCGTAATTTTTTTTCAGCGTACCGAGGGTGATTTTATTTTGCTCGTCTGTCCATTTCAATATCTCCTTAATGTTAAATAATCTCAGTTTAATATTAATAAATCCTCCCGTTATAACCTCCATTGTTAACTCCAAGAAATCATTGTGTTAACAAATGATTACTGTAGCAAATGCTCAGTTTTTAAACAGAATTTCGGTGTGTATTTGCATGAAAATGCTAGTAAGAAGGAATAAAAATACTCATAAAACCCCTATTAAATGGCCATATCTATACAATTAAAACGCTTTTTTTTACCGCTCTTTTTCTTTACTGTTTTTTGCTTTTCTGCCTCTGCGCAAACCATAAAAGGAAATGTTTCTGATGCTAAAACTTTAGAAACACTAATCGGTGCCACAGTACATATTCAAAACGGCAGCACCGTATTTAATACCACTGTTAAACTTGATGGTAGTTATGATTTTAAAAACATCCCTGCCGGTACATACAATTTAAAGGTAAGCTTTGTTGGTTACAAAACAACTCAGGAATATGCGGTTGAAGCCATAAAAGGACACATATCTGTATTGAACGTGGTTATGCTAGACAATTCTACAGCACTTAACGAAGTTGCTGTGATTGAATATGCCAGCAAGGAAAGCGAAAGATCGGCACGTGGAGATGAGAAAAACTCCAATAATACTATTAACGTAGTATCGGCACAGGCAATTGCTATTTCACCTGACGTTTTAGTGTCCAATGTATTGCAAAGGGTATCCGGTATTTCTGTAGACAGGAGCAGTACCGGCGATGCGTCACACGTGATTATTCGTGGTATGGATAAGCAATATAATACCACTTTAATAAATGGTATTAAAATACCAAGCCCGGATAGCAAAAGTAGATACATACCGCTGGATATTTTCCCTGCCGGGTTAGTTGAGCGGATTGAGGTTTACAAAACGCTTACACCTGATATGGAAGGCGATGCTTCCGGAGGTGTGGTTAACCTGGTAATGAAAACAGCCCCTGATCATTTAAGGGTTGACGGTGAGTTTGGTACCGGTTATAGCCAGCTATTTTTTGACAGGCCATTTGCCAGCTTTGACCGCAGTACAGTAAACAGCAAATCGCCGGCTGAAATTAATCCGGGCGTTGCTGCTGACCCATCTGCTTTTCCTTATCAGAATTTATTAACTAAGACAAATAATCCTCCACCCAATATAAACGGTAGTTTAACTATAGGTAATCGTTTTTTAAATAATAAGCTGGGCGTTTTATTCTCAGGCAGCTATCAAAATTTATACGTGGGGCAAAACAGCTTTGCGGTATTACAAACAAATACAGTAGGGCCTCCAATTGGTAACAGTCAGCAAAACCAGGAGACTGCTTTTCAAGATACTTATAACCGCCAGTATTCAACCCAACAACAACATATAGGGACTGTAGCTTCTATCGATTACAAGTTCGATCCTAATAACACGATTAATTTGTATGCTACTTACGTAGCGTTAAATGAATACCGTGTTCGTCAAACCACCGATGATACCTATGGCGGCTATGCTTACCAGGGCTATCGGGGTACCTTTTCGGTTGATAATTTGACTGAAACCCGGTCTGATCTTCAGGACATCCTTAACTTAACATTAAATGGTAAACACAAAATAAGCGATCCATTTTCGTTTGATTGGACTGTTGCAGATTCAAAAGCGGAACACAAAATGCCAGATGATGCCGAATTTGATACTAAATACGGAACAAGTCCCACAACAACAACTAATGAAGCAACCGGAAACCCTAATGAACCGGACGTTTCAGTTGCACAGGGAATAACAACAACACCTACTTACGTTGAAAACGAATCACGGGTATGGTCACATAATACTGATAAGGATTTATCGGGCTATTTGAATTTGCACTATAATGCAACAATATTTGGCCGTAAAGTTACCTTCTCTGCCGGTGGAATGTACAGGCACAAGACCAGGGATAATTATTATAATAGTTACAGCCTGCCAAATACAGTAGTTGACGGTACAAACGAAGTTTATACTACGATCCCGAACGCGAAATTTATATTTCTCGGTTCCGATTCGCTAAAAGCAAAAGGCTCGTATGCTACTGATGCTAACGATTATACATTTACTGAAAATGTAACTGGACTTTATGGTATGTTTAAATATTACATTAGCGATCGCTTATATGTAATAGCCGGATTAAGGGGCGAGAATACTCATCAATCTTACGTTACAAATCTTCCTGTTTATTTTCCAGGTAAAACAGCCACCATAACTTATACAGACTACCTTCCGAGTGTTAATATTAAATATGATCTTACTCATAACCAGGCATTAAGGGCTTCGTATTATAAATCTATCCTCAGGCCATCTTTTGAACAGCTTATTCCTGCCGTAAATTACACATCTGATGAAAATTATGGCAGCGAGGGAAGTCCTTATCTGCAACATACTGTTGTTGATAATTATGATCTTAGATATGAGTTCTTCCCCGGTGTTTTTGATGAGTTCATGTTAGGGGGCTTTTACAAATATCTTATCAATCCAATCGAAAACGAACTTCAAGGGTCAGCTGGCTTAGGTGCAACCAGCAGTGGTGGTGGAGGTAAATATTATATACCCAACAATTTTGGCAATGCTCATAATTATGGTTTGGAGCTGAACGCCAGAAAATTCTTTGGCAATATTGGTGCTGAAATAAACTATACCTATACCGATTCTAAAATTACCACATTAAAAAGTATCGACATTAATCAGCTGGTTACCTATATAGATCAGACCAGGCCATTACAAGGGCAGGCGGCTAACATTGGTAATGCATCATTATTATACAAGGACCAACGATATGGTTTAGATGCGCAGCTGTCGCTATCATACATTGGCGAACGTATACAAGCCGTATCAAATTACTATAACCTCGATACCTGGGAAAGGCCATCCACTTATTTGGACTTTTCTGTACAAAAGAAAGTAGGCCCACATTTCATCATTTATGCAAAGGCTAATAACCTGTTAAACACACCCTACGAGTTAATAATCAAACAAAATAACACTTACAACTACTCTGGTATAGCTAAATATCCTCACCAGGAGAGTCCTAATTATACCACTGTTGAATACGATCAGTTTTATGCACGTTACAATTTAGGGGTTAAATACAATTTTTAAATAAGCACACACACTACATAAATCAATAATCATCATTCATTTCATCATTTTATGAAAAAATTACAAATTCTCTCGTTAGGATTATCAGTTTTACTGCTTGCGGCATGCGGTAAAGGTGGTGACAAAGCTGTGGTTTCAGTACCCCAGATCCAGATTGGTAAGGCGATTCCAAACTCAGGCACTCTACCTGCCGGAACTTACAAAGGCACATTCCTGGCCAATCAAACTTATACTATTGGTGGTGATATTACCATTAATGCAGGCGATACACTTTTGATACAAAAAGGTGTAAAACTTAATATGACCAATGGCGCTAACATCATCGTAAACGGTGATTTGATCAGTTTAGGAACACAAGCATCACCGGTTACTATTACCGATCCGCGCAGAACTAAAGTTGCAGGTCCTTCTACTTTTGGTACTGATTCGGCTTATGTAGGTGGTTGGGGTGGTATTTATGCAGGCCCAACAAGTAAGTTAGTAGTTATTAAATGGACGCACCTTGACTTTGGTGGCGCAGCTTTAAAAGCACTTCCTTTCCCTAACTCAAACTCATTAAAAACAGGTGCACAATACATTCTGTATTTCATGAACCCGGCTGGTGTTTTCATTATGGAAGATTCATGGCTTTATGGCTGTCCTGATGATGCGACCCGTTTTTATGGCGGTACTTACAACATCATGCGTAACACAATGGAAAAAGCTGGAAGCAATGGTGGCGACGGTTTTAATGCTAAAGGTAGCGCTGTTGGTAATATGGCATACAACCTTATTATAGGTGGTGCAACTAACGGTACAAAAACTGCAAGTGATGGTACCACAGCAGGTGAGTGCCAGTTTGCCATGTACAATAACACTTATGTTAATGATGGTTTCAGAAACAGCGGTGTTTTCGGTGCAAGAAGTGGTTCTATTGAAATAGAAAACGCGTCAAGAGCAGCAGTATTTAACAACCTTGTTGTTGATTGCGATTTTGGTGCACGTATTGCTGGTGGCCCGGGTGGTGCTAAAGTTTATTTGGCTGATACAACTTCAAATACATCAGATCTTATCCCGAAAACAGTTACAAATTACAACTTTTATTATGGTGATAATGCTGCAATCACTGGTCAGTTTGTACCAACAAACGTTGCACAACCGGTTGTTACACATCCTCAAACCAATGGTATCCCAGATATGGCATCTTTCTTAGGCGCTTCTTATACCTTCGGCTTTGTTTATGATGGTAGCTCATTAGTAGGTAAAAACAACCCAATGTTTGTTAACTACCCATTGCCTGCTCCTAATGGCTTCTGGTTAACTCAAGCATCTGTTGATAGCTATAACTTCCGCTTACAAGCTGGTTCACCAGCAATCGGACAGGGAACAGCTGCAACCTCAACCTATACTTATATAACTGCAGGTATCCCAATTGATCCTAACTTTGGTTCAAGCGGTATCACTCCTCCAGGAAAAGATATGGGTTGCTACCAGTCAAATGGTACAGGTAACCAACACTAATCAATAATTTTTATAACAAAGGCAGCTACATACCGTAGCTGCCTTTGTTTATTTAAGCATATAATACCCCATGTTAAACAACAGGATGAAAGCAAAAGCAGCGATAGTTTTTCTAATTTCAACAATATTTTTTTGGGCAGCTTGTTCAAAATCCCCTAAAACTTCCCCTAAAACAACCACTACTACACCAACAGGCCCTGTAGCTACACCTGGCCCACCGCTTCCAAATACGGTTGATAAAACCGATACATTGAAAGTAATGGCTTATAACGTATTAAGTTACGGCGACCTTTGCCAGGGAAGTACCTCTACCCTGAATGGTTATTTTAAAACCATTATTCAATATGCACAGCCGGATTTGTTAAGCTGCGAAAAAATGAATGCTTTTTCTGTAACCTCAACTTACCCTGTTAATCTTGCCGATAATATTACCGATAGCGTGCTTAATGCTGATTTCCCCGGGCGTTACGCGTATGCAACACCTACTGATGTATCTGGCGGTAGCACCATGTCCGTTTTATTCTATAATAAACAGAAGCTAACCTTTGTAAAAACAGAAACATTGTACCAATACATCACTGATTTCGACCTTTACAAACTCTATTATAACGATCCTAACCTGGCTATTACGCATGATACTACTTATTTGTACGTGGTTGTAAATCACACACAATCAGGTACGCCAAGTACAACACGCGATATGCAGGTATCAACTTACATGGCTGATTTAAGAACTAAATTTGCCTATTTCCCTAACCTGATTAACATGGGCGATTTTAATACCGCCAATAGTTATGAGGCAGGATATCAAAGCGTGATCACATCAACCGACACTAGTAAACAAATGAGCGACCCGCCATTTTATCCGGATCAAACGGTAAAATACCCTGCCGAGTGGGAAGATAATTCAAGTGCATACGCATCACAACTAACAACAACAACCAGGGCGCTGGCGACCGTACCAAATTCATGCGGTACAAGTGGTGGCGCGAAATCATGGTACGATCATATTTTTATTTCACCGTGGTTGGTTAAAGGCTCAAACTATATGTCATACATTCCGGATTCATACACTACTATTGGTAACGATGGGAAGCGGATAGGAGTGGATATAAACAGTACTACCCCGCAGGTAAATACCTCAGCCCCGGCTGCTGTTATTAATGCATTGTGGCAATTTTCTAATAAATATCCGGTATCCATCAAATTGCTGATCAAAGCAAACCGGAATGCTTATAGTATTGCTGATCCAATCGAAAAAAATTAATCAATTTCAAACCATGAAAAATAAATTTAAAAGCATAATCATCGCCTTTCTTTTTATAGCGATATGCCCTAAAGTAGTTTTAAGCCAGACTATCCAGATGGTTTTTACTTCGGATGCGCATTATGGTATTACCCGTGCAAAGTTCAGGGGCGATACAGCTGTAGCAGGGCATGTTGTAAACGCCGCGCTGGTAAAGCAGATAAACACCTTACCTAACCTTACACTCCCGGCTGATGGTGGTATTAATGCCGGTAAAATGGTAGGTGGGATAGACTATGTAATTGAAGGTGGCGATATAGCTAACCGGATGGAAATCCCAAACCAAAGCGCGGCTAAATCATGGGCTCAGTTTACAACAGATTATATGGGCAGCCTGAAGGTTAACGGGCAAAATGGCAAACCGGCTACATTATTAATGGTTCCGGGTAATCATGATATTTCAAACGCTATAGGTTTCGCTAAGCCGATGTATCCGTTAACCGATCCTACTTCGATGGTTAACATTTACAACCTGATGTTAAAACCTGCAAAACCTTTAACCAATGCCGATTATAATTATGCAGTTGATAAAATCAATTACTCGCATAACATACATGGCATACATTTTATGTTTATTACCTTATGGCCAGATTCGGCCGAGCGTATCTGGATGCAGAAGGATTTAGATACTGTTGCTTCAAATACCCCTGTAATTATTTTTACGCATGATCAGCCTACATGTGAGTCGAAGCATTTTACCAACCCAATTGCGCCACATAATATGACGCTTACAAACAAGTTTGAAAACCTGGTTGAGGAAAATTATAAGGAAGGTGATAAAGCAGCTAAAGGCGAAGACGCGACAAATATTGAGCAACGTGGCTTTGTTAAGTTTTTAAAGTTGCACCCCAATATTAAGGCATATTTTCATGGTAACAGTAACTGGAACCAATTTTATGTTTACACCGGGCCTGATAATGACGTAAAGCTAAATACCTTCAGGGTTGATTCACCTATGAAAGGGGAGTATTCATCTAAAGATGAGACTTTAGTGTCTTTTCAATTAATATCATTAGATACCCAAACGCAAGCTTTAACCGTACGCGAATGTTTATGGAATACTAAGCCTTTAAGTGCCGATAATAATATTGTTTTTGGAAAAAGCGCTACGGTATCATTAAAGGTTAATTAAGCGGTTTTTATATAACACAAAAATAAAGCATCATTGCGGAGCATGGCAATAGTTTAAAAACAGCTTAAAAGAAAATGCCCCTTATGATTAATAAGGGGCATTTTCTTTATGCCAAATTTTAATTTAATAAGGTTTAGGCACTGCTAAATTATCACAAAAACGCATCTTAAACTACACGTATAAATACCTGATTTTATAATAAAAACTATCTATAAGCAAAAAGCCACGGAATTTCCGTGGCTTTTTGCTTATAGGGCTATTGTAAATTAAACAATAAAATTCCAGCCGTGTGTATCAGCTGCATTGCCGTATTTTATGGCATTCATCTCTTTTAATATCCTTTGTGAAAACTCACGTGTTTTCGGATCATTTAAAAAGTGCTCCTCACCATTTAGGCTGATAGAGCCAACCGGTGCGATGGTAGCGGCAGTACCTGCGCCAAAAGCATCATCAAGCTTGCCATTTTTGGCTGCCTCAATAACTTCAGCTACCGATACACGGCGTTCTTCAACTGGGTAGCCCCACTCACGTGCAAGGGTTAAAACGGTATCGCGCGTTACGCCATCTAAAATAGTGTCGCGGGTTGATGGGGTAACCACCTTGCCATCCAATACAAATATTACATTGGCCGCGCCCATTTCTTCCACAAACTCGTGGTTCTTGGCATCGGTCCAAATTAATTGGTCAAAACCTTCTTCAGTTGCTTTTTTAGCCGGTAACATGCTGCCACCATAGTTGCCTGATGATTTAGCATAACCCATACCACCTTCGGCCGAGCGGGTGTAATGATTTTCAATTTTCACCCTTAATGTTTTTGAAAAATATGGTCCCACCGGGCATAATAATACCATGTATTTATAGGTTGATGACGGCGCTACGCCCAAAAACGGATCGGTAGCAAACATAAACGGCCTGATGTATAAAGCGTGGTCAGGCTGCGTTGGGATCCAATCACGGTCAATATCAACAACAGCGGCTAAGCTTTGTAAAAAGATATCTTCGGGCAGGGTAGGCATGCAAAGCCTTTCTGCCGATTTGTTAAAACGTTGCGCGTTCTTATCCGGACGGAAGATAGATACTGTTCCATCTGCATGTTTGTAAGCCTTTATGCCTTCAAAAAATGATTGTCCGTAATGTAACGATGAAATCGCCGGACTTAAACTGACATCGCCATAAGGGACTATTTGAAAATTCTTCCATTCGCCATCGGCATAATCAGCCACAAACATGTGGTCGGAGAATGTTTTTCCAAATGGCAGGTTGTTAAAATCCGTTTCTGCTAAGCGAGAATGCGGTGTCTTGGTGATCTTGATGTCCAGTGTCTCAGTCATGGCCTTATTATAATTGATTGCGAAAATGGCAAGGTAGGAATTTTTGTTTGAAAGTTCATAGTTAATGGGTCATAGTTCATGGAAAAATAACCATGGACTATGATCTATGCACTGCCAATATCCTTCAAAACTTTATCCACCCAAGCCTTACCCCAGTTTTCGATCTGTTCCTCATTCCATAATGAGGGATAAAATATGCGTTTCTGAAAACGCGGAGGCAGGTACTTTTGCCAGTTAGTGCCCCCGGTAGCTTTAATTTCTTCAGGTTCGCGGTTAAGGTATCGTACAGCTGATTTATAGTGTGATAACGGCCAGTTAACATTTACGTTTATATCCAATTGGCGTAACTCATCTTCCAGTTCGGTTGTCGCTTGCCCGCTGTGTTTAAATTGCTGTAATAAAGCGTTAAAATTAGTATCGATGGTCGCCCTACCTAACTCAATGAATGTTTTAGCGTATTTCTGCTCAAACTGCTTTAGGGTTAAAGTTTTTTTGCCGGTGGCGAGTTCCGTAGCGCCCGATTTCCAGTACAAATGTTCAAACTGATCCTCAATGCTTGCACTGCGCAATTCCTCGCGCTTGTCTTTTGCTACCAGGTTAATAAAATCCGAAGCATAGATCTCGATCATTCGGTATTGGCCGGATTGAAACCCACTTGCAGGTAATAACGACATTCGGAACTTTAAAAACTGCTCTTTTTCCATCCCGTCAACCATAATCTCGAAGGAATGGGTCAGCGCCTCAAAGTAACGGTTGATACGTTTTAACCGTGCCGTGAAAAAGTCGATGGTTAAGGGTTGCGCCGCTACAATTTGCTTGCATTCGTGCAGCGCCAGTTTAAAATATAACTCCGTTATCTGGTGATAGATGATAAATATTTCCTCATCCGGGAAAGGCGTTTTGGGGCTTTGCAGGCTGAGTAAAGTGTCCAGATGGATATAATCCCAATAAGTTAAAAAATCAGCATAAAGCAAGCCATCTAAATAGGACGGCATATCCTGCCCCATGGCTTCATATTTTTCTTGTAAGCGGGTCAGGCGCTCTTCAATTTCGGGAGAGAAATTCATAGCCAAATGTAGGATTTTTGTTTGTTTATGGAGATGGTAAAACTTCAATTATAAATGATGATTAAGTAAAGTGACTGCAACAAAACAGCGTTTGCTGTGTTGATATATTATAATAAAGAGCACAGCCATGATAAAGAAAATATTAATAGGTGTTGATGACAGCAAATATGCCGAAGCCGCCGCCAAATACGGATTTGATCTCGCCGAATCACTTAATGCACATGTTGGCCTGGTAAATATTATTGAACCTGTGGCTATATCAATGCCTATCAACGGTGCGAATGAAATATTAGGAACACCCTTGTATGGTTTAAACGGAGCAGAGGATGATAACATCATAAATGCGCAAACCCAGGTATCGGAAAGTATAATAGAAAATATAACTCAAAAATATGGCGGCAAATTACAGGTGAGCCATTATAACGAGTATGGTTCTACAGGCGAAGGTATCCTCAGCTGTAGTCGTGAGTTTAAAGCTGACATTATTGTAATAGGAACACATAACCGTTCAGGACTTGACCGGTTATTCTACAGTAATATTGCTGAGTATGTTGTTAAACATTCGGTGATACCTGTGTTGGTTGTGCCAACGAGGGAGTGATCAGCGCAATACCGTCTTCGTCAATATGCACGTGGCATTTTTCTACTGAAATATGATGTTTAAATTTTTGGATGGGCTCAATCCAATCCCTCGATGTAAAAACCGGGGCCTGAATGTTTACTGATTCTACTAATACTTCTTCGCCATCAAGAATCAATCGCCAACACTGTTCAACACCGTCACTATCGGTGTTATAACGTATCCGGGCAAGGGTTACATTTCTATTCATCGGTTATAATAAAAGGTCAATTCAGTGCAAATGTACTGTTGTTTTTATTATATAATCCAATCAATCAGTAACATGCTTAATACAATAGCCTGAATTTTATGGTTTGCTCAATAGCTTTCAGCTCATTTAAAACCTGGGTATCATAACCAGATTCCACGTCGGTAATTACATAACCAATCTGCGGGTTGGTAACCAAAAACTCGCCAACTATATTAATGTTATGGCGGGCAAATACCTCATTTATTTTGGCCAATATACCAGGTACGTTTTTGTGGATGTGTATAAGCCTGTGTGCGTTGTTAATACGTGGCGGTTGCAAATCGGGGAAGTTGCAGCTGGTATGCGTCTTACCCTCGTTCATAAATGCCATTACCCGTTTAGGAATAAAGTCATCATTGCGGGGGTTATGCTTAGGATCATCAAAAATAATAATACCGTTTTCGCAGGCTGCTTCAGCTAATTTGCGACTGCTTATTTTTCCGAAGATACCAATCACTTTTAGCCTGCCTGCATTTTGCAGTTGCTCGGTTGTTGGCTGGTTTTCTTCATCACAAAATAAGATACCGGCTTCTTCCAGGTATTTTTCCTCAATGCTTTTACGCTGACGGATGTTGTAGCCCTCTTTGCGCATCTGCGCTAATGCATCTTCCTCAATATCGCCCACAACTAAACATTTGATGCGGTTTTTTGGGTATGATATAGCACGTGGCAGCTTGTTGATGTATAAAAACTCATCAAAGCTTGGCGTAATGTGGTCTGCTTTTTCGGCAACTGACTTGCGCTCGATGTTCTCTGTAAAAGCAAAAAACTTTTTAATCATACCCGATTCCTTCAACTGGAAATCGGAGTAACCATCGCCAATACCGAAAATCTCGCCCGGCAGATTAAGCTCTTTTAACAGTTTTACCTTGCCGCCTTCTTGCGACAGTGGGTTTTCGCGATCATAGCCTATAATGTTGCCATCATCATCAAACACAAAGGTATTGGCGTAAATATTTTCTTTTTTGATGTGATACTCGGTGACTACCGGTGTAATAAATTCCTTAAACCCGCCGGATACAATCAATACCTCATCCTGGTGATTTTTAAAGAAGATAGTATTGCGGGAGAAAGAAGTGGAAACCTTCTTTTTTAGATGCGTGATCAACTGCTTTAAATGCTCGCGGTTAGCTTGCAGTAATTTAACACGAGCTTCCAGACTTTGAGTGAACGATAAACGGCCCTCCATAGAGGCGTTCGTCAGGTCATCAATTTGCTGGTATATTTTTTCCCTGTCGGGATGATTTTTTAATGATATGCGGGCTAATTCGTCCAAAGCTTCAACCTGCGTAAATGTGCTGTCGAAGTCGATAATAAAATATTGATCCATTGAGTAGTGTGCAGCTTGTACTTTGATGTGCAAAAATGCGGATGTGCAAATGTGCGAAAAATGAGCGAGAGGGCAGTCAAGATTTTCTAACAAAAGCCGTTGCCGACTTAAATTGTTGCAATATTAATATTATTTTTTCAAAGCCGCACACACCTCTTTCACCGTCTCACTAATCGGCTTAAACTCAATCCCGATAGCAGCTTTAATTTTAGAGTTATCGTAGTTGTTAGTTAACGATGCCGTTTGGGCGGCAACTTTATCCATCTTTGAATCACCACCGGTAATAGTAGCCAACACTGTCGCGCTGCGCCATACTAATCCCATAATCCAGGGTTTTGCCAGCATAGATGGTCGTTCTAATCCAAAGCCATCCGCTATTTGGGAAGTGATATTTTTGTAGCTGATGTTTTCCGCACTGATAATATAACGTTCGCTGCTGATTTCACTGTTCATCAGGGCTATCATGCATTTGGCAACATCTTCTACATCAACAAAACCGCCTGTGCCCTGGGTGTAAAATTTTAACCCTTTACGTACTGTTATAAATAATTGCCCGGTTCCTGCGGTGCCAGAGTTTTGGCCGATAATCAATGATGGGTTTACAATAACCGCATCCAATCCTTCGGCAATACCGCGCCACACTTCCATTTCGCTGTGCAGTTTTGATATGGCATAGCCATCATCTTCGGTGGTTTCATCCAGATGGGTGTTCTCATTAATCAGTTTACCGGGTAATGCCTGGCCTATGGCGGCTATCGAACTTACGTGCACTAATCTTATCCCGCGCTCATTACACAAGTTCACAACGTTTGCGGTACCGGTAACATTGGTGCGGATCATCGCTTGCTTATCTTTTTGCATTAACGATACCCATGCCGCGCAATGGTAAACCTGCGTTACACCGTCTAAAGCATCTTCTAAAGCAAAAATGTCCAGCATATCGGCATCAACCCATTCAATTTTATCGTGATAGGGGATAAGCAATTGCGGTATAACCGAACTGCCGCGCTTAGTACAGCGAATAGCATTACCCGCATTTACCAGTTGCATGGCGAGCTCCGAACCTAAAAAACCTGTAGCGCCTGTAACCAGTATCATATTTTATTAATGTGCAGATATGCGTATGTGCAAATGTGCGGATTTTTTTGGATGTGCAGATATGTAAATGTGCGGATGTGCAGATATGCAAAATGAAATTAATTTATTAATCCCATCAAATATTCAATTAGCAAAACAATCTGCATATTTGCACATCCGCACATTTGCAGATCAAGCGCCCATGTCATTATCTGATTTCTTTACACCTATCGATCTGGAAAAGATCAGCCCTAAAAAAGGATATTACACCAGTCATTTGGGTGATAAGATAAATCAATATACCGATACTTTTCCTGAGCTTGAAGATAAATCCTTTGACATTGCTATTGTTGGTGTTCAGGACGATCGCAATGCTGTAAACAATTCAGGGTGCGGCCTCGCGCCCGATTATGTACGCGAAAGATTATATTTATTAAATGAAGGTGGCTACAATACCAAAATCGTCGACCTAGGCAACATAAAAGCAGGGGCCACAGTTACAGATACCTACTTCGCGCTAAAAACTGTAGTTGCCGAGCTGATTAAATTAGATATTCTGCCGATAATTATTGGAGGTGGACAGGATCTTACCTATGCCCAATATATGGGTTATGAAACCCTGGAGCAAAAAATTGACCTGGTGATCGTCGATTCGCATTTTGATCTGGAGGATGATACTACGCCTGAAAGTATCGAAACTACATCAACCTCATATCTCAATAAAATATTTTTGCACGAACCTAATTACCTGTTCAACTTTAGTAACCTGGGTTATCAAACCTATTTTACCAGTCAGGCAGGGTTAAGGGTGATGGAAAAATTATACTTTGATGTACACCGCCTGGGTAATTTAAGCGGGCAAATTGCTTATGCTGAGCCGATTATCCGCAATGCCAATATGGTGAGTTTTGATATGAGCGCTATCCGTTCATCAGATGCGATGGCTAATACCAATGCTACTCCTAATGGTTTTTATGCCGAGGAGGCTTGCCAGATATGCCGTTACGCGGGTTTTAATGATAAACTTACCTCGATAGGGTTTTATGAGTTTAACCCGGCTTATGATAACAATGGCCAAACGGCCATGCTATTGGCTCAAATGGTATGGTATTTTATTGATGGCGTTTATAATCGTAAAAAAGACTTCCCGCTTAACCCAAAATCACAATACCTGATTTACAAAACCAGCCTTAAGCATGATGACCATGAGGTTGTATTTGTAAAAAGTAAAAAGACAGACCGGTGGTGGATGCAGGTACCTTACCCAAGCGGGGGCTCAAAAAACGAACGATCGCATTTAGTGCCTTGTAGTTACGATGATTATAAAATTGCGATTTCGGGCGAAATGCCTGATCTTTGGTGGCGAACTTACCAAAAACTAACGTAAGTACAATTCTATTCGCTTTTCACCGTTACACTGTTTAATAGTTTTTGTTTTTCATGAAAAAAATATTCTTTTCAATACTGGCTTTATTGCCCGTGCTAGCTTTTGCACAAACTCCTGCGGCTAATTCAGCTGCTGCACCAACGGCCGAAACGCCTCAATCTTTTTTACTGCAAACCAAAGTGGGTGATGTAAATGCTCCTGCCAAAGCTTTTTTAATATACCGCTTAGGCGCAAATAATGTTATCGACTCCTCGGCTATTGTGAATGGTAATTTTGATTTTACCGGCTCAATCATTAACCCAACTAATGCTATTTTATTGATAGATCATAAAGGGGTAGGCTTTTCAAACCTGGATAAATCAACAGATGCCTTAAGTTTCTACATCGAAAAAGGTAATATATCAATTGCCACCAGTACCGATTCTATTTCAAAAGCGGTAATTACCGGCTCGCCAATTAATGATGACAATAAAAAGCTGATGGCCCAACTAAGGCCAATCCAACTAGCCGCCGAAAAACTATATACTGAAGCCAATTCGGCAACACAGGATCAGCAAAACTCCGCTGATTTTCAAAGCAGGATGGAAAGCAAGCGCAAGGACCTGGAACTGCAACAGAACGCCGCACTTGAAAAATTCATCAGGGAAAATCCTAAAAGTTATTTAAGCCTGCTTGCTCTAAGTGCATTAGGCCCTAAAATGGATCCATCGGAATTGGAACCTTTATATAATGGTTTGTCGCAAAACTTAAAGGATATGGAAGGTGGTAAAATGATTGCAAAATCAATCGAGGCCTTAAAACCTACTGAATTAGGTGCCATTGCTCCTGAGTTTACACAGAATGATGTTAACGGCAATCCTGTTTCTCTTTCATCATTCAGGGGGAAATATGTACTGATTGATTTTTGGGCATCATGGTGCGGCCCTTGCCGCCAGGAAAACCCCAATGTGGTAAAAGCTTATAACAAGTTCAAGTCAAAAAACTTTACCGTTTTAGGTGTTTCGCTTGATAAAGCAGATGCTAAGGATAGTTGGATAGCTGCTATAAAAACCGATAGCTTAACCTGGACACAGGTATCAGACCTTAATTTTTGGAATAATAAAGTGGCTATACTGTATGCCGTACAATCAATCCCTCATAATTTCCTGATTGACCCCAATGGTAAAATAATAGCCAAAGATTTGCGTGGCAGTGACCTTGACGCTAAGCTGACAGAGATATTTGGCAAAATGTAAGCATCGTATCAATAATTTATTATTTTTACAACAGTAACTCACTGACTGTAATTATTATTGATTAAATGAAGAAACTATTTCTATTGGCGTTGTTCGCATCGCCATCCTTGCTATTTGCCCAGGAAAACTTTGTGATAAAAGGTAAGGTTGGCCATATCAATACACCTTCCAAAGTATTTTTAAGTTACCGCGAAGGTACTAACACCATTACAGATTCATCTGCTGTAATAAATGGTGTTTTTGATTTTAAAGGTCAGGTTAAAGATATTACCTACGCAAGCCTTGTTGTAGATTACAAGGGTGTTGGCATCCAAAATTTGGATAGAAAGGTACAACAGGATGTGCTGGTTGTTTATTTAGTAAATGGAACCACCGATATTAAAAGTGCTGATTCCTTATCAAAAGCTAAAATAACCGGTACAAAAGTTAACGAGGATAACCAGAAGTTTAAAGTTTATACCAAATCAATTGCTGACGCGAATAAAGCACTAGATGCCGAATACGAAGCAACACCTGCTGAAAAACGTACCAAAGAGTTTAATGATTATATTGATAAAAAGGAAGATTCTATCTCTGTAAAGGAGAGAGCGTTGGATTCATTGTATATCCAGGCTAATCCAGATTCATACATGAGCTTACAAGCTTTAAGAAGTATGGGCGGCCCGTACCCTGATTACACACAACTAGCCCCTGAGTTTGAAAAACTTTCTCCGGCTTTGCGCGCCAGCAATGCAGGTGTGAAATACAAAAAATATTTAGATGTAATTAAGAGCGTATCGGTAGGGGAAATAGCTCCTGATTTTGCTCAGCCTGATACCAATGGTACTATGGTTAACCTGTCGTCATTTAAAGGCAAATATGTATTACTTGATTTTTGGGCATCATGGTGTGGCCCTTGTCGTGCAGAGAACCCGAATGTGGTAAAAGCATTCAACATATATAAAGCGAAAAACTTTACCATACTAAGCGTTTCATTAGATCGCCCGGGTAAAAAAGACAATTGGTTGAAAGCGATCCACAAAGATGGTTTAGCATGGAACCATGTATCAGATTTGAAATTTTGGGATAATGATGCTGCCAAACTATACGGTATACAAGCCATCCCACAAAACCTGCTGATTGACCCAAGCGGTAAAATTATAGCCAAAGATCTTTTTGGTGATGCATTGGAAAAGAAATTAGGTGATATTTTCGGGACGATGTAAGCCCCACCCAACCCTCCCCGGTAGGGAGGGCTTTAATCTTTTCTGAAAGTCTCCCCTACTGGGGGAGATTTAGAGGGGGCTCTTACAATAAATCAAACCCAATATCTTTCCTAAAATACATGCCATCGTAATAAATACGACTGGCATCGGCAGTTGCTTGTTGTAGTGCGGTGAACATATCATTTTGTAATGATGTAATAGCTATTACCCTGCCACCCGATGTTTTGATCTCATCGCCATTAGCATAAGTTCCCGCATGGAAAATATATGAATCACGGATGTTTTCCATACCGGTCATTACTTTATCTTTCAGGTATTCGCCGGGATAGCCGCCTGCAACCATCATAACAGTAGCTGCTACTTTGTTGGATATGATTAATTCTTTTTCGTTTAGATTACCTTCGGCTACGCCTAATAATAAATCCACAAAATCAGATTCTATCCTTGGCATAACGCTTTCCGTCTCCGGGTCGCCCATGCGGCAGTTGTATTCTATCATGTATGGGTCACCGTCGCAATTCATCAGGCCAATAAAAATAAAGCCTTTGTAGGAAATGCCATCACTTTTCAAACCCTCAATGGTAGGGATAACCATTCTATCTTCAACTTTTTTCAAAAATTCAGCATCCGCAAATGGAACAGGTGATACAGAACCCATGCCGCCGGTGTTTAATCCGGTATCGCCTTCGCCAATACGTTTGTAATCTTTGGCTGATGGAAGCATTTTATAATTAATACCATCGGTCAACACAAAAACAGATAGCTCAATTCCCTGTAAAAACTGCTCAACTACTACCTTCGCGCTTGCTTCACCAAATTTGGCATTGGTAAGCATTTCTATCAGCTCCTGTTGTGCTTCCTGTAAGCTGGTGCATATTAATACGCCTTTGCCTGCGGCTAAACCATCAGCTTTTAAAACGATGGGTAAGCCAATAGTAGGCAAGTAGTCAAAACCTTCTTGCAAAGTTTCGCGGGTGAAAGTTTTTGATGCAGCGGCCGGAATATTGTGGCGCTCCATAAATTGTTTGGAGAAATCCTTGCTGCCTTCCAGTTGCGCGCCTTCGGCTTGCGGGCCAATAACCGGGATATGTTTTATTTGCTCATCATTCAAAAAGAAATCATGGATACCTTTTACCAGCGGCTCTTCAGGGCCAACCAGTACAAGGTTTATCGCGTTAGCCAAAGCAAATTGCTTAATGCCTTCAAAATCGGTAACCTTAATATTAACGTTGGTGCCGTATTGACCGGTACCGGCATTGCCTGGGGCAATAAAAAGGTTTTTACATTTTTCGCTTTGCGATAATTTCCAGGCGAAGGCGCTTTCCCTTCCGCCCGAACCAAGGACAAGGATATTCATGGCGGCAAAGATAGCTTTTTTTGATGTGTGGATGTTATAGATGTGCAAATGTGCGGATATGCAAATGATATGAATTGTTATCTATGTCATCTAATCATTTACATTAAAATAATCTGCACATACGCACATTTGCATATCTGCACATCAACACAAATTCCTTACCTTTGCCTGCCATTATGACTTTTCGGATTGCTATGGCGCAATTGTTGAGTTCATACGATTTATATATCAGATTATAACATGTTAGATTTTATCAGTAAGCTTTTTGGAAGCAAATCAGAACGGGATGTAAAAAGCATTCAGCCTATAGTTGAGAAAATTAAGGCAGAATTTGCCAAACTCGGCGATATAAGCAATGACGAGCTCCGGGCTAAAACCATAACTTTTAAAGAAACCATAAGCACAGGGCTTTCTGGGATTGATGCTGAAATAAAGGCAATTAAAGACCGGATAGAAAACGAGCCTGATTTAGATGTACACATTAAAGTTGAGCTTTATACTCAACTTGATAAGCTTGAAAAAGACCGCAACAAAGAGTTGGAAGATATATTGATGAATATATTGCCTGAAGCTTTTGCGGTAGTTAAGGAAACTGCCCGCCGTTTTGCTGGTAATAAAACGATTGAAGTTACTGCCACTGCGTTTGACCGTGAGCTTGCTGCTCATAAACCAAACGTTGTAATAAAAGGCGATAAGGCTATTCACCATAATACCTGGTTAGCTGCCGGTAACGAAGTTACCTGGGACATGGTTCACTATGATGTACAGCTGATTGGCGGTACCGTATTGCACCAGGGTAAAATTGCCGAAATGGCAACAGGTGAAGGTAAAACGTTGGTTGCAACTTTACCTGCTTACTTAAATGCATTAGCCGGCCAAGGTGTACACATTGTAACCGTGAATGATTACCTGGCACGCCGTGACTCGGAGTGGATGGGCCCGTTGTATGAATTCCATGGTTTGGCTGTGGATTGTATTGATAAACATGAGCCAAATTCAGAGGAACGTCGCAAAGCTTATTTAGCTGATATTACGTTTGGTACCAATAACGAGTTCGGTTTTGATTACCTGCGTGACAATATGACACGCAGCCCTGAAGAACTGGTGCAACGCAAGCAGCATTTTGCCATGGTGGATGAGGTTGACTCCGTGTTAATTGATGACGCACGTACTCCTTTAATCATATCTGGCCCGATCCCTCGTGGTGATGAGCATGAGTTTTATGAATTAAAACCACGCATCGAGCGTTTGATTAATGCGCAAAAAACATATGTAAATGGTATATTGAATGAAGCTAAAGCTTTGATCAACGAAGGTAAAACCGGTGTTGATGAAGGTGGTTTATCTTTATTACGCGCTTACAGAGGTTTGCCAAAAAGCAAGGCATTAATTAAATTTCTGAGCGAAGGTGGCAACAGGCAACTATTACAAAAAACCGAAAACTACTACATGCAGGATTCCAGCAAGGAAATGCATAAGGTAGATGCGGAATTGTTTTTTGTTATCGACGAAAAAAATAACCAGGTTGAACTGGCTGAAAAAGGTATTGAGTTGATCACTTCATCAGGTGAAGATCCTCATTTCTTCGTGATGCCTGATGTAGGTTCAGAAATTGCCCACATTGAAAAATCAGATATCCCGGCAGACGAGAAAATTGCCCGCAAGGATGAATTGATGCGCGATTTCTCTATCAAGTCAGAACGTATCCACTCTGTAAGTCAGTTGTTAAAAGCATATACTTTATTTGAAAAGGATACCGAATACATCCTTGATGATGGAAAAGTAAAAATTGTTGATGAGCAAACAGGCCGTGTATTGGATGGCCGCCGTTACTCTGATGGTTTACACCAGGCAATTGAGGCTAAAGAAAATGTTAAGGTTGAGGATGCTACCCAAACAATGGCAACCATCACCCTGCAAAACTACTTCCGCATGTACCACAAACTTTGTGGTATGACGGGTACTGCTGTTACTGAAGCAGGTGAGTTTTGGGAAATATACAAACTGGATGTGGTTGAAATACCAACTAACACCCCGGCAAGCCGTGCAGATATGCAGGATTTGGTTTACCGTACCGTGCGCGAAAAATATAATGCTGTAGCTGACGAGATCGTAAACCTAACCCAGGCAGGCAGACCGGTATTGGTGGGTACTACATCGGTAGAAATATCAGAATTATTGAGCCGTATGCTGAAGCTGCGCGGTATTAAACATAACGTACTGAATGCCAAAATGCACCAGAAAGAGGCTGATATTGTAGCTGAAGCTGGTAAAGCGGGTACGGTAACTATTGCTACCAACATGGCTGGTCGTGGTACGGATATAAAATTAGGTGCAGGCGTTAAGGAAGCCGGTGGTTTAGCTATCGTAGGTACCGAGAGGCATGAATCCCGCCGTGTAGACAGGCAGTTGCGTGGTCGTGCGGGTAGGCAGGGTGATCCGGGCTCGTCACAATTCTTTGTGTCATTAGAGGATAACCTGATGCGTTTATTCGGTTCTGAGCGTATCTCAAACCTGATGGTACGTATGGGCGTTGAAGAAGGTGAAGTGATCCAGCACTCAATGATCTCAAAATCTATCGAACGTGCTCAGAAGAAAGTAGAAGAAAATAACTTTGGTGTACGTAAACGTTTGTTAGAATATGATGATGTGATGAACTCACAGCGTACTGTTATCTACTCAAAACGTAAAAATGCATTGTTTGGCGATCGCCTTGATGTGGATTTGAGCAACACCATTTTTGATGTAGTTGAGGATGTGGTTACCGAATACAAAGAGCAAAATAATTTTGAAGGCTTACAGCTTGAGATAATCAGATTATTCTCTTTAGATATCGAGATTAGTCATGATGCTTTTACTGCTTCATCGGTTGATAGCTTGACCGATTTGATATATGCTGAGGCGATGGGCTTTTACAAGCGTAAAGCTGAGGCAATAGCTCAACAAGCTTTCCCGGTTTTAAAGGATGTATATGATACCCGTGGCCAGTATGTAGAAAATATTATAGTACCATTTACCGATGGTGTACATGGCTTACAAATTGCCGTTCCGCTTAAAAAAGCTATTGATAATCATGGTTTAGAAGTGTTTAAATCATTCGAAAAGAACGTTACATTGAGCGAGATTGATGACTCATGGAAAGAGCATTTGCGCGAGATGGATGAGTTGAAGCAATCGGTACAAAACGCGGTGTACGAACAAAAAGACCCGTTGTTGGTTTATAAATTTGAGGCTTTCGAATTATTCAGGAATATGCTTGCAGCCGTGAATAAAGAGATGGTAAGTTTCCTTTTCAGAGGGGGTATTGCGGTACAGCAACAGCCTGATGAAATTCGCGAAGCAAAACCATTGCCCCGTACTGATTTGAAACAAATGCGTACATCGAAACCAGAATTGGCTACCGAAACTAACGGTGTACCAACCATGACCGATACCCGCGAAGTACAGAAACCAACTCCTGTTAGAGTAGAGCAAAAAACTAATAGGAATGATCCCTGTCCTTGTGGTAGCGGCAAAAAGTTTAAAAACTGCCACGGCCAGGGCCAGGCATAAAAAGTTGTTGATGAAGAGTAGGGTATCTGTTTGGAGGGTGATATTTAGCGTATCAGTAAAATGCGCGGTATTGATTGGATTGCTAGGTTTGCCTTGTTTAGTACTAGCTCAAACGCGTGGTAAGGTAGAAGTGGATAGAGATCCAAAAGTTGATTCTCTGATTGGTAACTATTTGGTAGGAGGGGGCAAAACCAATACTGGTGAACCCGCTTCTACGTCTTCAAATGGTTACCGGATACAAATATTCAGCGGATCAGACCGTAAAGAGGCTTACAATGTGCAGTCGAAATTTCAAAACAAATTTCCTGATACGCATACTTATTTATCCTATCGCGATCCCAACTTTAAAGTAAAAGTGGGTGATTTTAGGTCGCGCTTAGAAGCTGAAAAAATGGTGGAAGAAATGAAGCCTGCTTTTGGCGGACTTTTCATCATATCCGAAAAAATAAACCTTCCAAAACTCGATACAGAATAATGAAAGAGAAGATACAGGACTTAGCCAAAACTATTTTTGATGATGTAGTAGCCACTCGCCGCCACCTGCATTCACATCCTGAACTTTCATTTCACGAAGTAGAAACTTCGGCTTTTATAGCTAAAAAACTAGATGAGTTAGGTTTAGCCTACGAACGCATGGCCGACAATGGTTTGGTTGCCCTGATAAAAGGCGAAAAACCATCCGATCAGGTTGTAGCGTTACGTGCCGATATGGACGCGTTGCCGATTCTGGAAGCTAACGACGTTCCCTACAAATCGCAAAATACAGGTGTTATGCATGCTTGCGGGCACGATGCGCATACTTCATCATTATTAGGTACTGCAAAAATATTAACCAGCTTAAGAAGTGAATTTGGTGGTACTGTTAAACTGATATTTCAACCTGCGGAAGAAAAACTGCCGGGTGGTGCCAGTTTAATGATTAAAGAAGGCGTTTTACAAAACCCAACACCGCAGGCTGTTATAGGGCAGCATGTGATGCCTTTTATAGATGCCGGTAAAGTAGGTTTCCGAGCCGGGAAATACATGGCTTCGGCTGATGAGATTTATGTTACCGTAAAAGGTAAAGGTGGCCACGCCGCGCAACCCCAACAAAATATTGATCCGGTGTTGATCACCGCGCATATCTTAACAGCTTTGCAGCAAGTGGTAAGCCGCTTTGCTGATCCTAAAACACCATCGGTTTTGTCATTTGGTAAAGTGATAGCAAATGGTGCTACCAATGTTATTCCTAATGAGGTTTATTTAGAAGGTACCTTCCGTACCATGGATGAAGAATGGCGAGCCGAGGCTCACATCAAAATGAAAAAACTGGCCGAAGGCATTGCCGAAAGCATGGGTGGCAGCTGCGATTTTAACATTATGAAAGGCTATCCTTTTTTAGTGAACGAAGAAAAACTAACCGCGTCGGCCCGTGGCTTTGCTGTGGAATATTTAGGCAAAGAAAACGTACTCGATCTGGATATTTGGATGGCTGCTGAGGATTTCGCTTACTATTCACAGGTAGCGGATTCATGCTTTTACCGTTTAGGGACCCGTAACGAAAGTCGTGGTATTACCTCGTCGGTACACACACCAACCTTTGATGTAGAGGAATCAGCACTGCAATTGAGTACCGGTTTAATGGCTTATTTGGCTGTTAAACAGTTAGGGAATTAGGTCTTAAGAATTGTCATGCTGAACTTGTTTCAGCATCCCACAAGCAAAGTCTACATAGCAAATGAGATCCCGAAACAAGTTCGGGATGACTAATTTTGAAGAATATAATGAATAAAAGACTCATACTTTTCCTATTCTTCATCACTATTAATTATTGCTCTTTTGCGCAGCAACATCAACCCCGCTACAACCCCGATACTATCCGTACCATAGTTATTGATTCGGCAGTAAATATCCGGTCGCACAAGTTAAATGTGCAGGATTTTATTGATGCGGTATTGGCTGATACCGGCTTCTACCAGGCGTTTCGCGACATGAAGAAATATTCTTTCATCGGCGAGAACTATATCTACACTTACGATAAGAATAATAAGATAAACGGAAAGGTATACCGGAAATTCAAACGTATTGAATCTGGAGGTAAACAAACTATTGATTATATAGCCAAACGCGACAGCGGCAACGTGTACAAGAAGGATGGCAAGTATCAACTGTACACTGTGAATATGTTTGATTACATATTTATGAATGCTTACAAGTCTGGTTACGGCTCAGGATCGATGATCCAGGGCAAGCCGGATAGCAAAGATCAATCGTACAAAGACAAACTGAAGATACTTATCTTCGCGCCGGGGCATAGGGTGGATGGTATCCCATTCATCAGCAGCAAAACCGAGATATTTTCGCCGGATATGCGACCGCTGTATGACTACCAGTTTGCTCGGGGAACTTATTTAGATTCAATTCCGGTATATCGTTTCAGAGTAGTACAAAAAGCCAGCACATCCAATAGTGATGTGGTTATTAAAGAATTGACGACCATATTTGATATGCGGACTTTTCAAATACTGGGCCGCTATGTTAATATCCAATACCATAATATGTTTATCGACCTGGATGTAAAGATGAACATGGAACTCGATAAATTTAACGGTGATTTAGTGCCTACTAAAGTAACTTACCAGGGCGATTGGAACATCCCGTTCCATAAGGATGAGAAAGCAAGTTTTTTGATTGTGCAGAAAGAATATGCACAATGATCCGATGTTTTGATATAAATACATAAAAACAAATCGTCATTGCGCGCGAAGCGTGGCAATCCCAAGCTATGCAGAACCGCTCTGTAAGTAGGGGATTGCCACGCTTCGCTCGCAATGACGATAGTTTAAACAGCTTTTCGGGAAGTACTACTTAAACATATTCTTCAAAGCAGCCAATTTCACCTGCAAATCGCCTTCAGGTTCAGGGGCTGTGTTTTTATTTCCTGTCCTCGTATTGTCTCTCGGAGAGGACCCTACGCCTGCGTGCTTAGTAACGGGTTTATTAAACGATGGCTTATGAGCAGCAGGTTCACGTTTTTCATTATCCTTCATGGTTAGGGATATTCGTTTGCGATTCACATCTACTTCAACAACGGTTACTTCTACCTTTTGGGCAACTTTTAAAATTTCGTTGGCATCTTTAATAAAACGATTGGTGATCTGGCTTAAATGAACCAAACCATCCTGGTGGACGCCAATATCCACAAATGCACCGAAATTGGTAATATTGGTTACGATGCCCGGCAGTTTCATGCCAATTTTTAAATCGTTAATAGAGTTAACGCCCTCGGTAAAGCTGAAAGTCTCAAACTGCTCACGCGGGTCGCGACCGGGTTTGGCAAGCTCTGCCATAATATCGTTTAGGGTAGGTAAGCCTACGGTTTCCGATGTGTATTTTTGTAATGGGATGCTTTTGCGCAGTTTATCATCGCTCATCAAATCCTTCACAGTGCAATTGGCATCTTTAGCCATTTGCAGCACCAGATCATATCTTTCCGGATGAACGGCACTTGTATCTAAAGGATTATCCGCATGATGGATGCGTAAAAAGCCAGCTGCCTGTTCAAAAGCCTTATCGCCCAAACGAGGCACTTTTTTAAGCTGACTTCTTTGTTTAAATGCCCCATTCTGATCACGATACTCTACAATATTCTGCGCCAGTTGCGGGCCTAAGCCCGATACATAAGCCAGTATTTGTTTGGATGCTGTATTCAATTCCACACCAACTGCGTTTACGCAGTTGATAACCGTATCATCTAATGATGTTTGTAATTTATTCTGATCTACATCATGTTGATACTGCCCAACACCTATGGATTTTGGATCGATTTTTACTAATTCAGCCAATGGGTCCATCAATCGTCGACCGATAGATACCGCACCCCTAACCGTAATATCCTTATCCGGGAACTCATCCCTCGCTACTTCCGATGCGGAATAGATAGATGCACCGCTTTCGTTCACCATCACAATAACTGCATTAGGCAAGTTCAGGTTACGAATGAATACTTCTGTTTCGCGGCCTGCAGTGCCATTGCCAATGGCGATGGCTTCTATATTATGTTTTTCAAAAAGATGTTTAGTCGTCTTCTCAGCTTCCTTGGCTTGGCCCGGGCCTGTGTGCGGGTAGATGGCGGTATCTTCTAATAGTTTACCCTGTTCATCCAAACAAGCTACCTTGCAGCCTGTACGGAAGCCGGGGTCAATAGCCATTACCCTTTTTTGCCCAAGTGGAGCGCCTAATAAGAGCTGACGGGCATTCTCCGCAAATACCCTGATGGCTTCTTCATCTGCTTTCTTTTTGGTGAGCAACCTGATTTCGGTTTCCATCGTCGGTTTCAGCAATCTTTTATAACCATCGGCAATAGCTAACTGTACCTGGTTTGTTGAAGTGTTATTACCCTTAACAAACATATTTTCCAAGGCGGCAATCGCTTCTTCTTCCTGCGGTTTAATATCCAGCCAGAGTATCTCTTCTTTTTCACCACGACGCATAGCCAAAATGCGGTGCGATGGTGCCGATTTTACAGGCTCGGTCCAATCAAAATAATCTTTATACTTTATTCCTGACTCTTCTTTTCCGGGGATTACTTTAGATGCGAATGTTCCTTTCTCTACAAACAAAGTCCTGATTTTGGTTCTCGCTTCGGCATTCTCGCTCATTTGCTCCGCGATAATATCTCTTGCGCCTGCTAATGCTTCCTCAATAGTATTTACACCTTTTTCGGCATCAATATATTTTTCAGCTTCAGTATCAAGGTCTACTTTATGTTGATCAAATATTTTATCAGCTAATGGCTGCAAGCCTTTTTCTCTCGCAGCAGTAGCACGTGTTTTTCTTTTTGGGCGATACGGCAGGTAAATGTCTTCCAAGGCTACCATCGTTTCCGCTTCATTAACCAATTTTTCCAGTTCGGGAGTTAGCTTACCCAGCTCTGTCAACGATTTTAAAATAGCTTCACGGCGTTTATCCAGCTCGCGCAATTGCAGTATACGATCGCGGATAGCGGTTACTTGTACCTCATCTAAAGTGCCGGTAACTTCCTTACGGTAACGGGATATAAAAGGTACGGTTGCGCCTTCATCAAGCAAAGCAGCGGTTGCGCTTACTTGTTTTTCGGCAATTGATAATTCGTTGGCTATTTTTTTGAAATGGATGCTCATATATCAAAATTCAGGGAGGCGAAATTGGGAATCTGTAATTAGAAAACAAAAAGGAGTTTTAAACAAATGTGTTTGATTGTCATTTCGAATGAGTTTATTGCCCGTTCAAGTGTCTCCACTTAAGCGCAAAACAATTTAAGCGTCCACGCTTAAATTACAGTTCGTTATTATTCAACAGGTAAGCGTGGACGCTTACAAAATGTAGCATTCAAGTGTGGACACTTGAATGGGCGAGTTTTTGTTATTCTGAGCGGAGCGAAGAATCTGTAGGGTTGAAACCAATTTACAGATTCTTCGCTTCGCTCAGAATGGCAAGGAAAAAAGAATAGGCAGTTATTTATTCCCTAACCAACCATTCTCATCCAACCAGTTTGTTAACCTGTCAAACCAAAGGTCTTTAGTTGTTTTATTATGCAGGCCGAAACCATGCCCACCTGCCTGGTAAATGTGCATTTCGCCTTTTACTTTATTATCTAATAGGGCGTGGTAAAACATTAATGAATTTTCTACCGGCACTACGTTATCGTCTTCAGCAGCTACTAAAAACGTTGGTGGGGTATTGGCGGTAACTTGTTTCTCGTTGGAGTAAAGATCCATCAACTCTTGCGAAGCGTTTTTACCTATCAGATGTTCTTTAGACCCGGTATGCGTTTTAGGCCCCATACTTATTACCGGATATATCAGCATACCAAAATCCGGGCGCAGGTTAATATTATTTTTATTGCTGATAACCACCTTATCAAAATGTGTTATAGCGGTTGATGCTAAGTGCCCGCCTGCAGAAAAACCAATAATGCCCACCTTGTTTGGATCGATGCCCCATTTAGCCGCATTTTCTCTAACCATTTGTATAGCACGCTGTGCATCCTGTAGCGGACCTATAGTTTTATCAACCATGGTTTCATCAGTTGGCAACCTGTATTTTAATACAAATGCGGTAACGCCAATTTTATTAAATGCGGCTGCTATTTCAGTTCCTTCATGGCCAATTGCCAAATGCTCGTAACCTCCACCCGGGCAAATAATAACGGCTGTACCATTAGCTGTACCTGCTTTAGGTAAAAATGGTAGCAGCATCGGTATTGAAACCTGTGACAAACTCTCACTATCGCCGGTTTCCACATAAGTAGCCGGGGTAGGTTTTGAGTTTGGGATCCCATCATGATAAAGCAGGATAGCTTTTTCCTGAGCAAATGTTGCAGTTGTCATCAGCATTAAGGCAAATAATATCGTTTTCATATTCAATTAACTTTTAGGTCCGCCAAATTCCATTAAATAAGCTTTTAGAAAATCATCCAGATCGCCATCCAATACCGCGGCAGCATTTGATGTTTCATGATCGGTACGCAAATCCTTAACCAGCTTATAAGGGTGCAGCACGTAATTCCTGATCTGTGATCCCCACTCAATTTTCTTTTTATTCCCTTCAATCGCGTTGCTTAGCTCCATGCGCTTGCGCATTTCTGCCTCATATAATTGCGATTTAAGTAAGCGTATCGCGTTATCTTTATTTTGTAATTGTGAACGTGATTCCTGGTTTTTGATGATGATACCCGATGGCTTGTGGTATAAACGCACCGCTGTTTCTACCTTGTTCACATTTTGCCCGCCAGCACCGCCAGAGCGGAAGGTTTCAAACTCAATGTCTGATGGGTTAATATCAATCTCGATGGTATCATCAACCAAAGGATAAACATATACCGATGCAAAGGAGGTATGGCGTTTAGCGTTAGAATCAAAAGGAGAGATCCGCACCAAACGGTGTACACCATTTTCGCCTTTCAGGTAACCATAGGCAAATTCGCCTTCTATTTGCAGGGTGACGGTTTTAACACCCGTTACCTCGCCTTCCTGGTAATCCTGTTCGGTTACTTTGTGCCCGTTTTTCTCGGCCCACATCATATACATACGCATTAGCATACCTGCCCAGTCGCAGCTTTCGGTACCACCTGCACCTGCTGTAATTTGCAACACGGCATTCAACTGATCTTCATCTGCCGAAAGCATATTTTTAAATTCAAGCTCTTCAACCGCTTTCATGGCAGCATTATATTGTTCCTGCATTTCAGCTTCAGTAGCATCGCCTGCATGGTAAAACTCATACATTACGCCAGCATCTTCCACAACAGCAACCACCTTTTGAAAGGCGTCAGTCCACACTTTTTTGGTTTTGATGGAAGCCAGTACTTTCTCAGCTTCTTTAGGGTGATCCCAAAAATTGGGACCAATAGTTATATCCTGCTCTATCTGCAGCGCATCCAGTTTCTTATCAATGTCAAAGATGCCTCCTCAGGGAAGTTACTCTATCCCTTAAATCCTGAACTTGTTCTTTAGTCATACAGCAAATATAAAAATTAGAACCATGATTTATCAGATTAAACGGATGGACAGGATGTGTATCCTGAAAATCAGCCTAATCCGTTAAATCCTGGTTCAGACCAACAAAAAAGGCCTGCCTTTCGGCAAGCCCATATAGAGGTCGTTAAATTATTTAAGCTAAAGCTGCCTGGTTTAATATAGCAGTCATATCAATAAAGTTGCCACTTATCTTTGATAGCAAGGTGTTCAGTGCAAATTCTTTTTCCTGTCCGTCTTTCGACTCCTTTATTAACTCTTGCATGGCAGGGACTATTAAAGCCTTAGAGATTCTAAGCGATTCTGCAGAATCAATGCCATAATAATTGTTCAATTTATTAGCAAACTTTTTAACCGTACTAGATATAAGGGGATTATTAAACATACCGGCGAATTGAAAATAATTCACCATGTCCTTTAATTTACCGCCTTCCATCTGTCCCTTCAATACTTCAATGATGGAGCTTGTAGCATCATTGATTACTGCCTCGCGGCTTTTTTCCGGTATTAGCGGATTGTCCATAACAGCCATCCCGGCGTTATTTTTAACAAGCATAAAAAGTTTTTCAAACATTGATTTTAATTTTAAAAGCCAATTAACAATTTGATTACTAAAGCTGATTTTTTTTATTATTAACACAAAGATATGAAATAATAATTTTTATATTCTAAATAAAAACTAAATATATATCTAAATATTGTAATTTTTGATGTGTAAAACAAACACTAAGCAGGATGTGTTATTTGTACACTGAATTGTAAACATTCAGATAAAATTATCACCTGAATTTTTTAATTCTATTTTTGCCTTTAAAAATATACAACTATGCTGCCAAACATTGATTTTACCACAACCCAGGCTTATAAATATTTAGCCGATCATTACATTGATATTACAGCACAAAACATCAAAGATTATTTCAAAGCTGATAATCAAAGATTTAGTAAATTTTCAACCCGATTTGAGGATATTTTGCTTGATTACTCTAAAAATCGCATTACCGATGAGACACTTGCATTATTAATGCAGTTGGCCAGGGAATGTAGGGTAAAAGATGCAATTGATGCTATGTTTTCCGGAGAAGTGATCAACGCTACAGAGCAACGCCCTGTTTTGCATATCGCTTTGCGTAACCGTAGTAACTCGCCAATTTTAGTTGACGGAAAAGATGTAATGCCCGATGTTAATCGTGTGCTGGCACAAATGAAAACTTTCAGTGAAAAAATCATATCAGGCGAATGGAAAGGCTTTACAGGCAAAGCAATAACCGATGTGGTTAATATTGGTATTGGTGGTTCCGACTTAGGCCCGGTAATGGTTACCGAAGCATTACGTCCTTACAAAAATCATTTAAAAATGCATTTTGTAAGTAATGTTGATGGCACCCACATTGCCGAAGCTTTAAAAGAAGTAAACCCAGAAACCACATTATTCCTGATCGCATCAAAAACTTTCACTACCCAGGAGACTATGACCAACGCGCAAAGCGCGAAAGATTGGTTGTTAGCAAATGGCGGTAAACAGGAGGATGTAGCTAAGCATTTCGTAGCCTTATCAACCAATACCCAAGGTGTTGAAAAATTTGGTATTGATACCGCGAACATGTTTGAATTTTGGGATTGGGTAGGTGGTCGTTACTCTTTATGGAGTGCGATTGGCTTGTCAATTGTTTTAAGTTTAGGCTATGAGAACTTTGTTGAGTTGTTGACAGGCGCTCATGAATATGATCAGTACTTTAAAAATACTGAGTTTGAAGATAACCCATCAGTTATCATGGCTTTGATAGGTGTTTGGTACAATAACTTCTTTGAATCAGAAACCCAAGCTATTTTACCTTATGACCAATACCTGCACCGCTTTGCTGCTTACTTTCAGCAAGGTGATATGGAAAGCAATGGCAAACACGTTGATCGTAATGGCAATACTGTTGATTACCAAACCGGCCCGATTATTTGGGGTGAACCAGGAACTAATGGTCAGCATGCTTTTTACCAATTGATACATCAGGGAACTAAAATGATCCCATGCGATTTTATCGCTCCGGCACAATCTCATAACCCGCTTGGCGATCATCACATGTTATTGGTATCAAACTTTTTTGCCCAAACAGAGGCATTAATGAATGGTAAAACTCTGGATGAAGTAATTGCTGAATTAAAGGCATCAGGTAAAACACAGGAAGAGATTGATAAACTGGCTCCGTTTAAAGAATTCGATGGTAACCGCCCTACAAACTCTTTCTTGTTGAAGAAGATTACTCCACGTAGCCTTGGTTCTTTACTAGCTATGTATGAGCACAAAATATTTGTTCAGGGCATTATCTGGAATATTTACAGCTTTGACCAATGGGGAGTTGAACTGGGCAAACAATTAGCTCAAAAAATTCAACCGGAATTGAAAAACGATAATGAGATCAGCAGCCATGATGCATCAACAAATGGGTTGATTAATCAATATAAGGCCTGGAGGTAATCATTTGATATTTTATATTGAAGCCTGAAGAATATTCTTCGGGCTTTTTTGTTGTTTAGTTTTGGCTAAAGCCAGTAATGATTGCATTTTATCCGTTGGCTAAAGCCAACGGCAATGATTGACTTTTTAGTATTTTTTATTAAGTAAGAGTTTTCAAATTTTAATTATACTACATATACTACAGCAACCACCAAACTCATTGCCGTTGGCTTTAGCCAACGGATAATAAACAAAAATGTCCCGGCTTTAGCCAAAACTCATCACAATGCTTATATTTAAGCAAAAATCTACACCATGTCATTTGTGAAAATTTGGGTGCATTTAGTTTTTGCAACTAAAAACCGCGAACCTTTACTTAATAAAGAATTAAGGCATAATCTTATAAATCATATTATTGAAAACTGCAAGGAGAAAGATATTTTCCTCCAGACAATAAACGGATATACCGAACATATTCATTGCCTGATCTCATTAGGAAAAGATCAAAGCATTTCTAAAATAAGTCAGCTTATAAAAGGTGAATCCTCATTCTGGATTAGCAAGAATAACCTCACTTCAGAAAAGTTCATATGGCAGGATGATTACTTCGCGGTATCGGTAAGCGAATCGCAAGTTGAAGCTGTTATCAATTACATCAAAAATCAGGAAGCGCATCATTCAAAAAAATCATTTGACCAGTAAGTCGATGAATTTATGGATAAATATGGATGGCAATTAATTGCTTTTTTGTTTAATGTGTTTTGTCTTAAATATTCTCTTCTTTAACCGGATGATTTTCAATACTTCTGCTTAATGCGTCGGCATCATAAGGCCTTTCATAATCATCTGCGCCGTATTCTACAAACTCCGGGTCATACTGATTAAGGTCAGGATTACTCTCCCTGGATAGTAGTACAAAAAAGTAAAAAGGAATTATTTGCCACCAACCATTCTTGTCAATATCATGACAACGTTTTGCACCTTGTGCCCATAAAAACCAAATGAAGGGGACCATCACAAATCCCAATAACCCATATTTGCCACCCTGTTCTTGAAAAACTCTAACAAGAATATAAACTACCCAATAAGAAACAAAGCTAATGGTATATTCTGTCCTTTGAATACGACCATTAAACGAAAAAGGATTTTTAAACATGTGATATAATTTAAGTTTAACTAAAACTAACTAAACGTTTTCTTATATCCAAATAGTCAACATTACTTCTTCACAAACTCCACCTGGTACAGGTACGGCCACTTTTTACCGGTTACAAAAAGGCGTTTACCTTTTTCATCCCAGGCTATGCCGTTTAACACATTGTTTCCATCGTCATCAAAATGTGCAGGGCGGTCTTTCACCGGCCATAGGTTTTTCATATCAACCCTTTGTAGTACCGCACCCGTTTTGGGGTCGATAACTACGATAGTATCTTTCTGGTAAATGTTAGCGTATATTTTATTGTTAATGTATTCCAGCTCGTTTACAGAATCAATGGCGTGTTTATCATCATATACATCTATATATCCGGATTGTCTGTAAGTATCCTTATCTAAAAACCAGATACGATTGGTACTATCGTCAAAATAGACCTTTTTACCGTCGAATGTCATCCCCCAACCTTCAACGCCAACATTATTAATAAAGGTTTTGATAATCTTGAATGTGTTTTTATCAAATACAAAAGCTGTTTCTGGCTGTTTGTAAGTAAGCATTAAAATTTTATCGCCAATAATGGCAAAGCCCTCACCAAATAGTTTAGGATCAATTTTTACCTGTTGGACTGTTTTGCCTGTTTCCAGATCTGCCTTGCGTAATACCGAATGTCCCGCTTCTCCTGTACTTTCATACAGGAATCCATCTTGATATAACAATCCTTCAGTATAAGCGCTGGTATCATGCGGGAACTTTTTGATTATTTTAAAAGTGTATTCTTCAGGTGCTTTGGCAGCAAATAAAACAATGTTTGTTGATGCATTCACACTTTTCCCACCCTGATAAAACTTAGCAGTAAATACACGCGGACCTAACAGCATAGTATTTGTTTTAACAGATAATGCAGATGAATCTTTTAGCGAACCGATTCTGGTAGAATCAACAAAATATACTATCGAATCCGGTGTGGATCCACTAGCGTAATGCAGTTTCAAGTTAACCTTATCGCCTTGCTTATAGGATGTGCCGGCTTCGGGAGAAAGACTTAATGAATTATCCTCTACTTTATGTTTACAACCAAAGGCCACTAATACAACAGCAGCTAAAAGTAATTTAAATTTATTGTTCATAGTATTAAGTGGCATGAGGCCAAAACGCATCTTCTATATGCTTTAGTGTATAATTCGCTTGTTTATCAAATAAAATGGAGATGATGTCAAACCGCACATCGCCTTGATGATCCATCAGGTAAATATATTCATCTGCCGCGGATACCAGCAACTTTTGTTTGCGGGCATCTACAAAATCCTCCGGTTCACCAAAAGCGTTGCCGGTGCGGGTTTTTACCTCGGCAAATATAATAACCTTGTCTTTGTATGCAATCAAGTCAACTTCGGCTTTGCCGTGGGTCCAGTTTTCATCCAGTATTTCATAACCGGCATTTTCTAAATGTGTTTTGGCCAAACTTTCGCCCCTGCGACCCAATTCCAGGTGTACCGCCATTATTTCAATATAACAGAACCTAAGTAATCGGATATGGTTTTTTCTACCTTTTTCATGTGTATGTACTGGCTCAGCAAAATTTCCTGGTCGGCTTCTACATCTGTTTTTTGGAGTTCCTTGCGTAGGTTTTGGAGTATTTTACCCACCTTGTTTTGTTTAAGATGGAATATAGCGCCTAATATGGTAGCCTTCATATTCACCTGCTCATCATTTACCAAAATACGGTGCATCTCGTACCAGTTTTCGCTCAATGTATATTTTGTGGAGATAAGGTTTACGGTCAAATCAACTATGTCCTTATCCGGATAATGGATAAAGAGCTGTTCGTCCGGCAACACACCGTTTTCTACTTCTTTTTGATAGATTTCTATAAATACTTTGCTGGTAGGGTGATCAAATTCTACATCACTCAATTCGGCAATCATAAACGGACCGATATAGGTATTGGCAATACCGTCCCAATCAATCATTCGGTTGCCATACATCAACAGCAGGCGGATGACTTCCTTTTCCTGATTGGCTTCGTCCTTTTCCTGTTTTTCAGCGGGTTCATCCCAATTTATTTCTACAGGAGGTTCGGCTGGTTTTGAATAATTTGAATGAGATGATGACGACTGCTGTGAATCCTTCTTAGCTTTCGAGGCACGAATTTTATTAAGTTCAGATAGCAGTGCCCGCTCATCAATCTTCAAAATATAACTACACTCCTGTATAAATACCGATGCCTTGATAGAATCAGGTATTTTGGCAACGCTTTCTACTATTTCGCGGATAACTTCCGCTTTTTTTATAGGATCATTACCTGCATCTTTAAGCAGTAAGTCTGTTTTGTAGAGGATGAAGTCTTTTTTAGTATCCTCAATATACTTTTTGAATGCGCTGGTACCTACTTTACGCACATAGGAATCCGGATCATGCCCATCAGGGAAGAGCACTACTTTTACATTCAGGCCTTCCTCCAAAATCAAATCCAGGCCACGCAACGAAGCTTTTATACCCGCCGCGTCACCATCATATAATATGGTAATGTTTTTGGTGAGGCGCCCCATCAGCCTGATCTGCTCAACTGTTAATGAGGTACCTGAGGAGGCCACCACATTCTCTATCCCAGCCTGATGAACCGAGATCACATCGGCGTAACCCTCCACCAGATAACAGTTATCGTCCTCACGAATTGCTTTCTTGGCAAAATACAAGCCGTATAAAACGCTTGATTTATGGTAGATCTCCGATTCTGGCGAGTTTACATATTTGGGTACGTTCTTATCATTTTTTAAGGTTCTACCGCCAAAGGCGATCACCCTCCCCGAAAAGCTATGGATCGGAAACATCACACGCCCTCTGTAACGATCGTACAGTGAACCGTTATCGCGTTTAACAGAAAGCCCGCTTTCTACTATGAACTGTTCCTGGTAGCCGTCTTTGATAGCTTGTCCGGTAAATGCTTCCCATTGATCGGGCGAGTAGCCTAACTCAAATTTGGTAATGGTATCTTTATTAAAACCACGCTCTTTAAAATAGCTCAGGCCTATGTTTTTACCTTCATCGGTATCTAATAAACTTTCATGAAAAAACTTGGCAGCATAGCCGGTAACAATCATTAAGCTTTCGCGATGATTATCTGCTTCGCGATGCTCGGGTGATTCAACCGTTTCCTCAATCTCGATACTGTACTTTTTAGCTAACCAACGTAATGCTTCGGGATAAGTGAACTTTTCCAGTTCCATCAAAAAAGTAACTGCCGAACCGCCTTTACCAGTTGAAAAATCCTTAAAAATACCCTTAACCGGCGATACGGTGAACGATGGTGTACGCTCGTTAGCAAACGGCGATAGGCCTACGTAGTTAGCGCCTCGCTTTTTTAATTGCACAAAATCCCCTATCACCTCCACAATGTCGGTGGCTTCCATTATTCTGTCGATGGTGGGTTTTGTTATCATGTGTAAACGCAAAGGTAGCGCAATTCGTTATTCTGAATTAAGTTAATCTATAATATTTATAAAAACCAATTTAATATATTTATAATCTAAACTTTACACGATGGATGATACAACTAAAACTATATTAATTGCTGCCGGCAGTGGTACCATAGGGGCTGCTATTACTCAAATCTGTTCTCTTATTAATAATTATTACTCAGACCAGAGAAAATATAAAAGTGAACAAGGCAAAGTAATTATATTAAGAAAAATCGAAGTAGGCGAGGTAGCCGTACAGCATATTGGTTTGACAATTCAAATGTTTAGAAAGCTTGTAAGATATTTTCAAGAATTTCCAAAATTCACTACGCAAGAAGCCTATGATAGATTTAATATATTCCTTGATGATCAAAAAAGGGAGGTAGAGGAATCTTATTCTAAAAACTCCATAGTGAATCTTGCCCCGATATATTTTAAGGTAGACACTGATTTTACAAAGAGTGCAAATAGGGATTCAGAATCGGCTACATTGGATGCAGAATATGGAGATATTTTGTCTAAGCTGAAATCTGATGCTTCAAATTCAACTTTACAAATTCAACGTTTAACAGAAATAAGACAAGAATTAACTGATCATTATAATTTAACCATACAAATCTTGGAAGCTGATTACGAAATTGTTATTACAGAGGTTAAACGAATAATAAATTTAATAGAGCAATAGATTTATACGTATTAAGTAATTTGATTACGTGGCTTTAAAAATGTTGTAGCTATTCCTGCCAGTACAATCACGCTGCCAATTATTTCATTCAACTCCAACCGCTCGCTTAAAAAGGCAGCGGCCATTAAACCCGCAAATACCGTTTGGCTTAATAAGGTGATGGCCACTTTGGTTGACTCGAGATAGCGTAATGAATAATTGATAGTTAACCAACCAGCTAACTGGCAAATCAGTCCCATCCCGATAAAACATAACCACACATTTGTGGATAGATGGATAATGTCGTTACCCATAAAACAATTGACTATCAATAAAAACAGGCTGGCGCTCAACATGCTGTAAAACATGAAGGAAAACACATCAATATCCGCCATTATATTTTTAGTGATGAGGATGTAGATGGCATAAAACAGACTAGCTAATGTTGCCAATAGAATACCCGCATTTAATTCCAAATGTAAAATATGCTGGTAACCCACTAATACAACCATGCCGCAAATGGCAATGAAAGTACCTGCCCAGAATAACTTACCCGATTTCTTTTTAAACAAAAGGTAGCTGATCAATCCCACCCAAACTGGAGCGAGGTTGGCTATCAGGGTTGATACGGTAGCGCTGATTTTTAATAAAGATATATTCCAAACTGCCACATCCGAAGCAAACACGACACCTGCAATTAAAGCGATAATGAGTTGCTTGCGGTTAACCCGTAACTTGTTTTTGATGATACAAAAAGGCACCAGGCAAACCCAGGCAACTGCTACCCGGTAAAATGCCCCGGCAATTGGCGAAACTCCAGCCAGCTTTACAAATATAGGCGAGAACGAGATGCATAAAACGCCAATGGCCAGGCTCAGTTTCGGATTCATTGATAATGGGGATAAGTCCCAAACTTAAACATTGTCTGAACCGGAATTAAGAGAATTTAAGAATTAATCGAATAAATATCACCAGTTATTCTATAAATTCCTTAATTCTCTAAATTCGAGTTCAGACAATAAATTGTATTTTTGCCACTCAAAATATAATATTCATGGGCCAGCGCACAAAAATTAAAGCATTACTACAAAGTGAACAAACCAATATTGAGGTAACCGTTAAAGGGTGGGTACGTACCTTCCGTAATAATCAGTTCATAGCTTTAAATGATGGCTCAACTAATAGCAATCTGCAAGTAGTTGTCGATTTTGAAAATACCGATCCTGCATTATTAAAACGCATTACTACCGGCGCGGCTATAAGCGTTGTTGGTCAGTTGGTAGCGTCGTTAGGTAAAGGGCAAACGGTAGAAGTTAAAGCTACTGAGATTGAAGTTTTGGGTGATAGCGATCCTGAGAAATACCCGCTTCAGCCTAAAAAACACAGTTTGGAGTTTTTAAGGGAGATAGCACACCTACGTTTCCGCACCAATACTTTTGGGGCGATATTCCGTGTACGTAACAGTCTATCTTTCGCGGTTCACCAGTTTTTCCAGGAGAAAGGATTTGTTTACCTGCATACGCCAATCATCACCGCATCGGATGCGGAAGGTGCTGGCGAAACTTTCCACGTAACTAACTTTGACCTGTTAAATCCGCCAAAAACAGAAGATGGCGAAATAGATTTCAAACAGGATTTCTTCGGCAGGCCGACAAACCTTACGGTATCCGGTCAGTTAGAGGGTGAGCTTGGCGCGATGGCTTTGAGTGATATTTATACATTCGGACCAACATTCCGTGCGGAAAACTCAAACACTACCCGTCACTTAGCCGAGTTTTGGATGATAGAGCCGGAAATGGCTTTTTATGATCTGACTGATAACATGAACCTGGCGGAAGAATTACTGAAATATGTGATCCGTTATGCTTTGGATAAGAACAAGGAAGATATTGAGTTTTTAAGTCAGCGTTTAGAAGAGGAAGAAAAACAGAAACCTCAGAACGAGCGTTCGGATATGTCGTTATTAGACAAGCTACAGTTTTGTTTGGATAACGATTTTGAGCGATTGACTTATACCGAGGCTATCGACATATTAAAAGAATCTACCCCAAATAAAAAGAAAAAGTTCCAATATCCGGTTGAAGGCTGGGGAACCGATCTGCAATCAGAACATGAGCGTTATTTGGTAGAGAAACACTTTAAAAAACCGGTTATCCTAACCGATTACCCTAAAGATATTAAAGCATTCTACATGCGCCAGAATGAAGCTGATGCACAAGGCCGCGAAACAGTACGTGCAATGGACATCCTGTTCCCGGGCATTGGTGAAATTGTAGGTGGATCGCAACGTGAAGAGCGTTTAGACAAGCTAGAGCAACGCATGGATGAAATGGGCATACCTAAAGATGAACTTTGGTGGTATTTAGATACCCGCAGGTTCGGTGCTTGTCCGCATGCTGGTTTTGGCTTGGGTTTTGAGCGTTTGGTACTGTTTGTTACCGGTATGGGTAACATTAGGGATGTGATCCCTTTCCCAAGATTTCCGAAGAACGCGGAGTTTTAACCGTTGATTTAATTGATTTTGGGATTGCGCTGATTGATTACTTGATTTATAAATTTTCCACCTTGTCATTCTGAACGGAGTGAAGAATGACAAGGTGGAGATTGCCATCCCGTTTTCCTTGTATGACACTTCTATTGTTGCAGGGGCTCTTCCAGAAGAATTGCAATTCTGTAGAAACAAAAAATGCCATGTTATTCAACATGGCATTTTTTGTTTTATAAGTAAATTTTTACTCCAAAGTTATCTGGCGTTTAATGCTTTCTTCTAATGATATGAAGGTTTCCGTGCGTTGTACGCCGGTTATACCTTGTATATGCTCGTTTAATATTTCGCGCAGGTGAGTGGTATCATGGCAAACAATTTTCGCGAAGATACTCCAGCTGCCGGTGGTGTAATGCAGCTCTACAATTTCCTTTACGGCTTTTAGCTGTTTTACGGCCTCATTATACTGTGAGCCTTTTTCCAGGTAAATACCCAGGAAGGCCGTTATGTCATATCCGAGTTTTTGGGGATCAACCTCTAATGTGGCACCTTTTATCACACCCATCTCTTCCAACTTTTTCATGCGCACATGGATTGTTCCGCCCGAAACGATCAACTCCTTTGCAATTTCCGTGTACGGAGTGGTTGCATTTTTCATTAAAATCGATAAAATCTGAATGTCAAGATTATCAATTTCTAAATTTTGGGCTTTTCTGTGGGTCATAAATTTTAAATTCTATACTAATATACAAGTTTAATTAAAATAAAACTAAAAATAAAATATTATTGTTGAAAAATTTGCAAGAAATTGATAGGTCTATTAGATTTGTAATAAGCAAATAACCAATTGCAACCGTTCTTTCAAAACAAAATATAATGTTGGGTGGTGAAATTTTTGGCAGACACACCTCCTTGTCCCGGTGGCGGAGATCATAGAAAACCCGAAGCGGGCTAACTACTCTGTGGAGGTTCGAATCCTTCCCCAACAGCAATTACCTGGCGGTAATTTTATCCTGTAGGATGGTGAAATTTTTGGCAGACACACCTCCTTGTCGCGGTGGCGGAGATCATGGGAAACTCTTAGCAATAAGAATAACCACTCTGTGGAGGTTCGATTCCTTCTCCTACAGCTCTTCTCATAATTTAGGTTTATAATTGGTTAGTAAAGGCCTCCTGCCCATCAGGAGGTCTTACTTGTTTTATAGGCTTTTTGAATCAAAAAATAAGCAGCATATTTTATTCATGTCATTGCTTCGTTCCTAGCAATGACAAATAAAAAAGGCCATTGCTTTCGCAATAGCCTTTAAATTTCTTTTATTACAAGTATTTACAATATCTTAAACCCAACACTTAACGACCATATATTCGCCCGCTGGCCATAATCACTGTTTAATTTGCTTAACCCACCTTCATAGCGCAGATCAACAGTAGCCGCGCCTAAGTCAACACCGGCACCAACCTGGTAGCCTAGTGTACTGTTGTTATAATGGCCAAAATCTGCATAAGCACCACTAAGGTTAGCTGAAAAGCTTTTGTCGGTATTTAAAAGATAAGAATATACCGGGCCGGCCATGATCCTGAAATTCATATTGCTTGTACCAAATGATTCGCCCAACAACAATGGAACGTTAAGGGTAGTAAACCTAACCTTGCCGCTAAAGTCATCTCCATTATCATTAGAATCGAATTTACCACCACTGCTTCCCAGGTATGCTTCGGGTTGTAAATATAACCCGGTACCAAAGCGGGCAAATACACCTGCCTGGAAACCGGCTAAAGTTGATTCATGCAGATTATCGGTATTGATGTTTGAGAAATTAGGCCCGGCCTTAATGCCGAGGCTAAATTGCGCTTTAGCACTAATGCTGAATGCTATTAGTATTGCTAAACTTAATACATACTTTTTCATAAGTTTTTCAGTTTGATTAATAACGTGGTTTGATGCAAATGATTGTTAATAGTTTAACCATTATCGCGCAAAAAAAATTGACTTAAGGGAGAACGTATTTTTTATATTTTTGTTGAAAATATATAACATGGCAGAGATCAGCATATCAAACCAGGAATGGTTGAGGGTAAAAATTAAAATTCAGCGTAAATATAACCATTTAACCGACGAACAGTTGCAGTATACCGAGGGACAGGAAGAAACCCTTATCAATAAACTTATGCAACTGGTTAACCGTAAAAGAGAATATGTTGTTTTTACTTTGAAAAAAGCGTTGGTAAATATTGATAATAACAGGTTGTAAGATAGATTTGAGATGGGAGATTTGAGACAAGAGACAACTTCGGTTGAATGACTGTAAAATTTTTAATCTAACATCTCAAGCTAATATCTATATTCCAAACCTTATACTTATTTTTATAATTTACCGTATAGTATTATTGAGTTAACGAGTTAGGATTTTATATCTCAGACCTCATATCTCACATCTCGTGTCTGCATGAAAAAGAATTATAAAAAATTGTTGTTGGGTGCCGGTATATCAGTGCTGGCCATAGGAGTATGGAGTTTTAGCGATGATTTGTTCCAGGTATCTAAAAATCTGGATGTTTTCGCATCTTTATATAAAGAGGTTAATTTGAATTATGTAGATGATATCAATTCATCTAAGATGATTAAAACCGGGGTTGATGCCATGTTGGATGGTTTGGACCCGTATACCGAATTCGTCCCTGAATCAGAGATTGAGAACTATAAGCTGAACTATGTAAGTACGCAATATGGTGGCGTAGGTGCAGGCATATTTTCAAGAAATAACAATGTTTATGTTTCGGAGGTATTTGAAGGTTTTCCGGCTCAAAAAGCGGATATACGCCCAGGTGACCAGATTGTTAAAATAAACGGTATTAACCTAACCAGCAAAAATAGCGATGAAGTAAGCCTGCTTTTAAAAGGATCAAAAGGCGCTGTTATAAAACTTCTTGTGAAAAGAGGGGATGATGCCCCGGTTGAAAAAGACCTCGTGCGCGATGAAATAAAACAACCTAATGTTTCTTACTATGGTATGGTATCGGGAAACGTGGGGTATATTAAGTTGGACAGGTTTTTGGAGAACTCCGGTGATGAAGTAACCAATGCGCTTGTCGCTTTAAAAAAGAATAATCCTAACGGTATTATTCTTGATCTTCGCTCAAACGGGGGTGGTATTTTGCAGGAAGCTGTAAAAATTGTGAATCTTTTTGTGCCGAAGGGAACCGAAGTTGTATCACAAAAAGGGAAAATAAAGGAAAAGGATATTACTTATTCCACTGTTAATGCAGCTTTAGAACCTAATTTGCCTTTGGTTGTTTTAGTTAATAGTCATTCGGCATCGGCATCAGAAATTGTTGCTGGTTCGCTGCAGGATCTGGATCGCGCGGTTGTTATTGGTCAGCGTAGTTTTGGTAAAGGGTTGGTACAGCAAACATTCTCGTTGCCTTACAACAGTTTAGTTAAAATTACTATCGCTAAGTATTATGTGCCATCAGGCAGATGCATACAGGCGCTTGATTATACCCACCGTAAAGATGACGGCAGCGTTGTTAAAGTTGCAGACTCGTTAATGCACGAGTTTAAAACTAAAGACGGCCGCTCGGTTTATGATGGTGGCGGCATATACCCTGATATTTTTATGAAGCAGGAGCATTTTGCTACCATTACCCAAAGCCTGTTAGGTAAGCTGCTGATATTTGACTATGCTACGCATTACCGCGAAACCCATGCTAAAATAGCTGATGCACATGTTTTTGCTTTGTCGGATGCGGATTATGACGATTTTGTAAAATATCTGTCGAATAAAAATTACAGCTACAACAGCCCCGCCGAAAAGGCACTCGACCAAATGAAGGATGAGGCGACAAAAGATAAGCAGTTTAACGCTCTACAGCCAGAGTACAACAACCTGAAAGCAAAGTTATTGGCAACAAAAAGTAACGACTTGCAATTGCATAAGGATGAAATAAAGCAAGTATTGGAAAACGAGATAACTTCCCGTTATTATTTTCAGCGGGGCCGTTACGAAACCAATTTTAAGTATGATAAGGATATTGCTCAAGCTGTAAAAACCATGCAGGATAAAATGCAGCTTGATTCCATTATAAAAGGTGAAGGCCAATACAAAGTAATTGGTAAGCCCCTTACCGCAACTACATTAGCTGCCGCAAAAAAGGCAGACGCTGATAGCGATGACGACGATGATGGCGAATAATTAAGATATACCTGGTATAATTTTGTTTACCTGTTTTTTGTAATTGATATATTGTTCGCCGAACTCGGCAATGAGTACTTGTTCTTCCACCTTAATGCGGTGATTGATTGCCCAAAATGATGGAATAAGTATAATTAAAAAGCTAAGTAAACTATCAGTACAAAGGCCAAGCCCTGCAATAATCAATATCAAGCCTAAATAACTGGGGTGCCTTACTATTTTGTACAGTCCGGTTGTTTTTAGGTTGTGCTTGTCGGTAATGGTTACATCAACTGTAAACATTTTGCCCAATTGTATGACGGCTGTCCATCGGATGGCAAAGCCAAGTATGCATATAGCCATGCCGGTGTATATCACTATTTCATAATTGCCGATATGCCAGGTAGGGTATTCACCCGCTATAAGATTTCCTATCGTTGAAGAAACTACAATTACTATCCAAAGAATTAACAAAGATCGTCTGTCCTTATTATTTCTTTGTCCGCTGTTTTTTGAGCGTTTAAAAATTAGCAAAGAAACCTCAGAGACCAAGAATGCAGTCTGTAAATAATAATACGGTGACATAAGTGATTGGTTTAGGTGAAGATAGCGAAAATTTATTGCGTCACGTCATTGCGAGCGAAGCGTGGCAATCCCCTATATACAGGGCGGCTCTGCAAGTTGGGGATTGCCACGCTTCGCTCGCAATGACGGTTGTTTGGGGGAGTTGATTACCAAACTATCCCAATATTCTGAAACATGAACGCCCATTTATCCGCCTGCTCATTAATTACCTGTGCGGTTGATTTTCCTGCGCCGTGGCCTGCTTTGGTTTCAATGCGTATAAGCACCGGTGCGGGGCTTTGCTGATCTTCCTGCAAGCGTGCCGCGAATTTGAAAGAATGGGCGGGTATTACCCGGTCGTCGTGATCGCCGGTGGTTATCATTACCGCCGGAAAATTACCCGGTTTTAACGCATGATATGGCGAATATTTATATAAGTAATCAAACATTTCCTGCGAATCTTCGGCTGTGCCATAATCATAGCTCCAGCCTGCGCCTGCGGTAAATTTGTTATAGCGCAGCATGTCTAACACACCAACTGCCGGGAAGGCGACTTTAAACAGATCGGGCCGTTGTGTTATCATCGCTCCGATCAATAATCCGCCGTTTGATCCACCTGAAATAGCCAGATAATCCTTAGAAGTGTATTTATGTTTGATGAGGTATTCCGCAGCGGCAATAAAATCATCAAACACGTTTTGTTTTTTGAGCTTAGTACCTTGTTTATGCCATTTTTCGCCATACTCGCCGCCACCGCGCAGGTTGGCAACAGCATAAATGCCGCCATGTTCCAGTAATATAATGTTTGATGTGCTGAAAGCAGGCGTAAGGCTCACCCCGAAACCACCATAGGCGTACAATAGCAATGGATTTTTGCCATTTAATACCGTCCCTTTTTTATAGGTGATGATCATTGGGATTTTGGTGCCATCTTTTGATGGATAAAAAACTTGTTCAGACTGATACTGCTCCGGATCGAACTTTACGCCCGATTTTTTATACAGGGATGATTGTCCGCTGGCAATATCATACTTAAATATGGTTGATGGATAAACATAATTGGTGAAGGTATAGTATAATTCTTTCTCCTCGATCTTGGCACCGAAACCGCTGGCTGTACCAACTGATGGCAGGGCGATAGTACGTTCCAGCTTGCCATCCATATTATATTGCTCAACTAATGAGGTAGCATCTTTTAAATACTCCGCGAATAACTTACCTCCGCCGGTGGTTACTGTTAATACATTTTTAGTTTGGGGTATCAGGTCTTTCCAATAAATTGGTTTGGGTGAGGCTGCATCAACGGTCACCAATTTATAGTATGGCGAATACAGGTTGGTTAATATATAAAGCTTACTGCCCTGGTTGCAGATAATGCTATTCTCGTTGTCAAAATTATCAACCACATTAACAATAGGGCTTCCGGGTTTGCTCAGATCTTGGAAATAGAGTTCGTTACCTGTAGTGGTATTCGCGGTGGTGATCACCAAAAAGCGTTCGTCTTCGGTTAAATAAGCACCAATGTAACGGCGCGGGGTTGCATCGCCACCAAAAATAAGCTTGTCGGTACTTTGCGGGGTACCTAGTTTATGGTAGAAAAGTTTGTGATGATCTGTCATGCCGGATAGCTGACTGCCTTCTTTGGGCTTATCGTAGCTGCTATAGTAAAAGCCATCATTACCATGCCAGGCTATGCCGCTGAATTTAACATCGGTAAGTGTATCGCCAACAGCGCTTTTATCCGCAGTATTAATAATGATCACCTTGCGCCAGTCAGACCCGCCTTCGGATAGTTGGTAGGCCGCCATGCTGCCATCTTTTGTAAAGTCGATGCCTTGCATGGATGTGGTACCGTCTTTAGAGAACGTGTTAGGATCTAAAAACATCTCAGGTGCGCCATCGCCTAGCTGGCGATATAAAACTGCCTGACTTTGTAGGCCATCGTTCTTATAAAAATAACTGTACTTGCCTTCTTTAAAGGGGGCGCTATATTTTGCATAGTTCCACAAAGTTTCCAGCTGTTTGCGCATGGCTTCGCGATATGGTATTTGCGAAAGGTAGTTCTCAGTGACTTTATTCTCGGCTTTAACCCATTCTTTGGTGTCATCGGCACGGTCGTCTTCTAACCAGCGGTAGGGGTCAGGTACCTGGGTACCGAAGTAGGTGTCAACAGTATCAACTTTTTTAGTATGCGGGTAGGGAAGGGCTTTTATATTCATTTGTTGAGCGTACAGGTGGCTGCAAATTAAAAATGCGGGTGCAAATAAAAAGGCAGTTTTCTTCATTTTGTTTATTTTATAGGAAGATAAAGATAGTAATTTGGAACGAAGGGGGGAAGAGCGGAGTGCGGGAGCGATGTCATTAAGTAAAGTTTTTTTACCCTCTTTCCGGCTTGCCGGAGAGAGGGTGGTCGAGCGAAGCAAAGACCGGGTGAGTAAACTATACGAGCGACATTGACGCAAATGCCAGGCGCACAGCTGACTCACCCCGAATGCGCTGCGCTGTTCGACCCTCTCTCCGGCAAGCCGGAAAGAGGGTGAAAAAAAATAGCTCTTTAACTTAGATGACATTGGAGGAGCTGGAGTGATTTTTTGAATTTGATGATTCTTGATGTATAGTAATAATATATTTTTTAACCTGTAGAGAAATAATAATTCGTATAATATGTAATTAATACGATCATGATAAATAAACTAAACCTTTTGGGTTTATAGTTGTCATACTGCCAAACAATATACTATTTATGAAAAAGTTAATTCTTACAGCAGTTATATTATTAAGCTGCTTAACATTCAAAAATGCCAATGCGCAATTGCGTTTAAGCTTAGGGGTAAACATTGGTGCACAACCTGAGTGGGGCCCTGTTGGTTACGATCATGCTGATTATTATTATATACCAGATGTAGGCGCTTATTATGATGTTAATGCGCATCAATACATCTACCTGGAAAATAACGTATGGGTACACCGTGGTTTTTTACCAGACAGATACCGCAACTATGATTTATACCATGGCTACAAAGTGGTAGTTAATGGCCGTAACCCATGGATGCGCGATAATGTATACCGTACCCGTTATGCAGGATACAGAGGTCGCCGTGATCAAGTGATAATTCGTGATAGCCGTGATAATCGTTATGCTAATCACTGGCATGGTGATGATGGCCATGGTAATGGAAATTGGGGCCATGGTGATCATGGACATGATGGTGGCGACCATGGACATGACCACTAATATTTAATAGCGTACCTAATAAATAGAAAGGCTCCCCATTAATGGGGAGCCTTTTTTGCTAAAACTAAAAGAAATCCCGATAGCATTGTTTTACAGCGGGGATGCTGTTTTAAGTATTATATTTGCCGCATGGAATTGGAGGAAAACAACGTGCCTGAAGAGCAGGATAATGATTACGTTGAAATTTATTCGAGAAGGGCTATATTTTGGTTTGCAGTACTGGCTTCTCCTATTTTTGGTGGTGTTTTACTGGGCTATAATTTATGGGCCGCCGGGTATAAAAAGGCGCTTTACATAGTAGGTGTTTTTTCGGTGCTATACACGGTTATTTGTAATGTTGCTATTTATCAGTATGTATTGATAAACAAGATTAACCTTAACGTTGGTTTTGGAACCACTAATGTTGACCCTCATTTTATAACTTTCGGGTTTATGTCTATGGGATTAAGATTAATTGGAGGGTTCATTTTTACGCAATACTTTTTTCGCAAATATTTTCCTGAGGATGATTATTATCCTAAAAGCATTTTTACTGCTTTATTTGCCACAATATTTGTTAAGATGATATTGGCATATATAGGTGCCTTATTTCAACTAGAAATTATTTTTTAATCACTAACGCTCTGCCCGGATAATGACCGAACGCTCTAAACTTTATTTTGCTTCTGATGTGCACTTAGGCGCCGGTACTTATGCCGGTAGCCGTGAGCGCGAAGCCAGGTTGGTGCGTTGGCTGGATATGATTAAAACTGATGCTGCCGAAGTTTTTTTAATGGGCGATCTGTTTGATTTTTGGTTTGAGTATAAAACCGTTGTTCCAAAAGGATACATCCGCTTATTGGGTAAACTGGCCGAATTAAGCGATGCTGGTATTAAGATATACTTTTTTAAAGGCAACCACGATATGTGGTTATTCAATTACTTTGAAGAAGAACTTAATGCGACCGTTATAAGTGATGAGCTGGTGATAGAACGTAATGGCAAAAAGTTTTTCCTTCACCACGGTGATGGGCTTGGGCCGGGTGATAGCATGTACAAGGTACTTAAAAAGTTTTTCCGCAGCGGATTGTGCCAGTGGCTTTTTGCCCGGATACATCCAAATTTAGGCATAGGGATAGCCAATTACTGGTCGCAGCACAGCCGCATAGCCGGAGCAAAGGATAAAGATAAAATTGATACCCAGCAGGAGTGGCTGGTGATTTACTGCCGCGAAGTATTGCAAAAAACCTTTTATGACTACATGGTATTTGGCCATCGCCATGTACCTTTGGATATTGCCCTTGATGAAAAAAGCCGCTATATTAATCTGGGTGAGTGGGTTTTTTATAGCTCCTATGCGGTATTTGATGGGGTGGATATAAAGCTGGAATACTTTACTTAGATGTGCAGATATGCGGATGGTTTTTGATGTGCAGATGTGCGTATATGCAAATGTGCAGATGATAAAATGAGCACCTTTTCTATATTAAAAATAAAATATTAATAAATCATTTGCACATCCGCATATTTGCACATTTATTCACCTCTGCACATCAAAAAATATCTGCACATCCGCACATTTGCATGTCTGCACATCTATTTACAATCAGGTGAATTAAAATCTGCCTAAAAAATCGTAATTTTGTGGGCTTTTTAAACGAAGCAATAAACCTAGCGTGCCAGGAACAATATAAGCGGTAAGGGGTTAATTATTTTTCAAGAAATTATATGTTAGAGAAATTAGAAGCGATATTTCAACGCTGGAAAAACGTTGAAGCAGAATTAAGCAGCCCTGATGCCATGGCTGATATGAAACGCTTTGCCCAATTAAATAAAGAATATAAAGATTTGGCCAAGATTGTTGACGAGTATAATATATACCGCAACATCATGAGCAATATCGACAGTAATAAAGAAATTTTAGCTACTGAAAAGGACGAAGAATTTCGCGAAATGGCTAAAGGCGAGTTGGACGAACTATTGGTAAAGCGCGACGAAATGGAAGAAGTTATCCGTTTGATGCTGATACCAAAAGATCCGGAAGATTCTAAAAATGCCATTGTGGAAGTTCGTGGTGGTACCGGCGGTGATGAGGCTGCGCTTTTTGCAGGTGACCTTTACCGTATGTACATGCGTTTCTGCGAAAAACGTGGCTGGAAAACTGAATTGGTTGATTATACCGAAGGTACATCAGGCGGTTACAAGGAAATTGTATTCAAAATCATCGCCGAAGATGCTTACGGTACTTTAAAATATGAATCAGGTGTTCACCGTGTACAACGTGTACCTGATACCGAAACTCAAGGCCGCGTACATACTTCGGCTGCGACTGTTGTGGTATTGCCTGAGGTTGATGAATTTGACATCGATTTGCAGGTGAGCGACATCCGTAAGGATTTGTTCTGCGCATCTGGCCCGGGTGGTCAGTCGGTAAATACAACTTACTCGGCAGTACGTTTAACCCACTTACCAACAGGTATTGTCGCACAATGCCAGGATCAAAAATCTCAGCTTAAAAACTACGATAAAGCATTACAGGTATTACGTTCGCGTGTTTACGAAATGGAGCTTCAAAAGCACCTGGAAGAAACATCTAAAAAACGTAAAACCATGGTTTCTACGGGTGACAGGTCGGCTAAAGTACGTACCTACAATTATCCGCAGGGGCGTTTAACCGAGCACCGTATTGGTTTAACCATATACAACTTACCTGGCGTAATGAATGGCGACATCCTTGAAATAATGGAAGCCCTTCAGTTTGCTGAAAATGCTGAAAAACTTAAAGAAGGTACGGTAGCGTAACTCTTTTTAATGTGCAGATATGTAAATGTGCGGATGTGCAGATGATGAACTTCATCTTGCGGTCCGCATTTTTTTATTTAGGATGATACTATCATCAACATATCTGCACATCAACGCATCAGTCTTTATCATCTGCATATTTGCACATCCGCACACCTACCCATTAAGACATTTGTCACATTACTGCTAATAAAACATCGCGCAATCTGTTTTCATCTCATTTTCATAAAGCCCCGTTACTTTAGTAAATAATATTAGGAATAATATGTATTTGCCACTAAAATATATGGCAATTGCATAGGTATGATAAGGGAGTGGAGAGGTTTATTTGATAACGGAGATTTAATTTATTACGATGCTGGCAGTAAAAACTATAAAAAGCAATTCAAATATTTTCAGGCGTGCAATATGGCTGATGGGCAACCAGTTTGAGATCAGTATTGTAGCAAATGATATTATGTGGGCCGAAGAGCGTATTGCTAATGCTATAAATGAAATTAACCGTGTTGAAAAGTTACTTAGCGCGTTTTCTGATAGTAGCAATGTTACCGAGATTAATCGTAATGCAGGTATACAGCCGGTAAAAGTTAACCCCGAAATTTTTTGGTTGATAGACCGCGCTATTAAAATATCTGAACTTACCTATGGCGCATTTGATATTACTTATTTTTCAGGCGATAAAGAATTAATAGCAACCAATAATAAAGCCGCCAAAAAGGTAACCACATTTGGTAACTACCAAAGTGTAGTACTTGATGATAAAGCAATGACGGTTTTTCTGAAAGAAGAAGGTATGCGTATTAGCTTCGCCGCGAACAGTAAAGGTTACGCTGTTGACAGGGCAAAATATATTTTACAATCAGAAGGTGTAAGCAGCGGTGTTATAAATGCCAGCGGCGATTTATTAACCTGGGGTTTGCAGCCCGACAACCAGCCATGGACTGTTGCCGCCGCTGACCCGGAATTGCAAAATGTAGCTTATGCCGATTTAAATATCAGCAATATGTGTATTGCAACAGCTGTTAACAGTGATGAAAACGTTGTTATTACTAATACACAGGCTATCAAAAAAATCAACCCTAAAAAAGGTTTCCCGGTTAGTGGTATTGTTAGTATGAGTGTTGTTAGCCCAAGTGCCGAACTATCGGGTGCTATGGCAAACCCGATGATTACTATTGGTATAAACGCAGGCTTATATTTAGTAAACAAATTAAACCAGATAGGTTGTGTGATTATTGATGATCAGCAACGTATTTATACTTCAAAAGGCATTTCCGTAACGGAATAATGCATTCCGTTGTATTTTTGTAAAATTAGTTATGCTAAGTTTTTGTGATATAGCTTTGAAGGGCTTTGTGAGCCTGATTTAGTATCACGAAATATTGGCGGTAATTGTGCTGTTTAAGCAAGTATTTAATTAAATATTGCCGTATCCCCTACGGCAGTAGTATATAAAATTATAAATTTAACATATTTTTAAGTTTTTCTCCTTCTGAATGATAAAGTGGTTTGCGTATATTGTCCTGTTGTTGATCATGACGCCCGGTTTATCATCAGCCAAAAAAAGAGCCGCTTCTTGTGCTACTTTTTATAATGGCATGCCTTTATTGGTACCCGGTAACGTGTTGATGGACACCACTTCATCAAAAAGCACTAAACATCAGCAAGACGCGGACGATAAAAAGAAAATTAAGGAAATAGCAAAAGCCAGGCGACAACCAAAACCCGAAAAAATTGATGAGGCTCCTACTGCTAAGAAGCAGAAGCCAAAACGACAACGCCGGCCTGAAGGGTTGGAGCAACCGCCTGAAATTCCGAGAAGAAATGATAATTAGTAATTAAACACAGCTAAGAAATGAGATATTTATGCGTGATGCTTTTTTTGTTAACTACCGCAACTGCCAATGCGGATGTATCAAAGCTGCGCGCTATTTTTGTTGATACCCCGCACAAAGTTGTCGATACTGATACTGTTATTCACAAACAATCATTAATATTAGGTGTTAATTATGGCAGTGATGCTATGTTTTTCGGTCGTACCGGTCCTATTAAATATCCTTTTGTATCAAGCGATGCCATCTACAATACCAAAAACGGAATATTTGTTTATGGATCTGCATTAAAGGTTTTGGGCTATGGGCAGTTGTATGATGAGATTGACCTGGGTGGCGGATATTTATATAAATACACCAAGGATTTTAGTGGATCGATAAGCTACACCCGCTTTTTATTTAATTCGGATGCCCACGTTATCAAATCAAGTTCATCTAATGATCTTAACTGGATGAATGCCTATGATTGGGGTATCATGAAATCGGGCGTTACCTTTGATTATCTTTTTGGTAAATCACATGACTACTTTATAACGCTGAATACTTCTCATCATTTTGAATCTAACTTTAGTATTTTTGATGATAAGGATTATTTGACCGTTACCCCGGGTGTGAGCGTTATTTTGGGTACCCAAAATTTTGTACAACGTTACTCGCTTGATTATGATTACAGGCAGCAAAGCAATAACATATTTGACAATGGTACCAATGAACAGCATATGGCCGCGTTAAATGGTATGTTTAACGTGCTCAACTATAGTTTTAAAGTGCCTATAGCCTATAACAGGCCACATTATACTATTGAATTTACCTACAAATACTCTATACCGGTAAACGTGGAGGGTGCGTTGATGAATACCAAGGAGTCATTTTATAATTTAACATTTTATTATGTTTTTTATTAAAACCGCATGAATGTTTTAATTATTGAGGATGAAAAAGCGCTCGCCAAAGAGCTTGAAATATTTTTAACCAATTACAATTATGTATGCGAGGTTTGCTACGATGGCACCTCGGGATCAGAGCGTGTGGCGGTTAATTTATATGATTTTATATTGATTGATCTGGGTTTACCAGATTATGAAGGCCTTGACCTGTTAAAGGAAGCAAAAGCCAGTAACCCGGATGCGGCCTATATTATTTTAACAGCCCGTGCCGAAATTTATGACCGTATTAAAGGTTTAGATATGGGGGCTGATGATTATCTGGCCAAACCGTTCTCGTTACTTGAATTGCAAAGCCGCATGCAGGCTATCACCCGCCGAAAATTCGGGCTCAAAAACAATATTGTTGAACTGGGTGAATTCCAGGTAAACCTTACCGACAGGGTTATCACCCATAATGATATTGAAATATCGGCCGTAACCAAAAAGGAGTTCGACCTGATTGCTTATTTAATCTTACATAAAAACCGTACGGTAACCCGTAACCAGTTAAGCGAACATATTTGGGGAAGCATTATAAATGATGATTACGACTCAAATTATATTGACGCGCATATCAAAAACATTCGTAAAAAATTAAATGCATTCGGCCCGCCGGATTGGTTGGAGACGGTACGTGGTTTAGGTTACAAGGTGAAAATTAACGCATAGTATTTGAAACTCAGAACAAAACTTACACTGTTTAATGCCATATCAAAATTGGCAATTGTAACCTTGTTTGTTTTGCTTTTGCCGGTTCTGATTAAAAATATCAACATAAATTATACTGATTCGCGCCTGCGAAAACAACGTGATGAGGTACTGCAAACGGTAAAAAACGTAGGGATTAAATATTATATTGAGGATGGTACAAGCTATGCAGGCTATACACCTATAAAAGATGTGTACGTAAGTTTGGATGAGGATACCACTGCCGAAAACCTTGATAATATTAAAAATGAAGCCCGAAAAGTAGAGGCAGATACTATACAATACCGCATATTAAGCCATGATTTTAAAGCGGATAACAAAAAGTATTTACTGGAAATAGGCATAAGCCTTGATACCGTTAATGAGCGTACCGCGCCCCTGCAAAGCATTGCTTTTATGGTGCTGGTGGTAATGGTTATTTTAACCATCCTGGCTGATCAGTTGTATTCCGACTATATCCTGCGACCATTGGCTTTGATTATTAAGACTAAGCTTGTCGGCCAAAAGTTCCCCAATTTTGGGTCGTATAAACAGGTTGAAACAAGTACCGACGATTTTCAGCATCTTGACATCAGTATACATGAAATGATACAGACGATTGAGAGTACCTTTCAAAAAGAACGGGAATTTATCTCCAATGCATCGCATGAGCTGATGACGCCAATATCCATACTGCAATCAAAAATTGAGAACATGTTTGAGCAGGAGGATATTGCTGATGAAATTAAAGGCCGCCTGCTGGAGATGCAAAAAATACTGAACCGGTTAAAAAGCATCACCAAGACTTTGCTATTGATATCGCAGATTGAAAATGACCAGTTTTTAAAAGAAGATCAAATCAGGATTAGTTTATTATTGCAGGAAGTGTATGATGAAATATCTATCCGTTTCCAGGATAAAAACATTAATTATTCTGTAGCTGTGCACGATAATTTTTTATTAGTGAACGTAAATAAGTTTTTACTGTTTAACCTGCTTTTCAACCTGATTAATAACGCGATAAAATATAACCACGAAAATGGTGATATACATATTGAAGCATCGCATGAAAACGGTGAATATGTAGTTGAAATTATTGACAGCGGCATAGGTATTAATGCCGCTGATATTCCATTTATTTTTAATCGGTTTAAAAAGCTGAAGCAATCCCTGCAACAGGATAGTTTTGGATTGGGTTTACCAATTGTAAAATCCATTGCCGATTTTCATCGCATCAGGATTGATGTGGCATCTGAAAAAGAAAAAGGCAGTACTTTTAAACTGATCTTCCCCGTGAGTTTGATAGGGAAGTAAGTGCTTGTTTACTTGCGTCTTATCAAAAGGCATAAATCAATTAGATACTGTCTAAAAATAATAAAATTATTGTCATTGCTTCGTGCCTTACAGCAATGACAATTTATTTGTGTGTTTATATAAAAAGCCACATATACTCATTTTTAAACAGCTTCTTAGAAAGGTAAATCAAGCTTTTGCTATTTTTGTAATATGGTAAATACTACCGCCGTATCTTTTAATTTACTTAATCAGGATCTTCTTCTCCTCCCGCAAAAGGCTATTTACTGGCAGCAGGAACAAGCGCTTATTGTAGCTGATGTGCATATGGGTAAAGTGGGGCATTTTCGTAAGGCTGGGATAGCCGTACCGCGCGATATGGAGCAGGATGATTTAGGTATGCTATCCGATTTGATTGATGAGCACAAGCCTAAGAAGATTATTTTTCTGGGTGATTTTTTCCATAGCGATTTGAATACTGATTGGGATTGGTTTGTTTTATGGCGGAAGCATTTTCCTAAACTGGAACTGATCCTGATTCGTGGTAACCACGATATTATTAACGACCAGCACTACATCGACCTTGATGTAGCGCTTCATGATGAATTACTGATCGGCCCGTTCCTGATGCTTCACCATCCATTGAATGATGAAGCTTTAAAGAGTGCCATGGGCTATGTTCTTTGCGGGCATATTCATCCGGGTGTTAGTTTAAGCGGTAAGGCACGGCAGCATATTACTTTGCCTTGTTTTGCTTTTGGTGAGAAACAGGCCATTTTGCCGTCATTCGGAAAGTTTACAGGCCGGGTGGCCATCCGCAGCCAAAAAACTGATCGTATTTTTGCTGTGGCACCTAATAAAGTTATCGCGATAGATTGATTATTTTTTCAAACTCTTGCTTACCTCATCATATAGATCGTTAAAATCAACATCCCGTTTAATGATGTGCCAGTTACCATCAACCAAATCATAAGTTGGGATGGTGCTAACCGCCCAATCGAGCATATTAGGCGAGGTTTGGCCTTGCAGATCGCTTACCTGTATCCATGGTAATTTTTGCTGTTGTATTGCATTTATCCATTCATCCCTCTTGGTATCCATTGATACACTTATGATAGTGAAGTTTTTATTGGCCAGCAAATCGGAATAAGCATTGAGTAATTTAACATGATTTAGCTTTGATACATCGCTGTTAGCTTGCCAAAACTCCACCAAAATTACTTTTTTATCACTAACACTGCTTTTGTCAAAAGGCTTGCCATCCAATGTTTTGCCTGATATTTTTGGTGCCGGTGCACCCTCTGCAAGTTTCATTAACTGGTTAAGGTCATCCGCCTCAGCTTTACCATTATCAGTGTTTTTTTGCTCAGTTGTAAATTTTTGATAGATGACATTATAGGCCTCAGGATTTTTTTTATAATCAAGCTGTGCCATTACAAATGCTTCAATGTCGTTCTGCGGATTTTTGTTTACATAATCAGCTAAGCTTTTTGCTTGTACAGTACTTAAGCTTGCCGTTACCAGTTTCAATTGTTTTTGCAGGGAGAAGTACTCATCGCTACCTACAACAACTGGTGAGTTTTTATCATACAGCATATCGCTTAGGCTGTCACTTTGGGTTGTAACCGCGTGTGCATTGGCGGTAGCCGCAGTATAATAATCCGAAAGCTCATTCTGGATTTTTGAATCAGATTTTATGGTCGGATATAGGTATAATTTATCCTTATCAGCGGTAATCGTATAGTTTCCGCCTTCTAAATAAACCTCGTATAGTTTTTTCTTGTAATCTTTCTCCAAATCAGGTACAACAAACAGGTCGTAAAACCCCGGTTTTTGTAGTACGTTTTTGGTATGAAATTTACCGTCAGCTATTAATACAGATAGAAGTTGGGTGCCTTGCTGGTCCTTAATTACAATGGCGCCGTTGTTTATGCCACTTATAGTGCCATCAAATTCAACATATTTTGTGCGGTTACAACTACTAATTAAAATAAAAAAAGCAAAAAAGTATAAATATTTCATTGGAAGATATTAGATCCGCACTAATATAAACCAATACCAACCCAGTGCAAATTATATTCAAAGCTTAGATTGTTTCTAAATAGCTAATTCGCCATTAAATAACCAAAAGCATTTATATGTTTTGGTATATAATAAATACTTTTGCGGAAATAAATCTAATTCATAATGAGCGAATTTAAACAAACCTTTAACTCATCGCTGGGCAAAAAGCTGATCATGGCT